>Ga0209062_1001944_pt1 | contig 30877 bp, 30 predicted proteins | sample Coa_R2_2_FD_187158 | JGI IMG/M metagenome (GOLD analysis project Ga0209062, IMG submission 187158) | Surface soil microbial communities from Centralia Pennsylvania, which are recovering from an underground coalmine fire - Coalmine... | ecosystem: Environmental > Terrestrial > Soil > Unclassified... | reverse complement strand
CCGCTCGGCACTCATGCTGGTGGCCGCGCGGCTGCGGCATGTGGCCGCCACCCGGTGGGGCACGAAACGCTACTTGCAGATGAACAGGCTGGCCGAAGTCCGGGCCATCGCCTGAGCCGCTTTGCCACTGGCCCCCATGGCGACCACTGGCAAAACAACCTCAACCTAACAACCTTCCTAAGTTCCAGGGAAGATCGAAAGTGCGAAACTTACTGGACACTACCATAAGTTCGTTTAGAGTGTCACTTTCAGCGTTAGGCAGACCGTTTACGGGCATGGTGATAAGCGCCTAAATTGACCTCCGACTAGTCTAGGCTTAAGTTGACCATCACTCTTTAGCTGTGAGTACTCGTATATCGGATCCTCATAATTTATAGTCCATTCATATTGTCTTCTCAATGCAGTAACAGCTGCTCGAGCGGCCTCGGACTATTCGCAACGATACTTAAATCTCCCACTCCCAGTGACAGTTACAGCAGCGTGTAGCTTCTCCCAGCCCGCTACGATGCGCTACACTGGAGAAGATAAAGCGAACTCCCTGTGTCCTCCGTCATCCCACAAGCCCCTGCGCTTCCCTCGCTCTACGACTTCTTTGCGCCCGGAGGCCGTCTTTCCAGATCCAGCCTTCCCTATGAATTCCGCAAAGGCCAGCTTGAAATGGCGAAGGCCGTCGAGCGCGCTCTGACGGAGCAGCGGCATCTCATTGTCGAAGCGGGCACCGGCACCGGCAAGACCCTGGCGTATCTTCTTCCCGCCCTGCGCCTGGGCCAGCGCGTCATTGTTTCCACCGGCACCAAGAATCTCCAGGAACAGCTCTACTTCAAAGACGTTCCTTTCCTTGAATCCCTGCTTGGTCCGCTGCGTGTCTGTTACATGAAGGGGCGAAACAACTATCTCTGCCGCCACAAGCTTTACGCCTTGCGTGACCAGCCCGTTCTCAATGGCCTTCAGGAAATCGAACAGTACCAGGCCATCGCCGAATGGGAAAAAACCACCCAGACCGGAGACCGCGCCGAAATTGATTCCCTTCCTGAAACCAACTCCGTCTGGTCAAAACTCGACGCGCGCAGCGACGCCTGCCTCGGCCAGAGCTGTCCCAATTTCGAGCGCTGCTTCATTACAGAGATGCGGCGCAAAGCGGCTGAAAGCGATGTAGTCATCGTCAATCATCACCTCTTTTTTGCGGACCTTGCCATCAAGCAGCAAGCTGGTGGCGCTCCCGACGCAGGCGTTCTGCCCGACGCCGCTGCGGTCATCTTTGACGAAGCCCACGAGCTGGAAGATGTCGCATCCAGCTACTTCGGAATCAGCCTCAGCAATGTTCGTTTTGAAGAGTTGGCGCGTGACATTGAAACCCTCCTCCGCTCAAAACATGCGCTGAATGATGGCCTCAAGTCCTCGGCAGAAATGGTGCGTGAGCGTGCTCGGATGTTCTTTGCCGCTCTTCCCCTGGACCTCTCCGGTGAAGGACGCGCAAAGTTTGAAGGCCGCGAAGAATTTCTCGAAACACAAGGTGATCTCTACATCGCGCTGCTGAATGCTCTGCATCGCCTTGAAGGCGAACTGGAGCGCGTCCGCAGTGTTGAAGAAGCGCCCGGATTGCGGCGCCGGACAGGCGGTGTCCGCGCACAATTGCAGTTCCTGATGGAAGCCAACGACCGCAACACCGTCTTCTGGCTTGAACGCCGGGGCGGAGGCCGCGGACGAGAGTCAAGCCGCACCACCTATTTGCAGGCCACGCCCATTGATGTCTCTGATCTGCTGGCCGACCTGCTTTTTGAGAACTTCCCCAGCATCATTCTTACCTCCGCCACGCTTACCGTGCAGGGAGGCTTCGCGCACATCCGCAAACGTCTTGGCATGAGCGACGCGCGCGAACTCGTCGTTCCTTCTCATTTCCGGTACAGCGATCAGGCGCTGCTCTATCTGCCGCCGGAGATGCCCGACCCTCGCGACCCGCAATTCCAGGAAGAAGCCATCAAGCTCATCCGCCGCGTGCTTGAAATTTCACAGGGACGCGCCTTCTGCCTCTTCACCAGCTATCAGCAGATGCGCGACATCTATGAGCGCCTCCTCATGGAACTGCCCTTTACGCTGCTGCTGCAAGGCAATGCACCACGCAAGGCACTTCTTGAAGAATTTCGCAACACTCCAAACGCTGTGCTGTTTGGAACATCGAGCTTCTGGCAAGGCGTAGATGTGCAGGGTGAGGCCCTCAGCTGCGTCATCATTGATCGCCTCCCTTTTGCCGTCCCGTCCGACCCGGTCGTCGAGGCCCGTATGCGCGCTATTGAAGAAACCGGAGGAAATCCGTTCTTTGAGTACCAGGTGCCCTCAGCCGTCATTACGCTGAAGCAGGGCTTTGGTCGCCTCATCCGCTCCCTCGAAGATCGCGGTGTACTGGTCCTTCTCGACTCGCGCCTGCAAAGGCAGCGCTATGGACGGATTTTTCTCGAAAGCCTGCCACCCTACCGTGTCACGCAAAATATCATGGATGTAGAGGCATTCTTCCAGACAAATACTGCCTCCTGAAACATGGCCCGAAACCTGTACATTCTCGCCGCCTCGCTGCTGCTCTTCGCCCTCATTTCCTGCGGAATGGTCTACGTCGGCAACTCGCAGCCAGGCATGCCCGGAAACGGCTCTCTCTGGAAAACCACAGCCATGTTCCTCACCCTCGGTGGCCTGGTGGTCGCTCTGGCCGGCTCGCTGACTGCGTTATTTGAACAGGTAGACCGCCGTACCGAAGAGCGCAAATACCAGCAGCGAAAGCGCAGGCCCTAACCAAAGGAGAGGTGCTCTTTCCAGAACTCCGCCCACGGTTCGCGCGGCGGCCCGCACACAAAGATGTCAGGATGATAGACACTCTCTTCATTCCGCACGCCTTCGGCGTTGCCATTGTGGCCGGCCAGTCTGCATGAGGTAAAATTCCGTTCCACCCACTCCCGCGAAAACCCAACCAGGATCAGCGTAGTGGGTGGCGGCTCCAGATAGCCACGCAGCCAGGCCGAATTGGTCATGCTGATGGGAGTGGGCAATCCATAGGCCTGTCCCAGAATCTCGATCGCGCCCGCTTCACCATAATTTCCCACCACGATCCCCAGGCTCGCGCGCTGTTCAGGCGATAGAGAATCGCGAATATCAGCCAGAGTTCTTACTAACTCAGTCCAGCCAATCTCCTCGCGAAAATCGCCATTCCGTGACAGTGCAAACCGCTTAAGCGGTCCGCCGGAGGCAAGCGGAACCAGAATCGCGCCAACATACGCCGCAAAGCCCGCAAGCAGGACAAAAAATACCGTCCTGATTGCCCACCGCAGCCGCTCAGAAAGCGCAGCCGTCCACTGCTCGCCCAACACGGCGCCCATCGCAACGAGCACCGGGTACGCCTCTCCCATGTAATAGTCCCTGCCTTTTGCTGCCCAGAAAAGCGCAAGGGTAATCACATACATCCATCCCAGCAGGCGGTATCTCTCGCTGCGCAGAAAGCCAATCAGCCCAGGAATCCACAGTGGCGCAAAGCCCATAATCAGCTGACGAGGTAGAAATCCGTCAGCCCTGCCCTCACCCACGTCGCGCTTATGAATGGATTGCAGGAAGTGGTACGAAATAAATCCATGGTGTACCTGCCACAACAAGTTCGGTAGACAAATCACGAAGGCAATCGCTGTTCCGGTCCAGAACCACGGGCTTAGAAAATAACGTCGCGTCCGGGTCAGCAATATTCCGCCCAGAACGCCTGCGATATAGAACACAATCGAATACTTCGTCAGCAGACCGAATCCGGTTAGAACACCAATCGCCAGCCACCACCGCGGGTTTTCTTCTTTCAGCAACCGGACAAAGCAATATGCAATCAGCACCCACCAGAAAAAACCAAAGCTGGTGTACTGGAACTCCGTCCCCTCGAAAAGCGCCAGTGGAGAAAGACCGACCGCCAGTGCGGCCGTTGCCTGCGCCAGGCGTCCACCACCCAGTTCGCGGGCCATCAGTCCTGCCACCACCACTACCACCGCTTGCGCCAGGACAGAAAAAAGTCTCAGCCCCACGAGTGAAAGGCCGAATAGGTCCATACTGATGCGTTCGACAAAAGGCGTAAATGGCGGATAGGCAACGAAGCCCCAATCAAGATGCCGTGCATCGCTCAGAAACTGAAGCTCATCGCGATGGAATCCATAGCGGCTGTTCGTCAGCAGATGTAGCAGCACAATGACCGATGCAATCCCGGCAAGCACAACGGTGTCCGTCCGCGAACGAATATCGACTTCCCAGCTTGCTTCAATTTTCACGGCCATTGCAGTGACTTACGCAGAGTACACAAGCACAGTTCCGTCTTGGAATCGGAATAGGAGGAAGCTCGCTGCTCCTCCCCTCCCAAATCACCGTACAAGATCAACTGTTCACTGAGCAACCCGCCTTCGACGCGCCACCGCCGAATTTACCACCGGCGCCTTTGATGGTTGCTTACACTTCGCCATCACTTCCCCCTCATCTGGATACGAAGAGGACTCACACCTCCAAGCTATTATTCATGCACGTCGAAAACAAAAACGCCGCAGACCTCAAAATCTGCGGCGTTTCTTGCCAGTCCGGATAAAACAAAACTAAACCAGCGCTTCGGCCTTCACTCCCAGCTTGTCAAACCAGGAATGCGCCGCCTTCAGCGCATTGTTCACGTTCTCAATGTTCTTTACACCTTCTGTATTGAGCCACTCTTCAAAGGCCTTCGCACCCTGCTTCGCATACACGGCAATGCCGTCCTTCCATGTCGCGCGGCCGCACAGAACACCGTTGAAGCTTACTCCGCTCTCGGCAGCCAGTTCCAGCGTCTCGATAAATACCGGGTTCGACACGCCAGCCGACAGATAGATGAAGGGCTTGTGCGTCGAAGAAGCTGCGGTGCGGAAATGCTCCAGGGCCTCAGCACGGGTATACGCCTTTTCGCCCTTGAATGCCTTCGTGCCCTCAACAAACTGCATCTGGATCGGCACTTCCACCTTCAGCACGTCCACGCCATAGCGCTCTTTGCCAAACTCTTCCATCGAACCGGTAACGATCTCCGGCTTGCGCTTTGCGTATGCCAGGCCCTTTTCATCTTCGCCATGGACGTCATAGCCAACCGTCTCCAGGAAGAACGGGATGTCATGCGCGCGGCACTCATCACCAATACGCTCAACCCATGCGTGCTTGTGGTCGTTGATCGAGGACTTCTCAAAAGGAGTGTAGTAGAGCAGGATTTTGATGCAGTCCGCACCAGCTTCCTTCAGGCGGCGCACCGACCACACATCCAGCAGATCAGGCAGACGGCCCGGGAGTGTCGCATCATAGCCGGTCTTCTCATAGGCCAGCAGCAGGCCCTTGCCATTGCGCCTCTTTGAAGCGGGCAGGCCGTATTCCGGATCGAGAAGAATTGCCGAAGCATGCTTTGTCAAAACTTCAGTCACAAGGCTCTTGAATTCCTCAAGCGCCGAATCAGGAACGTCAGCCCCCTTCTCTTTCGCCAGCGCCTTCTTCAGCGATCCGCGCTGATCCATCGCTGCCGCAGCAATTACACCGCGCTCGTCCGAGACGGCCTTGAGTCCGGCCAGTTTTCCGGGAGTCAATTGTGTGGACATCGTAAATTCTCCTGCTCTTTTATTTGATATCGGGAATTTTGAAAAGAGTTCCACTCGCTATTTTACCCGAGCCGGGGGCCAGCCGCCTGCGTGAAATCAGAAATCATGGTCGCAAAAAAAAAACAACGAGGCCACTGATGGGCAGCCTCGTTGTCCGAGGAGGGTTTGCTGCTATGGAAAACGTGTTGCTGACTGCAACCCGTTTCTATGAGGGTGAACACCTGCCCGCAACTAAAGTTTCGGAGATCGAATAAGTTCTTTTCCTATGCTGGTTTGCATTAGACTGAAGGGTTACAGGAAAGGCGCATCATGCTTGTCGTCATGAAAGCGCAGGCCACGCCGGAAGAAATCCAGGCAGTCTGCGGCTACATTCAGCAATTGGGCTTTCGCCCTCACCCGCTCCCTGGCGCACAGCGCACGGCCATCGGCATCACCGGCAACCATGGGCAGATAGACCAGGGTATCCTTGAAGAATTCTCCGGAGTCGCTGAAGTCATCCAGGTCTCCAAGCCCTATAAGCTCGTGAGCCGCGACGCCAAGGAAGAAGACACTGTCATCCGCTTCTCCGGCACCGATGCCTCCATCGGCGGGCGCGACCTGGCCATGATCGCCGGCCCCTGCTCCATTGAATCGCGCGAGCAGGCCTTCGCCATTGCAGAAGCAGTGGCCAATGCGGGCGCACAGTTCTTTCGTGGAGGAGCCTACAAGCCGCGCACCTCTCCTTATTCTTTCCAGGGGTTCGGCGAAGAAGCGCTTCAGATCATGGCTGAAGTCCGCGAAAGATTCGGCCTGCTCATCGTTTCAGAAGCCATAGACAATGAGGCCCTCGAACTCATAGACCAGTACGTTGACATCATCCAGATCGGCGCACGCAACATGCAGAATTTCTCTCTGCTCAAGGCCGCCGGACGCAAGCGCAAACCCGTTCTGCTCAAGCGCGGCATCGCCGCTACGCTCGAAGAGTTCCTGATGGCCGCCGAGTACATCATGAGCGAGGGCAATTATCAGGTCGTCCTCTGCGAGCGCGGCGTGCGCACCTTCGCGGACCACACCCGCAATACGCTCGACCTCAGCATCGTACCCGCCGTCCAGCGCCTGAGCCACCTGCCCATCATCGTAGACCCGAGCCATGGCACCGGCAAGCGCAACAAAGTCATTCCGCTCGGACGTGCTGCTGTGGCAGTTGGCTGCGATGGCCTCATCATCGAAGTCCATCATCAGCCGGACAAGGCGCTCTCCGATGGCGCGCAATCCATCTATCCCGATCAGTTCGCGCAGCTTATGGATGAGGCGTCGCAAATCGCCGCAGTCCTGCACCGCAACGTGCCCCGCGGCATCCACCAGACCGAAACGGTTGCTGCAAAATAAAAGTGATACCGCAAAAAGTTTCTTCCTCGGACAAACCCCGAACCACGAACCCTGCGGGTGCCCCATGTCTCGAAGAGACATGCGATATTCATGGTCCGGGAAAAGCACGATCCTTTGCGCAAAAGGGTAGAAAATCCCTTCCCTTCGCCTTTTTTCTGGTATTGGCAGCCACCCTCACCGCCTGCCGTCCACACGACTTTCCGCAGTTCCCTGCCAATTACCGCGAGTACGCCTACATCACCAGCGGCGGAAGTAACACTGTCACCGTTCTTGATCTGGTCAATCTCCGCCAGGACCGCGTACTCCAGGTCGGGTCCAACCCAACAGGTATCGCCGCCAATCCTGCTCGCAACGAAGTGTATACCGTCAACACCGGCAGCAATTCCGTCAGCGTGATTGATGCTGAGAAAAACTCCGTCGTCGCCACCATTCCCGTTCACAACAAACCTTATTTCATTGACGTGGACACCTACGGCCAGCGCGCCTACGTCGCCAACTCGGGATCAAACAATGTTTCCGTGATTGATCTGAAAGCGCGCCGCGAAATCGCCACCATCGGCGCAGGCGAGGCTCCCGGCATGGCACGCATCGCTCCTGACGGAAACACTCTGGTTGTCACCAATCGCGTCAGCGGCAGCGTCACAATCATGGATCCCCGTTCTTATAAAGCGCGCAGCACCTTCGCCGGATGCCCGGGCGCTACAGATGCCGCTATTCTGCCCGACTCTTCCAAGGCCTTCATAGCCTGCTCTGCCGGACATCAGGTCATGGCCGTGGGCCTTGCGCGCCCAGGCAGCCCCATTCAAAGCGAACACTCCGACCGCCTGCTCGCATTTCTCGACGTGGGCCAGACACCTGTCCATCTGGCGCTGAAGCCGGACGGCGGAGAAATCTTCGTCTCCAACTTCAATAGCGACACCATCTCTGAAATCGCCACCAGTACCGACGAGGTGGGCGGCGCGTATCTCATCGGCGCCCATCCGGTCCGCTCCATCGTCAGCGCCGACAATTCCACCCTCTGGGTCAGCAATTTCAATGCCGACGCCATTGGCGTCTACTCCATTGACGACGGCAAGCGCGTCAATACCGTCCCGGTTGGTGGAGGACCCGATGCTCTCGCCTTCTCTGCCGAAGGACATCTGCTACTGGCCGCCGACACACGCTCCGGAGACATCTCCGTTGTGCGCGTCGTCAGCCGCACCCCCTCCGGAACCACACGCACCGGCGCGCTCTTCACCATGCTTCCGGCGGGCAAACAGCCCAACGCAATCGTCGTCAAAGTATTTCGCGTAAAGTAATCTCCTCCGGAAGGCAGAGCAACGGATTTATCTCCCACTCCAGAAATCTGAAGACCGACCTCAACCCAGGTACCGGGTGCCCCAAGCCTTGGAAAGACCGGGGACAATCCAGTCCGCGCGAAGCCCGATCCAATTAACATCTTTCGAAAGGAGAGAGGTACAGCACCACGCAATTCGCATCACATCAGGACTTTACAAGCAAAGTAGAGTGTACCCGCCCGCCTTGTCAGATCCAGGGGAAGAATCCGTGAAAGGTGTTTTCAGCCCCCGATCCCCCAACCGGATAGAAACAATCAATGCACCATGTTGATCGTGTCCTGCGTAACCGTATCAAATGTAGTCACCGATTTCGCATTCGCCTCAAAGGCGCGCTGGGCCACAATCAGGTCTGCGAATTGCGTGGAGATGTCCACATTCGAGCCTTCAATGGCATTGTCCTGAATGCTGCCGCGCCCCCCAGTTCCGGCCGTACCGACCGTCGCCTGGCCAGAGGCAAGGGTGGTCTGGTAATTGCCATCTCCAAGGCGGGTAAGGCCCTGCTCATTCGTAATGCTGGCCACAGCAAGCTGACCAATCACCTGCGTCTGCGAGTTGCTGAAGGTGGCCGATACTATGCCATTTGGGTCCACCGTAAATCCGTTATACTGGCCCGCCTCATAACCATCCTGCGTGATGGAAGCAATGCCCGATCCGGACTGCGAAGCCACCTGATCTATCAGTCCCCTGCCATTCGATCCGAACAGGTTCCAGTTAAAGCTCATATTGCTGGCCCCATCTGAAAGCCCGGTAAACTGCACATTGGCCAGGTTCGCAGCAGGCGCCGTCAGGTTCCCGTTGGCATCAAAAGTAAGCGTTCCAGACGTGTTCGCGCTGCTTCCACTTGCATCGCCCGGCGGAAGAGAAATGTTGTAGCTCCAGGAATTTGTTCCGGTCTTCTGGAAATCCACCGTCGCCACATGGCCTACACCAAGCGAATCATACAGCGTCACCTGCCCCTGTACTGTAGTACCATTCGCCGCCGAAGCATCAAGATTTGCAGTGACCGAAAGCGTGGAGGTCGCCCTCGGCTGCTCAACCTGGCCCACCGGAATCTGGATGGCCGTCAGCGGAGCGTTCGTATTCACCACGCCATTGACTGCAGGAAAACCCATCACCTGTTCCCCGCCCTGCGTCAAAAGCTGCCCGCTGGAGCTGAGAACAAAATTCCCTGCGCGCGTGTATTCCTGCGTGCCGTGGTTTTCCACCACAAAGAATCCGTCGCCGTTCAGAGCCACATCCTGCGGATTGCCCGTCGAAGGAGTCGTAGTGCCGGAAGAAAAGTTCGTAACGATAGCGCCGATCTTTGTGCCCGCGCCTACCTGCTCAGGATCTCCTGAACCGCTTTCGCCTACTTCCTGGTAGAAGAGATCACTGAACTGTACATCCTGGCTCTTGTAAGCCACGGTATTCATGTTGGCAAGATTGTTTGAAATGGTATTGAGTGCCGTATTGTCGGCCTCAAGACCCGATAGTGGAATAAAAAACGATGGCATATTCCCTCCGCTGTACTTGTGAAATGAAATTACGAGTGTTGGATAACGGTCTGTCTTCCCCGCGCGTCGTCGCTCCCCTTCGACGGGACAAGCGCATTCGCCAGTACATGCACCGCGCCAGCCATTCGGCCAGCGACCGCACTCTGACCTGAGCTCGAACCTGTTCCCGAGCTGGTACCTGTTGTGCTTGAACCGAAGCCCAGCCCTCCTACTTTCTGGTTGATCTGAATCAATTGCTCCAGGCTGTTTACCTGGACCAGTTGATTAATGTACGCGTTGGGGTCGGTCGTTGCCGTTGGGTCCTGGTTCTTCATCTCCGCCACAAGCAGCGTCAGGAAATCATTTGCCGTGATCTCTGTGCTGCCCGTAGAAGAGGACGATGAAGATGAGCTGCTTCCTGGGCTTGAAGAAGCATCAAGCGCAGTCGCTGCCGGATGTGTCAGATGGGTCTGCATTGCGTTCCTTTCTGTTATGCCCGCACGCTGATGTGGGACGAATGGCCGGGATAAATACTTTCTTCCTCGCTGACTGAGGGCTGCACCGGGTGCGTTGCAGCGCTGATTGAGGGCTGCACCAACGGCTGCTGCGGAGGATGATCTGCCCCTCCCTGAGACTGGCCGGAATACACGCCGCCTCCCTGCATGTCCACGGTCACTGTATAGACCTGGATATTCTGTTCAGCCATAAACTGTGTGAGCGCCGGCGCCTCGGCGGTAAGCGCAGCATGGGCCTCGGTTGAACTCGTGGAGAGCAAAGCACTGATATGCCCGGCAGTAGATTGCGTTTGAATCTCAATCCACCCCAGCGAAGGATCACGCACGCCCACTGCAACCTGCTGTGGCTTGGACTTCAGCAGAGTGGCCTGAGGAGCACTCGCATCCATGCGCTGAAAGGGGTTCGCCTGAGGCAATTCCAAATTGGCCTTTGCCCCAGCGCTGTGGCCGCCGGAATTTCCCTGCGTGGCCAGCATGCGTGCACCATCCGCCCCCGCCTGCACAAGCGCTGGATTCAGCGATTTGCTCGTAGCCGCCGGCAAGATGTCCATCACTCTTCGCGAGCTCTTGTTGCCCTTCGTTTCCGGCACCGGTAGCACCGGACGGTGATTCGCTTGCGTGGGCGCTGTTCCGGAAGGAGGAGCGGTCGCATCCGCGCTTTTGAGGCGATTTACTGGCCCTATCTCAGCCTGACGCGCCACAGGTTTGGCCGTGACGTCATCGCTATGGTTTGTTTTCAATGTGAGGGCTGCCGACGATTCCATCTCCGCACGCATCACATTTGCGGCTTCCGGATTGGAATTTTCCGCTGCTGCACTCGCAATATTTTTCAATTCTTGTATGGCCTGATTTCCAGCCGGAGGCTGGATTTCGGCGTTCTGGCTTGCCTGGGCCAGAGAAACACCGGGAACTTCAGCCTGATCATGTGAAACCCGGATATCTTTCTGGCGAAGAGATACCGATGCCTGTGTGACTTGCGGTGGCACGACTACCTGCACGGGAATGCTCGTGCCCCCACCAGGAAGCGCCGCCTGAAAAAAACCGCTCTTCTCATTCGCTTTTTCTGGAAGCGGCCCTTTCTCTTTCCCCGTCTTGCTGTCTTTTGAAAGTGAACTCTTTTGATCCGCGAAGGTCTGGGCCTGCGGCGCTTTTTGTTTCGATTCATCCACGGAACGCTGCGCAGGAACGAAAGGTTTTTCCTTCACCCCTTTGACCACTCCTGCGGACTGAGTTGGCAAGCCAGATGCCGTCGCTCCTTGCCCCTCTTGCGGCCTCAGCTGCGGCGAAAGCATGGAGCTCAGTAGAGATAGAAGGTCAGGATTGCCGTCCTGTTTCGTTGCGCTTCCCGCCTTACTCCTCAAGGAGCCCACATCCACGGCTAACTGTAAATCCGGTAAACCTGCTGCACTCACCTGCACAATGTCCGTCTCCACCAGTGCTTCTTGCAGCAAGCGTGCCAGAGTTGAGGGAGATGGATTAGAAAAATCTCACAATTTCTTCCGCCGCGCCGTCTGTGCAAACCAGTTATCCACCGTCTGCTGTTCCCGGCGGCTGCGCTCAGCTTTTTCCACGACACGGCGCGCCGAAAGAACATTCTCCACCTGACGCCGCTCCTTGCGCAGTTCCAGATATTCGGCTTTGGCTCCTTCAATCTCCTGCATTTTGTGCTGGAGTTCGCCGGCAATGGCCTCCTCGCGCCAGCGCGCCAGGTGCGCCACAACAATGTCCGCTCCAGACCATAGGTTTTTCTGCTCTTCGCGCAGAGCGCATCTTTCACTCTCTAGCAGAGACACGCCCTTCAGTCGCATCTCCAGTTCCATGCGGCTGGTGTCCTCCATCAGACACCGCAACCGGTGCAGCCGTTCGAGTGATGTCTTCATTTCAAACCTGGGCCGCAAGGGAGATCAGCGCGTTATGGCCCTGCGTAAATGAAACATCTTCCGCTGCTCTCTGCATCAGAAATTCTCGCAGCCGGTTCCGTGATTGAATGGCCCGGTCGAGGTCTGCGTCCGCGCCAGGCTTGTAGGCACCAATCCGAATCAGGTCCTCGGACTTCGCATACACAGATAGCATCTTGCGCACCAGCGCCGCCGCGGCCTTATGTTCATCGCTGGTAATGGCAGGCATCAGACGGCTCACCGAATCGAGCACCTGAATCGGCGGATACCAACCCTCGGCGGCCAGATCACGGGACAGCACGATGTGTCCATCCAGAAATGATCGCGCGGCATCTACCACCGGGTCCTGTTGATCATCGCCTTCCATCAGCACGGTATAAAAGGCCGTAATGCTGCCGCGCCGGAACTGTCCGGCCCGCTCTACTAAACGCGCCATGCGGCTGAAGACAGAAGGCGTGTATCCTTTCGCAGTTGGCGGCTCACCGGCCGCCAGCCCAATCTCGCGCGCAGCCATGGCAAAGCGCGTCAGCGAATCCAGCACCAGAAGGACGTCTTTCCCCTGCGCCGCAAAATATTCCGCCACGGCAGTTGCCGCCAGGGCCGCACGCTGACGCAGCAGCGGAGACTGGTCTGAAGTAGATACCAGGACCACCGAGCGTTTCCTGCCTTCCGGCCCAAGGCTGTCTTCCAGAAATTCCCCAACTTCCCGACCGCGTTCTCCAACCAGCCCCACCACAATCACATCAGCATCGCTGTTGCGCGTCATCATGCCGATGAGCGTGCTCTTCCCCACACCCGAACCGCCAAAGATGCCAATACGTTGTCCGCGCCCGACCGTCAGCATTCCATCAATCGCACGGATACCCGTGCCCAATGGCTGACGAATAGGCACGCGCTCCAGAGGATGTGGAATATTGCGGTCCAGAGGAATGATGTTGCGCACGGCCGGAACCGGGCCGTCATCAATTGGCCGGCCTGAAGCATTCAGCACTCGCCCAATTAAGGCATCTCCCACTTCAAGATAAGGTTGCGTTCCCAGTGCAGAAACCCTGTCTCCAAACCGTACGCCCTCCGTACTTTCAAGTGGCATCGAAAGCACATGGCTGCCCCGGAACCCAATCACCTCTGCCGCGTGCAGGTGCCCCTCGCTGTCCATAATCTCGCAGCACTCGCCAACCGAACAGAGCGGGCCCGCCGACTCAATCGTCTGGCCAACTGCTTCCAGAACGCGGCCCTGCCAGCGAAATGGAGACCGCTGCTCGAGCCGCGCAAAATATGTGGACAGTAGCTCCATCACCTATCGCTGCGTTTTCCCTACGTTCTCAGCCGCACGCTCACGGTGCTCCAGCAGATCAAAAAAGCCGCGCTCTATTTCGGCAAGCTGCGACTTCACGCCCAGATCCACGCTGCCCATGGCTGTCTCAAGAGAGCAATCTCCTGCGCGCAGTGACTCATCTGCAATCAGCTGCGGTCGCAGCGGAAGAGACGGCATCAGGCTGATCATCTCGTTCCACAACTCATATTCTGCTGCTGGCACCTTCATACGCACCTCTGTCGTCTCAGAGATCTGACCGAGTGCCACCCGCACCGCACCCGCCAGCAGAAGCGGATCCATCTGCGCTTCACGCCGCAACACTCGCTCTGCGATGGCCAGCGCCAGTTGCACCACTTCCTGTTCCACCTGCGCCAGGTAACCATCGCGTGCGGCACGAAACTCCTCAAGCGTGTGGCCCATCTGCCCGGCGATCTTCTCCACGGCAGCAGCCCGCAAGGATGCCTCTGCCTTCCGGCCATCTTCAAATGCCGCCGTGCGCGCCAGCTCCAGCTTCTGCTCAAATTCTTGCTCCCGCTGCTGAAGCTGCTGTTCCAGCTCTTCCACACGTGCCTTCAGCTGTTCCCTGTCTTCCTTCGTTCCGTTCAAAGGCCGAACATCCATGTCCGGCACAGCAAACAAAGGTTTCGGTTCAACCAGGACCGGCGCAATCGCGCCAGCCTGTCTGTATTCCATGGGGCGGACCTTCCGATCTGCCGGTTGCAGCATTTCCCCTCCAGTCAATCGCTATACAAGAAAATCGTCGCCCTGCTCTACTTTCAGGACGATCTTCCCGTCAGCTTCAAGCTTTCGTGCAAGATTCAGAATCTCGCTCTGCGCTCCCGTGACCTCGCGCGTACGCACCGGGCCGAGCACTTCCATGTCTTCTCTCAGCATCTCCACCGCACGGGACGACATGGCGCGGAAGATGTGTGCGCGAACGTCTTCGCGCGTGCCTTTGAGTGCGAGCGCAAGCGTCTTCTTGTCAATCGCGGCAATCAACTCGCGCATGGTCGGCAACGGCAAAGTCACAAAATCTTCAAAGGTAAACATCAGGTTGCGAATATTGATCGCGACTTCCGGATCGTCTTCTTCGATCTGCTCCAGGATCTTCTTGGCCTGCTCCGCATCCAGGCGGTTCAGCAGATCGGCCACGGCCTTAAAGCCGGCATAGGCCTTGCGGCTTGTGTCTCCCACCGTCTGCAGCCGCTTGTGCAGAATTACGGCCACCTTCTGCGCCATCTCCGGAGAAAACTGCCGCATCTCTGCCAGGCGCTGCACCACCGCCACCTTCTTCTCTTCGCTCAGGCCGCTCAGCACCAGGGAAGCGCGCTTAGGGTCAAGATGCGCCAGCACCAGCGCCACTGTCTGCGGATGCTCACCGTCCAGAAATTTCCCCAGTTGCTGCGGGTCTACCTTCTGTAGCATGGCCAGATCGCCTTGGCTTGCCTCCTGCGCCCGCTTCACCAACGCAAGCAGGTCTTCAGCACGCTGTTTTCCAAAGGACTCGACCAGCAACTTCGTCGCATACTCAAGACCGCCGTGCATCATGTAGCGCTGGGTCTCGAGCATCTCGTAGAACTCCTCGATGACCCGCAGCGAAACCTCCGGAGGAATGTTGCGCAGGTCCGCCAGCTCCTCCGTCAGCCGCTGGACATCGCTATCGGGCAGGTTCTGAAAGATTTTCTTACCCAGTTCGTCACCCACCGCCACCACCAGAATCGCGGCCTTCTTTATGCCGGAAAGCTGCCGGATGGATACCGTGGATGGAGGCGGCATCAGGCTTGTCATCTCTGGCACAACAGCAGCAGTTGCCATGGTCTTCTCCTATTCGGTGTGTATCCAGCTTTGCAACAGACGCGTGGCCTGCGCCGGCTCCCGCCGAAGGTGCTCGGTCACAGCATCAAACATGGCCTGCGCCCGCTTTTTCTGTGCGGTCACTGCCTCGTCCTCCGCTTCTGCCAGCAACGCCTCCTCTCCGCCCTGTGGCAAATGCGTGGGAGATGCCGGATTTGGCAAGGCAGCGACGGCGGACCTCTGCGCCCTCATTGCCGGACGCACGACGAAGACGATCAGGCACAGCAGTGCAAGCAGCAATACACCGTATTTCCATAAGGCCTCCGAACGCGCCACTTGTGCCAGGAACTGCTGCATCGGGCCTGTCTGAGGCGCAGCGTTGTCTTCAAAGGCCACGTCTTCCACGCTCACCTGGTCTCCGCGCGTGCCATCAAAACCAATGGCGGTCTCAGCCAGGTCGGTCAACTGCTTCATCTCCTCCTGGGAACGCGGCTGCCAGCTCACATGACTGCCATTCACACTCATGCGGTGGTTAATCAGAACTGCGGCAGTAATGCGCCGGACCTTGCCCGCGTTCTGGACCGTATGCCGTACACGCTTCGATGCCCCATACGTTCCGCTTTCCTGACGCACATTTTCCGTCCCCACGTCATGTGTGGGAAACAGAGGTGGCTTAGCGTTAGGAGCATTGCTCGCCGTGCCCGGCACGCCCGACGGGCCACTCTGTGTTCCGGTCGTCTGTTCTGACCGCTGCATCGAAAGCGTCACCACGTTATTTGGATCGTAGGTTTCATCTACTTCATCGGCAGAAGAGGTGTCATACTCCACATTCACTGAGGCTCGCACATTGCCCACTCCAGCCACTGGTTCCAGGGTCGCAATCAATTTGTCTGCCAGCGCCTGCTCATGTGCTTCATCTTCAGCACCGGCTGAGCGTCTGCCCAATTGCATGCGCCCATCGGCATCAAGCAGGGTGACGTTCTCCGGATGCAAACCGTCCACCGCGCTCGCCACCAGATTGCGAATCGAGTCTGCCTGTTCATCGCTAAGGGAGTGATGGCGCAGCTTCAGCACCACCGAAGCTTTGGCATCCCGCTGCTGGCTTGTAAACAGCGAATCGTGCGGCATCACCAGATGTACCCGCGATGATTCCACATCGGAGAGGGTGTCAATCGTATGTTCCAGCTCACCTTCAAGCGCGCGCTGATAGTTCACTTTTTCGTCAAACTCTGAGCCGATCCAGTTGGGCTTATCAAACAGCTCAAACCCCATTCGCCCGCTCCTGGGGCCACCCTTCGCTGTCGTCGCCAGGCGTGCCTTGTCCAGGCTCGGTGCGGGGACGCGCAGAGTAGCGCCATCCGGGGAAACATCAAACGGAATGTTTGCCGCCGTCAGCTCCGAGGCCATCTCACGCGCATCCGCAGGCTCAAGGCCGGCATAGAGCACCTTCCAGTCTGTGCGCATGGCAAACCACAGTATCCCGATAAAGCAGGTCACAGCCAGACCGGCAGCTGCTAGAAACCATATTCGCTGCTGCCGCTCCATACCGCGAAAGCGCTCCGCCATGGGTGCAAACATCGTGTTTGCGCGCCCGAGCAGGCCCCCTACCGCTCCTCCCGCGGATGCGGGTTGCATTTGCTGGTTCTCTTCCATGCCCTATCCGTCCCGCATCTTCCTTTAAAACTGCATGTTCATCATTTGCTGAAAGGCCGCCACGCCCTTGCTGCGCACGGCAAGCGCAAGCTCAAAGGCCGCATCGGCATTGCTGACGGCAATCATGGCTGTATGTACGTCCGTACCGCTTCCATCCAGCAAACCCTGCACAGCAACGGACGCCTTGTCCTCCAGCTGCTGCATGTTCTGTATCGCATCCCGGAAAATCCCGGCGAATGGGGCCTCCTGCGCGTTGCCTGTCTGCGGAGCAGCATTCGGAAATGAAACCAGCGAATTTGCAATTGCTTCGGTCTGCATAATCGTCCCTCAAAAGTTTTTTATGACTTCAGAATGTCCAGCGATGCGCTGAGCATGCCCTTTTCCGCCTGTACAGCCGAGGCATTCAGCCCATACGCTCGTGTTGCGCCCATCATGTCCACCATTTCCGTCAGTGGATTGATGTCCGGATAATTTACATACCCATCCTTGTCCGCATCCGGATGCCCCGGATCATAGCGCCGCAACGTGCTGGCCGGGTCCTGAACAACAGCCGAAACCTGGACCCCTCCGATCTTCGGCTCAGACTGCGCGGCGGCCTGCGACATCAGCTCTCCGGCAAAGTTTATGGGTTCCATCGCAGCGGAGGAAAACACAACATGCTGCCTGCGGTAGGGAGTACCGTCGGCCGTGCGCGTTGTCTCCGCATTTGCCATGTTGGCCGCCACTACCTCGGCCCGGATGCGCTCGGCCTTCAGTGCCGATCCGCTCACTTCCAGAACTCCAAACAGATTCATCCCTCCTCCTTATTTGCTGTCCTCATGAATCGCGTCCATCACCCGCGCCGTCTCGCGCTTCCATAACTCGATGCCCGTGCGGAACTGCAACTGCGCCTCCGCCATGTTCATGCCTTCGCGGTCCATCGAAACATTGTTCCCATCCGGGCGCTCCAGCAGGCCATCCACCAGACCAACGCGCGGCGATCCTACAGAAACCGGCTTGCGTGCAACTCCGTTCTTCGTTTGCCCCGCAAGCATGCCATGGAGCGACCGCTCCATTTCTCCCGCAAAATCAAACCCAACGGTCTTGTATCCCGGCGTATCAATGTTCGCCATGTTCTGCGCCGTGTACTTCAGTTCGAGCAACGACAAGTCCAGATACCGCTCCAATACATCGCTGACCGGTGTCGTAATCTGCATCTTCAATCCTTTCTTCATCGCTGCCGATACACACAGCGATGCGCTTTCAGCACCTGCATGAGCTGGCCCGTATCATGGGCGGGCAAATTAGAAAATTCTCAGAAACACTCCGGCTGTTCACCAAATTCAATTTCACTGCCATCAATCTGCGGACGCCCTTCGGCCAGTATCCATGCACGCTCCAGCACGTGCTGAAGCTCGCGCACATTGCCAGGCCAGTTGTGCTGCATCAGCTTTTCCATCGCTGCCGGCGTGATGGATTTCGTCGGACTTTCTTCTGCCATGCCTTTCAGAAAATGCTCCACCAGCAACGGAATGTCTTCCCTATGCGCGGCAAGTCCGGGCGTCTTAATCTGGAACACAGAAAGCCGGTAGTACAGGTCAGCACGAAACTCTCCCTTTGCCGCAAGCTGTGCCAGCGGGCGATGCGTCGCCGCAATCAACCGTACGTCTACTCGGACAGGCTCGTTTTCTCCCACGCGTTGCAGCTCGCCACACTCCACAAAGCGCAGCAGCTTCGCCTGGAGCGGCAGCGGCATCTCGCCAATCTCATCTAGAAAAAGCGTGCCTCCATGCGCTGCCTCAATGCGTCCCACGCGCCCCTGCACTGCTCCGGTAAACGCACCTCGCGTGTGTCCAAAGAGTTCGGCTTCTAGCAGTGCTTCCGGAATCGCCGCGCAGTTCAGCGCGATAAAAGGCCGCGACGCCCTGCTGCTCAAACGATGGATCGCGTGCGCCACCAGCTCCTTACCTGTCCCGGTCGGCCCCTGCACCAGCACCGTTGTACTTCTCTGCGCGACCATGCGAATGCGGCGGCCCACCTCCAGCATCACCGGATGGCTGCCAACGAATTCCGGCAATCGGGCAGAAGCCTTCGCAACCGGCCGGACCTCCCCTTTTGTGTCCGGTTGAGTTACATATTTCGCGGCTGCGGCCTCTTCCTGCCACGAGACCACCGGCGCGCTGTTCCAGATCGCTCCATCCGCATCCTGTGCCCGCCGCAGCGCATAGTGAAGTTCATTCCGCCGGGGGCTGCGCGCCGTCTTTGCCGCCTGACCATCCACCATCACCAGGTCGACGCCCGGATAACTCTGCTCAAATTCAGTAACAAATTCCTGAATCTCCAGATCGGGCAGCCATGAGTCCAGCACAACGGCCTCTGCCGGAGATGCATCCAGATGCGCCAGCACCTCTGCGCCTCCAGCAGCCTCGCGCACCTGCCAGTGCAGCCCGTCCAGCGCCTCTTTCACGCGCTGGCGAAAAGAAAGGTCAGCACTGGCCAGGATGGCAGTCCTTGCAGGGACTGAAATCGAACGTTTTACGAGAGCGGCAGTAGACATAAGTTTTCCTCAGCTTTTATGCATTGCTTTTCATTCCTATCGAGTAACCCTGCCCGCGCACCGTCTGGATCAACGGAACGCCGCCAGAATCCTTCAGCTTGCGGCGCAGGTAGTTCACATACACATCCACAACATTCGCGCCCGCCTCCGGGCTCATTCCCCACACCTGGTGCAGCAGTTCTGCACGGGAGATGCAGCGGCCGCGGTTCAAAAGCAGAAATTCAAGCAGCGCAAACTCCTTGTTCGTAAGCTGCACCGCTTCACCCCCGCGCTGTACCGAACGCTCCACCCGGTTGACCTCCAGGTCGGAATACCGCAGCACCACTCCTGCCCCCTGCCTGCGCCGCGTCAGCGAACGGCACCGGGCGCGCAGCTCACGCAGCGAAAAAGGCTTCGACATATAGTCATCAGCGCCCATTTCCAGGCAATGGATCCTCGTCTCCATCTCCCGCCTGGCGGTCAGCACCAGCACCGGCGCTTCATCGCTCACCGAGCGCAGGAAGCGCAGGACCTCCATTCCATCGCGCCGGGGCAGGTCCAGGTCCAGCACGGTCAGGTCCGGCATCTCGGACACAAACATCTCAATCGCCGCTTCGCCGTCAGCGGCCACCATTACCTGGTGTCCCTCCGCCTCAAACCCGCGGCTCAGGAACCGTGCAAGCGCCTGATCATCATCTGCTACTAGAAAACGCATCCAGAATTTCCCTCGTGCTCCTCCAACTTCGCCTGTAGCGCGGGTGGAACACAAGAAATGTTTAGGCGGAAGCAGAGGTCTGATTTTGGAATTGGGAATTGAAGAGGAGCCTGGTTCAAAACGGGAAAGTGTAGAAGAATTCCTGCACCAACCCTTGACATGCCAGCGGCCGTTTCCCGACATGCACCGACCACAAAAACAATCAGATTTTCCTTGTAGTTCGCTTTTTATTCGCTACAATACGGGCATGGCAGTCACTCGACGGCAAAAGGAAGTGCTGGATTTCATCTCCAGCTTTGTGCAGCGAAATGGCTACTCCCCATCATTTGAAGAAATAGCCCGCGGACTCGGACTGAAGTCTCTGGCAACGGTCCACAAGCACATCACCAATCTTCAGAACAAAGGCCTGCTCGAACGAGCACACAACCGCAGCCGCTCCATTGACGTGCTTCCCCCACGCAGCAAGTCCGCTGCTTCGGACCGCCTGCCGCTCGCAGGCCGCATCGCCGCCGGTTTCCCCCTCGAGGCGCCGGAAACCGCGGAAAGCATCTCCCTTGCGGACATTGTCGGCAATCGGGACGTATTCGTCCTTCAGGTGCGCGGAGATTCCATGCGCGATGAACACATCGTAGATGGCGATTACGTTCTGGTAGAGAAGACCCGCACAGCCCATCAGGGAGAAATTGTCGTGGCCCTTGTCAATGGCGCGGAGACCACCCTGAAGCGCTACTACGTGGAAGGTCCTATGATTCGCCTTCAACCCTCCAACGCTGAAATGGAACCCATCTACGTCCCTGCGGATCAGGTCGCCATTCAGGGACGTGCTCTGGGCGTACTCCGCAAATACGCTTGAAGATGAAAAAGGCCTGCTTTCCCGCAGGCCTTTTGTCTCATCGTAACAAACTTTAGCTGATCACTCGCGCAATACTGCGTGCAATCGTGTCTTTCGGCACATAGCCTACAATCTGGTCAGCCACTTTACCGCTCTTGAACAACAATAACGCCGGAATGCCACGAATACCGTACCGCATGGGCGTCGCCTGATTGCGGTCCACGTCCATCTTCATGACTTTCAGCTTGCCGCTATATTCTGCTGCTACTTCATCCACAATCGGCGCCAACGCCTTGCAGGGTCCACACCAGGCCGCCCAGAAATCCACCAGCACAGGCTGATCTGACTGGAGTACCTCCTGCTCAAAATTGGTATCGTTTACCTCAACTACTGCCAGACCTGCCATGCTCCTCCTTCATTAATGCCGGTTCCTGTCTCCCAGGCCCCCAATTCATTTCATTTGATGATATATGTTCGTGAAAAGTCGCAACAGGGGCCGCTCCGCGGAAAAGGAATGCATACAATTAAAAGCGCCTGGACTCTATACTTCGGAGTCTCAGGCGCTAGAGCAGCCCTCCCCCAGAACTGCCCACAGTTGCAAGCTAATATCTTAAGTCGGTGGTGTAAAGCAAACTTAAGTAACATTATGGTAACCATGCGGAATTTTTCCCTGTCAGGCACCACGCAACGGACCGCCAGCTGCCAATTCGATATGGCACGGCAGGATCTCCACTGCTTCGCCTTCCAGGTGCTCGTAAATCAGGTCCTGCACGCCCTTGATCTGGAAGTCCGATTCCACCAGAAGCATCACGGAAGGCCCCGCTCCGCTCAACGTAACACTCAGGACATTGTCCCGGCCAGAGAGCGGCAGCAGCTTCTTCAGCAAAGGGCAAACCTCCGCGCGATACGGCTGGTGCATCCGGTCCTCGGTCGCGGTCGCCAGCAGATCGCTGTGTCCAGACGCAAAGGTTGCCGTCAGCAGCGCTACTCGCTGGATATTTGCCACCGCATCGCCTCGGCTGAATGTCTCCGGCACCGCCTTCCGCGAAAGTGTGGTTGGCAGCGGAGACTGCGGCATCACCACCAGCGCTCGCCAGTATGCGCGCGGAGTAAGTGATATTGCGACCACCTCATCTCCATGCCAGCAGGCCACCGTATATCCGCCCAGCCAGCACGCTGCGGTGTTGTCCGGATGCCCCTCCAGCCGGGAAGCCTCCGTCAGCACGCGGCTGCGGTCCCATTCCAGATTGCCAAAATGGGCCGCCAGCGCCACTCCCGCCAGCCGCGTTGCAGCCGACGAGCCCAGCCCCATGCCCAGTGGAATTCCGTTCCGCACTTTCAGCGCCAGAGGCACTTCCTGCACCCCCTGCTGCTCCAGCGTTGTTCTGTACGTGTCCAGCAGCAGGTTCCCTTCTGTCGAGCCACAGATGTTCACATTGCGCCCGCTTGCCTCAATGGAATACTTCTGCGCGGGGACTGCTTCAATTTCCAGATACAAAGAGAGTGCCAGAGCAACGGCATCAAATCCCGGCCCAAGATTGGCCGAAGTAGCGGGCAGTTTCAGCTTGAATGGCAGGGGAGTCATTTGTTTTCGGCCTTCTCTAACTCGCGCAACACTTCATCCGCCGAGGCCCTCAGCTCTACCGCATTGCGGCGCGTCGCTGTGATCTCTGCCTGAAGCACGCCAACTTCATCCGTCCTCAGCAGGTCGCCACGATGATAAGCAATCGTATAGTCTGGGTCTTTCAGTGTGTGCCCGGTCAACAGAAGCACTACGGTTTCATGCGGTTGTATCTTGCCTTGCCGCGCAAGCTTTTTCAAACCTGCCAGTGTGACCGCTGAGGCCGGCTCGCAACCAATGCCTTCGGCCCCAATCTCTGCCTTGGCCAGGGCAATCTCTGCTTCACTGGCCTGCTCGCACCACCCGCCAGTCTGCTGAATCACGCGCACTGCTTTTTTCCAAGATGCCGGATTCCCGATACGAATCGCCGAGGCGCGCGTGTTCGCCTCGACTGGGTGCAGCGCCTCTCCATTCCCCTCCTGCATCGCGCGATATAGAGGGTTCGCCCCCTCGGCCTGAATGACCGAAATCTTCGGCAGCTTCGCCGTCATCCCCAGGTGCTTCATCTCCAGAAAAGCCTTGCCCAGTGCCGAGCTGTTAGCAAGGTTGCCGCCGGGAATAATCACGTGGTCAGGAACTTCCCACTCCAGCGCTTCTGCAATCTCGAACGCCTGTGTCTTCTGCCCTTCCAGGCGGTACGGGTTGACGGAATTCAGCAGATAAACCGGCGCGCGCCCCACGACTTCAGCCAGTACGCGAACACAGCCATCAAAGTCGGTCTTCAGCTGGATCGTCAGCGCACCGTAGTCCATCGCCTGGGAAAGTTTTCCCCACGCAATCTTTCCTTCCGGAATCAGCACCAGGCTGCGCATCCCCGCCCGCGCAGCATAGGCTGCCATCGCTGCGGAAGTATTTCCCGTGGAGGCGCAGGCCACCCATTCATATCCAAGCTCATGGGCAACCGAAAGCGCCGCCGTCATGCCCGTGTCCTTAAACGACCCGGTGGGATTCAGGCCCTGGTGCTTCGCATACAGCTTTGGAATGCCAGTAGACTTTGCCGCGCGGCGCAGCAGATACAGCGGCGTGTTCCCTTCCCGCAATGAGACGATATTTTTCTCATCGCGGAGAATGTTCAGCATCTCGCGAAAACGCCACACGCCACTCTGGTCTGCTTCTTCGTTTGAGGAACAGCGTTCTTTCCAGAGCCAGCGAAGCGCGCTCGCATTGGGCCGTTTCGTTCCTGCGGCTGCAAAACCACTGCTCCACGAGGAGTAAACCACTTCGTAGAGGTCCCCGCATTCCGTGCAGCGGAAGTCGGCTTTTAGCTCACGCTGTTCGGTTACACGGCTGCATCCAGTACAGCGCAACTGATGTCCTGAATTTTCCATGAATGTTTTTTAGGGTCTGTTACTACCTTAAAGGCGATACCCGCGCGACGCAAAATTAAAAAGCACGGATGCGCATTTCTAAAGTGCTGCGGACATCTTTATAGGACCATACTCTGGAGTTACAGCGGTCCTCAGGAGACCATTTCAATGATGACCCCAAAAAGAGACAGAAGAACGGGGTTTCCCTTCGAAACAGGAGGAACCCTGCGCCGAAGTTTGGTACGGGCAGGAACAAAGTCACGTTGGACAGGCGAAGAAGTAGATGCTTTTCTCGAGGGCCGCTAATACTGAATTGTCGCAGTAAATTCGTGCAGTAAAAGCGGATGCCCAGGTTCGTTCCCCCTACGAAGCCATTTCCTCATCCATCCGCTCACAATCACCCAACAAACTCCACAAATTCCGTATAAAATCGCAGCATGGATTCGCTGCTGACTCCGCGCGAGGCGGCACTTCGTCTCGGAATTTCCTATCCCACCATCAAGCAATGGCTGTATCGCGGCAAAATCAAAGCCATACGCACGCCCGGCGGACATTACCGTATTCCTGAAGCGGCACTCGATGGCCTGCTGCACGAAGCCGAAAAGCCCGACACGCCAAAACGCCAGATGATGCGCCGCCTGAGCGGGCGCAACCAGCTCGTCGGCCGTATTGTCGAAATCAAAATAGACGGCCTGCTTGCACAGGTAAAGCTCTCTATCGGCGGCCAGATCATCCACTCCATCATCACCGCTGAGGCCGTGCGCGAAATGCGCCTTCAGGTCGGTGAAACCGCCGCTGCGTTAATCAAATCAACCGAGGTCATGGTGCTGCGTGTATAAGCTTCTCGCTCTTCTGCTCTTCTTCCCCGCTGCTTTCGCGCAGAATTTGCGCGTCGCTGCCGCCGCTGATCTCCAGCCCGTTTTGCCTCCGATTCTTGACGAATTCGAGGCCCAGACCCACCTGCACGTGGATGTTTCCTATCAGTCCTCCGCAACACTGGCCACGCAGATTGAAAACGGCGCTCCCTTCGACCTCTTTCTTGCCGCCGACCTCTCCTTCCCCCAGCACGTTATCGATGCCGGGTTGGGAGAAACCACCCAGCCTGTCCCCTATGCCCGCGGCACGCTCGTCCTTTGGACACGCAACGACTCTCCCTTTCGCAGCCTCTCTGTTGACACGCTACGCAGCCCGGACCTGAAGACAGTGGCCATGGCCAATCCTCAGCACGCGCCCTACGGTCGTGCTGCCGAGGCATCGCTTCACCATCTCGGCCTCTATGACCAGATCAGGCCCCGCCTGGTCATTGCTGAGAACATCGCGCAAACCGCCCAGTACGTCGAATCCGGAAATGCGCAGGTCGGGTTGATCTCCCTCACCTCGGCCGTGTCCCAACAGCTTCGCTCCATCGGGCACTACTTCATCATGCCGCGCGATTCTTACCCGCCTATCCTGCAGGGGGCGGTCGTGCTCAAACATTCTTCTCATAAAAACGACGCACAGCGTCTTCTCAACTTCCTTCTTTCGTCCCAGGTTGAAAAAGAATTGTTGCAACGAGGACTAGAGCCGCCCCGGTAAACCCCGCCGTTTTTCTCAACAATCTTTCGTGAAATTTGTGCGATCCCTGCCACGCGGATGTATAGTTTTGGAATTAGCAGTCCGTTGGCATTGAGCTGAAAGACTTTACCTCGAGGATGATGGGTTGCAGTTCCAGAAGTTTGACGACGAGTATCTTAAGAATCTTCGCGCAGGTGATCCTCGCACAGAAGAGCACTTCACCAGCTATTTCAGCGAGCTGATCCATCTCAAGCTCCGTTCGCGCCTCCGCTCCAGAGAAGCTATGGAAGATGTTCGGCAGGAAACATTCGCCCGCCTCTTCACCCTCCTGCGCGGAAACGAAGGCATTCGCAATGCCTCGGCTCTCGGCGCCCTGGTCAATTCCATTTGCAATCACGTTCTGCTGGAGCACTATCGCTCCCACTCTCGCAACGAGGCCATGGAAGATGCCTCGAAAATGGACATCCAGTCCGATCACACCGACGTGGTTACAGAGATGATGGCACGGGACACTCAGAAGATTGTCCGCGACACCCTGGAAAAACTGGGCGAACGCGACCGCCTGCTGCTCAAAAAAATCTTCCTCGACGAGCGCGACAAAGATGAGGTTTGCCGCGAGTTCGGTGTAGACCGCGAATACCTCCGGGTACTGCTGCACCGCGCCAAACAATCGTTTAAGTCCTTTTATGTCAGGCAGGTGACGACCGCTGCACGCGGCCGCAACAAAGACAGCCACATAATGCGATACGTTTGGGTATTCGCTGCACTATTTAGTTGAGGCTCAAAATGGACCATACAGAGGCTGTCAATCAGTCTGCGGTTGAAAAGTATCTGCTGGGCGAGTTGGGCCCGCAAGAGCGGGACGCTTTTGAAGAGCACTTCTTCACCTGCGAAGAATGCGCTCTGGACCTGCGCGCCACAGCTGCCTTCATTCAACAGGCGAAACAGGCACTCGCATACCCTGCGGTTACGCGCCTTGCAGTACCAAGGCCCAGGCGTGGATTCAACCTGGCTGCGATACTTCGGCCAGCATTTGTCGTGCCCGTCATGGCCGTGATGCTCGTCGTGATCGGCTTTCAGAACATCCTGACTCTGCCGCGCCTGCGCCAGCAGATGTCCGCATCCTCGCAGCCCCAGATTCTGCCTTCCGTCAATCTGGTGGATGGCGCCAGCCGCGGAGCAGAAATCCGTACCGTGACCGCCAATGCGCACCAGCCCTTTCTCCTGTTTGTAGATGTTCCGGCAGAGGCGCGCTTCACTGACTACAAGTGCCTGCTCTACTCCCCATCGGGTAAACTCATCTGGCAGGTCCCTGTTAGCACGGCACAGGCGGCAAATACAGTTACCATTCAGGTCCCCCCTGAAAGCGCCGAGGCAGGCGTAAATACACTCGTCGTTCAGGGAACTCCTTCCAATGGCGCTCCTGTAGACATCGTGAAGTACCGGTTCCTTTTACAGATTCGCTGATAACAAACAGAATCTTCGCAGAACGGAAAGACCATGGCCGATACACCCGCAAAGACCTTCTACTACCACGCTGACGCAAATGCCGTTGGCGGATACATTTCTCGACCCTTTCAGGGCTTTGTGCCCTCGCATACATCGATTTCCCTCCCACTGGTCGGTGGTTTTATTGAAAAGCAGCGTGCCGGCCGCAAGTGGAAGAACATCGTCAGCTATACCAGCGAGAGCACGCACGTCTCCGGCAGCCGCAGGGATGAAGACAACGGTGGCCCATGGACCACACAGGTCAGCGCCACCATCGAGGGCCTCAACATCCTCGACGTCATCACCGCCGACCGCATCGTCTCGCAGCTCTCCGTTTCTCATCCTCCCAACGGAGGCCAGCCCACCATCTCCGTCGTCGGTTCACAGTTTATTAACCTCCGCATCAGTGGTACGCCTGTCGCGCCCGTCATCAGGTATGATTTCTTTACCGATCACGACGGTTCAGCAGAAGGCGACCCGAAAAGTCGCTATCCAAGGCGGCCCTGGCTTGAGCAGGAGAACTTCCTCAGCAAAGTACGGGCACAAAAGGCTGGCGCACAAGACGCGTATGCGAAAAAGCACGACAATGCGCCCCTCCCCGAATGGATCCGCCACCACTTTCATGGCCTGGAATCTGAAGATGGACTGAAAGGCAGAGACTTCATCGTATGCTCTCTGATAGACCAGTTACCGGAAATACCAAACTTCCCAGGAGTCATCTGTGGAAGTGGTATCTACGTTCCCGGTTTTGGCAAGGTCTTTTTCGCAGAGCTCATCGTCACCAACCATCAGTACCGGCTTTCCATGGTCCGCGCGCAGTTGGGTTCTCCCGTCGCAGGAGCAGTCACAGCGGGCACGGCAAGCTCCAATGGTCGCCCCTATCCATAGTCTTTCTCATTCCCTTACTGGGGCTGGGAGGATGCCATCGCCACACGGAAGCCAACGCTGAGGCCATCTACTCTGACCTGCAGCGCAGTATCATCCGTGGCGATCTTTCCCGGGCCCAGGCACAGGCGCAAAAAGCACGCAGCGAATACTCAGACCTGAGCAGCACATGGGACTGGAAGTTCCGCCTTGTCCAGGCCAACCTCTACGCCTTACAAGGCCGAAATGATCTCGTGTTGCTGCTTCTGGGAGCAAAACTCCCCGATTCCCTCACTACGACTGACATTGACCTGCAGCGGTCCATGTTCTGCGCGCTCGCATATGCCCGTCTCGGCCAGATGGACAAATCAGAGCAGGAGCTTGAATATGCCCAGTCCCTGTCAGACCGCCATCCTTCAGCGCTGGCAGGTGAGTTATATCGAATTCGCGGAGCCATTGACCTCGAGCGAAATAATCTCGCCCATGCCAATGAAATGTTTCGCCAGAGCCTCCTGTCCGCCCGCCAGAACAAGGACCAGTTCCTCGAAGCCACCGCATTATTGAACCTCGGAGTCGTTGCACTCCGGCGCGAACACTTCGACGAAGCCCTCGAGTGGTCAAGGCAGGCATCCGCATCGGCACAGGCCATCGGCGCGCATGTCCTTCAGGAAAAGTCGCAGGGCAACATCGCCTGGGCGGAATATCAACTTGGGAATTTCCAGGAAGCCCTGCTCCAGTCACAAAAGGCCCTCGATCAGGCAAAGGCTCTGGGTTCCGTCATTGATGAAGTCGAGTGGGGTAACAATACAGGACTTTCTCTCTATCGCCTGCAAAACACACAGGAGGCCATACGGTATTACCAGAACTCTCTTCAGCTGGCCAAATCCATTGGCGACCAGGAAGAGATCATCGAAACCAACACCACTCTCGCTTCCGTGTATCTTGACCTGGGACAAACCCGGCAGGCAGAAGATTGCATTCACACCGCCCTCCTGCTTTCCCGCGCAACAGGCCGCATCTTCGATGAGATGGATGCCCTGTTTGTAAAGGCCCTCATTTCCATCTGTTATCAGAGGTGGGATGAATCGGAGAAGCTCCTCCAATCTCTCGAACAGAATCCACAAATCAGGCCCTCGTTACAATGGCACGTCGAAGGCGCGCTCGCCAACATCTATGCGAGGACCAGCAAGCCGCAACTCGCCGACAAATGGTATCGCCAGTCCATCACCACGTTTGAAACACAGCGTGCCACTCTCAAGCGCGAAGAATCCAGGCTTCCCTTTGGTGCCAATGCCGATCAGCTCTACGACGATTACGTGCGCTTCCTTGTGCACCACAATCACACCAGCGAGGCCCTTACCTGGCTCGATCTCGGCCGCGCACGCACACTCGAAGAAGGACTCGGCCTTCCCTCACCCGATTTCCACTCCACCCTTGGAAGGCCCCTCGATACCCGCGCCATGGCCCAGCGCCTGCACGGCACCATCCTGGTGTATAACCTCGCTGCGCCGGAGTCCTATCTCTGGGCCATCAACTCCCAGGGTACGCATTTCTTCAAGCTGCCTCCGCAGGACGAAATCAATGCACACCTCAGGAAATACCAGCAGGCCATCCTCAACTCCCGCGACACACTCGCCGATTCGTACGCCGACGGAATGGCCCTCTACAACATCCTCGTAGCGCCCGCGCAAAAATATATCCCGAAGGGCTCGCCTGTCTACATCGTTCCGGATGGAAACCTGGCAACGTTCAACTTTGAGACACTCCTTGCTCCTGGCGGTGGCATCCATTACTGGATCGAAGATGCCGTCATCACGGAAGCCAGCTCGCTCAAGCTGCTTGCCGCCTTTCATCCCGAGTCGCATCCTCCCACTACCAAAAAGCTCCTGATGATGGGCGATCCCATCTCACCCGACGAGAAATTCCCCACACTTCTCAACGCGGGAACAGAAGTCGCCAGCATCGCCAGCCACTTCCCCGCCAGCACTGAGGCCATCTTTACTCAGAAGCGGGCCGTCCCGTCTGCCTATGCACGCAGCACTCCCGGACAGTTCTCCTTCATTCACTTTGTTTCTCATGGAACCAGTAGCAGCGCGCAGCCGCTCGACTCGGCCATCGTGCTCTCGCGCGAGCCATCCAATCCGGACTCCTTCAAGCTCTACGCGCGCGACATCATCCAGCAGCCGCTCCACGCAGAACTCGTCACCATCTCCGCCTGCTATGGCTCAGGCTCGCGCATCTTCGGCGGTGAAGGACTCATCGGCCTCTCCTGGGCCTTTCTTCGCGCCGGCGCGCACTACGTCATCGGCTCCTTGTGGGAAGCAAGCGATGCCGCCGCCCCCCAGCTCATGGATCGCATGTACGACGAGCTGGCCCAGGGCCGCTCGCCAGATCAGGCACTCCGTGATGCCAAACTCTCCCTCCTGCACTCGCAGGACGTCTTCAGAAAGCCGCTCTACTGGGCCACCTTCCAGCTCTACGGCGGCTCATAAATCTCAACCGTAAGAATGCAGAAAGCAGAACCATCCGGCTGCCCCACATCGTGCAGTGAGATGTGGGTTCTGCGCTAAAGTCTCATTTACCCCTGAGCTAGGCAAAGGACCGGCTTTTCGCAGAGCAATTTTCAAAGTTTTGTCATCCCGAGCAAAGCCAAAGGGACCCACATTGCAATGCAATGCGATGCGATTTGTTGCGCAAGCAACCCTTCGCAGAATGCAACAGGCGGAAAGGAGGAAGCGAACCCGGGCAATCACGTCCGCGCAGAGCGCGCTCCTCCCTGTGGAAAATTCCCGTCAAGTCCCTCTCTCTCTGAATATTTCCATTTAACCCATGCAAAATAAATAAATTATCACCAACCACCCATGGCCGGGAATTTCTACTCAATAAGTTCGATAACGTAGGATTTCTTTCGCACAATTGGTTCGGCTTGTAGGCTTGGAAGGCTGGTACAAACAGGGGGAGCGAGACCTCCGGGACGAGGACGATGGAACCAACCGAGGAAGCGGGAGTTGGAACTG
>Ga0209062_1001943_pt1 | contig 30884 bp, 31 predicted proteins | sample Coa_R2_2_FD_187158 | JGI IMG/M metagenome (GOLD analysis project Ga0209062, IMG submission 187158) | Surface soil microbial communities from Centralia Pennsylvania, which are recovering from an underground coalmine fire - Coalmine... | ecosystem: Environmental > Terrestrial > Soil > Unclassified... | reverse complement strand
GTCGAGCCGTTCGTCTCCGTACCGGTCGAACAAGCGCGCCAGCAATTCGATGTCGAGCTTCTCGGGATCGAGGTTCTCGAGCAGACTGTGCACGTTGCGCTTCTCGAAGTGTTCGACGATGTCGTTGAGGAGCGCCACCGCCCAGGCGACGCCGCCTTCCATGAAAGCGAAGTTCAGCTGCGGAAAGCGGCGTGTCACCCCGCCCATGAAGAGCGCGCGACAAAAGTGCTCCGAGCCGTCGGCGAACATCCCGAGGTGGTTGAAGACGTAGTTCGAAGGGGACCGGCGCATCTGGGCACCGATCAGCGAAGTGTGGCAGATCGGCGCGATCTTCAGCTCGACGCAGCGCCGCCAAAACGGGTCATAGTCGTAGGGAGCGTCGATCGCGATCGACTGCCAGCGCTCGCCGCCGCCGGGCTCGGGCCGGCGGATCTCGGTTCCTATCATCACGGCTTTATGACCGAGCTCGAGGACCGCATACTCGAGCTCGCGGATCGCTTCCTCGGGCGTAAAGACCGGGACGATCGCGACCGGACGTACCCGGTCGCGAACTTCGCGAAACATATCCGCATACAGCGTGTTGATCGCGCGGCAGGCGACTTGACGGACCTCGTCGTCGGGCTCGTAGAGCGTCGCGATACCGATCGTGGTGAGCAAGTGGGCGAAGTCGATACCGCACTCGCCCATCCGTTCGGCGAAGTACTTGGGCAAAAGAGACATCGCCCGGTCGGCGGTATACTTCCCCGACGGGGAACCCCACCAGATCATCTTCGTCGGACCGTAACGCGGCGGCCGCTTCGACCAACGTTCGAAGACGTCCGGCCCCCCGATCTCACGGACGTATTCGTCGACGAGCTCGGTGCTCTCGACGATGTGGGCGTCGGCGTCGATCACGGGATGATCGAGTCTCGCCCGCACCTCGGCCCCGGTGATTCTCGCGTGTCCTGACATCTTCCGATACTCCTACGGCACCCGTCCCGGTGCGGTCGCCGATGCAAGGCTCCGGCGCCGCTTCTAGAATCTGTGCGCGACCGCCTCGAACGGGAATAGAGGCAGTTTCCAGATAGCCGTTCGGAAAGGATCGACCTATGCGGCGACGTCTCCAAGCGTGTGCGACCGGGATGCTTCTCGCGATGATGCTGATCGTTCCCGGTCAAGTCGCGAAGAGTCAACCGGCGCCCTACCAGATCAACGTGATCATGCCGCTCACGGGGCCCGGGACGTTCATCGGTCAGACGAGCCAGCGCACTCTACGGATCGTCGAGGGGATCGTGAACAAGCAGGGCGGGATAAGGGGGCGACCGGTGCAGTTCGTTTTCTATGACGACCAAACCAACCCGCAACTCTCGGTCCAGCTCGCGAATCAGATTCTCTCCAAGAAGCCGCCCTTCGTCATGGGCTCGATGCTCTCGGCGCTGTGCCGGGCGATGCTTCCGCTCTTTTCGAACGGCCCGGTCCTCTATTGCCTCACGCCGGCGATTTATCCGCCGACCGGCGGCTGGGTCCTTTCCGCAAATATCAGCACGCGAGACCTCATTTTCGGGACGATTCGCTACTTGCGGATGCGCGGCTGGAAACGAATCGCGCGCCTGACCACGACCGACGCCTCCGGACAGGACTCGGATCACGATGTCGCCGAAGCGTTGAAGCTCCCCGAGAACAAGGACGTGCGGATCGTCGCCGACGAGCACTTCAATCCGAGCGACGTCGGCGTTCAGGCGCAGATGGCGCGAATCAAGGCGTCGGGAGCGCAGGCGATGATCATCTGGGCGCCGGGGACGCCCTTCGGGACGGCGTTGCGTGCCGTACACGACGCCGGCCTCGACGATATGCCGATCGCGACGACCAGCGCAAATATGGTCTACTCCCAAATGAAACAGTACGCCGCCTTCATGCCGAAGAACGTCTACTTTCAGGCGTGCGGCTATTCAGCCGACGAAGCGCGGACCGCGGCGGCGTATAAGAAAGTACAGGTCTATCAGGCGGCCATGAAGGCCAACAACATCTATCCGGACTTCCAAAGCGGGATCGCCTGGGATCCGGCGATGATCATGATCGACGCGCTGCGAGCTCTCGGTACCGATGCGACGCCCGAACAGCTCCGGAATTGGCTCGACAATCTGCACGACTATCCCGGGATCTCGGGGATCTACGATTTTCGTAAAGACCCGCACGGAATCACGATCGACGACATGATCATGATGCGTTGGGATACCCAGAAACAAGTTTGGGTGAAGGCGAGCAAGTTCGGCGCATGGCCGCTGTAGGGAGATCTCCCTCGAGGGAGAGGAGGGTAGGGGTAAAAGCGCTGGTCCTCTTCACCCTCCTCTCGTTCTCGCTCACCTCGTTCGCGGTCCGCGCCGCCGAACCGTACGACATCTACGCGATCCTCGCGCTGACGGGGCCCTTCTCGTTCCTCGGTAACGCCGAGGCCGCATCGCTGCGGACGATCGAAGCGATGGTGAACAGGTCGGGCGGGATTCGAGGGCAGCCGATTCGCTTCGTCATCCAGGACGACCAGTCCAATCCCTCGGTCGCCGTTCAGCTCGCGAACGGGATCATCGCCAAACATGTCCCGGTGATCCTCGGGCCGACTTATGTCGCTTCGTGTCTCTCCGTTGCGCCGCTGGTCCGAGCGAACGGGCCCGTCCAGTACTGCTTCGCGCCGGCGATCCATCCGCCGCCCGGCAGTTACGTCCTCTCAGCGGGGATTTCGAGCGTCGATCAATCGACCGCGATGCTGACCTTTGCGCAAGCACGCGGTTGGAAGCGGCTCGCCGTGATCACCACGACGGATGCGACCGGACAAGACGTCGCCGGACGCTTCATGGACGCCTATAATTCCGGGAAATATCCGGGCGTGAAGGTCGTCGCACAGGAGTTCTTCGCCCCCTCCGACGTCAGCATCGCGGCGCAAGCCGCGAAGATCAAGGCGGCGAATGCCGATGCGATCGTCTTGGCGACGGTCGGAACGGCGACCGGGACCGCGTTGCGTTCACTGAAGGACGCCGGTCTCGACAACCTCCCGTTCATCACGAACTTCGGGAACCTGCTTCACGCGCAGCTCGACCAGTATACCGCTTTCATGCCGCCGCAGATGTACTTTACCGCGCCGCGTTTCGTCGCGCGCGACATCTCGCGGAGCGGGCCGGTTCGCGACGCCCAGCTCGCCTTCTACCGCGCGTTCGAGGCGCAGGGGATCGATCCCGATGTCGGCAACAACCTTGCCTGGGACGCGACATGGATCGTGATCGACGCGCTGCGCCACATCGGGACGAACGCGACACCGAAGCAGCTCCTCGATTATATCGAGCAGTTGCACGGCTTCGCCGGTACGGACGGCATCTACGACTTCCGCGACGGAAGTCAGCGTGGCATCGGGCTGAGCGGCGTCGTGATCGCTCGCTGGAACGCGCGGAAGAAGACGTGGGCGACGGTGAGCCTCCCGGGCGGGAAGCCGCTGGCTGCGTTGCGCTGACCCGGCCGGAGCTCCGGGGGCGACGGCGCCCGGTTATGCGAACGGATCCTGCGCTCCGATGAGGACGAAAGCGATCCGGCACGGGGCGCCGCTACGGTTGATCCAGGCGTGGTTGGTCCCCTGCTGAACGACGACGTCGCCGGCTTTGAGATGGACCGACGTATCGTCGAGTTGCATATCGATCTCGCCGGAGAGGACGATCGCATAATCGACGCTGCAGGTTCTATGCATGAACGGATGGCTCGGCGGACGGTATTTGGAGGGCCCTCCCTCCTCGCCCACCTGATGGGCCATGAGATGCGGATCGAGCTTCGCCGCCTCTTCGTCGGTAATCGGAGGGAAATCGACGATGCGGAAGATGGTGCCGGTGGCGGGCGGAGCGATGCCCCGGATCGCTGCGGCGCGATCGGCGGCTCCATCCATCCGGGCGGGAGACGACTCGGTCATCCACAGCGCCCGGCTCACGGTTCCGATCTCTTTACGCTCGATCTTGTACGGATCGACCGAGTCGTAGAGGACGATCGCCTTACCGGTCGGGTCGTGTCCGGTGACGACTCGCCGAACCGGCTGAAGTGGGTCAGTCAAGAGCGGATCCTTCCATGAGGGCGATAACCGGGGGGCTAGGGGGGACTACAGCGGCGCATCGAGGACCGGGAGGATGAGCCGCGAGGGACGGGCTGCGTCGTGATAATACGTATCGGTCCCGACCTTGTCGGGACGGTACGCGTGCGCAAAGAGGGTATCGGTCACGGTCGAGTCGCCGTTGGCGATCTCGAGGCGGATACGATTCCCTTTTCTGAAACGGTAGGCCATCGGTTGGAGAGGGACCTCGATCTCATAGGTTCGTCCCGGGACGAGCGGGATCGCTCGTTCGTGCGAGTAGTAAGCCATTTCCGGCGTATCGAGCAACGGATGGCGCTCAAAACTATGGGAGGCGCGTAACCAGCCCTTCGTCACGATCGCGTAAGCCGGTTGTTTTCCTGCGGCACGGTCGCTCTCGGATTGGGCGAATTGCTCGGAGAGTTTGACGATGATGTCCGTGTCCGTCCCGGTCGTCGAAAGGTACACGATGAGCTTCGGACTCCCGGCGATCTCGACGTCGTGGGTCAGCGGCTCGGTGGTAAACGTGAGGACGCCGCGGGCAGGGTCGGGACCGTCGGGACCGACCGCGACGACCCCGATGACCCAACACGGCTGCGGATAGGAGAAGGTCGTCGAACCGCCGTGCGGTCCGTCCGAGAAGAGCGCGCCGTCGTTGAGGGAAGCGACCGAACCGGTGGGGCCGCTCCCCAAATAGTACGTCAGCTGCCGAACGCCGGGCGGCGGCCACGTCTCGAACGTACGCGTAACGCCGGTGTTCTTGACGACGTACTCGACGTTCGGGCGGTCTTCGAAACCGTTCTCGATCCCCTTGAGAAACCGATCGTAGAACGGAAGGAGCAGCTTCTCGTGGACGGCGGGGTCGCCGAACTCGACCATCGACGACCAAGCCGTCGGTGTCGCCGAGATGTACAGCTTCTTGAAGCCCGAGGCCCGCTGATAGCCCAGGATGTTTCCGTACAGGTGCAGATCCAGCTTGGCCCAGACGCCGATTGAAAAGAGCGGCGTGGTAATCTCGTGCAACCGTTCCGAGGGCGAACGTTCTTTCCAGTACTCGTCGTAAAGGGGATGGCGCTGCATGTCCAGCGTGATGTCGTGCTCGATCTCACGCGGATGGTCGCCGTTCGCAGGGAATCGATTGACGAGCCTGCAGCTTTGCGCGAACCAATACGAGATGAAATTGCTCTCGATCCCGCCGGAATAGGCGACGGCTCGATAGGGATCGGTCTGGCCGTCGTAGATCCCCAGGCACGCCAGATGCGGCGGCTTCTGGATCCCGATGAACCATTGAGTTTTGGCGTAATAGGACTGGCCGATCGTCCCGACCTTGCCCGTACACCAGGGCTGCGTCCCAACCCATTCGATCAGCTCATAGAGGTCACGCTGCTCGTCGTGGCCGAGGTAGCCGTACTCTCCTTCGGAGTATCCGGTCCCGCGGACGTCCGCCCGCACGTAGGCATACCCTTGATCGACGTACCAGGCGATCGGTCCCGTCTCGCGCCACAGGAAGAGCGGATACGCCGGGAGCTGATCGTTGTCGTAGCGGTACGGCGAAGCGGCGAAGAGCGCCGGGACTCTCGCCCGGGTGTTGGGACGATAGACGCGTACGGCGATCTTCACCCCGTCACGCATCGGGATCAGGATATCTTTCTCGTCGATCATGGTTACGACGCGGAGGGGATGATGATCGGCTTGACCTCCTGAAATGCGGCCATCCTGCGAAGAGCCTCGGTCGTCCGGTCGAGCGAGTAACGGTTCGAGAAGAGCCGCTCGAAGGGAAACTTCGTTCGACGAGTGGCGAGGAAGTCGATCGCCTCGTAGAAATGCCGCGCCTCGGCCATCACGACCGTATTGACTCGAATTTGACGAAAGAGCAGGTCGGGCGGGAGCGAGAGCGGCGGCCCGCCCGTCACGCCGATGTTGACGACCCGACCGCCGGGCCGCACCATCTGCATCGACTCGACGAACGCGGGCGAGTTCGCACAGTTGATCGCGACATCGGCGCCCCGTCCGCCGGTTCGTTCACGAATCCAGGCGATGCGATCGTCCAGCTGTGGGACCTCGTCGAGGTCGAGGACCGCGTCTGCGCCCCAGGCGCGCGCGACCTCGACGCGCCCCGCCGGCGCACCTATGAGGAAGACGCCACGAGCACCGCGATCACGGGCGACGGCGGCCGAATAGAGGCCGAGCGGACCGGCGCCCAGGATGAGGACGCTTTCGTAGCCGAGGATGGCGCCCAGCTGCTCGAAGCCGTGCAGGACGGTGCGCAGGGCACAGGCGGCGGAGGCGGCAAGGGGTGAGCTGACCTCGTCGGGGACGCGCACGATGCTCGCTCCGGGAGGGAAGATGTGGTAGTCGGCGCAGCCGCCCATCAGCTTGTCGGGATGCCAGGTGCCGTAGGGCGTATTTTTCTCGCACAGCGTCGTCTGACGCGCGATCCGGCAATAATAACAGTGACCGCAGTGGGAGTAGGAGGAGATGACGCGGTCACCTCGTTTGAGCGGGACGCCGAGAACGTCGTAGAGCTCGCCGCGCATCTCGACGATCGTACCGCAGGTCTCATGGCCGGGGACGAAGGGAGAGTCGTTCGCCGCCAGGTGTCCCTGCCAGCGATGCGCATCGGTCCCGCAGAGAGTTGCGGCCTCGACCTTGACGAGGATCGAACCCGGCGCTAAATCCGGGATCGGGATGCTCCAGATCTCGAGGGGTTCATTGCGCTTCGTGACGACGGCTGCGCGGCTCTCCATCGGTTCCTCCCAAGGACGAGTCCGTTCTTGTCTCGCCGTCGTCGCTCTTGCCGCAGCGCTACGGCGGAGGGAAGCGGAGGGAAGAGGAGAGGCGACCGGCGCAGATCTCGCGGCCGTTTCGCGCAGGGAAGCCGGGCTACGCTACAAAAGTGACGAAGCCGTTCGCGGCACGAGACGATGGAAGGCGCGCCGCCGTAGCTTAGTGGTAAAGCACGCCCTTGGTAAGGGCGAGAGCGCGAGTTCAATCCTCGCCGGCGGCTCCAGATGTATTCGAAAACTCGCCGGCGTGCGGACGAGACCGCTCCGGAGTCGAAGGGCGCTCCAAAGAGGTCCGATCCCAGTCCGCACGACCGGTTTGTGCTTCATACGTCGATTGGAAAAACTCCAGGACGGCCCGATCGGGATCCGCCGAGGTGCGAACCGCCTCGTATGGCAACACGAATTCCCGAAGTTGGGTATGCCATAGAGCTGCCTCCGGTTGCACCTTCGCTTCGGGAAGACCGGGCGGCTGCGGATAGATGTAGGAATAGAAGATCGCGTCGATCGCCGGGCCGCCGGGCCAAAATCCGACGCTTTGCTCCTCGTGCGAGTATGCTTCGCGCGTCGCCCAGTCGGGCATGTTCGGAATCCCGCCGGGATGCGCCGGTGCCAATCGACCCGAGAAGCGTGTGACGGCGAGATCGAAGCTGCCCCAAAAGAAATGGACGGGGCTCGCTTTGCCGAGGAAGCGGGCACGAAACACCTTGCAGAGCCGATCCGCCTGCAGCAGTACGCGCCAAAAGCGCGCGGCGTAAGCCTCATCGTAGGATCGGTGGACCTTGTCTTCGTCGAAGGGTATTGCAGCCGCGATCTCGTTGGGTCGTTTGTCGATCGCAACATGGAGATCGAGCGTGCCCAACAACTCCGTGACGCGGCGATAGAAATCGGCGACGGTCATCGGCTCGAGCCCCAAACGCGCCCGTTCGCCGCCGCAGCCGGTGATGCACAGCGCATGGTCGATGAAGTCGAAGTCGATCTGAAAAAAACGGTCGACTCCGTACGGCATCGACGACGTCGTGAGCCCGCGCGGCGTCACGTAGAGCGCGACGTTCCACCAGTGGTTGATCAGCGGTTCTTGCTTGAGGCGGATCTTTCCGACGATCTGCGTCCACAGGTGAAGGGTGTGGAGTGTCTCCTTCCACCGCGCGTATCGGAGTTCCGGCCAGCGTTCCATCGCTGAACCTTCGGCGGGAGCGGCGACGGCTCCGGTGCGCCGCTGCCTGCTTGGGACGGCATGGGGAGGAGCAGGGGAAATCTCCCAGATTCGTCCCAGGAAGAGCTCGAAGAATGGGCTTGTGAACGACGAGATCGTACATCACGAGGAGCGCCGGCGCGTCCTGGTGATCGACGACGAAGAGAGTCTGCGCGATCTGCTGGACGTCGGCTTGTCGCAGGCGGGTTTCGAGGTGCGGACCGCGAGCGACGGAACCGAAGGCCTCAACCTCGTCCGTGAATGGCGGCCCGACTGCATCGTTCTCGACATCATGATGCCGAAGATCGACGGAATCTCGCTGATCCCGATGCTCCGCCGTCTCACCGAGGTCCCGATCATCATGCTCACGGCACGGGGCGAGATCCGCGACCGAATCGAGGGGCTGCGCGCCGGAGCCGACGACTACGTCCCCAAACCGTTCCATCTCGACGAGCTTTCCGAGCGCTTGCATACGGCGATGCGTCGCCCGTATCTGCGCCGAATCAGCTCCCTTCGTGTGGCGGACCTGGAGATCGACTTCGAATGCCGAAGCGTGCGTCGGGGCGACCGGCGCATCCCCCTCTCGTCGCGTGAGTTTTCTTTGCTGGCGACGCTTGCTCGTCGTCCGCGGCGGGTGTTCACGAAGAACGAATTGCTCGACCTCGTGTGGGGCACCGAGAGCGATGTGACGTTGGCGACGGTGGAAACGTACATTTCGTATCTGCGAGCGAAGATCGACAAGCCCGCGAAGCGCAAACTGATCCATACGGTTCGCGGGGTCGGATATACGCTTCGAGAAGACGCGTGATGCGTTCGCTGCGCGTACGGCTGACGATCTCGTACGCGTTGCTGGTGGCGGTCCTCCTGACCGCGGTCCTGACGGCCTTCACGAGTTTGGTACTCGAATTCGTCACGCGACCGGTCGTCGAGGCCGTCTCTTCCTCGACAGAAAAGGCGCGCGCCATCGTCGCCGCTCACGCCGCCGACTCGACGCGCTCGCTCCAAGAGCGCGTCATCCGCGATGCGGCCGTCCCCGGGATGGTCCTCATCATCCCGGTCGGGCCGCCTTCGTTCGGTGTCCGCCTCGGGCCGGCCGGCTCGCTCCCGCCCGGTCCCCCGCTCGCTCGCGGCAACCGGGCCTTCCACCCGGTCATGGCCCATCGGCCGGGCGGGGTATTCGAGATCAATTGGCGTACGCTGCTCGGCATACATCCGTCGTACGTCGCGATGAGGGACGGGGGGATCATCATCGCGCCGGACTTTCGCCGGATCGATCAGGCGGTCGCACCGTACTTCAAAGGCCTGGGCATCGCGTTTCTCGGCGCGCTCGTCGTCTCTTGGATCATCGGGCGAGCGATCACCTCCCAGGCGATCGCGCCGCTCACTCGGGTGACCGAGGAGCTCGAACGTTTCGCCGCCGGCGATTTCAGTCCGCGGTCGGTGACGACCAAGGACCGGACCGAATTAGGGAAGCTGATCCGTGCGTATAACGGTGCGGCCGCGCAAGTCTCGGCGGCGTTTCGGGAGCGGGAGCGCGTCGAGCAGCATATGCGCCGGTTCGTCGCCGATGCCGGTCACGAGTTGCGCACCCCGCTCACCGCGATTTCCGGTTTTTTGGAAGTCCTCGAAAAGGACGAGTCGACACAATCACCGCTGCGCCGTCGCGCATTTCAGACCTTGAAGAAGGAGACGCGCCGCATGTATGGGCTCGTCGAGCGCCTCATCGCTCTTTCGCGCCTGGAGAGCGTCGATCACGTCGTCCCTGCCGAGATCGACGTCTCGGAGCTCGTCGCCGACGTGATCCGTACGCTGCAGGCGGCGCATCGCAGAGCGATCCGGTTTCAGCCTGCCGACGACGCATGGGTGTGGGCCGATCCCGCCGGGATCCACGAAGCCGTCGGCAACCTGGTCGACAACGCGCTCAAGTACGGCGCCGGGAGCGAGGTCGGCGTCGAGATTCGCCGAGGAGGCGACGTCGTCGAAATTCGGGTCAGAGATGGGGGGCCGGGGATCCCCGAAGCCGAGCGTAGCCGTATCTTCGAGCGCTTCTATCGCGGCGACAACCGTGAAGCGATCGAAGGGTCCGGGCTCGGTCTCGCGATCGCGTTGCGGGCGGCGAAGCTCGCCGGCGGGAGCATCGTCCTGGAAAGCGCGGACCCGGGCAATACGGTCTTCGTGCTCCGTCTCCCGCTCGCACGGAGCGGTCCCGGAAAATCACCGTCCGGTCGGAACGCGCCCCCAGCTCTCCCGACGCTGACGTCGTAGCCGACGCTACGCCGCCCGCGTTGCGAGACTAGCCGAGCTGGGTCGGCGTCGGGTTGGGAGAGCGTCTCCCGACGAAGCCGTTCGGATTGTCCTCGCCGCTCATTCGGGCGTAATCGAAGTCGCCGCCCTTTTCGAACTGCCAGGAGTAGCCTCCGGCGGGATTGGCCAAAATTTCCCACCAGTTTTCGTCGAGATCCTGGAAGTAGAAGCTGCGCGTCCCATGCTGGTCGATCGGCGCGGTGATCTTCTTGATCCCCCACTTCTCCTTTTCGCGCATGACGATCTCGTAGCAGGCGTCGACCTCGGCCGGGGTGGAGACGTCGAGACCGTTATGGTTCATGAGCGGCATCGGCGATTTTTTGCCGACCTGCACGCAGACCAGGACGGTGGCGCTGTTGAGCCGGATCGTCATCGAGACCTTGCTCGTGCGGACCGTTTCGAGGCCGAGGAACTCTTCATAAAACTTGCGCGTCGCCTCGATGTCCAGGCACTCGAGCGTCCCGTGCGAGAGGAAATTGAGCTTGAGGACCGGCTCCGTTTTGACGAGAGGTTCCATCACCTTACCTCCGGAAAGGCGTTTCGCTGTTATGACGCGCCGCGCCTGGTTCCATTATGCTTGGATCGTCGCCGCTCTGACCTTCCTCGTCCTCATCGTCGTCGCCGGCGTCCGTTCCGCGAGCGGCGTCTTGTTCGTCCCGCTCGAAGATTCGATGGGGTGGTCGGCGGCGACGATCTCGGTCGCGGTAGCGATCAACGTGACGCTCTACGGCGCGATGGGCCCGTTCGCCGCAGCCCTGATGCAGCGCATCGGTTTGCGGTTGGCGATTTTGCTCGCTCTTGCGCTGATCGCGGCCTCGACCGCCGCGTCGTCGCTCATTACGACGCCGCTCGGCCTCGCATTGACGTGGGGCCTCGGCTTGGGACTCGGCGTCGGGACGGTCTCGATGGTCCTGGCGACCGTCGTCGCGACCCGCTGGTTCGTGGCGCGCCGCGGGATGGTCCTGGGTGCCTTGACCGGAGGGACCGCGACCGGGCAGTTGATCTTCCTCCCGCTGCTTGCGTTCGTCGCGGCGAAGTTCGGCTGGCGCCCGGTCGGCCTGGTCGTCGCCTGCTGTGCGCTCGCCGTCGCGCTGCCGATCGCGCTGTTCATGCGCGACCGGCCTGAAGATCTGGGGTTGCGGCCCTACGGCGCGACCGAAGGGGCCTCCCCTACCGAGGCGCGGGGCGGGAATCCTCTGGGGAACGCGTTCGCCGTCCTGTTCCGGGCAGCGCGAGGGCGGGATTTCTGGCTTGTCGGCGGGACGTTCTTCGTGTGCGGCGCGAGCACCAACGGCTTCATCGGGACGCATTTCATCGCCGCCTGCGGTGATCACGGTATACCGGAAGTGCGCGCGGCGGGCTACCTGGCGTTCATGGGCCTCTTCAGCTTCGTCGGGACGACGCTTGCCGGCTGGCTCTCGGATAAATTCGCAAGCCGTTACCTCCTGTTCGCGTTTTACGGTTCGCGCGGGCTCTCGTTGCTCGTCGTCCCGTACGCGCTCGCGGGCGGGACGACCGGCGACATCGTGCTCCCGGCCTTCATGGTCTTTTACGGCCTCGACTGGCTTGCGACCGTCGCTCCCAATGTCCGCGCGCTGACCGAGGCGCTTGGGAAGGAGGATGCGCCGATCGCGTTCGGCTGGATCTCCGTCCTGCATCAGATGGGTGCCGGGTTGATCGCGCTCGTTGCGGGCGTGATCAGGACCGACCTGGGGAGTTACAACGAGGCCTTCGCTTTTTCGGCTTCGTTGTGTTTCATCGCCGCCCTCGCCTCGCTGGCGATCGGTTTGGGGCGTCCGCGGGTCGCGAGCGTATCGGCAGCCTAGCCTTTGCTTGACAGCCGCTTGGCCAGGCGAGCCGCCAAGCGAGAAGAAGGATATTCCGCCCAACGGCGGTAGCGCTACAGCGATGAATCGTAAGCCGTATCGCCTGAGGCGGAAGGATCTTCGGTCGTTCTCCCTCCTGCAATCCCTGCCGTTCATCATCAGCGATTACGATCCAGCAGGTTGGAGAAAACTCGACGAACTCGTCATCGAGCGTTTCAAGAGCCTGGCGGCGCAGCAGCGTGCCTTCAGTGCTCGTCTGCACGCGTGGTTGAAACAGAGTAAGGAAGTCGGGTTGGCGGTGATCGGGATAGGACCTGAGAAGGTCTTCGTCGGCGTGTTCGAGGCCGAACAGCCGTCTCGTCGCCGGCGTTACCGTTAGAACAACCGCTTCGTATCGATCAGAATCGTTACCGGTCCGGAGTTCACCAGCTCGACCTCCATGGTCGCGCCGAATACCCCCGTTTGCACCTCGATCCGTCGCTTTCGTAAGAGCTCTGCGACCTGTTCGTAGAGCCGCTGTGCGATCGGGCCCGGCGCGGCCTCGATGAACGAAGGGCGGCGGCCTTTGCGGGCGTCGCCGAGTAGGGTGAATTGCGAGATCAACAGGACGCTTCCCGATACATCGGCGAGCGAGCGATTCATCGCGCCGCGCTCGTCCTCGAAGATCCGCAGCCCTGCGATCTTGTCGGCCAAGCGTTCCGCGTCGCTCTCCTCGTCGGAGACGGCGACGCCGACGAGGACGACCAAGCCGGTCCCGATCCGCCCGACGACGTTCCCTCCGACGCGAACCTCTGCTCGCGAGACGCGCTGGACGACGGCCCTCACGTTTCAGTGCTGCTGCACGATGCTCGAGAGCAGATTCACGCCGAGCGCGAGGATCGCCGTGTTATACCCGAACGAGAGCAGGCCGTGGATGAGGACGTTGCGCCTGATCGCCGGATCGTTGACCTGGACGTCGGAAACTTGAAACGTCATCCCGATCACGAAGGAAAAATAGAGAAAATCGTAGTCGTCCGGCTCCGAGGTCTTCGGGAAAGTGAGGCCGTCGCCCGGGCTTGGATCGACGTCGTCTCCGTAAAAGAGATGCGCATAGCGCAGCGCGAACGTCGAATGGATCAAGAACCAGCCTTCGATGACCGCCGCGATCGCGAGTCCGATCGCAATCCCGCGCTCGACCTCGTTCTTGACGTCCGCGCTCTTCCCGAGGATCACGATCGCGCCGGCAAGCCCCGCGGCGATGCTGACGACGATGATCGAGAGGGCGAGGTTGCGCCCGGGATCTTCCATTGCGGCCCGCTTGCGCGTACGAGTCTCGTCGCCGTGGAAGATCACGAAGAAGTAGAAGGCCAGGAGGAGGATTGCGCCGGCATCGTACGCGGCGACCATCCGGACCGTCCCGCGCAGCCACGGTGGTGCGAGGGTTAGGACCAGGACGGCGGCGGCGACGCCCAAGGACCAGGCGAAGAAGCGGTACTGCCAAGGGTGTCGCACCGTCGTGAGCATAGCCCCTTCTGTTCGGCGAGCGACGGCGCGGTCCGCCGTTGTGTCGACGACTACACCGAAACTTGCGCCTCGAGCGGTTCTCCGGCGCGAAAGGCCGCGACGTTGCGCTCGAACAGCGCGAGGATGCGGCGGCTCGATGCGATCCCGCCGAAGCCGCCGACGTGCGGGGTGATGAGGAGGCGAGGATCGCGCCAGAGCGGATCGTCGGCCGGGAGCGGTTCGGGATCGGTGACGTCGAGCGCGACTCCCGCAAGTCGGTTCCGGCGGAGCGCTTCTTTGAGAGCTTGCAAATCGATGACCGCTCCGCGAGCGACGTTCACGAGAAGCGCATCCGGTGGGAGCGCCTCGAGCTCGGCGGGGCCGATGAGCCCGCACGTCCGGGCGTTCATCGGGACGGCGACGATCGCCGCGTCGACCTGCGCGAGCGCGTCGCGTAAACGCGGCGCCGGGTACATCTCGTCGGCGAGGGGATCGGCTCGCCCGGAAGCGCGGACACCGACGATGCGGGCGTCGAAGGCGCGGAGCCGATGCGCGATCGCGCGTCCGATCCTCCCGAAGCCGACGATCGCGACCGTGAGATCCTCAAGCGAACGCAGTTCCCGCATCACCGAGGGGTCCCACGCGCTTTCGAGCTGGCGGCGATGCATCGCCGCCAGCCGGCGGACGAGCGCCAAGAGGAGCATCACCGCGTGCTCGGCGACGACCGGCGCGAGGGCATCGCCGACGTTGGTAACGATCGTCCCGGCGGGGACGCCGAAGCGAAGCAAAGGATCGTAACCGACGCTCGTCAGCCCGATCCAGCGCAACGAGGTTGCACGTTCCTTGAGGATCTCGGCAACCGAGGCGTCGTACGCCGAAGGTACCGTCCACAACGCCTGCATGCCCGGCGCTTCTCGTTCGAGCGTCGGGAGATCGTCGGCACAGACGAGTTCGAGGTCCAGGCGCTGTGCCAACCCGATCAGCTCGTCACGGAAGACGTGCGCCCGCAGGATTACCTTGAACGTCGCTGGTCTCGCCATGCGAGATCATTTGTCGCTCGATCGAGCACGGCATCCTTGGACGATCGAGCACGGCGTCCTTGGACGATCGAGCACGGTGCCCTTGGAGGAACGCAACGCCTCGAGGTGGGAGAGGCGCTCCTCGACGGACTCGGAGGGATCAATGCTCCAACAACGGCAACGAGAGGCCGATCACGATCGCGCGAGCGACGTCCTCGCAGTCCACTCCCTCGATCACTTCGCGCTCAGCGTCCCCGACCTCGCCAAAGCGCAGGAATTCTACGAGCTGTTCGGGCTACGGACGGCGGAGCGCGGAGCTGGGCTCGAGCTGCGGACGCTCGACGGCCTCGCCGGGTACCTCTACGAGGGACCACGACGCACGCTGCACCACTTGAGCTTCGGTGTTTATGAAGAAGACCTGCCGCGCTTCGCGGCGCGGCTGGAGCGGGAGAAGGTCGCGCGCATCGATCCGCTCATCGAGAACGGACGAACCTCGATCTGGTGCCGTGATGCCGATGGTCATGCGATCGAGCTCGCCGTCTTACCCCGGCGGTCACCGCAAGAAAAGACGAGGATGCGGGTCGAAATCTCGCCGGCCGGTGTCCCCGGAGCGCCCGAGTTCGGGCGCAAGGTGGTGCCGCAGCGGTTGGGCCACTGCCTACGGTTTTCGCCGGACATCGATCGTCAAGTCGATTTCTACACGCGAATCTTGGGACTTCGGCTGGCGGACCGGTCACGCGACGTCGTCGCCTTTTTATACTCGCCGCACGGAAGCGATCATCATCTGTTGGCCTTCGCTCGATCGACGAAGCCGGGCTTTCACCATGCCAGCTTCGAAGTGCCCGGTGTCGACGACATCGGTCTGGGCGCGCAGCATATGCTCGAGCACGGCTTCGCCAAGGGTTGGGGATTCGGGCGGCACTACTTGGGCTCAAACTACTTCCATTACGTCCGCGATCCGTGGGGTGGTTTCGCCGAGTATTTTTGCGACATCGACTATATCCCGGCAGGCTCGACGTGGGAGGCACGCGACGTCGATCCGCGTTTCGCGCTGCACCTCTGGGGCCCCGTCGTCCCGCCCTATTTTCTCGAGAACTACGAAGGTGCCGATCCCGCGGAGGTCTAGCCCGGATCGGCGAGGCCGACGCTCGGCGGCCCCGCGTCGGAGCTGCGCCGCTCGAGAGGCCTCAGCAGGAGATGCGCGCCACCGCTGCCCGGATACGCTCGGCCCAGGCCCGCAACAGAACGCGCCCGACGACGCCTTGGCGCGACTCCATCTCCGCCGCAACCTGCAGAAGTTGCGCGATCGCTTCCGCTTCGTCTCGGTCCGGCGGACTACGCATCTCCATCTGCCGTCAGCTGTTCGATCTCTCCTTTCTCTAGAGAACAGCCTGGGCGGTCGAATTTCAAGCGCCGCGGATCAAGATTCGGTCTATCGAACGTAAAGAAGCGGACAGCTGGGTACTCCCGCTCACAAGCGGCCGGAGATCGGCTGCCGGCGTTCCGGCTACGCGGGCAGGGCTACCATTTCGCCACCAACTCGCCCGCGAAGGCGACCCGCCAATCTCCGCCTTTGGGGACGTAATCGTCGTACGGCCGTACGTTCCGGTACGTCGCCGGATCGAGACCGCGCGGCGTCCCGCCCTTGGCGACCACGTCGATCGCTTCGAGGAGGAGTTGGCGCGCCGCGATGATCGCCTTGTCCGACGTCCCCAAGTGCTCTTTGGAGCGATCGGTGATCGGGCCCATCCCTTCTTGTAACGCCATATCCTGCGTGTTGATCCCGACGATACCCGTGAAGGTCTGCGTCTTTTGGCGCTGGCGATCGATCAGGTAGTCGTTCGACTTGTTTCTCTTGAGCTTGAACGTCCCCGGGATGAGGTCGTCCTTGCCGCGGCCGTTCATCGACTCCCATTCCTCGGCATACTCCGGCGTGATCGGGACGTCGCTCGAATACGCCCACGCAAAGTTGTAGACGTAGGTGTGCTCGTCGTCGATCGGGAGCCAAATATGCCCGTCGAGCTTGGGGACTTTGGCCCGGCCTCCGGTCAGTGCCGTGACGCTCCCGCGCATCTGCTGAAACGGCATGACGTAATGATAGACGCGGACGTACAGCCCGTCTTCCTGCATGTCGCGCGTCGAGGTGTAGTAATAGCCGTAGTCGGTCTTCTCGACGTGGAGGCGAGGAGCGCCGTCGCGATTGCGGATCCAATTGCGGTCGCCGAGCCGCTCGTTATGAGCAAACGAGGAGTGCGAAGTGTCCAGGCCCCCCTCCAGACCCTGCAGATAGTTGCAATCTTCGAACGTCTTGGAGAGGATGCGATGCGTGCGGGGTGCACGCATCCATTCGTAATCGGGCGGGGGCGGTTGGAGCTCCGGGGGACCCATGTACGTCCAAATCACGTCGCCGAGTTCGATCGTCGGGTAGGCCGTGATCCGCACCTTCGTCTTGAAGAGGCTGTCCGGCGGCTCCGAGGGCATGTCGACGCAGCGCCCTTCGACGTCGAACTTCCAACCGTGATAGACGCAGCGTAAACCGCACTCTTCGTTACGGCCGAAAAACATCGGGGCTCGCCGATGCGGACAAAACGCATCGACCAATCCGACCTTCCCGTCGCTGGCGCGAAATGCGACTAAATCTTCGCCCAAGATCCGCACGCGAATCGGCGGGCAATCCGGTTCGGGAAGCTCGCTGGAAAGCGCGGCCGGCTGCCAATACCGGCGAAAGAGCTCACCGGCCGGCGTCCCGGGGCCGACACGCGTCAGCCGTTCGTTTTCTTCCGGTTTTAGCATAAGATGCTCTTCCACGACACAGGAGCGGCTCCCCGCACGCGCCAACCGGGGCGGCGTGGCGAATCTCGTATTGGCGGTGGGCACTTCGCACTCTCCGATCTTGGCGCTCGACGCGCCCGATTGGGAGGCCCGAGCCCGAAACGACCGCAAGAATGAGCACCTGTTCGACGTCGACGGGACCGAGTTGTCGTACGATAAACTACGCGAGCGCGTCGGGGATCGATATGCATCGGTGGCGGTCCCGGAGCGCTGGGCACGCCAGGCCGAGGATGCGCAGCGCTGCCTGGATCGCCTCGCGCGCGATCTCGAAGAGGCGCATCCCGACGTCGTCCTGATCATCGGCGACGACGAGCACGAGCTCTTCAGCGATGCGAACATGCCGGCGATCTCCGTCTATTACGGCGACCCGGCGATTTCACGGCGCTTCCTGGTTCCGGGCGATCCGCGGGCGGCCGATCCCGAGTACCGATGGATGGAGATGGTTGCGCGGATGTACGGGATGGACGAGAATCGGCGTTTCCCGACGCGGCCGGATCTGGCACGCTCGGTCATCGACCATCTGGTCGCTTCGGGCTTCGACGTCGCGATCCAAAACGGGATCCCCGAACCCGAACGGCTCGGCTTCGGTCACGCCTTCGGCTTCGTCTACATGCGTCTGCTCGGCGAGCGTCCCGTCCCGATGGTCCCGGTCATCCTCAACACCTACTATCCGCCGAATCAGCCGACGCCGGCGCGCTGTTTCGCTCTCGGCCGAGCGCTGCGCGGCGCGATCGAGGCGTTCGATGCCGACTTGCGCGTCGCCGCCGTCGCATCGGGCGGTCTGAGCCACTTCGTGACCAATGAGCCGCTGGACGCCTCGATCCTCGACGCGCTACGCGAAGGAGACGCCGCGGCGCTGCAAGCCGTCCCCACCAAGCTCCTCTTTGATGGTTCGTCGGAGATCCGGAATTGGATCACCCTCGGTGGGATGCTCGACGGCTTGCGACATCGCTGGTCGGAGTACATCCCGGTGTATCGTACCGAAGCCGGGACCGGGATCGGTTTGGCTTTCGGCGGCTGGTCCTAAGGGAGGCTGAAGGCCACCGAGCGCCTACGGATTCGGGGACCGCGCCGGCGGATTCACCGAAGAGCCGCCTCCGGGTGTCGTCGTCAGCCGTGCGTTCCGAAAGAGCAAGCCCGAGATCTTTCCGTCTTGATCGACGGCGATGATCTCGTCGAGCTGTCCATGTTCCAACCTCACGTGGTAGAGATATGCGGTCTCGGCGCCGCGCGTCAGTTGGCTGTCGTACGTAAACTGTTGAGCATCGCCGAACGAGGCGAGCTGCGTCCCGGCTCTGGCGAGCTCTTGCGTCGTCAGCTCTTTGTTGAAATCATTCGAAAACTGAGAACGATCGAGCGTATTGGTCTGCAATTGGTGCAGAACGTCCTTCGCTCGGGCGGTGACCGCCGGATTTTCGACCCCGGTCGTCGGCATGGTGGAAGGCGCGGACATTTGAGCGACGGCGGCCGGGTTGCTCAATGCGAAAAACGCCCCGAAGGCCAGCGCTGCTGCGGGCACTGCGAAGAATCTAGACACGACCCTGCTCCTTTAGTTGAGGTATGATGCTTGTGCCCATCTTCGGGGACTTTTATGCACCGCTCGGATTATCGCATCACTTGATCGCCGATCGATGATCGGGGGAAGCGTCTCGCTCGCGACGCCTCGGCGATGAGGGAAGAGCAGGCTTTTTCCGGGGTGCGACGATTTAGTAGGACAATGACGCGTTCGTCCTTACGTCGGCTCTTGCCGGCGGTGTTCGCCTTGCTGTTCGTGCTCGATGTACGGCCGGCGCGCGGAGATGAAACGACCGGGGCATGTGTCCCGATCGCCGTTGCGGTCTGTCCCTCGATCGCGGTCGGGGAGTTCGTCCCCAATCCCGTCGGACCGTCGGGCGGGATCGTGATCAGCGCCAGCGTCCCGCATATCCCGATCGGATACGTCCCGCAGGTCGCGGTCGCCGTCCCCTGGCGTGGACCCGGACGGTACGCGGTCACCGGGGAGCTCCGAACGCCGGGCGCATTGTACGCCGGCGTCGGAGCTGGGATCGGGAACCTCGACGGCGTCGGGGGTAGCGACGTGACCTTCGCCGTCTTGGCGGGGTTGAAGCTCGCCCGCAACATTTCGCTGGTCGGCCGCTACTACTTCGGCGCCGCCGGGACGACCGGTTTTTTCGGCTTGCGCGTGGGCTACTGACCGTCCTCAGTTCGTGCGCCGATAACGTGCGCCGAGGTTGTTGTAGCCGTAGGGGCCGTACCCGCCGCCGATCGTGCACTCTCCGGCGTTACATGCGATCGTTTGGCCGTAATTACCCGGATAGTAGCTTTGTCCGTTTGGAAGGACGACGTGCCCGTCGTTATAGACCGCCGCGCCGCCGGCGGTATAGCCGGCGATCGTATTCGCTTGTGCTTCCTTGTGGGCGACGTTCGAGGCGATCGTAAGTCCGACGGCGAGCGCCGCCGCCCCGAGGATGATGTTGCGGGTCGACGCCGCTCCGTCGGCTCTGGCCGGAGCGATCGTCGCGACCCCGAAGATGACCACGCAAAGTAGCGCGGCCGACGTGATTTGGATGGTCTTGAATCGTTGTATCATACGGAGTGCTCCCTTCACGTCCGAGGATAGCTCGCTTGCATCAGAAGAGGCTTTGAACGGCTGGACGAGGGAGGCGTCGTAATCGAGTTCTAACGAAGATATGGTCGGCGCGGCCGTAGCTCAAATGGATAGAGCAGGGGACTCCTAAGCCTCAGGTTGCTGGTTCGATTCCAGTCGGCCGCAGATTCTTCGTCTTCATAAGAGGGAGCACCCGAACGGCGCCCTGATCCGGACGCTCCGGGCGCCGGTCCGTGGGGAGATCGAGCGTCAGGCCGGCTGGCGCCGACTCGTCTTTCCGAGGCGGTCGACCACGGCCGGGGCGGAGGGCTTTTCCCTTGCTTGGTAATTTGACCAAGGCAAGCACAGATTCCACCCGATCCGTTTACACCGCGGCAAGATCTGTGCTAGGATTCTACCTTGAACGGACCCGGTGTCCGTTTATTTCATGTGAGATGGCGAAAAAAGAAAATCGCGTGATGGTGGTGCTTGCATGCTCCGAGTGCAAGCGGCGCAACTACAATACGTTCAAAAACAGGGTCAAGACGAGCGAGCGCCTGGAGCTGAGGAAGTACTGCCGCTGGTGCCGGTGTCATCGGCCGCATCGCGAAACGAAATAGGGCGAAGGGCAGTAGCTCAATTGGTAGAGTAGCGGTCTCCAAAACCGTTGGTTGCAGGTTCGAGTCCTGTCTGCCCTGCCAGGAATTTAGGTACAGACTATGGCTAACGTGAACAAACCCGCGGGCGGATCGCCCGCCACGTCCCGTACGGCGAGGGCGGCGCACGCGCAGGAGTTTTTCCGTGGCCTCGTCTCGGAGATGCGTCGGGTGACGTGGCCGACGCAGCAAGAGTGGACCTCGGCGACGATCTTGACGATCTCGCTCGTCGTCGGGGTCGGCGTCTTCACCTGGATCGTCGACGAAATTTTCACCAGACTCTTCGGTCTGATCAGGTAACGGTATGGAACACGAAGTCGTTGAGCGGGCCGCCGAGCACGAGACCCCCGAAGCTGCCAGGGAGACCCCGCAGCAGCCGGCCGCGAAGCCGGCGCGCGACGCCAGTCGCAGGAAGTGGTACGTCATCCACACCTACTCGGGCTACGAGAACAAGGTCAAGGCGAATCTCGAGCGCCGGATCCACTCGATGAACATGCAGGACAAGATCTTCCGCGTCCTCGTCCCGATGGAGGACGAAGTCGAGTTCAAGGACGGCAAGCGCAAGATCACCCCGAAGAAGGTCTTTCCGGGCTACGTTCTGGTCGAGATGGAGATGGACGACGCCTCCTGGTACGTCGTGCGTAACACCTCGGGCGTTACCGGCTTCGTCGGCTCGCCGGGATCCGGCGAGAAGCCGATTCCGTTGCAGGACAAAGAGGTTAAGACGATCCTCAAGCAGATGGGGATCGAGACGCCGAAGCTGAAGATCGACTTCAGCAAGGGCGACCGCGTCAAAGTAACCTCGGGCCCCTTCTTCGATTTCACCGGGATCGTCGACGAGATCCAGCCGGAAAAGGAAAAGGTCCGGGCGCTCATCTCGATCTTTGGTCGCGAGACTCCGGTCGAGCTCGAGTTCTACCAGATCGAAAAAGTCTAGCTCCCGCCCTCGTTGCCGCGGCGGATGTGGAAGCGGCTCGACGAGCCCGGTCGCGGGGGCGTGCTGGTCGCTGGCCGGGTAATCTGGTAGACTCTCCTCCGTGGCCGTCCACCCCGCCGGCCCGGAGATCATCGAGGGGGACCCGCCGCTGGCGGGGGGCGCTACGGCGCCTACTGCACCTAGGGTAGATTCATGGCTAAGAAAGTCGTCGGGAAGATCGGCCTCCAGCTCGAGGCCGGCAAGGCGACCCCGGCTCCGCCGGTCGGTCCTGCACTGGGTCCATACTCGCTGAACATCATGGACTTCTGCAAGCAGTACAACGACCGGACGAAAGACCAAGCCGGGATGATCATCCCGGTCGAGATCACGGTCTACGAAGACCGAACGTTCACGTTCGTCACCAAGACGCCGCCCGCGTCGTTCCTGATCAAGCAGGCGCTCAAAATCGAGTCCGGCTCGAAGGAACCCAATCGGAATAAAGTCGGGAAGCTGACCCAAGCACAACTGCGCTCGATCGCAGAGACGAAGATGCGAGACTTGAACGCAAACGACCTCGAGGCTGCGATGAAGATCATCGCCGGGACGGCGCGCTCGATGGGCGTCGAGGTGGCATCGTGAAGAGGCACGGGAAGCGCTATCGCTCGATCGTCGCGAGCTATGACCCGCAGAAGCTGTACGAACCGGCCGAAGCGGCCGCGCTCGTCAAGGCGAACGCGAAGGCGAAGTTCGACGAGACGATCGAGGTCCATATCAGGTTGGGCGTCGATCCGAAAAAGAGCGATCAGAACGTCCGCGGGACGGTATTGCTCCCCCATGGGACGGGGCGAACGGTCCGCGTGATCGCCTTCGCCAAGGGCGACAAAGCCAAAGAGGCCGAGGCGGCGGGAGCGGACGTCGTCGGCGAGGCTGACCTCATCGAGCGCGTGAAGGCCGGCTTCTCGGATTTCGACGTCGCGGTCGCGACGCCGGATATGATGGGGGCGGTCGGTGCGAACCTGGGCCGCATCCTCGCGCAAAAGATGCCCAATCCGCGATCGGGGACGGTGACGCCGAATATCGGGAACGCGATTCGCGATATCAAAGCCGGGAAGGTCGAGTACCGGCTCGATAAGACCGGGATCATCCACGTGATCGTCGGGAAGGCGAGTTTTCAGACCAACCAGCTGACCGAGAACATCGCGACGCTGCTCGACGCGATCATCCGCGCCAAGCCGGCTGCGGCGAAGGGGACTTACCTGCGGAGTATCACGCTGGCCAGTACGATGGGCCCCGGCGTCCGGATCGATCCGAACCGTGTCCGCGCGCTCTCGGCGGTAGCATAGGGCGAACGAGCGGCGAGAGCGCCCTCGCCGCTCACAGGGTTGCCAAGCGGCGCCCGAATGGTGTACGATGCGCTTTGGCTCCAATGACCGTAGGTCCGCCCCCGGCGGGTAATGCTTCGAGCGCCTACCGAGGATGCTGAACGAGTGTCGGGTATCCCGGTGCCCGCCGTGCGTCCGGCGCCTCACGTCTGCGGAGGCGTTTTTTCTTTCAAAAAAGAGGCGCGCAACGAGATGCCTACCGCCAAAAAAGAAGAGACGATCGAAGAGCTGCGGCGGCGGATCGCCGATGCGAAGCACTTGGTCTTCACCAACTACGCCGGCCTCACGGTCGAGGAGATCTCCAAGCTGCGCGGCGAGCTCCGCAAGGACGGGGCGACCTATGCGGTCGTCAAGAATACCCTTTTTGCTCGAGCTGCAGGCGACGAGCTGGGGAAGCAATTCGAGAAGTTCCTTGCCGGGCCCACGGCCGTGCTGTTCGCCGGCGAGGATCCGGTCGCACCGGCCAAGGCGCTCAAGAGCTTCTCCGATGAGACCAAACCGGTCGAGGTCAAAGCCGGCTTCATCGACGGTAAAGTCGTCGATGCAAAGACGGTCGAGATGCTCGCATCGCTGCCCTCCAAAACCGAGCTGAAAGCGATGGTGCTCGGCGCCCTGGCAGCTCCGCTGCGCGGCTTCGCGGGCGTCCTCGGCGCGAACCGCAGCGGGTTCGTTCGCATCCTCAACGCTCGCCAGAAGCAACTCACCGAGCCGGGTTCATAACGGGAGAACGAAGAGATGGCAGTTGCCGATATCATCGAACAAGTAGAGAAGCTTACGGTCCTCGAGCTCAACGAGCTGGTCAAGGCGCTCGAAGAGAAATGGGGCGTCTCGGCGGCCGCGCCGGTCGCGGTGGCCGCAGCGCCGGGTGCCGCCGCCGGCGGCGCCGCTGCGCCGGCCGCCGAAAAGACCGAGTTCGACGCGATCCTCAGCGAGGTCGGGGCCGAGAAGATCAAGGTCATCAAGGCCGTTCGCGAGCTCACGAACCTCGGGCTGACCGAGGCGAAAGCCTTTGTCGAGAGCGCTCCGAAGCCGGTCAAGACCGGCGTTACCAAGGAAGAAGCCGAGAAGATCAAGGCCAAGCTCGAGGAAGTCGGGGCCAAGGTCGAGATCAAGTAGGCTTAGAGCCTCGCCGAGCGCTTGCTTGCTGGCCGGACAAGCGAGAGGGAGCCGGTAAGCGATCTTTCGCTTCTCATCAGGCGGCCCGCTCACCGGGTTTCCCGGCGAGCGGATCGCCTCGCCGCGGTCGCGGAGATTTATGTCTGAAAGCCGGGGAGAGGCCCGATCGGGCCCTCGGCCTGGAGCGTCGAGAGCTTCGGGAGCGGCGTCGCCTCGTTGATGTTGTTGCTGAAGCGGCCGAACGTCGCAGGGTCGCTCTTGAAGAGGCGGACGAGATCGTCGATCCGATGCTGGTCGGTGGGGTGGTCGGAGAGCATCTCCATCGTGCCGCCCGTATCGGCTTTTTCGAAGTTCTGGAACAACCACACCAGACCGTACGGATTGTAGCCGGCCGCAGCGCAGGTATATGCGCCTTTCTTGTCGGCGGCCGATTCGACCGCGCGGGAGAAGTTCAGCGATTCCAGGCTCCCGGCGACGTTGAGGACGCCGTTCACGATTCCGCTACGTCCGCCGCCCAAGAGGATCGAGAGGACCGTCGCCCCGATCTGCAAGTTTTGGTTCTTGCGGTTGAGGTTGACGACGTCGTGATGGATCGTGTGCGAGGTCTCGTGGCAGAGGACGCCCGCGAGCTCCTGCTCGTTCTGGACGAAGCTCATCAAGGAGTCGGTCACGTAGACGTTCCCTCCCGGGACGGCGAACGCATTGGGCTGTCGCTCGTGCACTAGGATGAAGTGGAACGGATAGTCGTACTGCGGGTTCGCAACGCGGGCGATCCGCTGGGCGATCGGATTGAGGACGCGGTACCACGGGGAGCTCATGATGATCTCGCCCTTTTGCTGCAGCTGGGCGTAGACTTGCGCCCCGATCTGACGCTCGACGTCGTCGGCTCGGGCGGGTAGGGCGGCGCTGAGGGACAAGCCGGCGATTGCGGTCGCCGCGACGAGGCGTCGCGCAAAGGCCCTGGCCGACTGGAGCATGGTCCCCTCGTACCTCCTTTCCTCTCGATGAGAAACGTTCGTCATGTTAGAAGTGTCCTTAGATGGGGCTTAGGACCTGCGCCCGGGACAGGACGGGCGGTTTTGGTCACCGAAGCGCCTCGCTTCGCGCCGCGGGTGTGATGTAATGGTAGCCTGCGACCTTCCCAAGGTTGATGCGCGGGTTCGATTCCCGCCACCCGCTCCAAACAAGCCGGCGACGTAGCCAAGTGGTAAGGCAGGGCTCTGCAAAAGCCCCATTCCCCAGTTCGAATCTGGGCGTCGCCTCATTTTCTTTCTAAATGGCGGTACGCAGCAGTAGCCGATCCGAGTCGAACCGTTTGGGAGCGCTTATCGTCGGCGGCCTGCTCCTTACCATCCTCGCTGTGGCGATTTTGAGCTCGGTCATCGCCAAGCGCCAGCTCGATGAAGCGGCGCGAGAACAAGTCGCAATTACGGTCGCTCAAGAGCGGGTCGATGATCTCTTGCGCGCGCAGCTGGACGAAGAATCGGCGTTGCGCGAGGCCCTCGCCGCGCGGCGCGCCGGAGGCGATCCGTATATAGAGATGGAGGATCCCTTCATCCCACTGACCAGCGTCCTCGAGGCCGAGCTGCGGGGTATCGACGTTCCGCAAGCGCTTGCGCTGACGTCGGAGATAGCGCAGACCCATAAGAACTGGATCGAGGGCGTCGCCGTGCCGCTGCGTTCGGGATCGCCGAGCGTCAATCAAGACCAGTTGGAATCGTATGGGAAAGTCTTGGTCGATCGACTCGAAACGCAGGTCCTCAACCTGCGCACCCTGCTGCAGACGCATATGCGCGACGTCCAAGCGCAGCTCGGCGTCAAGATCGACCAAACCGTCGAGTTCTCCGCCGGCTTCATCTTGGTCTTCGCACTCACAGCCGTTTTGCTCACGGTTCGCACGTCGCTGGCGCGCGATCGATTGGAGCGCGAACATTCGATCGTCCAGACGTTTGAAGACGCGCTGCGCGTCGGTTGGGATCCCCTTCCCCAAACCGTCATCGGGAGCCGGTATCTCTCCGCGACCGCCGAGGCGCAGGTCGGCGGGGACTTGATCGATATTTGGCGCGTCGACGAGGAGCGCGGTTTCGTTTTGATCGCCGACGTCAGCGGCAAGGGTATCGACGCCGCGGTGAACACGGCGTTCGTCAAATACGCGATCAGGACGCTGGCCGCCGATCTCGACGACCCGGCCGCGATCCTCGAACGCTTCAACGAGCTGTTCATCCGAACGATCGACAACCCGAGCTTGTTCGTCGACGTTTTCCTGGCGCTCTTCCACACGGCGACGGGTGAGGTGAGCTACGCCAGCGCCGGTCACGGTTGCGCCTTCCTGCGGCACGGTGAAGCCGTCGAGTTACTCGAGCCGAGCGGACCGATCATCGGCGTCGATCCCGATGCGCACATCGAACGGCGGCGCATCGTCCTCGAAGCAGACGACATCTTGGTTTTGACGACCGACGGGTTTACCGAAGCGCGCGACGGCAACGGTGCGCTGCTGGGCGAAGATGCCGCGCTTGCGCTGATCGCGGCGGCGCCGGCGGAGCCGCAGCTTTTGTGCGACTACCTCGTACAGATCGTGAACGAGCGCGGGGGAGGGCGGATCACCGATGATCTCGCCCTCTTGGCGATCGCACCGGTCGCGACGCAGGCTTCCGTACCGATCGGGTGAAGGATCACGGCGTGCTGGCTCGTCGCATCATACCCTGCTTGGACATCAGAGACGGCCGCGTCGTCAAGGGGATTCGCTTCGTCGATCTCGCCGATGCGGGCGATCCGGTCGCCCTTGCACGGATGTACGAAGCGGCCGGCGCCGACGAGCTGGTCTTCCTCGATATTACGGCGACGGTCGAAGGTCGTAAAGCGACGCTCGAGGTGGTGCGAGCGGTCGCTGCCGAACTCACGATCCCGTTCGCCGTCGGCGGAGGCGTCCGTGGCGTCGGCGACGTGCGGGCCCTCTTACGGGCCGGTTGCGATAAGGTATCGATCAACAGCGCCGCCCTGCGCGATCCGCAAATCGTCGCCGAGGCTTCGGCGATCTTCGGCGGTCAATGCATCGTCGTCGCGATCGATGCGCGCCGCACGGCCGACGGATTCGAGGTCGTCATCGACGGCGGCCGCACTCCGACCGGGAAAGATGCGGTCGCCTGGGCCGCCGAGGCCGAGCGTCTCGGCGCCGGCGAGCTGCTGGTAACGAGTATCGACGCGGACGGGACGAAGACGGGCTTCGATATCCCTCTCTTACGCGCGGTGCGTCGGGCGACGAAGCTCCCGATCATCGCATCGGGCGGGGCCGGGACGGTCGAACATTTCGTCGAGGTATTCGAGCAGGCCGAGGTCGAAGCCGCGCTGGCGGCGTCGCTCTTCCACTACGGCGAGCTCTCGATCGAGCGGCTCAAAGATGCGCTTGCACAGCGACACGTCGCCGTTCGTCCGGCTGCGGTGGGGGCGCGATGACGCTCGACGAACTCGCGTGGAGCTCGGACGGTCTGGTCCCGGTCGTGATCGTCGACGCGCGCGACGGAGCGGTTCTCACGCTCGCATACGCGAATCGCGAAGCCGTCGAAACGACGATGCGTACCGGCGAGACGCACCTGTGGAGCCGCTCGCGCGGCGCTTTGTGGCGGAAAGGCGCGACCTCGGGAAACACGCAACGCGTCGTGGCGATCGAGGTCGATTGCGACGGCGACAGCCTGATCTACCGGGTCGTCCCGCACGGTCCCGCCTGCCATACGGGGAACACCTCGTGTTTCTACCGGACGCTGTGGACCGCCGGCGGCGATCGCCCCGGAGCGCGGCGGTCTTTCGATTTCGAGCGCGCGATTCGTCACCTCGTCGCGGTGATCGAAGAGCGCCGCGGTGCCTCGCCCCAGACGAGCTACGTCGCGAAGATGCTCGAGCGCGGGGTCGACGGCATCGGGAAGAAGATCGGGGAAGAGGCGACCGAGGTGGTTATCGCAGCAAAGAACGAGGATCGCGGCGAGTTGATCTGGGAGACCGCCGATCTCTTGTTTCACACGCTGGTGCTCCTCGCCCGGCGCAATATCGACGTCGATGAGGTGGGTCGGGAATTATTGCGACGCGCAGCGCGATAAGGAGTCTGACCGATCTCGCCGGCGTCGGGCCGGAGATGGCGCGCAAACTCGGCGATCTGGGGATCGTAAAGCCCGACGATTTGCTCGCGCACCTTCCGCGCGATTACAAAGATTGGCGGTATCCGCCGCCGATCGCGACGCTGCAAGCCGACGGCTCCGAGGTGATCGCCGTCGGCAAGATCGGTCACGTCACTGAGCGGCGGGCGCGGCTTCCGCTCGTGACCGCGCAGATCAGCGACGAGAGCGGCTCGCTGATCGCGAAATGGTTCGGACGACGCCACCTATTCGGCGTCTTTCGTCCGGGCCAATGGATCTTCGTCAGCGGGCGTTTGAATCGTGGGCGGCTTTTCCCGGAGTTGAACGTCACCGCCCATCGGCTGCTGCGCGACGGCGAATACCGCGGAGAGATCGTCCCGGTCTATCCCGCGACGGCCGAGCTGCCCTCTCGAGCGCTGCGCGCCTTGATCGCGAAGAATCTCGAGAGGCTGATCGCGCAGCGCCGGGACGTCATGCCGCCGCAGATCCTCGAGCGATTCCGTTTTCCCCCGTTGCACGAAGCCTGGCGCGAGGTTCACGCGCCGACCGATACGGAGCGGCTGGCGCAGGCGCGCCGACGCTTGATCTTCGAGGAATTTTTCGCGATCGCATTGGCCGCTGCGCTGAAACGCGCGCAGCGCGAAGCGCGCGGCGGAGCACCGCGGCTTCAGATCGACGCCGCGGCGATCGCCCAGTTCGAAGCCTGCCTTCCCTTCGCCCTCACCGCGGCCCAGCGTCGGGTGATCGACGAGATCCGCCGGGACATGCTCCGGACGAGTCCGATGAACAGGCTGCTGCAAGGTGACGTGGGGAGCGGGAAGACGCTCGTCGCCGCAGCCGCAATCGTCCTGGCCGCCCGTGCGGGGATGCAGAGCGCGCTCATGGCACCGACGGAGATCCTGGCGCTCCAACACGCCCATAAGCTCGCGCCGTTGCTGCTCCCGCATGGGATCGCCGTCGAGGTACTCCTCGGGAGTCAGACGCAGAGCGCGCGCCGCAACGCCGTCGATCGCTTGCGCAGCGGCGAGGCCGCCCTTGCCGTCGGGACGCATGCCCTGTTGACCGAGAGCGTCGAGTTCGCACGCTTGGGGCTGGTCGTGATCGATGAGCAGCACCGGTTCGGGGTCGCGCAGCGTGCTGCGCTACGCGGCAAGAGCTGCGAACCGCACACGCTCTATATGACCGCGACGCCGATCCCACGGACGCTTGCGCAGACGCGATACGCGGATCTCGATCTCTCCGTGATCGACGAGTTGCCGCCCGGACGGACCCCGATCGAGACCTTCATCATCCGTGCTTCGCGCAAAGCCGAAGTCTACGAATTCGTCCGCTTGAGCGTCGAGCGCGGACGGCAAGCCTACGTCGTCGCTCCGGCGATCGACGAGACCGACGACGGAGCGCTGACGAGTGCGCTTACCGAAGCGGAGCGTTTGCGCAGCGAGGAATTCGCGGGCTTGCGAGTCGACGTGCTCCATGGCCGGATGAAGGGGCGGGACAAGGATCGCGTGATGAACGACTTCGCCCGCGGGCGGACCCAGGTGCTGATCGCGACGACGGTCGTCGAGGTCGGCGTCGACGTCCCCAATGCGAGCGTGATGGTGATCCTCGACGCTCACCGCTACGGGTTGGCGCAACTACACCAGCTGCGGGGGCGTGTCGGCCGCGGCGTCGCGCGCTCCTTTTGCATCCTCGTCGCCCCCGACGACGCGGCCGATGTCGAGCGCCTGCAGATCCTCGGCGAGACGACCGACGGCTTCAGGATCGCAGAAGAAGATTTGCGCTTGCGCCGCGAAGGCGAGCTCGCCGGGACCGCGCAGGCCGGCGTCGTGAGCGGTACGATCGGTAACATCGTCGAGGATTTTGAATTGTATATGAAGGCCAAAGCCGAGGCCGATGCGGTGGTCTCGTCGGATCCGATGCTGAGCGAAGAGGCGCACGCCGGATTGCTCGAGCTGGTCGATTCGGTCGCCACGGCCCGGGCGATGCTCGTTTCCGCGTGACGACCGCCTTCGGTTTCGATTTCGATCATACGCTGGCGCTCGACCACGCGCTCGAGCGGACGGCATTGTATCGTCTCGCCGAGGAGCTCGGTGAGCCGATCGCCCAAGACGACGTCGCGGTCAGGGCGCAAATCGATACGCTGCTCGCCGATTTTCGTGCCGGGACGATCGCGCTCGACCACATGGTGAAGTTGTTCGTCGCCTCCCTGCACGACGTCCACTCGACGGCGCGGGACGAAACCGAGCGCTTTCGCCAGATTTGTTACGAGCTCGTACCGGTGCACGTCGAGGCGCTCCCCGGGGCCCAAGACGTGTTGGCGCATCTGCAGGCGCTGGGTGCGCCGTTCGCGATTCTGACCAACGGCTGGACTCCGCTGCAGCAGAAGAAGATCGCGGCGATCGGTTATCGGGGGCCGATCCTGGTGAGCGACCAGATCGGGGCGGCGAAGCCCAGCGCGCGCGCCTTCTCCCGGCTGGTCCAGACGCTCGCCGTCCCGCCCGACGACGTCTGGTATGTCGGCGACAATCCGATCGCCGACGTCGTCGGCGCGCTGACCGCCGGATTGCGGGCCGTCTGGTTC
>Ga0209062_1001941_pt1 | contig 30896 bp, 25 predicted proteins | sample Coa_R2_2_FD_187158 | JGI IMG/M metagenome (GOLD analysis project Ga0209062, IMG submission 187158) | Surface soil microbial communities from Centralia Pennsylvania, which are recovering from an underground coalmine fire - Coalmine... | ecosystem: Environmental > Terrestrial > Soil > Unclassified... | reverse complement strand
AACATGCCGATTCCGTTCCCGGACGCGCTCCAGGAGTTCAGCATTGAAACCAGCGCGGTATCTTCGCGCTTCGGCACGCATCCCGGCGCGACGGTGAACGTGGTGACCAAGTCCGGCTCGAACGATTTGCACGGGGATCTGTTCGAATTCCTGCGCAACGGCGACACCAACGCCCGGAATTTCTTTGCGCCGGTTCACGATCAGTTAAAGCGGAATCAGTTTGGCGGCACGATCGGCGGCCGAATTATCCGGGACAAACTGTTTTTCTTCGGCGGATTTCAGGGAACCGAGAATCGCAGCGTTCCTCCTCAGTCCAATACGCATATCCCCACGCAGGCGATGCTCAACGGCGATTTCAGCGCCATCGGCACACAGCTTAAAAATCCGGTCGACGGCACGCTGTATAAAAACAATCAGATTCCGGTGGGGCAGCTCAGCCCCATCGCCATCGCGCTGACCAAATACCTGCCCGTAAGCCAGGCCGCCGCCAACGGATTCGTGACTTATGCGATTCCTTCTCCCTGGCATGAATTTCAGCCGATCGGCCGCATCGATTGGGTGTTAAACGAAAAACACTCGATTTACGGGCGGTATTTCGCCGATGAGTACGCGGTGCCGGCGCAGTTCGGAGGGAATTTATTGCTGACCACGGTGGCCGGAAACTCGGAGCTGGCGCAATCGGCGACCATCGGCGACAACTACACGTTCACGCCAAACACGATCAATGCGTTTCACGTGTCGTTCAATCGCGTTCGCGATAATCGCGGTCCCACCAGCACGCCGATCAACTGGACGCTGCTGGGCTCGCCGATCTATAGCGCTGTGCCGAATTTCCTGCTGATTTCGAGCATGAGCGGCGGATTCACGACCTTCTGTGGAACCTGCGCGCCGGGGCACTTCAATTTCAACGGCTACCAGGTGGCCGATGATGTGGATCTCATCCGCGGCAAGCATCAGATCGCGGTGGGATTCAATCTGATCCGGATTCAGAACAACACCATTTCCGGATTCGACGAAAATGGCGCGCCGACTTTCAACGGATCCTTCACCGGAGCCGGTCTGTCCGACTTCATGCTAGGGTATATGAGCGATTTCCAGCAGACCAACGCCACCCCGGACGATCTCCGGCAGTGGGTGATGAGTTTCTACGCTCAGGACAGCTACAAAATCTCGCGGAATTTCGTGCTGAACTATGGAATCCGCTGGGAGCCGACTTTCCCCGATCCCGATAAATACGGGCGCGGCACGTCCTTCAGCCAGACTGCGTTTTTGGCGAACCAGGTCAGCAAGGTGAATCCGACGGCGCCTCCCGGATTATTCTTCAAGGGCGATCAGGGCATTCCCGCCGCGATGTGGAACGGCAGCAAGGGCAATTTCGGACCGCGCGTGGGCATCGTCTGGGATCCGAAGGGTGACGGCAGGCAGACGCTGCGCGCCGGCGGCGCCATTCTCTACGATTCAGTGGAAACGTGGTTTAACGAGCGCGAAACGACCAATCCGCCGTACGGCAACGATATCGATGTCGGCTCGACGGGCACGCTTGCCAATCCCTGGGGCGGCTATCCGGGCGGCAATCCGTTCCCGCAGCGGCCCGGAGCCCTGTTCTTCCCCCAGTTCGGCACCTACATCAACATGCCGATCAATCCGGCGCCGACCTATGTCGAGCAGTGGAACGTCACCTATCAGCGGCAGCTTCCCTCCAACTGGCTGGTTTCGCTCAGCTATCTCGGCAATCACACCACGCATCTGTGGATCGCCGAAGAACGCAATCCGGCGATCTACAATCCGGCGGCGAGCTGCACCATCGCGGGCGTCGTCTATACCCCGTGTTCGAGCACCAAAAACACCAACCAGCGGCGCCTGCTGTTCCCCTATCCCGGCGGCTCATATTACGCAAGCATCGACACCATGGACGACGGCGCGGTGGCGCGCTATCAGGGTCTGCTGATTTCGACTTCGCATCGCTTCAGCCAGCACTATCAGTTGAACGCCAACTTCACCGATTCCTATTGCCTTTCGGATTACGATTTCGGCGCCGCGCTTGCCGGCTCAACCAACTCGCGAATCTTCAACCGCCACGCCGACTGGGGTCCGTGCATTTCCGATACCCGCTACAATTTCAACCTGACCGGCGTCGCCATCAGTTCCTGGGCGGGAGATGGTTGGGCCCATAAAATCCTGAGCGACTGGCAGCTTGCGCCGCTGCTTCAGGCCCGCAGCGGGCAGCCGCTGGGCGGGATCAATATCGGAACCGACAACTCGCTCACCGGTTTGAATAACGACCGGCCGGTGCAGATCCTGCCGAACGTGTATGCGACCAACTCCGGTTGCTCGCCCGCTCCGTGCGTGCAGTGGCTGAATAAGGCGGCGTTCGCAGTGCCCGGTTCGGCGCAGGACCCGGTGGGGTCCTATGGAAACGTGGGCCGCAATGCGATTCGCGGCCCGCATTTCGTGAACTTCGATGTTTCCCTGGTCCGCACCTTCAAGATGACGGAGCGCTACAGCCTGCAAGTGCGCGCGGAGGCTTTCAATCTTTTCAATCACCCCAATTTCGTGGGCGGCTACGCTCCATCGGGCCTGTACGCCGGCCAGAGTTACGGGACGCTGTCGCAGAGCTTGAACGCCGCCAATTTCGGCGCAATCACCGGCGCCTACGATCCGCGGATCATGCAGTTTGCGATGAAGCTGTTCTTTTAACGGAAGGCGGGATTGCTGCCGCGCAGAGTTCAGAGGCGGCTTGCTTCGCTGTCCTGGAACACGCGGCCGACGTGCTGCACGGCGCTCATCACCCGTCCGTAGTTCATGCGAATGGGACCGAGCACGGCGACCACGGCGGAGATGCCGTTTGGCAAAACCACGGGCAAGCCGATCAGCGATAATTCGCGCATGGACGGATGCGCCTCGCCCAAACCGACATGCACGGCGATTTCCCCGGCGGGCTGCTCCAGGAAGCGGTCGAGCAGGCGCAGCACCCGCTTTTTCTCCTCAAGGGCGCGGAACAGCTCGCGCATTTTTTCCTTGGTGAGGTGCAAGTCGAGGCCAACCAGATTGCTTGCGCCCTCCATGTGCACTTCCGGATCGGCGTCGAACTCGAGCAGGCCGCGCGAATAAAGCAGCGTCAGTTTTTGCAGAATCTGGTCGTAAGCCGCGCTGGCCTGCTCCAGCCGATTCGCCAATTCCGCGCGAATCTGCTCCAGCGTCCAGCCGGCAAAATTGCGATTGATGTAATTGCGAATGGAAACGAGTTCGTCCGGCATCAGCGGCTCATCGAGCGCGACGACTTCATTGCGCACCTGATGGTCGCGCGTGACGACCACCATCAGGACCCGCCGGTCGGGCAAAGCGATCAGTTCAATTTGATCCAGCTCCGGCCGCGCCTGCGGGATGGCGGCGGCAATGCCGACTCCCTGGGTCATCTCCGTCAGACGGCGGGAAGTGTGCTCGACCCGCGCTTCCACGGTGTTGAGCCGGCCGAATTCGGCGCGCAGCCGATCCAACTCCTCCGCCGCCATGCGCCGCAGGGTAAGCGACTGAATATAGCTGCGAAAAGCCTTCGCCGTGGGAATCCGCCCGGCGGAGGTGTGCGGCTGGGACAGAAATCCCTGATCCGCGAGATCGGCCATAACGTTGCGGATCGACGCAGCGCTCAGCGGGTCACGATGGCGGCGCGCGATCGAACGCGAGGCCACCGGCTCACCCGTTTCGATGTAAGCTTCTACGATTTCGTGAAGGATCTCCCGCTCGCGCGGAGTCATACGCTCTAACTACAATCTTACGGACCAGTTACACAGCGGTCAAGAACTTACGCCGGCCGAGCGGGCAAAGCGCGGCGGCTCAGGCGGCGGTAAACAGGGACTGCTGCTCGGCCCGGCGGGCGCCGAAGCACTCCAGCTCCAGCGGGTAGCGCCGCCGGAGCTCGATCGGCGCCGGCGCGCGCACGCCCGCCATCATGGCCTGGAGCTGAAGCGCGTTCACAATGCTTTTCGCACTTGCATCATTGCTGAAGATCACGAACATCTCGTCGGCGTAGCGGCCCGTCTTTTCGATTCGCCCGGCCCATTCCGCCAACTCCGCTTGCGAGTAAAGATACCCCGGCCCGCGGCCGTGCAGGCGCGCATAGCCGATTCCGGAGGTGAGAAACGCCGTCGGCGGCATGGCGCGGATCGATTCGGGCTGATCGATGTTGCAGAATCCCACACGATAATCGAGAAATGTTCCGATCGCTTCTTCCGCCATCCAGCTACTGTGCCGCATCTCGGCGACCAGCGGAAATTCGTGGAACTCGCGGCGCAGGCGGATAAAAAAATCGCGATTTTCCGCCGTGAAGCGAAAGGCCCAGGGAAATTGCATCAGAAGCGCGCCCAATCTGCCGGCGCGCAACAGCGGCCGCAAGCCTTCCTTGAACTGCTCCACCTCGCGATCCTCAAGGATGCGGGCATGGGTGAACCGCTGGAACATTTTCGCCGTGAAGCGGAATCGCCGATTGCGCTGGATCTTGTTCAGCCATAATTGGACGATTTCGGGCTTAAGAGGCTGATAAAAAGAGCTGTTGATCTCAACCACATCGAACTGTCTGGCCAGTGTTTCCAGCGGATGCGGGCCAGCGGCGGGATAAACCACGCCCTTCCATTGAGGATACGACCACCCTGCGGGACCGATGCGTAATCCAGACATATTCGCCTTTTCTTCACAAATAGGATAGCGAAGAAAAGGGAAACAGTCAAGACTTTTGAATCCTGCACGCGATCGGTTTTGGGGATGGTATTTATCACGCGCGGATGGAGCCGGTGGACGACTTGGCCGATGTCATCTTTTCACTTTTTTCGTGGCAGACTAGAGGAATTAAGTCTCTGGACATAACGAGGATTCGAGCAAAGTGAAGAGTTGGCGAGTGCATGGCTGGGGAGAACCGGAATCGATGACGCTCGAGGAAATCGCGCCACCCGAGCCGGGGCGGGGCGAGATTCGCATTCGCAATCACGCCGCCGCGCTGAATTTTTTCGATATTTTGCAGATCCAGGGAAAATATCAGGTGAAGCCGCCGTTTCCGTTCACCCCCGGAGCGGAAGTTGCGGGCGTGGTGGACGCCCTGGGCGAGGGCGTTACGCAGTTTCGCCCGGGCGATCGTGTTTCGGCGATGCCCCAGGGCGGCGGATTCGCGGAATGCTCTATTGCGCCGCTCTCCCATGTTTTTGCGATCCCGGAAAAAATGAGTTTCGAGGAAGCCGCGGCTATGGCGATCGTTTACCACACCTCCTACTTTGCCCTGGCGCATCGCACCATGCTGCGATCCGGCGAATGGCTGCTGGTGCATGCCGGGGCGAGCGGAGTGGGAATGTCGGCGATTCAAATCGGCAAGGCGCTCGGCGCGCGCGTGATCGCCACTGCGGGGAGCGAGGCCAAGCGCAAATTCGCGGCCGAGCAAGGCGCGGATCACGTGCTCGATTATTCGGATGCGTCCTGGGTGGAGCGAGTAAAGGAGATCACGGGCGGCGGCGCCGATGCCATTTACGATCCGGTCGGCGGCGATATTTTCGATCTGTCGAGCAAGTGCATCGCGCCGGAAGGCCGCCTGCTGGTGATCGGGTTCGCGGGCGGGCGGATTCCCTCGATCGCGGCCAATCGCATTTTGCTGAAAAATATCTCCGTAATCGGCGTGTTGTGGGGAGGCTACGTGCAGTCGCACCGCGATTATCCGCGCAAGGTGCATGAGGCGCTGCTGGAGATGTACGCGGCCGGCGAAATCCGTCCCTGCGTCGGGGCGGCCTATCCGCTCGCCGAAGTGCCGAGAGGTCTACGCGATTTGGCGGATCGGAAAATCGCGGGCAAAGCCGTCGTCCAGATGTGACGCAACTCCGCCCCGGCAAGCCGCGCTCGGCTCGCGGCGATTATCGCGTGGCTGTGAGTTCCGCAACCCACTGCTCCAACTCCTCGGGCAGCGGCGCCTCGATCGCGATTCGTTCGCCGCTTGCCGGCGTGGTGAACGCGATCTTCCAGGCGTGGAGAAAAATCCGGCGGCCGGCGCGTGCTCCATATAGCCGATCGCCGGCGACGGGATGCCCGATCGCGGCGAAATGGGCGCGAATTTGATGTGTGCGGCCGGTTCCGATTCGCACTTGGAGGTAAGTGAATCCGCCGAATCGCCGCAGCACGCGATATTCGGTCAGCGCCGCGCGGCCGTGCTCCAGGCGCGCCGTCATGCGGGTGCGCCGGGCCGGATCGCGCGTGATCGGCCGGCTAATACGGCCCGAATCGGCCGGCATTTCGCCCTCAACCAGCGCCAGATAGATTTTTTCCACCGACCGCTCGGCGAACTGCGCCGCCAGAGCTCGATGCGCCGCGTCGCTGCGGGCCACCAGCAGCACGCCGCTGGTTCCGCGATCGAGGCGATGCACGATGCCCGGCCGCAATTCTCCGCCGATGCGCGATAGCGATCCGAAATGATGCACCAGGCGGTTCACCAGCGTTCCGGAATGGGTTCCCGCGCCGGCGTGGACGGTCAGCCCGGCGGGTTTGTTCACCGCGATTACGGCCGCGTCCTCATAAAGAATTTCTACGGGCAAATCCTCAGGCTCGGCTTTGAGCGGCGGCGGCTCGGATGGCGAGACCTCGATTTTTTCTCCGCCGCGCAGCATCAGCGAAGGCTTCGCGGGCGCGCCGTTCACCAGCACGCGTCCGTTGTTGATCCAGCTCTGGATTCGCGAACGGCTGTACTGGGGGAGGTAATCCTGAAGAAAACGGTCGAGGCGCGTGGTGGCGCCGGCGGTGAAGCAGATGGTCAACGTCGCGTGCGGCGCGGCACGCCGCCGCACAGTTTCATCGTAGTGCATTTGCTGTGCAAATTCGAATCGCTTTTCAGGCGGGCGCCGTCCGATTCCGGCCGTACAGAAAATAAATCGCGAGCCCGATCATCAGCCAGCCGAAGAAGCGGATCCAGGTCAGCAGCGGCAATCCCGCCATCAGCAGCACGCAGCAGGCGATGGACAACGCCGGAATCAGGGGAACCAGCGGGGCGCGAAAGGGCCGGTGGCGCTCCGGCTGCGTGCGCCGCAGCACGATCACGCTCGCCGCGACGATGATGAACGCGAATAATGTCCCGATGTTGGTCAGCTCGGCGAAAGTGTCGATATCCCACAATCCCGAAGGCAGCCCGACCAGTAGTCCCGCGATCCAGGTGCCGATGTACGGCGTTCGGAAGCGCGGATGCACCGCGCCGAACATTTTCGGCAGCAGGCGATCGCGCGACATCGCAAACCAGATCCGCGCCTGCCCATACTGGCCCACCAGCAGCGAGGAGATCATCCCGGTGAGCGCGCCCGCGCTGACGATCACCCGCAGCCGGTTATATCCGATATTCTTCAGCGCCACCGCCACCGAAGAATTGGGATCGAGCGTCTTCCAGTTGGCGATGCCGGTGAGCACCACCGTAACCGATCCGTACAGGATGGTGCAAATGATCAGCGTGGCGATAATCCCGAACGGCAGATCGCGCTGCGGCCGCCCGCATTCCTCGGCGGCGGTGGAGACGGCGTCGAATCCGATGTAGGTGAAGAAAACGATGCTCGCCCCGCTGACGATTCCTGCCAGTCCGTTCGGCGCGAACGGATGCCAGTTGGCAGTATTGATGGCGCGCATCGCACCGAGGCTGAAAATTGCGATCGCGGCGATCTTGATAATCACCATCGTGGTGTTGGTGGCGGCGCTTTCCTTTACCCCGCGAACTAAAATCCAGGTGACCGCCAGGGTAATCAGCAGCGCCGGCAGATTATAAATTCCCGCGGGCGACCCCGGCGCGGCGAACATCGGATAGGCGATCGCTGCCGGCAGATGCAACCCGAAGATGTTGTCGCCCAGATCCTGCAAGTACGCGGAAAATCCGACGGCGACGGACATGTTGGCCACAGCGTATTCGAGAATTAAATCCCATCCGATGATCCAGGCGAAAATCTCGCCCAGGATCGCGTACGCGTAGGTGTAGGTGCTGCCGGCGATGGGGATCATGGAGGCCAGCTCGGCAAAACATAATCCCGCAAACAGGCAGGCGATGAGCACCAGGCCGAAGGAAACGATCAGCGCCGGACCTGCGCCCGGCCGGCCCAGGGAGGCCGCCGCCGCGCGCCCATGCAGCGCGAGATCGAGCACGGTGGCTTGCAGCAATCCGGGATCTTTGAGTTTTCCCGAAGCCGCCGTGCCGGTCACCGTGAAGATACCCGAGCCGATGACAATGCCGACGCCCAGAAACGCCAGCGACCACGGTCCCAGCGTTTTTTTCAGCCGATGCGACGGCTCTTCGGAGGTCTTGATCAGTTCATCAATCGACTTCGTCTGAAGCAGCGGCATGGCGGAGGTTCAATTGTAACAGCCAGGAGTTGGCCAGAAGAATTCTGGTTCGCAGCGCGTGCTGGCGCAGACTGACCCCCGGCATAAACCGCCGGGGGGTTGTTAAAACGAGAGATCAGAGTCTGCCTTCAGTGTTGGCGAAATTCAAGGCCGCGCGGGCCTGGTGATTCAAGTGCTCGGAATTCGAGTAAATGAGCGAAATTTCGGCGCGTCAACTAGAAGGGGTTGAAGAGATCGCCGCGATGCACTCTTCCGAAAAGGATCGCATCCTCGGCGTCTACCGCCATAAGGTCCGAGATGGTTAAGATCGTCTCGTAATGCCATCAATTGCCCGCCCTGCGCCATCCAGTCCAATCGATCGGAGGCGTAGGATTGCAATCTCCCCGCGTCCCGTTCCGTGTTCATTGCATCAAAAACAATAGTATGAAGCGTCTGGCGGGGCGTGGTTGCCCAGGTGGGGACAGCGAACAAACGCCGATAAGAGAAAAATGCTGGCAAGAGTTGGAATGTTCATAGTTTCTTTCTCCGCTTAATTGGACGCCCGGCGGCGCGCAAGGACGCGGCGGGCCGGCGAGACTGAGCTGTGTAACGATACGGCGCATCTGATACACTGGAGTAGATATTTTGATGATTCAGAGAAGGGTGTTCAGCGGGGCTGCTATTTTTGCGTGCGCTTATGTGGCGTTCGCGGGCGCGATCGTGAGCGCGTCGGACTCGGGCGAGGACCTGGAAAGCCAGGAAATCATCCACAAATATATGGCGGCGCGCGCGACGCAAAAAGAGGCGCTGCTCGGCGCGCAGATGCGGGTCGATATCGACGCGAAACTGCCCCGCCTTGAAAAACAGGGAACGCTTACGGCGCTGCGGCGCATCTCAAAGTTGGGCAAGATCACTTACAAGGCTTTGGGATTTTCAGGCGACAACACGATCAAAAGCGAAGTGATTACGCGTTATCTGGCGGCGGAGGCGGAAGCGCCGGAAAACGCCATTGTGCCGGCGAATTACAAGTTCAAATATAAGGGCGTTGCGCAGCGTAACGGCCAAAACGTGCAGATCTTTCAGGTGACGCCGCGCAAAAAGCGCGTCGGAATGTTCAAGGGCGAGCTATGGCTGGATGAGGCGACCGCAATGCCCGTGCGCGAGGCGGGACGGCTGGTGAAAACACCGTCGATCTTTTTGAAGAAAGTGGTTTTCGTCAACGAGTACGAGATTCAGAATGGTATCGCCATCCCGAAACGTTTTCAGAGTACCGCCGATGTGCGGGTTTTCGGCCGCGCGGAGCTTAACGTCGATTTCAGCAACTTCACCAGACAACAAAAAGCGGAGGATCTGGCCTCCAGTTCCAACCGCTAGCGTTTAAAAAGACAAGGAGACTCGAAGAGCGCCGTGCCGATGAGAACGCTGTTTCTGAATCCGCCTTCCTTTGAAGGTTTTGACGGCGGGGCCGGTTCGCGCTGGCCGTCGACCCGCGAAATCGAATCTTACTGGTATCCGGTGTGGCTCTGCTATCCGGCGGGAATGCTCGAGGACAGCAAGGTTCTGGACGCCCCGCCGCACGGCGTTTCGATCGAGGAAACGGTGGCGCAGGCCAAGAACTTCGAGCTGATGGTGTTGTTCACCTCCTCGCCCGGTTTTCACGTCGATGTGAAAATCGCGGAGATGATGAAGGATTCGAATCCGAAGCTCAAGGTTGCCTTTGTCGGCCCGCCGGTGACGATCGAGCCGGATAAAGTTTTGAATGCATCAAAGGCGATCGACTTTATCGCGCGCCGCGAGTTCGACTATCCGATCGCGAACTACGCCAAGGGCGCCGCGCTGGAAGATCTGGCTGGCGTGAGTTTTCGCAAAAACGGCGTGAACGTTCACAATCCCGAGGGCGGATACATCGAAAATCTGGATGAGCTGCCGTGGGTGACCAAGGTCTACAAGCGCGATCTTGATTTTCGCCGGTACAATGTTCCGTTCCTGCTGAACCCGTACGTTTCCTTTTACACCACCCGCGGCTGCCCGGCGATGTGCACCTTCTGCCTGTGGCCGCAGACTCATTCCGGCCACCGCTGGCGATTGCGCTCCTCGCAGGATATCGCGAACGAGTGCCGGTACGTGCTGGAGAATTTTCCCGGGTTGAAGGAGATTTTCTTCGACGATGACACCTTCAACTATCGCAAGGCGCGGACGCTGGAGCTTTGCGCGGAATTGAAGAAACTGAACTTCACCTGGAGCTGCACTTCGCGCGTCACCACCGATTACGAAACGCTGAAGGCGATGAAAGAGGCGGGCTGCCGGCTGCTGATCGTCGGCTACGAATCGGGCGACGAGCAGATCCTGCGCAATATAAAGAAAGGCGCGACCATCGACATGGCCAAGCGCTTTACCGAAAATTGCCACAAACTCGGCCTGGTGATTCACGGCGATTTTATCGTGGGGCTTCCGGGCGAAACGCGCGAGACGCTGCGCAACACCATCGATTTTGCCAAGCGTCTGGACGTGGAGACGATACAGGTTTCGATCGCGCACGCCTTTCCGGGGACGGAATTTTACGACTACGCCAAGAAGAACAATCTGGTGCAGATCAACATGGCCGACGATGAGGGCCATCAGTTGCCGAACGTCGTTTATCCCGGCATTCTGGAGCGCGAGGAACTGGTCGATTGGGTGGAGCGATTCTACGGCGAGTATTATTTCCGCCCCAAAGCCGCGTGGCGCATCGTGCGCAAGGCGATTTTCGACGGGCACGAGCGCAAGCGCCTCTACAAAGAAGCCAAGGATTATCTTTATCTGCGCAACAAGCGCAAGAAATACGTGGCCGCGCATCGCGCCACCCGCGTTCTGAACCAGGAACAAGCCGGTTAAAGACGATTGAGGCGGGAGCAAAGGAACCGGACGGCGGCCGGGGAACATTGCCGATGAAAGCTTCCGAGCGCCTCGGCCCGAAGACGCGGGTATTCACGGTCGTGGTCGTATTGTCGAACGCACTGGGAAATTTCGCGCTCGCTTCGGGAATGCGCAACCGCACGACGGCGAGCGCGCTGGATTACCTTGCCGCGATTTTCAGCCCGTGGGTGAGCCTGGGAATTTTACTGCTGATCCTGTGGCTGCTCGCGCGCATGGCGCTGCTCAGTTGGGCGGATCTGAGCTATGTTCTGCCGGTGACCTCGCTCGGCTACGTGGCGAACGCGCTGATCGGGCGCTGGTTTTTAAACGAACAGATCACGCCGTCGCGCTGGGCGGGCACGCTGCTGATCGTCGCCGGCACCGTGCTGGTGGGTATGGGGACGCCGCGGAGCGACCGGCTATGAAAACCTGGTTCCTGTTGGCGGCGATGGTCTTCAGCACCGTGCTCGGCGATCTGCTGCAAAGCGTGGAGATGAAGCGCCACGGCGAGATCAAGGAATTTGATCCCAGGCGATTGGGGCGCGTTCTGGCGGCGCTGGCGCGGAAGAAGTTTTTGATCCTGGCGGTCGCGCTGATGGCGGTTTCGTTTTTCGCGTTCATGACGCTGCTGGAAACAGCCGATCTGAGCTTTGCGGTGCCGGCTTCGGCGGCGACGCTGGTGTTTGAAACAATCCTGGCCAAGGTTGTCTTGAAGGAAGAAGTGGATTCGCGGCGCTGGGCGGGAGCATGCCTGGTGGCCTTTGGCGTGGTGCTGCTCGCCCGGTGACCTTTCTCATCGCGATCGCGGCGATCTCCGGCGCATATCAGATTTTTGCGATTTTCGCCTGTGTGTTGCGAAGCAGGCAGAAATTCGAAGGCCGTCCGAATCTTCCGGTTTCGATTCTGAAACCGATTCGCGGCGTCGATTCCGGTTTTCGCGAGGCGATCGCTTCTCACGCCAATTTGCCGGGCGAGTATGAGCTGCTTTGCGGAGTCAGATCGCTGGATGATCCGGCAGTGGCGGTTGTCAGGGAGTTTCCGCGGGCGCGCGTCATCGAGTGCCGAACGAAGAAGCCGAACGGAAAGGCCGGCGTGCTGATCGACCTTGCCGCGCAAGCGCGTTATTCGATTCTGGTGATCAACGATGCCGATATTCGAGTTCCTTTCGATTACCTGGCACAAGTCACGGCGCCGCTTCAGGATCCCTCGATCGGGTTGGTGACGTGTTTATACCGCGCCTGCGGGGACACGTTCGCGGCGCGATTTGAAGGACTTGGGATTTCAACCGACTTCGCGCCATCGACGCTGGTGGCGAGAATGGCTGGCGTGGATGAATTCGCCCTCGGCTCGACCATGGCGATTCGCCGGGCGGATCTGGATCGCATCGGCGGATTTGCGGCGGTTGCGGATTATCTCGCCGACGATTATCAGCTCGGGCATCGAATCCACTCGCTTGGATTGAAATGCGTGCTTTCCGATTTGATCGTCGATACGCACCTGAGCGGCGGATGGAGAGATGTTTGGCGGCACCAGGTCCGCTGGGCGCGGACCATTCGCGTTTCAAAGTTTGCCGGATTCCTGGGATTGCCGCTGACGTTCGCGACGTTGTGGGCGATTCTTTGCGCGGCCGCTGGGGAATGGAGAATTGCGGCCGCGGTGCTGGGCGCGCGGATGCTGATGGCGATCGAATCGGGATGGTTTGTCATGCAGAGCCGGGACGCGCTCAAGCTGTGGTGGGCGGTTCCGTTGCGCGATCTTTTCGCGGCAGCCGTTTGGGCCGCGGCTCTGTTCGGAAATTCGGTGATTTGGCGCGGCGAGCGAATCCGGCTGGACCGGAAAGGGCGAATTGCCGCCCCTCCCGATCCGAAGTGCGCGGGTTAGAACAAAAGGCGGGCGCCAAGAACGAACGTTCGTCCTTCGCCGCCAAACAGCCCGTTCAACCCCGACGCAGGAGACGGCGCGCCGAAATTCGCCAAGCTTATGTTGTTATATGGGAAGCCATACTGGGTGCTGTTGAGCAGGTTGTAAGCTTCCGCGCGCAACTCCAGGATTCTATTCTCCGCCATTGGGAACTGCTTGAACAGAGACAGATTGTAGTCCGTGAAATTTGGGCCGCGAATCGCGTTTCGGCCGAGATTACCCAGAGTGCCCGGGCTGGCGAGAACAAACAGCGCGGGATTGAAGGAAGCCATTCCGTTCACGTTGGCCCCGGGAGCGACGCTTGCGAAGGTCGAAGTGAGTCCGGGACAGCCGCAGCCGAGCGGGTCCGCATAGATGTTATAAGGGGCGCCGGTGGTCCAATGGAAAAGGCCGTTGAGCTTCCAGTCACCCAGAATCTTCGCGGCTACTCCCTGGTTCCAGCGATTCGTTCCGCGCCCGAACGGCAGATCGAAGATGTGACTGATGGTGACCATCTGCTGGCGATCCCAGTTCGCCGGGCCATAATTGGCGTGAACATTGAAGGGATTTTCCAGGAAGGTTCCATAGTCCAAAGCTTTGCTGTAAGTATAGGCGACGGAAAAGCTGGCGCCCTTCGAAAGCCGCTTATTGAGATTTACCTGAAGAGAGTTATAGTTGCTGGTGAGTCCGTTGCCTTCGAGATAAACCGGAGCGGTTTGCCCTAAGGTGAGGAAAGGTACGCCGGTAAATCCAGTCCCGGGCGCGGCGACGTTAAGCGATTTGATAAAAGGCATCTCCCGAGTTACATTTCCTACGTAGCCCGCGGAAAACAAAAATCCCCACGGAGCGCTTTGTTGAATATTAAAATAGTAATTCTCGACATAGGGATTTCTAGTTAGCGAATTCACGTAATAAGGTAAGTTTGCCGCAGTGCTGCCCGGGGATGCGACAGCCGTTGCGGTCGGAATCTTAAAAACTGTTGTGCCATAACCTCCTACGATCCCTGACGAAGTTCCAACTCCGGCGATGTTGATGGGCAGAAGCCCGAAGGGAAGCGGGAAGGAATCGATCGAATACGCGGTCCGGATGACGGTTTGATTCGTCAGGCGGAAGGCGAGGCCGATGCGCGGTTGGATCGCGCCCAAGCCGTACCAATATTTGCCCACTCCATTGCCGAACGTGCTGGTATTGTTCATTACGTTATAAGACACATTGCCGGTTGCGCTGCCGACTGTAACCGGACTGAAAATTTCGTAGCGAAGACCTAAGTCGATTGTCAAGCGACTCATGCGAATCGTATCACCGATAAATCCGGCATACTGGCGTTCGTGATAACTGGGATTTATGATGGGATTGAAAATGCCGGCCTGAGTCGGTGCGCCAAGCAGAAACGCCGCGAGCGAGTTGGCAAACGCGCTGCCGGGAGTGATGGTCGCGCCGGGAAAAGAAGTAGCGCCGGGTGAAAATAAAAAGCTACCGGCGCCGCTGAACTGGTAATTCGGAAAACCCGCGGTTTCCAGGTCGCGAAGGTCGGCGCCGAAATAAATTTGATTCCGGCCGTAATACCAATGAATTGTTGCGGAGCCCTCATAGACGTTATCGACATCGCGGGCGGGAACGTTTGCCGGCGTACCGAGGGTGCCGAGGCCTTCGATGGTAACATTGGGCACAATCGCCGAACCGTTACCGAAACCCAAGGCTCCCAAGCTATTTCCAAGAACGGGATTTACATTGGCGGGCGTGATCACATTGCGGTAACGAACGTAGGAGGCGCGCAGCTCGGTAATAAATCCGTGATAATTCCCCACCAGACTTGCGGCAGCTTCGTGATTCCGCAATGTCCCCAATGTGTCACCGCCGAGCGCGCTGCCGAAAATAGAGTCTTGCCGCGCGTTATAATATGATAGGCCGTAGCGCAGAAAGCCGGTCCAGTTATTGGTGAAGTGGTAATCTATACGGCCGTCGGCGACATTACTGCGATCGATCTGGTGAACATTGCTCGCCAGATTATTTACGGCGCCCGGCTGATTTGGCGCGGGAAGATATCTTAGATATGCGAGCGCGACGGGATTCAGCAGCGTGGCGGGAATGATTCCTCCGCTAAATGCCGTGCGGCCCGCGCCAAGCGTGGTTCCGGTGGCGGGATTATAAATCGGCGTGCCCGCGGCGCTGAGATTGCCGCCGAGTTCCGCCGCGGTGGGAACCGTTGCGAACTGAAGCACGCTGCCATCGTCGATATAACCCTGATAAGAAAGGAACCAGAACAGCTTGTCGTGCGCCAGCGGTCCGCCGAGCGTCCCGCCAAACTGACGATTGTGAATGGTCGGCTGCGGGAGGCCGGCGGGCTCGAATGGGTTGCGCGTTCGGAAAAAGTCATCCGTCACAAATCCGAAAAGACTGCCGTGAAGTCCGTTGGTGCCGGGGCGCGGGTAAACGTCACTGATACTGCCCGAGGCGAAACCGCGGTTTACGGAATATGTATCAGTAAATACGTTTAACTGCTGGATCGCTTCATCAGGAAGGACGCGCATAGCCAATTGATTCGTAAACGGCTCCCGAATGGAAATGCCGTCGGAAAGCTGATCGTTGGTAAATGCCGGAAGGCCGTTCGTATTGAACTGACGGTTTAGCTGCGGATCGAAAGAGAGTGAAAAGGTAGTGGCCGGCGGAGTCACTCCGGTCATCAGTCCATTCAATTCCTGGTGGTTGCGATCGAAAACGGGAAGACTGCGAATCGTATTCGACGTGTAGCCGGTTCCGAGGTCGGGCGGAATGGTTTGGGCCGACGGCGATTGCGCACGAACCTCGACGGCCTCAATCGTTGGGCCACCCTGGATCGTTACATTGAGTTGAGAGGCTGTTCCGGGTTCAATTGTTACATCCTGAGTGGCGCTCTGGCGAAAGCCATCACGCTGGACTTCGACGTGATATGTGCCAGGCGGCAGATTTACGCTGAATGCGCCGTTTCTGTCCGGCGTGACTCTTTGCACAGCCTGGGTATTTACGTTCGTCAAAATCAACACTACGTTTTTATTACCGGTAATACCGTTCAAGGTACCGGAAAGGGTACCCTGTGTAGAGGGTGGCTGTGCAGGTAACAAACCGGCAAACGCGAAACACACAACTACTCTTGTGATGTGAAGCAACATATAAGACTAACCCCTTTTATTACACTAACTTTTGAAATCCGCCCTACTGAAGCTCGGCTCGGACGACGAAGCGTTTCGGCGCCGGCCCTACATAGTAAAATGGATAACAAGTCACCAAAGTAAGTTGCCGCGGATAAATCCGCCGTAGACTGTCGACATTTGTTGGACTCACAATCGAGCAAGATGCTACACGGTAGATAAACTTTCCCTCGGGGGAGTCGATTTCGATCCGGTCCCCGATTCTGACATTTCTCAGGATCCGGAAGTGCAGATCACGATGACCCGCGATAATGCAGTTCAATCCGCCGGGCCGGTCAGACCCGGAGATGAACCCTGGCCCGCGGCGAAAGTGACTGTCGGTGTGTTGATTTACGAGGCCAAGCGATGTATCGAGCCTCGGAATCCGAAGCTCGCCGGCAAAGCCTGGCGGAAAAAACGGGGATGGCGGGGCGAAAGACGCTACGGTTACATGCTGTTGGAACCACCAGGCGGCGGCGAGGTGCTCGAATCCAAGGCTCGCCGTCGCGATTCCGGCGACGATGAATAGGCGCGACACAAACCGGCGCACCTATTTCCTCCGAAGCATAAGACCGGCAGCGGCGAGTCCTCCGCCGAAAATTACAAGGGCCGCCCAATCATCTGCGGTCGCGGGCATTTTCGGTTGCTGAGGGGCCGGCGCGGAAGGCGCTGTTTGTGTCGGTTCCGGCGCGGGAGCTGGCTGAGGCGGCGGCGCCGTTTGCGCTTCCGGCGTAGGATTTGGCGCGGGCTCTGGCTGCGGCTGCGCAGGTTGTGGCGCTGGAGCGGGCTGCGGCGCAGGTTCTGGCTGCGGCGCAGGTTGTGGCGTTGGAGCGGTTTGCGGGGCGGGCGCAGGCTCAGGCGCCGGCTGCCGAGTGTTTTCTGCTAGCGCGGCCGTCGGCGGACGATAAGAGGCAGTGAGCGTTATAGGCTCCATCCGCTCTTGCATCAGAGCCTTCGCTTCAGCCGGTAGCGGAAATTCGTAGCCGTAATCCTTCCCGCTGATCCAGACTTTGTTCAAGTAGTAATTTTGACCGATCCGCTGCAAAATCACCCTTGTTTCGGCGGCAGGTTCGTTTTGCAAAATCGGAACGGTTGCGCCGCTTACCTCGAATTTCGTAGCCCCGTTAGAGGTGACGAAAAGAATGCGAGCGCCTTCGCCGGCGCTTCGTAACTCCATAATTTCGTAGTGGCCCGCGGGAATCATCTTGCCGTTCACGTTAACGTTTTGGTTGAAATCCACAGTAACTCTATCGTACGGCGCAGCTTGCCCCCAAGCCAGCGCCGATGCGACGATTGCAATCGAAGTTGTTGCCAAATATCGTAATGTCATAAACTCCAGAGTTCTCTTTCCTGCCCGGACTAGCCTCCGCGAGTACAGTTTTTGCCCTGCGCAATCTAGCCGGATTCGCAGGCTTGATCGCAATCGATATTCCAAAAGCGCCGCGCATCCCGGAAACAAAACGACTGCTGACTTATCTAACCGGCAAAGCCCTAGAGGCTGGAGGAGTTATGCCACATTCGCTTTTATTCACGCTAATCCTGACCGCGTGTTCGGCGGTCTATGGTCAAACAGGCACGCAAACTAAATCAGGTTCGACCAAAAGTTCCGATCTTACTTTTTTGCGCCAGGCCATCGAAGGGAACCTAGCTGAAATTCAAACCGGCCAGCTCGCTGAGAAAAACGCATCAAGCCAAGCCGTAAAACAGTTCGCCGAAAGAATGGTTACGGACCACACCAATATGCTCCAGCAGGCGAAGAGCGTCGCGTCCGAAAAAGGCATTACGCCGCCGACATCGCCTTCGGCCAAGGATCAGGCGACTTATCAAATACTGGCGGCGAAAACCGGCACCGCCTTCGACAAAGATTATATGTCGCAGATGCTGAAAAATCACAATCAGGACATCGCGGAGTTCGAAAAAGAAGCAAACTCGGGCAGCGACGCGGATATTCGCGCGCTCGCGTCGAAAGCGCTCCCCACGTTACAAGAGCATCTCCGGCTCGCTCAGAGTACAGCTCGCCAGATCGGCGTCTCGACCACCGGCGGGCTTCGCTAAGTCTTGATGAACTCGGCGGATCTGTTAACAACACAGCGGCAGTTCCCAGCGTGGTGCCGCCGATGAAGTTTGCATTTTTCTACCATTCCCTCGTTTCCGATTGGAATCACGGCAACGCTCATTTCCTGCGTGGAGTGGTAAGTGAGTTAATTGAGCGCGGACATGATGTGTCTGTCTATGAGCCTTCCGACGGCTGGAGCCGCGAAAACCTTCGGAAGTGTCATGGCGACGCTCCAATTCGCGAATTTCACACCCGGTATCCACATTTGTCCAGCAACGTTTATAATCCCAGTGCGTTGAATCTCGATGTGGCTCTTGACGACGCCGACGTGGTGTTGGTTCATGAGTGGAACTCTGCTGACTTGATTCGCAGAATTGGAGCGCATCATCGAAATCATCGACGATACCGATTATTTTTTCACGACACGCATCATCGTTCGGTAAGTGATCCAAACTTTCTTCCGGCGGGTAGTTTACGCGACTACGATGGGGTGCTCGCGTTCGGAGAAGCCCTCCGCCGCCTTTATCGCGAGAAACATTGGGGAGATTCGGTTTGGGTGTGGCATGAGGCCGCCGATACACGTGTTTTTCGGCCATTACCGTGTCCAAATAAAGCCGGCGAGCTAGTGTGGATCGGCAACTGGGGAGACAACGAACGTACCGCCGAACTGGCTGAGTTTCTTCTGTCGCCTGTTCGTGCACTGCGGTTGCGTAGCCAGGTGTTCGGCGTCCGCTATCCTAATGAAGCCCTGAGAGCGATGGCTGGCGCGGGTATTGAGTATCACGGATGGTTGCAAAACTTCCGAGCGCCGGAGGTGTTTGCGCGGTTTCTGATGACGGTCCATATTCCACGCGCGCCATATCGGACGGCGCTTCCCGGCATACCGACGATTCGGGTGTTTGAAGCTCTGGCGTGCGGCATTCCACTAATTTGTGCGCCGTGGGATGACTGCGAAAACCTGTTCACGCCGGGAAAAGACTATCTGATTGCGAACAATGGAAGCGAGATGAAGGAAATGATGCAGGAACTTACGAATAACCAAACGCTGCGATCTGAGTTGGCGGAACATGGCCTGAAAACCATTGCGTCCCGGCATACGTGCCGCCATCGAGTCGATCAGTTGCTGGAAATCGTGCAATGAAGCCGGGGTATCGAATTGCGTTTTTTGGATCAAGCCTTGTTTCTGCTTACTGGAATGGCGCGGCGACCTACTATCGCGGACTGATTCGCGCGCTGCACGAACGCGGCGCTGAGATCTGTTTTTATGAGCCGGATGCGTATGAGCGCCAGCAGCATCGCGATATCGCTGATCCCGATTGGGCGCGTGTTCGAGTTTACCCGGCCAAAGAAGACCAAGCACTGAAAATGGTCGAGGAAGCGCGGGATGCGGATCTGGTCGTGAAAGCAAGTGGAATCGGCGTCTTCGATGAGTTATTAGAAAGAGCGGTGCTGGACGCGCGAAAGCCCGGAAGCGTGGTAGCTTTTTGGGACGTTGACGCTCCCGCCACGCTGGAGCGAATTGAAGCCAATCCGAGCGATCCCTTTCGCGCGTTGATTTCGAACTACGATCTGATCTTTACTTACGGCGGCGGCGATCCCGTGGTTCGCGGTTATCAAAGAGCAGGAGCGCGGCTGTGCGTGCCGATCTATAACGCCCTGGATGAATCCACGCATTACCCCGTAGCGCCCGATCTTCGCTTTGAAGCGGCTCTTGCGTTTCTCGGCAACCGGCTTCCGGATCGCGAGGCTCGAGTGTGTGAGTTTTTCTTTTGCGCGGCTGAGTTATGTCCAAACGAGCGATTCATCATCGGCGGGAACGGATGGGACACGCGCGCCATGTCTCCCAATGTGAGATGGGCGGGTCATGTCTACACCAAGGATCATAACGCCTTCAATTCGACGCCGCGCATGGTTCTTAATATTTGCCGCGATAGCATGGTGCGCTTTGGATTCAGCCCGCCGACGCGTTTATTTGAAGCCGCCGGCGCTGCCGCGTGTCTGATCACCGACGCTTGGGAGGGTATCGAGTTGTTTTTGGAGCCCGGTAAGGAGGTTTTAGTGGCGCACGATAGCAAACAGGTCGCTGAGTTTTTGCGTTATGTGACCCTGGAGCAAGCTCAGTGCATTGGCCAGGCTGCCCGCACCAGAATACTTTCCGAGCACACTTATGCGCACCGCGCCGCCAAAGTTGAGCGTGTTCTTGAGGGTAAATCTTATCATCACCGGGGGGCGATTTGAAACCGCTCGAGCTCAACATTGTCGTAATCGGACTCTCGATTACTTCGTCCTGGGGAAATGGACACGCGACTACCTATCGCTGCCTGTTGCGCGGCCTGGCGCAGCGCGGCCATCGCATTCTGTTTTTGGAGCGCGATGTTCCCTGGTACGCGAAAAATCGTGATCTGTCGCACGTTCCCTACGCGAACGTCAAGCTCTATTGCGGCCTCGATGAGCTTCGCGACACTTATCGCGACGCGATTCGCCAAGCTGACCTGGTGATCATCGGATCTTTTGTGCCAGACGGCGCGAAAATTTCACACTGGATGCTTGAAGAAGCGAAAGGAGTAACGGCTTTCTACGATATCGATACTCCAGTCACTTTGGAAAAAGTGGAAGCGGGTAACTGCGAGTATCTCACTCGCGAATTGATCCCGAGGTATAATTTATATCTTTCGTTTACCGGCGGACCCGCGCTGGCGGAATTAGAGCGAGTATACGGAGCGCGGCTCGCGCGACCGCTTTACTGCGCGGTCGACCCCGATGATTACTTTCCCGAGGAAAAGACGCCTCGGTGGGACCTCGCCTTCATGGGCACCTACAGCGTGGACCGGCAGGCGTCTTTGCATCGCCTGCTGATCTCCACCGCCAAGCAGGCTCCCGAGTTGAAATTTGCGGTAGCCGGGTCGATGTATCCGGCGGATATCGAGTGGCCGAAAAATGTAAACCGGATCGAACACCTCGCGCCGGGCGATCATCGCCACTTCTACAATTCGCAGACATACGCGTTGAACCTGACCAGGATACAGATGATTCGCGCGGGCTATAGTCCCAGCGTGCGGATTTTCGAAGCGGCTGCCTGCGGAACGCCGATTTTAAGCGACTTCTGGCCAGGACTCGATGAGTTTTTTGTGCCGGGAAAAGAAATCCTGGTGGTTCGATCGACCGATCAAGTGCTCCGAGCGCTGCAAGAGATCCCGGAAGAGCAGCGCCGAACCATCGCGGAGAAAGCTCGCATCACCACGCTGGCACACCACACCGGCGAAATTCGCTCCCGGCAGCTTGAGGAATATTATTTAAGCGCATTGCCGCGCGTAGCTCGGCCGCTATCGCTAATTTCGTAGGCTGCCGACGCTACTTCGCGGCGAGCAGCACCGCCTCGACGTCGCCGAAGTTGCCCAAATCGCGCGCCGACCACTGCGAAAACTGGGGATGCGCCAGATACCAACCTTGCCAGAAGCGCACGTTCTGCTCGCCGCCATAGATCGCGAACCGCTTTGTGCTTAGCAGCTTGGGAATTAACTTTGCCGCGTAATCTTCGGATTCCGCCGACGCGCGGAACGGAAACAGAAGCGCCTGCTGATGCAGAGCATAGACGCTCAGGTGCGCGTAGAGAAAACCAGGCAGCGGATAATCCGGCCGCCAAACAGGCCACGATCCTTCGACGAAGGGGCTCGGCGTAATCACTGGAGTTCCCGCGGGAAGCGCATTTACCGCCTCGGCCGCGCCGCGCCAATCCGAGCCCGGCCATCGCTCTGGATGCACTCCGTACCATGCGAGCACAAGAGCCGCCAGCAGGGCCGCCGCGTATTTCCACTGCCGCTTGGGAACAAAATAAGCGGCGATCGCGGTGACCAGCAGCGCCGCTCCCGGAAGCGCGATTGAATAATATCGGCGGACGAAAACGCTATTTCCGGTGTACCGCGAAAAAAGGTAAAGCGCCAGCGGCGGGATCAGCCACCACGCCGCGGCGAGAAACAGCGCGGATACCCCGGGCCTGGACCGTTCCGTTTTCGCCGGGCCGATGCGGCTGAAGAGCCACGCGGCAGCCGCGCATTCCACCAGGATTTTCCATTGCACCGCGTTCAAAAGCTGGCCGGGTTTCGGCTCGCCGACGATCACATGCGCCCGCGCCTGGCGATTCAACGCGATCGCCTCCCAGGCCACCGGCGTCAGCAGAATCGCGAGCGCGGCAAAAACGCAGCCTGCGTAGAACCGGCCGACTCGCGTCTCCCCGCGCCACAATCGGACAATCGCGTAGATCGCGAAAATCATGTACGCCGGCCAGAAAATAAGATGGATGCGCCAGATCAGCGACGCGACAATCGCAAAAGCCGCGGCATCGGCGGCGCGCGCTGAATCCAGCCAGCGAATCAGAAACAGCGTAGCCGCGGAGATCGCGCACAACCCCATCGCGTAAGGCCGCGCGTCGGGAGCTTCCCAATTCAGCCCTTTGAGTCCGAAGCAGGCGAAGGCGACGAACCACGCCGCATGCGGATGAATCAACCGCGCGGCGATCCGGCCGAGGAACCACAATGCCGCGAGCGACAGCAGAATGGACGGGACTCGATAACCGGCTTCATTCATTCCGAACGCGCGATCCGCCAGCCAAGCCACGCCGTAATAGATCGATTTAGGGACTTGCGGCGCAACCGCCAGCGACTTATCCGCGGCGCCGTAATGGACCACGAACACGGTCACCGTCTCGTCCACCCAGAAGCTGGATCCGATCTGCTGGACCCACAGGCGCGCCACCGCGATCGCCAGCAGCAGCGCCAGCGCCACATTCATCCGGTCTTGGACGAATTTCAACATTTCGTAGACGCAGAGCAAAGCCCGCGCGTTTACGCGAGAATCGTTTTCAAGTCAAAAGTTTCATCGGCGGCCTGTTCGGGCGCGATCACCGCGCCGGAGGCCAGGAGCTTTCGCGCCATCAGGTGCTCCCCCGGACGATTGATCGAATCAACGGCAATCAGGCGGCCGCGCCGGAAATAGAACACGGAAAAGCGGCGCGATTCCGGGTCGCCGCGCAACGCTTCCTGGTCCGCGCCGCCGGATAACCCGGCCATCTGCAATTTGACATCGAATTGATCGGTCCAGAACCATGGGACAGCGCGATAGGATTCCTTACGGCCGGCGATATTGGCCACCGCGGTCTTGGCCTGATCGACGGCGTTTTGTACCGATTCAAGCCGGGTGCGCGAGCCGGCGAACGGGTTCGGATACTCGGCGCAGTCGCCGATGGCAAAAATGTTTTCATCCGCGGTTCGAAGATATTCGTCCACCACGACCCCATTCGCCACCGGCAATCCGGCCTCGCGCGCGAGTTCGACGTTAGGCGAGACGCCGACGCCAGCCACGACGAGATCGGCTCGCGGAGCGGACGCGGGCGAGTTCAATCGAATCTCAATTCCATGCTCGCCGTGAACGCGCCGGAAAAATTCGGAAACCACGGGGGAGACGCAGCGCGGCATCAAACGATCCTGCATTTCAAAAACGGTTACTCTCTTCCCGAGAACCGCGGCGGCCGCGGCGACCTCGAGTCCGATAAACCCGCCGCCGATTACCGCAATTTCCGCAGCCTCGCCCAGACGCTGCTTCAAATCGACCGCGTCCACGTGAGTCCGCAAATAGGAAATTCCCGCCAGCGGAAGCGTGCGCACTCGGGCGCCGGTCGCCAGCACCAGCTTTTCATAGCAAATCCGCGCTCCGGAGGTGAGGATGACGCGGCGGAATTGGGGCTCGATCCGTTGAACGCGGGCGCCGGTGATCAGCTCGATTCGTTGCGCCGCGTAAAACGGCTCCGGCCGCAGCACCGCGCTTTCGATCGCCTGTTTTCCGAGCAAAAATCCCTTGGAAAGCGGCGGGCGCTGGTAGGGAAGATGCGGCTCCTCGCCGATCAACGTAATCGGCTCCAGGTAGCCGGCGGCGCGCAGCGACAAAGCGGTTTGAAATCCGGCTTGTCCGGCGCCAACGATGACCACGCTCATATCTGGGTGGGAGGCGTGTGGACAACCAGCCCGTCAAGAGCCTTGGTCACTTCGATCTGGCATCCCAGGCGGCTGTTCGGCTGGCGCGGAGACGCCGTGGTATTGAGCATCTCGTTTTCGTCGTCCTGAATCGGCTTAAGACGATCTAGAAACTGCGGCTCGACGTAAACATGACAGGTCCCGCACTGGCAGGCGCCGCCGCATTCGGCGACGATGCCGTCGATGTTGTTCCTGATGGCGCCTTCCATCACCGAATCGCCGACCGGGACATCGACGCGATTCACGGCGCCGGAGTGCGAAATATAAGTGATGCTGGCGGTTTCTTTTTTTCCGAAGAGAGGCACGCGCAGCCCATTGTAGCGGACCAAACGCGCGCCGCGCCTCAGGCGTTTTGCGACTTCGTCTTCGCGCTGAACGGCGGATCGGTCTTGAGCAGGCCCAACTTATCGCGCAATGCGGCGTCGATTTTCGCGGCGATCTGCCGGTGCTCCTTGAGATACGCGCGGGCGTTCTCGCGACCCTGGCCGATTCGCTCGCCTGCGAAGCTGAACCACGATCCGCTTTTTTCGACGATTCCGTGTTCCGAGCCGAGGTCGAGCAGATCGCCCTCGCGGGATATTCCTTCGCCATAGAGAATGTCGACTTCGGCCTCGCGAAATGGCGAGGCTACTTTGTTCTTGACGATCTTGATCCTGGTGCGATTGCCGGTAGCCTGTTCGCCTTCTTTCAGCGTCGCGGTGCGGCGGACCTCCATGCGCACCGAGGCGTAAAATTTCAGAGCCCGGCCGCCGGTTGTAGTTTCCGGGTTGCCGAACATTACGCCGATTTTTTCGCGCACCTGATTGATGAAAATGAGGCAGGTGTTCGCCCGCGCCAGCGCTCCGGTGAGCTTGCGCATGGCTTGCGACATCAGGCGGGCGTGCAGTCCCATAAAGCTATCGCCCATTTCGCCCTCCAGTTCGGCTTTGGGGACCAGCGCCGCGACGGAATCGACGACGACAACATCGATCGATCCCGAGCTCACCAGCGCATTGGTAATTTCAAGCGCCTGCTCGCCACAATCCGGCTGCGACACCAGAAGATTGTCGATATCGACGCCGAGCTTGCGCGCGTACGTCGGATCAAGCGCGTGTTCAGCATCGACGAAGGCGGCGATGCCCCCGGCATTTTGCGATTCCGCGATGGCGTGCAGCGCAAGAGTCGTTTTCCCCGACGATTCGGGGCCGAAAATTTCGATCACGCGCCCCCGCGGAAGCCCACCGACGCCGAGCGCGGCGTCCACCGAGATCGATCCCGTTGAAATCACGCTGACCGGCACGGCGTTCTGCGCGCCGAGTTGCAGCACGGCGCCCTTTCCGAACTGCTTCTCCATCTGAACAACCGTCTGCATGATGATCCGCGCGCGTTCCGTGAGTGCCATGAACAACTGGTGCGCATCCGGCGGCGAAATTCTCAGGAAAAATCGCCCATCTGCCGTGTGTTATGCTTGCGCCTTGCCGGCAGATCGACGCCGCTTTGCGATATTCACCGATTTTCTGCTCATTTTCCTGTTCGCCGCCGCGCTCATCGGACCCTTGTTCTTTGCCGGATACCTGAACCAGTGGGGCTCGATTGAAAGCACCTTTATCGCCGACGCGCGTTTCCTGATCGAGCATTGGCCGCACCCGAAATGGCAGCCGCTGTGGTATGCGGGCACGCGCTTTGACTACATCTACCCGCCGGCGCTGCGCTACGGAACGGCGGTGCTTTCGATGCTATTTCACATTGAGCCGGTTCGCGCTTATCATCTTTACACCGCGCTCTTTTATGCCATCGGCATTGCGGGCGTGTACGCGCTGGTTTGGGTGGGAACCCGATCGCGCGGGTCGGCATGGGTGGCGGCGATATCAACCGCGCTGGTTTCTCCGTCCTTCCTGTTTCTCGGAAGGTTACGGCGCGATTCGCCGTGGCAGGCGCCGCAGCGGCTGCACGTTTTGGTGAGCTACGGCGAAGGTCCGCATATGACGGCGATTGCGCTGTTGCCCATCGCGCTCGCTTTCGCCTGGCTGGCGATGGAACGGCGCCGCGCCGCCTATGTCGCGCTTGCCGCGATTTTTTGTGCCGCTGTCGTATCGAACAATTTTTACGGCGCAACGGCGCTCGCCGTCTTTTACGCGCTGCTGATTTTCAGTTTCGCGATCACCCGCGGGCCCGCCTCCATTGCGGCCGCCGCCCCCGCGATCCCGCTTGCGGCCTACGGACTGACGGCGTTCTGGTTGACGCCTTCCTACATTCGCGTCACCGCGAACAATATGCGCTACGTCTCCGATCCCGCGCGCAACGCGTGGTCGATACCCGTCGCGATCGCGGCCGCGGTTTTGTTCGCCATCGCCGCGTGGATCCTTGCGCGCAACCAGCCGAAGCGAACCTGGGGATTGTTTGTCGCGAGCGGTGTTTTTTTCTTCACCGTTGACGTATTGGGGAATTATTTTCTTCATTTCGTTGTGACGGGCGTACCGCTGCGATGGGTTCCGGAGCTGGATCTGGTTTTGATCTTCGGCGCGATGATCGTTCTTCGCCAGCTCTGGACGCGACGGACGATCCTGGCCCGCGCCGCGGTCATTCTGATCGCGGCGGCGGCGTTGTTCAGCGCGAAAGATTACGTCGGCAACGGATGGCGGCTGTTCGAGCCTCATGCCGATGTGCGCGCCCGCGCCGAGTATCGCATCTCAGATTGGCTCTGGCGCAATCTGCCCGGCGCGCGCGTGAAGGCCAGCGGTTCGGTGCGCATTTGGCTGGATGCGTGGCACGATATTTCGCAGCTCGGAGGCGGATCGGATCAGGGTTTAATCAACGGCACGACGTTTGAGTCGTCGTATGAAATCGACTATTCGCCAAAGGCCGATGTTTCCGTGCTCTGGATGCAATGCCTCGGTGTGGATGCCGTGTACGCCGCGCAGCCGAATTCGGAGGAAGTGTATAAAGAACTGCGATATCCGGAAAAATTTGCGGGAGTTCTGCCGGTGCTGTTCGACGATGGCCAGGGGAACGTGATTTATAAAATTCCGCGGCGCTACCCCGTTCGCGCGCGTATTGTGGAAACGGCCCGCTTCAACGCGCTTGCGCGCGCAGGCGGCATTCTGGACGCGGATCGTCTTCGCCAATACGCGGATCTCGTGGAACATGGCCCGGATGCCCTGGTTTCTCTGACGCGCGAATCGCCCGAAACAATTCGATTGCGGGCACATCTGGACGCCGGCCAATCCATCATCGTTCAGGAAAGCTATGATCCGGCGTGGCGAGCCTGGTCCGGAACTACGCCTTTGCCCGTCCGCCGCGACATGCTCGGATTCATGCGAATCGATCCGCCGCCTGGAGATCAGAGGATCATTCTGCGATTCATAACACCGCTGGAGAATCGCGTGGGCATCGCGCTCACGTGGATCACGATCGCCTGCCTGGTGTTTTTTCTGGCGAGCCGGTGAACCTCAACTCGCTTCCTGAATCGCCCGCCAATAAAGCCCGGCGATGCGATCCCGCGAATGCTCATGCGCGATATGACGCTCCGCGCGCTGGCCGATCTCGATCGCGGCTTGCGGCTCGCCGGCCAGCCACACAATCATCGCCGCGAGCGTTTCTTCCTCCTCCGGGCCGTGCGGGATTCGCAGGCACGCATTTTCCGGAATCCGCGCGATTTCTTCCCCGCAAGTGAGCGCGACCGCTTTGCCGATTCCCATCATTCCAATCGCAATCCCCGAGCTTTCCGCGGCTGTCGGGTAGCGCAAATTCACGCACACATCGACGGCGGACGCGTAGCGCCAGAAGTCGCGGGCGCTCAAATAATCGAGCCGCGTGATTTTCGAATTGCGCAGCAGCGGGGCGATGGCGCGCTCCAGATCGGAAGACGCGAAGGCGCCGGCAATCAGCAATCGCGCGTTCGCGCGTTCGCGCCAGGCGCGCTCCATCGCGCGGATCACCGCGGCGAGCCTCTTCGATTCGCGAAGATGACCGAACACTCCCACCAGCAGTTGTCCGGGCCGGACGCCGATCGCCGAGCGGAGCCGCAACGTCCCGGCGGCATCGGGAAGCTCCGGCGGAGGCGCGAACAGATGCGGGATCTCGACGATTCGCGCCTCCGGCGCGTGGCGCGCAACCCATCGAGCCGCGGCCGGATTGTGCACGATCACAACGCGCGAAGCGGCGGCGATGCGCTTGAGCATCGGAAATGCGAAATATCGCGGGTCGGCGGCGGAACGCCCCCGGTTCCGCCACAGATCGCCGGCGAGATCCCGCGCCCATTCGCCATAGTTGTAGACGAATTCCTGGATATAGCTGTCCTGATCGAGCGATCCCAGAAAAAAATGCTGGAGCACGGCATCGTGCAGAACCGCTACGCCGGGCCGCGCGAGAGCGCGCGCGTAAATCTCGCGATGCAACTGATTGTTTCCGATGTGATAGACCGCCACATCGGCGCGATCCGGCGAGATTCGAACGGCTCCGTGTTTTCGCAGTTCCGGAAGCAGCGCGGCGGAGTATTCGGCGACGCCGGTGCGCGCCGGCGGCAGCGGCGAATAATATCCGACGGTTTTCAATCCTTGCGGCGCGGGCCGAACAGCGCGGTTCCCACGCGAATGTGCGTCGCGCCTTCCTCGATCGCGGCCTCAAGATCGTGCGACATGCCCATCGACAATTTCGGCAGCCCATGTTGCCGCGCCAGCTCCCGCAATTTTGCGAAATAGGGGCGTGTGACCTCCGGATCTTCACTCCACGGCGGTATGGTCATCAATCCGCTGAGCCGCAGATTCCGGCAACTTCGGATCGCATCGATCAATGCGCCGAGCGATTCCGGCGCCGCGCCGGATTTACTTTCTTCCGAAGAAAGCTTTACCTCTATCATTACTTCCAGCGGCCGTCCCGCGGCATCGAGCCGCCGCGCAAGCTTTTCGGAATCGGCCGTCTCGATCACCTGAAACAATTCCGCCGCTGCGCGCGCCTTATTCGACTGCAAATGCCCGATCAGATGAAACTCCGCGCCGCGGCAATCGGCAAGCGCGGGTTGCTTGCTTTCGAACTCCTGCACATAATTCTCGCCGAAGTGGCGAAGGCCGAGCGAATATGCCTCGCGAATCACCTCCGCGGGAAATTTTTTTGTCACCGCGATCAGCGTGATTTCCGAGCGAGGGCGACCCGCACGGCGCGCCGCATTTTGTATCCGCTCCTCCACCTGCTCCAGCCGTTCACGCAGCACTGTGTTTCGAGTATACCCGCTCACCGGCGATGTAAACCTCGTACGCAGGCTCGATACCGAAAAAGTAGGCCAGCTCGCGGTGATCGGCGCAATCGTGGATGACGAAATCGGCGCGCTTACCCGGCTCGAGCGATCCGATCTCGCGCCCCAGGCCCAGGCTGAACGCCGCGTTGATGGTCGATGCGGTGATCGCTTCGGCGGGCGTCATTTTCATCTGCGTGGCCGCCAGCGACAGGATCATCGGCATCGAGGGCGTGGGCGAAGATCCGGGATTAAAATCCGTAGCGATAACCACGGCGAGCCTGGCCGCGATCATCGCGCGAGCGTCCGGATATCGCCGCGAACCAAGAGCGTAAACCGCGCCCGGCAGCAGCACCGGCTGCACGCCCGCGCGCTCCAGCGCCGCGATCCCCGAAGCGTCGGTGTGTTCGAGATGATCCGCCGTCGCCGCGCCCAACTCCGCCGCCAGGTGAGCGCCGCCGCCGCTTTCAAGCTGATCGGCGTGCATGCGCAACCCCAGGCCGCGCGCGCGGGCGGCTTGAAGCACGCGGCGCGCGTCTTCCACCGGAAAAACTCGCGGCTCGCAAAAAACATCGCAAAACCTGGCGATTTCCGCCGCGCGCGGCAGCATTTCATGAATTACCAGATCCAGATATTCGCCGCGGCGTCCGCGATATTCATCGGGCACCTCGTGCGCGCCGAGAAACGTCGGCACAACGCGCAGCGGCGTCAGCGTCTGGATGACGGAAAGGAGCTTTAACTCGTCCTGAAGCGACAGGCCATAGCCGGATTTGGCTTCGATCGTCGTGGTTCCGTTACGGAGAAACCATTCGACGTATCGCGATGCGGCGGCGCGCAATTCGTATTCGCCCGCCGCCCGCGTTTTGCGAACAGTGGAGCGAATTCCTCCGCCCGCAGCGGCGATCTCCTGATAGGTCGCGCCTTCCGCGCGCATTTCAAACTCATCCGCGCGATTGCCGGCGAACACGGGGTGGGTGTGCGCATCGACAAATCCCGGCATGACGACGCGTCCGCCGGCATCGAGGATTTCCGCGCCGCTGGTATCGGCGTCCCGCCGCGCGCCGACCCATTCGATCACGCCATCGTGAATCCGCATGGCGCCGTCGCGAATGATCGCCAGCTCGCGCAACTCCTCACCCGCGCGGGGGCGCATCGGTCCCGCCAGGGTGAGCAGTTCCGAACAGCCGAGAATCACTCGTGTCACTTGGCCGGTTCCATCGGGATGCGTACGCCGCGTTCGCGCGCGACCTCGATTGCGCGCTCGTAGCCCGCGTCCACGTGCCGGATCACGCCTGTTCCCGGATCGGTGGTGAGCACGCGCTCCA
>Ga0209062_1001939_pt1 | contig 30917 bp, 25 predicted proteins | sample Coa_R2_2_FD_187158 | JGI IMG/M metagenome (GOLD analysis project Ga0209062, IMG submission 187158) | Surface soil microbial communities from Centralia Pennsylvania, which are recovering from an underground coalmine fire - Coalmine... | ecosystem: Environmental > Terrestrial > Soil > Unclassified... | reverse complement strand
TGGCAATGATTTCGCGCAGGATCTGCGCTATCGCGGATTCGTGGCCTCACCGATCGAGGGCACGCCGCAGGGGCTTGCGGTCTATCAGAACGGTATTCGCGTGAATGAGGCTTTCGGCGATACGGTCAATTGGGACCTCATCTCGCCGCAAGCCATCAACACCGCCACCATGTTCACGAACAACCCCCTATTCGGCCTCAACGCCCTGGGCGGCGCGGTCAGCTTGCAGATGAAGAATGGCTATCTCTGGCAAGGGTTTTACGCCCAGGCCATGGGAGGATCATACGGCCGCGTCAGCGGGCAGTTCGAATATGGCAAACAGATCGGCGATTACAGCCTCTATGTCACGGGCGATGCGACACATGATGACGGCTGGCGTTATTTTTCGCCGTCTTCACTCTTCCGCCTCTATGGCGATCTTGGCTACCGCACGCCAGGCAATGAATACCATTTGATCGCGTCGGGCGCCAGCAATAGCCTTGGCATCGTCGGCGCGACCCCTATCCTTTTGATCGATTCTGATTACCGCTCCGTCTTCACCAATCCGCAAACATCGCTCAACCAGGTGGGCATGCTTGCCTTCACCGGCAGCTTCAACATCAACCCGGAATGGACGGTTCAGAGCAATTTTTATCTGCGCAGTTTCCAGCAGAGGCATGTGGATGGTAATGATGCCAATATTCAAGATTGCAGCTTCGCAGGGGGGGCGCCGGGCCAGCTCTGCGATACGAACAACGGCGCTTTCATTGTCAATCAGCAGGGCCAAATTATTCCTTCGACGGGAGCCGTCAACTTTCCTTACGGGGTGATCGATCGCACATCGGTGCACGCGAATACTGTGGGCACCTTGTTGCAGGCAACCGATACCGGCAAAATCCTCGATCACGATAACTATCTCAACTTTGGCGGCAGCGTCGATCGCAGCTGGCTAAACTATAATGCGACTGCCGCGCTTGGTATGATCCAGCCGAATTTTATGATCGCAAATGGCGGGATTCCTGGCGGAGGACAGATCATCCAGGATCAGACTCTCACCGATTATATATCCACCTATCTCGCAGGGACGGCCACCTACTATGGATTGTTCGCGCTCGACACCTTCAGTCTTGCGCCCGGCCTCGATCTTTCCGCCGGCGCCCGGCTCAATGTCGCTCAAATCGCAACCCAGGATGTGAGCGGCAATGCGCCTGATCTGAATTCAAGCTACACTTTCACGCGGCTCAACCCGGTCGTCGGAGCGACTTATAAGCTGTTGCCGAATCTCACCGCCTATGCCGGTTATTCGGAGGCGAACCGCGCGCCAACGCCGCTTGAAATTGATTGCTCCAATCCCACGCGGCCTTGCACGCTTGCCAGCACCCTAATTTCCGATCCGCCGCTCCAGCAAGTCGTCTCTCATACGATCGAGACCGGTTTGCGCGGCAATTTCGCGATCCCGGATGGGGGGATGCTGAACTGGAAAGCGGGCCTCTATCGAACCAGCAGCACCAATGACATCATCCAGCTCGCGAGCGTCGTTCTGGGAACTGGCTACTTTACCAATGTGCCGGAGACCTTGCGCCAGGGCGTAGAGGCGCAAGCAAATTTATCGCTTGGGGCCCTCAGCGCCTACATCAATTGGGCCTATGTCGACGCGACCTATCAATTCTCCGGAACGCTGAGTTCTCCATTCAACCCTTTTGCCGATGCAAACGGCAATATCTTTGTGCATCCTGGCGATCACATTCCCGGCATTCCCCGCCAGCAATTAAAGTTTGGCGGCGACTATCAGTTCACACCGCAGTTCAAAGCTGGCTTCGACGTTCTCATGGTAGGCAGCCAGTATTACGTTGGGGATCAGTCGAACCAGAACCCTCAATTACCGATGTATTGGGTGGCCAATCTCCACGCCTACTATCAGCTCGCCGAAAATGTGCAGTTCTTTGGCCTCATCAACAATCTCTTTAATAATCACTACTTTGCCTATGGCACGTTCTTCGACCGGGGCACAGATGCCCAATATGCCGGGAACCCGGTGAATTTCGTGGCCGATCCGCGCATGGTCACGCCCGGCCAGCCCATCGCCCTTTACGGCGGCGTGAAGGTCACTTTTTAGCAATTTACTGCAGATAAGGCCACAGGCGCCGGATGCTGCGAACGGCAAGCCTGGGCTTTTCTTTGCCCATTCCATGCGCTAATTCATATGGCTCCAAGGCCTTTCTCCGGCCAAAAACAGGCTTTGACCTCCATGACAAATCAGGCGCTCTTTACGATCAACAGTCTCTTGGAAGGCAAAAGCGCGCTCGTGCACATTACGCCGGTCACCGCGGATGGGATCCCGCTCATCAGCGCTTCCGCACTTCATGAACCGAAGGGCCTAGGCCTCGAAATCGAAAACATTGCGTCTCTGCCTGATGCGGATGATTATGCGCAACACGAATTCTACATCGCCAATTTCACAGCGGCGGAAATTGCTCACTGCACCGGGCAGCCCAGGATAAAACCGGCCTTTCAGGCTCTCCTCGCGGCTAAGCGGGCCATCGTCAAGTCGGGCGCGGTACATCCCACACCGGAAGGCTTCCGAAGTGTCGAACTCGGCTTCGGCGGCGAAGGCAGGCCAACATATCCCGGCTGTCTCCTATCGATCAGCCACACGGACACTGTGGCGGCTGCGGTCTGTTTGTGGCTGGGAGGAGAGCCCCCATCTCCCCCAGTGGCAGCGCCCGCTGTTCAAGCACCGGTCTCTCATCTGGTGAAATTTCCGCTGAGAACGAGAATTTTCGCCTTTCTGATTTTGCTGTCCTTGCTGGTTATTTTCGCGCTGGGACTCTGGAAGATCTTCAGCTTCATACGTCATTAGAGTAATCTACTCGATCCGAGCAGAGGCGCCCTCAGCCGCATCGAGAGCGCCAGAGAGATCCAGCCATTCCTCCTCCGCAGCACCGAGCAATCGTTCAAGCTCGCCGCGCTGGCCCGACAAGCGGGCAGCCCTTACAGGGTCTTTTGTGAAGGCAGCCGGATCGGAGAGCATCTCATCGATCCGCGCCATCAAATCTCGAAATTTGTGCATTTTTTCCTCGACCGCTGAAACGCGCTTGGCTAAGCGGGCCGCATTTTTTGAGGCGCGCGGCGCCGCTTTGCAGGGTGCCGCCTGCCGCGGCTCGCCGCATTCCGCTTTTACCTGCCTGCTATTGCTAGCTCCGCTGCGTTCGAGGACATATTTGTTGTAATCGTTGCTGTCTCCATCAAATGGTTTGACCGTGCCATCTTCCACGAGCCAGAGGCGGTCCGCGCAGGCATCCAGCAGATATTTGTCATGCGACACGAGAATGACCGCGCCGCGGTAGTTGTTGATCGCTTCGATCAAGGCGGCGCGGCTGTCTATATCAAGATGATTGGTCGGCTCGTCGAGAATGAGGAGATGCGGGCCGTTGAAACTTGCGAGTCCCAGCAGAAGGCGGGCCTTCTCGCCTCCCGATAATTGTGCGGTCTTTGTATCGGCTTTCACATTGGGAAAGCCGAGCTGCGCGCATTTGGTCCGAATCTGCGCTTCGGTTGCCTCGCGCATGAGCGCGGCGACGCATTGATAAGGCGTTGCATCAGGATCGAGATCATCGATTTGATGCTGGGCAAAGAAGCCAGCCTCCATTTTCGGCGAATACCGGACAGTGCCTCCTTGTGGCTTCAGCCTTCCGGAGAGGAGCTTTGCGAAGGTCGATTTGCCATTGCCATTGGCTCCCAAAAGGCCAATCCGGTCGTCATCCGAAATCGTGAGCGATAGACGGCGCAGGACCGGTTCCCCGCCGTATCCTGTGCTTGCATCATCCATCGTGATAAGGGGCGGGTTCAGAGGCTTTCGTGGCGAGGGCAGATGAAAGGGCAGGACCTGCCCATCGATGATCGCCGTCACAGGTTCCAATTTGGCGAGCATCTTCAGGCGCGACTGTGCTTGCGCCGCTTTCGTTGCCTTGGCGCGGAAGCGATCGACGAAAGCCTGCAAATGCCTTCGCTGGTCGTCTTGCTTCTTCTTTTGCTTGAGCTGGAGCGCCTGCTGTTCGCGCCGCTGACGCTCGAAGCTCGAATAATTGCCGCGCCAAAGAGAGAGCTTGGCCTGATCGAGATGAAGGATATGGTCGCAAACGCCGTCGAGCAGATCGCGGTCGTGGCTGATGACAAGGGTCGTTGCCTTGTAACGCCGGAGATAATCGATAAGCCACAGCGTCCCCTCGAGATCGAGGTAGTTGGTTGGTTCATCGAGAAGCAGGAGATCCGGCTGCGAAAATAGAACCGCAGCCAGCGCGACGCGCATCCGCCAGCCCCCGGAGAAGTGCGAGAGGGGCTGCTGCTGCGCAGATTCATCGAAGCCAAGGCCGGCGAGTATGCTTGCCGCCCGCGAGGGCGCCGCATGCGCCGAAATGTCGGCGAGGCGGATTTGAATTTCACCGATACGGGCGGGATCGGCTGCGGTTTCGGCTTCGGCCAGCAAGCGGGCACGCTCAAGATCGGCGGCAAGGACGAAATCGATCAAGCTTTGGGGGCCGCCTGGGGCTTCCTGGTCAACACGGCCAAGACGTGCTGTGCGCGGCAATGAGATCGACCCCGATTCCGGCGCGAGTTCTCCCCAGATCATCCGGAGCAGGGTTGTCTTCCCGCTTCCATTACGGCCAACGAAGCCAGCGCGCGCATGATCTGGGAGGGCAACCGTGGCCTTGTCGAAGAGGAGCCGCGGCCCGAGCCGCAAGGTGATGCCGTTGATGTGAAGCATGAAGGCTTGTCGCCTGCCTTGGCTCTTTTGGCAAGCCAAAGTCAAGGTCAGATCATGAACACCGGATCTGCACATGAGCCTGCTGTCACAGTCAGGCCTTCGATGATATGCGGAGCCGGAAGACCGGCAAATTGCGTTTTGCGCTGGAGCGGCATAAGCGGATGCAGGTTTCAAAAACAAGCGAATTCACGGCTTGGTTCAGGTTAGAGGACTTTCGCCATTGCATGCTGGCCAGAAGTCCCAACATAGAGTCCCATATGGAAGACAAAGAAGGCAACCGCTTTTCTGCCCGCGCCGCGCGCTATGCCCGCGTCGGTGCCAATGTCGGCGGAGTCGCCGCCAGGATTGCTGGCGCCCGCCTTCTCGGCGGGGAGGGGGCCTGGGGCAGCCATGCGGCGGCTCTGGCGCAAGCCCTTGGCGGCCTCAAGGGCCCGCTGATGAAGGTCGCCCAGATGATGGCAAGCGTTCCCGACCTTTTGCCGCCGGAATATGCAGAGGAATTACAAAAGCTGCAAAGCGAGGCGCCCCCCATGGGCGCGGCCTTTGTCAAGCGGCGGATGCAGGCGGAACTCGGGCCGGATTGGCATTCGCGGTTCGCCGCCTTTGAATTACATCCGGCTGCTGCGGCCTCCCTTGGCCAGGTTCACCGGGCGACCGCCAAGGACGGTACGCCGCTCGCGTGCAAGCTGCAATATCCGGACATGAAATCCGCGGTCGAAGCCGACCTGCGCCAGCTCGATGTTGTATTCGCTCTGCACCGGCGCCTCAATCCGGTCATCGACACACGCGAAATGACAAAGGAAATCAGCGAGCGGGTCCGCGAGGAACTTGATTATCTCCGCGAAGCCAAACATGCTGTGCTCTATCGCGATATTCTTGCGGGGGTCGAAGAGATTCGCATTCCCGGCATCTGGGCGGATCTGTCCACTGCGCGTTTGCTGACGATGGACTGGCTGGAAGGACGCAAACTGCTTGCCTTCAAGGAGGCTCGTGAGGCCGCGCGCAATCGCATCGCGGCGGCAATCTTCAGGGCCTGGTGGATTCCATTCAGCCGCTTTGGCGTCATCCATGGGGATCCGCACTTAGGCAATTATACGGTCTTTGGGATAGAGGATGGCAATGAGCCGCAAGGCATCAACCTCCTCGATTATGGTTGTATCCGGATTTTCACACCCAAATTCGTTGGCGGCGTGGTCGATCTTTACGAGGGACTGTTGCACCGGGATTTTGACCGCACGGTTCATGCCTATGAAACCTGGGGCTTTCGCGGTCTTACCAAGGAACTCGCCGAAACCCTCAATATTTGGGCGCGCTTCATCTATGGGCCCTTGCTCGATGACCGGGTGCGGAGCGTCGCCGACGGCATCTCTCCGGCGCATTATGGCCGGAAGGAAGCCTTTACTGTACACCAGGCCTTGAAAAAAAGGGGCCCGGTTCTCGTCCCGCGCGAGTTCGTTTTCATGGACCGCGCCGCGATCGGACTTGGCAGCGCCTTTCTGCATCTCGACGCAAAGTTAAATTTCTATAAACTGTTCCATGAAACAATGGGTAAGTTTTCGGCTGATTCCTTGAGGGAACGGCAGGAAGGCGCGCTCGCCAAAGCGGACCTGCCGGCGCCAGTTTGATGCGGGAGGCAGATAATTCTTCTGCCATCTTGACTCTGTATAATTGTTATTCTGCACAAAAATTTGGCAGTTTTAGTCTCTTTCCCTCTTGCGCGCAGAGGAAATCATTGCGAAAGCTAAAATGACGGGGAAGTCGTAACAGGGAAGTCGTAATAATGGCTGGTGCAATGGCTGAACATCAACCTCACTCTCCGGGTCATCCCGCGATGGACTATGAGGAACATGAAAAAACCTACCGGATGTTTATCCAGGGAATAAAATACACCGTGGCTGGCGTGGTTGTCCTCCTCGCCTTGCTGGCTTTCTTCCTGGGCTGACTTTTCGGCTACGGCCGCGCTTCCGGTTAGCCGTAGCTTGACCGGAAACGAAAAATCGGGCTGGCTCAAAGCCTCAAGGATTCCGGAGCCTTTCATGCTGATTGCCGTTCCTGCCGAAAGCGACCCCGCCGAGGGCCGCGTTGCTGCAACGCCTGAGACTGTCAAAAAACTCATTGGCCTTGGTGCCGAGGTTAGGATCCAGGCCGGCGCCGGACTGAAATCCGGCATTGCAGATCAAGATTACACGGCCGCGGGCGCGGCCATTACGCCCGATGCGGCGGCAACTGTCCATGATGCCGATATTATTTTGCGCGTCCGCCGGCCGCGGGCGGCGGAAATTACCGGCGCTCAAAAAGGCGCCTGCGTCATTGCGATCATGAACCCTTACGAACATGTCGAGGGGCTGCAGTCTTTGGCAGCGGCCGGAGTTCGCGCCTTCGCAATGGAATTCATGCCGCGCATCACAAGAGCGCAGACGATGGACGTCCTTTCGAGCCAGGCCAATATCGCCGGCTATCGGGCCGTCATCGATGCCGCTGCCGAATACGGCCGGGTCATTCCGATGATGATGACGGCGGCCGGCATGATTCAGCCTGCTAAAATTTTCATCATGGGTGTCGGCGTTGCGGGTCTGCAGGCGATCGCGACAGCGCGAAAGCTCGGCGCTATCGTCACCGCGACAGACGTCCGGCCGGCAACCAAGGAGCAGGTCGTTTCGCTCGGGGCAAAATTCATCGCTGTCGAGGACGAGGAATTCAAGCAGGCCGAAACCTCCGCAGGCTACGCCAAGGAAATGTCAGCCGAGTATAGGGCGAAGCAGGCGGCGCTCATTGCCTCGCACATCGCCTCGCAAGACATCGTCATCACGACAGCACTCATTCCCGGCCGCCCGGCGCCGGTCCTCATCACGGCGCCGATGGTGGAATCAATGCGTCCTGGCTCGGTGATCGTCGATCTTGCCGTCGAGCGGGGCGGCAACTGCGAATTGGCTCAGCCTGGCGAAATCGTGATGTCAAAAAATGGCGTTAAGATCGTTGGCCATTTGAACATGGCTGGGCGGCTGCCTGCCACGGCTTCGGCGCTCTACGCGAAAAATCTTCTGGCATTCATCGAAACACTGATTGATCCGAAAACCAAATCGCTTGCGATCAAGTGGGACGATGAGCTCGTCAAAGCAACCTTGCTCACCGAGGATGGAGCCCTCGTGCATCCAAGCATTCCGGGGGGGTGAGCCAAGATCTCAACTTACAAAAATCAAGGAGGGCATATGGCAACCGAAGTCGATCCACAGTTGCTCGAAAAAATACAGGCGGCAGCGCAGGCAGCGCGGCAGACCGCGGAGGCCGCACAGAGCTATGCCGAGCAGCTCGCAGCCGGAGCCGCGGCGGCAAGCGGCGGGGCGATCGATCCCTTCATTTTCCGGCTGGCGATTTTCGCTCTTGCGGTTGTTGTTGGCTATTATGTCGTTTGGGCCGTCACCCCTTCCCTGCATACACCTCTGATGTCGGTCACCAACGCGATCTCTTCAGTCATCGTGGTCGGCGCTCTGCTTTCGGCGGGTATCGACGCCACCACCGGCGAAGGAGCGGGCATGGCGCGCTTCTTTGGCTTCCTCGCGCTTACCCTTGCTTCGGTCAATATTTTTGGCGGCTTCCTCGTGACCGAGCGCATGCTGTCCATGTTCAAGAAGAAGGGCTGAATCGATGCTAAGCGGGAATATCGCAGCTCTTTTATATCTTACAGCAGGGGTGCTCTTTATCCTTGCTCTGCGCGGCCTATCTTCGCCCGAGACTGCCCGGCAAGGCAATCGTTTCGGCGTAATCGGCATGGCGATAGCGGGGGCGACAACGCTCCTCTATCAGCTCCCTTGGGGGTTTTTGTCATTTTTCTGGGTTCTGCTCGCAATTGGGATTGGCGGCAGCATCGGTGTCTGGCGGGCCCGCACCATCCAGATGACGGAGATGCCCCAGCTCGTCGCCCTCTTTCATGCCTTGATCGGCCTTGCGGCGGTTCTGGTTGCGGCAAGCGCCCTTTATGCGCCCCAAGGTTTTGGTCTTGGGGTTCCTAATTCCATTCACAGTTCGACGCTGTTTGAGATGTCGCTTGGCGCCGCGATTGGCGCGATCACATTCACCGGGTCGGTCATTGCATTCCTCAAGCTTGATGGGCGGATGACCGGTAACCCGATTCTTCTTCCCAATCGCCATGTGATCAATATCGGCCTTGGTATTCTGCTCGCCATTTTCGTCTTTGCTTTCCTCCCGACAGAAGCCCATTTCGTCTTTTGGCTGATTGTGCTGGTCTCTTTGGCGCTCGGTGTGCTGCTCATCATACCGATCGGCGGCGCTGACATGCCTGTCGTTATTTCAATGCTCAACTCCTATTCGGGCTGGGCTGCGGCAGCTGTCGGTTTCACGCTCGCTAATCTCGCCCTGATCATCACCGGTGCACTTGTGGGTTCGTCGGGTGCCATTCTCTCCTATGTCATGTGCAAGGGGATGAACCGCTCCTTCTTCTCTGTGATCCTTGGCGGCTTCGGCGGCGAAGTTGCTGCGCCCCCGCCAGGTGCTGCCGAAGAAGAGAAACGGCCGGTGAAGCAAGGCTCGGCGGAAGACGCTGCCAAAATCCTGCTCGCCGCCAAGAAAGTCATCGTGGTTCCAGGCTATGGGATGGCGGTTGCCCAGGCGCAGCATTCGCTGCGGGAAATGGCCGACATTCTGAAAAGCAAAGGCATCGATGTCAAATATGCGATCCATCCGGTAGCAGGGCGCATGCCGGGCCACATGAATGTTCTGCTTGCTGAAGCTAATGTTCCCTATGATGAGGTTTTCGAGCTCGAGGATATCAATCCCGAGTTCTCCGAGGCCGATGTTGCTTTCGTTATCGGTGCCAATGATGTGACGAATCCAGCCGCGAAAACGGATTCGTCCTCGCCGATCTATGGCATGCCGATCCTCGACGTCGAGAATGCCAAAAACGTGCTCTTCGTCAAACGGGGGCTTGGTTCAGGCTATGCCGGTGTCGAAAATGAACTCTTCTTCAGAAGCAACACGACCATGCTTTTTGGCGATGCCAAGAAAATGGTTGATGGCATCGTGAAAGCCATGAGCTGATTATGGGTTCATAAATGCTGACAGCTGCGGGCGGGCGCTGGATAGATGTCCGGCGCCCGCCCGTTTATTTATTTCAAATATTTGGCTACAGGGGCTTGGCGCAAAGTGCCTTGGGTACGAGGACTTTGCGCTTTGATTTATAAAAGGCAGCCGGCCGGCCTGACAGGAGTTACGGTGAGCCAAACTTGCAGGAAAGCAGGCCCTGGCAACCGCTAGAGGGCCGCTCCGGCGGTGCCAAGCACATCACTGGCATTGATCAAGTGAAGGGAGGAGGAGGCAAGAACGCAGGAAAAGTATGCAGCTTTCTGAAATTGGCCGCTAGCCAGCCCTGCCAAAAGTCTCATCGAAGGCGTAGCCGGCGCCGCGTACCGTGCGGATTGGATCGTGTTCGTCATTGTTCGACAACGCCTTGCGCAGCCGGCCAATGTGAACATCGACCGTGCGCTCGTCGATTTCCGCCGAAAGTCCCCAAACGCTGTCAAGCAATTGGGCGCGCGAGAAGACCCGGCCAGGCTTGCCCATCAAATGTTCAAGCAGGCGGAACTCGGTCGGCCCCATATGAATATCGCGGCCTCCGCGCCGGACTCGCCAGTTTTGCCTGTCGAGGGCAAGATCACCCGCTGACAATATGCCGCTTGCCCGGTCGGGCCGCGCGCGCCGGAGTAACGCGTGAACGCGGGCCATGAGCTCGGGAACCGAGAAGGGCTTGACGACATAATCATCGGCTCCGATCGACAGGCCGCGCACGCGCTCGCTTTCCTCGCCGCGCGCCGTCAGCATGATGACGGGGAGAGTTCTTGTCGTCTCCCGTGCCCGCATGCGGCGGCAGATTTCAAGCCCGGAAACGCCAGGCAGCATCCAGTCAAGAATAACGAGGTCAGGGACCGATTCACTTAGCCTAACTTCGGCTTCGTCGCCTCGCTCGACGCGGTCAACGGTGAAGCCTTCCGCCTCGAGGTTATAAGAAAGAAGCATGCTCAAGGCCGCTTCGTCCTCGACTACGAGAATTCGTGCGGGCGAGGTATTCATTGCGCGCGCAGGCGCTTGGGTGGGGCGGCTCTCATTCATGTCTTGCAGTTCCCTTCGCATGCTCAAACCACCCTCGCAGGTGCTTCGGTCAAGGAATTGCGGCCCTTTGGCCGGTCCATGGGCAAGGTTTCTCCCGTCACGAGATAAACCACGGTCTCCGCGATGTTGGTTGCATGATCGCCGATTCGCTCGATGTTTTTCGAAACAAACAGGAGATGCGTGCAGAAGGTGATGTTACGCGGATCTTCCATCATGAAAGTGAGAAGGTCGCGAAAGACCGAATCTTCCAGCGAGTCGAGATCGGCATCATGAACCCAAACCGCGCGGGCGCTCTCGGCATCGCGTTGAGCATAGGCGTCAAGCACATCCTTTAAGAGCATTGCGGCCGATTCGTGCATGGACTTCAAGCCGATGGTTGCCCGCGGGATGTGCATTTCTCCGGCGAGCTTGATCGCCCGCTTGGCAATATTCTTGGCAAGATCGCCGATGCGCTCCAGATCTCCCGAGATGCGGATTGTCGCGATGATCTCGCGCAGATCCACCGCCATTGGCTGACGGCGCGCGATCGTCAGAATCGCCTCTTCTTCCACGTCACGCTGCAAGAGGTCGAGCCGCGGGTCGCTATCGACCGTCGCCTGAGCGAGCCTGACATCGAAATCGACCAAAGCATCCATGGCGTCCGACAGCATCTTTTCGGCTATGCCGCCCATTTCCGCGATTTTCCGGCCAAGGGCTTCGAGCTCCTTGTCATAAGCTTTCATGATATGGTCAGACATGGACGTATTCCTTGCTGCCAGCTGCTATCAGCCAAAACGGCCGGTAATATAATTTTGTGTCTGTAAGTTTTCGGGTGCTGTGAAAATCTGGGACGTCGGGCCAAATTCAATGAGCTCCCCAAGATACATGAAAGCGGTAAAATCAGATACTCGTGCCGCCTGCTGCATGTTGTGGGTAACGATTGCAATCGTATATTTTTCCTTCAGCTCGTCGATCGTTTCCTCGATTTTTGCGGTTGAGATGGGGTCAAGAGCTGAGCATGGCTCGTCCAGCAAAATCACCTCAGGCTGGAGTGCCACTGTTCGTGCGATGCAAAGGCGTTGCTGCTGGCCGCCCGAAAGCGACAAGCCCGAGGCGTGGAGCTTATCCTTGACCTCGCTCCAAAGAGCGGCGCGGGTCAGGGCTGCTTCAACGCGGTCACCAAGCTCACTCTTGGAGAGCTTTTCATAGAGCTTGATACCAAAAGCGATGTTGTCGTGGATCGACATGGGAAAGGGCGTCGGCTTTTGAAACACCATCCCGACGCGCGCGCGCAGCAGGTTGAGATCCTGGTCCCGCCGCAGGATGTTGGCCCCATCAAGCAGCACTTCTCCCTCGGCTCTTTGCTTAGGATAGAGGTCGTACATACGGTTCAAAACCCTCAGGAGGGTCGATTTTCCGCAGCCTGATGGCCCAATCAGAGCAGTAACTTTGTTTGTGTAGATCGGAACATTAATGTTCTTCAAGGCGAGCAAGTCGCCATAGTAGAAGTTGAGATTGCGAACCGTGACCTTTGCTTCCAATTCCGAAGTCACTGCCAGCGGTGCCCTGGCGTGTTTATCAATTTGCAGGCTAGGCTCCGCGTTTTGCGCAGCCATTGGGATTTCGCCAAAATTATGAGTGTCGCCTGGATTTGCGATTTCGTTGAGATTTGGGACGTTATTCATATCGTTCATTCGGCGGGCCTTCGCGAGTGGAGCACGCGTGCGGCAATCGAAAGGCCGAGCACGGCCAGGGTGATGATGAGAGCGCCAGTCCAGGCGAGCTGCTGCCATTCCTTGTAAGGGCTCAGCGCGAACTGAAAGATGACAGCGGGCAGGCTCGACATGGGAGCGTTCAAATCGGTGCTGTAGAACTGATTGTTCAGCGCGGTGAAAAGCAAGGGCGCGGTCTCGCCGCTGATGCGCGCGACGGCGAGAAGCACCCCAGTGATCAGGCCAGCGCGTGCCGCGCGATAAGCAACCTTGCGGATGACAACGGAGCAAGGAAGTCCGAGTGCCCGCGCGGCTTCGCGCAGCGTGTCGGGCACGAGAAGCAGCATATCCTCGGTCGTGCGCACCACGACCGGAACGACGATGACGGCAAGGGCGGCCGCTCCTGCAAGCGCGGAAAAATGCCCCATTTTGACGACCATGACTTCGTAAATGAAGAGGCCAATGACGATCGACGGGGCGCTCAGCAAAATGTCATTGATGAAACGGACAATGATGGTGAGCCGCGAGTGGCGGCCGTATTCCGCCATATAGGTCGCGGCCAGTATCCCAAGGGGTGTGCCGATGGCCATGGCAAGCGCAGTCATGATCACGCTGCCGATGATAGCATTCAGCAGCCCGCCCTCGGAGCCGGGTGGCGGCGTCATTTGTATGAAGACGCTCAAGGGCATGTTGCGAAGCCCTTCAAACAAGAGGGTGCCAAGGATGATAACCAGCCAGCCGAGCCCCGCGAACACGCAAACGTAACAAAGACTGAGGAAGAATCGGGAGCGGCGGCGGCGCATGTCATAGATCGCCATGGCTATTGAGCCTCCTTCATTTGCAGCCGCAGCAGCATATATCGCGCGATCGCCAGAATAATGAAGGTGATAACAAAAAGGATAAGGCCAAGTGCGATGAGTGAGGAAGTATAAAGATCGCCGACCGCTTCGGTAAACTCATTGGCAATCGTGGCGGAAATCGTCGTCCCCGGCGCCAGCAGCGAAGGCGCTATGCGATGGGCATTCCCGATGACAAATGTCACGGCCATGGTTTCTCCCAAGGCACGGCCAAGCCCAAGCATCACGCTGCCGATAAGGCCAACCCGCGTGTAAGGAATGACGACATAACGCATGACCTCCCAGGTTGTGCAGCCTACGGCATAGGCCGCTTCCTTCAGGACGTCGGGAACGGTTTCGAAAACGTCGCGGGAGACCGAGGTGACGATCGGGAGCACCATGACCGCGAGGATGATCCCGGCGGTCAGCACGCCAATGCCATAGGGCGGCCCAGCAAAAAGTTTCGACAGCACCGGCACGTTGGCGAAAGCCGAGATAAGGTGGGGTTGAACATGCTCTTGCAGGAAGGGCGCGAAAATAAAAAGTCCCCAAATTCCATAAATAATCGATGGGATGCCAGCGAGTAGCTCAATCGCAATGCCAATTGGCCTGCGCAGCGGATGGGGGCAAAGCTCGGTTAGGAAAATCGCTATACCGAACGCCGATGGCACTGCGATCAGCATTGCGATGAGTGACGTGACGAGGGTGCCATAGACCGGCGCCAAAGCGCCGAATTTCTCCGTGACGGGATTCCACACTTCGGTGAAAAGGAAGTCCAAGCCGAAAGCCTTCATGGCCGGTATTGAACCCACGACCAGAGAGGCGATCACGCCGCCCAGAAGCAATAAAACTGCCCAGGCCGCAGCCAAGGTTACAAAATGAAACGCAAGGTTGCGAAGCTTGAAACCCGCGAGGGTTCTTCTTAAACGGACCTCGGCCTCTAGGGATTTCGCATCTTCAATCGCCAAGTTGGTCACCGCGCTTCTCCGCCGCCTTGCTTCACTCCGTTGCGCTGCATAACAGACCGCTGGAAGACGGTAATCCTTCCGTTCCAGCCGCCGTTTGAAAATTGGAACGGCCGGAACTCGAGAGCGGTACAAAAGAAGAGAAAAACTTTTCCCATCCGATCAATCCAAAAGGGATTTGCCGCCCGGCCCTTTGATTTCGGAGGCCCAGCTCTTTTTGATCAGGGCGATAACGGAACTCGGCAGCGGCACATAATCGAGGTCCTCGGCCATCTTGCCGCCCTTCTCGTAGGCCCAGCTGAAGAACTTCAAGGCTTCCGCCGCGGCGGCGGGGTCACTGGGCGTTTTGTGCATGAGAATGAAAGTGGCGCCTGCGATCGGCCATGAGCTGGCCCCCGGCTCATCGGTGAGAATCTGATAGAAACCTGGGGCATTCGCCCAATCTGCATTGGCCGCCGCCGCTTGGAAGGTTTGGGTATCCGGAGCGACGCGCTTGCCATCTTTGTTGATCATGTCGGCAAAGGTCATCTTATTCTGTTTGGCGTAGGCATATTCGACATAGCCAATGGCGCCACTTGTTTGAAGAACATTGTTGGCGACGCCTTCGTTGCCCTTCGCACCAATGCCCGCCGGCCATTCGACGGCCGTATTCGCGCCAACCTTGGACGCCCAATCGGGGCTGACCTTGGAAAGATAATTCGTCCAGATGAATGTGGTCCCAGAGCCATCGGAACGGTGAACGACGACAATCGCCTGCGAGGACAGCTTGACTTTCGGGTTCAGCTTCTGGATCTCGGGATCATTCCAATTGGTAATCTCGCCGAGGAAAATTTTCGCAAGCACCGGGCCGTCGAGCACCAATTCACTAGGTTTGATGCCTTGCAGATTAACGACCGGCACGTCGCCGCCAGTCACCGTTGGAAACTGAACGAGACCCGCCTCCTTGAGTTCCTCAGGCTTCAGAGGCATGTCGCTCGCACCGAAAGTGACCGTTTTGGCCTTGATCTGCTTGATGCCGCCACCCGAGCCTATGGACTGATAATTCAACCCGTTGCCCGTTTCCTTTTTGTAGCTATCAGCCCATTTTGCGTAGATCGGGAAGGGAAAGGTTGCGCCGGCACCCGAAATATCCGCCGCGCTGGCCGCATGACCGGCCAAGAGGCTAAGCGCAGCAACCGCGAAGGACGTTCGCAGGAACGTGAAGCTCATTTCATCGCCTTTCAATGGATAAGATGCTTTCGATGCCGTCGGCGAACGATTAAGCTGACGGGCGGGGGAGGGAAATGGCTCCATAGCCTCGCTCGTCACCAGGACCGATGCCTTCGTGGAAGTCCGGGAGCTTTTGTACCCTGTCTTCCCGCGCATGGTAGGAGAGCCGCATAAGACCAATATGAAAATTAGATGACATTCTCATGACAGCATTCCCCGGTCATCATTTCTGATGTAAGGGGAGACTTACTTTAAAAGTCGCTCCTTTGCCTTGAACCGATTCAATGCTAAGCCGGCCGCGATGGCGTGCGACGATATGTTTTACGATTGCCAAGCCAAGGCCGGTGCCGCCCTTCGCACGGCTCTGGCCCGCATCGACCCGGTAAAACCGTTCAGTCAACCGCGGCAGATGTTCGGGGGCAATCCCGGGGCCGTGATCGCGAACGCTTAAGATACATTGACGCGGCTCGGCCACAAGGGTGATCTCGACCTGCCGGTTGGAGGTTCTCGGATCGGAGGCGCCATATTTGATGGCATTTTCCACAAGGTTTTCGGTTATCCTGAGCAATTCATCGCGGTCGCCGGTGACGATGGCACGGGGGGGAACGTCGAGTTTCAGAACAACATTGCTATTGCTGGCCATCGGCGCAAGAGTGTCTGTTATGTGGCGGATGATCGCGACAATGTCCACTGGCGCTTGCGGACGCAGATGCAAATTCTGTTCGATCCGAGAGAGAGAGAGAAGATCGTCCACGAGGCGGGCCATCCGTTGCGCCTGTTCGCGCATGATCGACAGGAACCGCGTCCTTGCTTCTGCATCCTCGCGCGCCGGCCCCTGGAGCGTCTCGATAAATCCGAGCAAGGACGCGAGCGGTGTTCGCAATTCATGGCTTGCATTGGCGACAAAATCGACGCGCATGCGTTCGACGCGGCGTGTCTCACTTAAATCGCGCAATGTCAAAATGATCATGGGATCGCAATCGAGCCCCTCCATCGGAGCCGCGTTCAATTCGAAATAGCGTTCAACGGGCACCCGTTCGAGCCATGTCACCCGCTCGGGTGCACCCGAAGTGTGCACCCGCTTCACTGCATCAAGAACGTCAGGCGTCCGGAGACTGCGGGCCAGCAAATCATTTGGCCGCAAGGCTGGAAATAGCTCCCGCGCCACCGCGTTCAGGGCGATCACGTGGTCCGCTGCCCCTATGACGATCACCGCCTCCGGAAAGGCGTTGATAAGCTTGCTCACAATGAGATGGTCGCGATCTTGCGCGTCCTGTTCCATGAAGCCCTCGTGCATCTGCCCTCGCGGGCTGGCTTTATGGATACGGTATTTATTGATATCAAGTGTCACATAAAGTTCATGTCGAGGCCGCCAAATGTCCGTTCCTTTTGTCACAATTCCAAAGCTGGCTCTTCGGCGGGATGGGCAGCAAGAAGATAAACTCCCATGGTGAAACTATACTGAGTGAGGCCAGGGAGGCTGGGCGGTCACTGCATCGATCGCCAGAAATCGCGATACCAGCGGCGCAACGGGCTCATCTCATCCTCCAAGACGGTTTCTTCCTCGCTCCGGCGCATAGCTTCGCGCAGACCCCTCCAGCGGCGAAACCCCTCATGGGCACCCAGGAAGGCAAGGGCGAAGAGAAATGGCACAAGGTAATAGACAACCCGGAATAAGACCAGCGATGCAAGAAGCGCATCTTCGGACGCGACCGGGACTGCCTTCAGCATTGCCGCTTCAAAAACACCTATGCCGCCGGGAGCATTGCTCGCAACACCGAGAATGCAGGCGAAGACATAGGTCGCCGCGAAAGTGAAATAATCCAGTTGAGCATGGCTTGGAAGCAGCACAAAAAGCGCCCCGGCTGCCGCCGATTGGTCGATAACACCGAGGACAATTTGGCCGAGCGTCAGGCTGAGCCCCGGCAATTCCAGCCTGAATCCCTTAATGGATATATGCCTGCGGCGGATCGTCACCCAGACGAGGTAGGTGAGGACCGCGCTGAGCACCATCATACCGATGAGCGCGTTGAGGAAGGGATAGAAATGATTGATTGTACTAATGGCACTGGCGTGGAAAGTGAGCGCGGCACCGATCACAAAAACCATGCCGAACCAGAATGTTACGCCAGCGATCACCGTGAGGCTCGCGACTTTGCTCGCTGTCAATCCGGCTTGTGAATAGATCCAGTAGCGGACTGTGCCTGCGGTAATCAGAGGAAATCCGAGCGTGAAAGAAATTGCATAGCTCGTAAATGAGGCGAGGGCCGTTGTTTTATAGGGAACGCGGGCGCGGATCTGGCGTAGCGCGAGTCCGTCATAACCCGTCAGGGCAAGAAAGGAGATGGCAGTCAAAAGCGCTGCCGCCGCAAATTGGTCGGCGCCGGTCGCCGCGATGGCCTGGCGCAAAGCGCTAAGGCTGACCCCCGAGAGCACGTGGATGAGAACGTAGATCGAAAAACCCGCGATCGCGAGGCTGAAGAGCGCAGCGAGGATTTGCCCGATTGAACCCTGGCGCACCTCGCCGCCGGGCTCTTTGTGAACATGCTCGCTGCCTTGTTGGCCATGCTCGCGATCCCGCGAGGAAACGAGCTTGATGAGCTTGGGTTTGCGCGTAAATCCGCTCAAACCGCCGCCGGAATCATGTTCATTCTTATGTCGAACATTTCTTTGATCCAAAACCCAATCCTTGTGTTCTCCCGCCGCCCAAAGCATCTCTGCCCAGCGGCCTGTTGTTATATCAGGAAAGGTTATGCGGCGCGGCCGCGGCAGGAGCAAGCCCCCCATGGGGTTTTGATGCTAAATCGCCGTCAATGACGCATCACATATATGTTCTTGCAAGCTCTTGGAACCTTGGCTGTCCTGAGCAGCCATGCTTTTCTAGCAGAACTCCGGGCATACGGTGGGAGCCTTGCCTTGGCCACTGCGGCATTCTACAACATCTTGTGCTTTTCCGGAGAAGCAATTGTGGATCGATGCTGATTTGGCAAAGCGAAAAATTCGGAAGATTTTCGTAAGAAGATTATGAAATCGTCTGGCTGCACCGGCCCTTCCGCCGGCACGCATGAAATTACTTCCGTCCCTACGGCTCCGGGCAAAGCGGGCACCCGCCAGCGGCTTGCCGAAGCTTTGCGGGCCAACCTCGGCCGCCGTAAGGCCCAGAAGAAGGAGCGCGCGAAACAAGCGGGGGCCGCAGCTGAGGGCGAGGCAGGCGAAAGCGCGGCCGTCAGCCCTTCCCGAGGCCATGAATGACACCACCCAAGGATTATCAAGGTTTGTTTGGAACGGGGGGATTTGTTGGATCGTATTCGTATCATCGGCGGCCAAAAACTGAATGGCGTCATAAGCATTTCCGGAGCCAAGAATGCGGCTTTGCCGCTGATGATCGCTTCTCTTCTCACAAAAGAGACGCTGAGCCTTGAGAATGTCCCCGATCTCGCGGATGTCGGCATGCTTTTACGCATTCTCGGCCATCACGGCGTCGATCATTCGGTCGATGGCCGCAGGCCCGGTGCGTCCGCACATGCGAGCCGGACCATTCATCTCAGTGCACGCCAGATCGTCGATACCATGGCTCCCTACGAATTCGTCTCCAAAATGCGGGCGAGCTTCTGGGTCATTGCACCGCTTCTCGCACGGATGGGCGAAGCCAAGGTTTCTCTTCCCGGGGGCTGCGCGATCGGTACAAGGCCGGTTGATTTTCTCATCATGGTCCTCGAAAGACTAGGAGCGCATGTCGAGATCGAGGCGGGCTATGTTCATGCCAAGGCGCCGAAGGGCCTGGCCGGCGCCGAGATCCATTTTCCCAAGGTGACAGTTGGCGGCACCCATACCGCCCTCATGGCCGCATCACTCGCCGAGGGCCACACGCTTCTCGTCAACGCGGCATGTGAGCCGGAGATCGTTGATCTTGCCGACTGTCTCATCAAAATGGGCGCAAGGATCAAGGGTGCGGGACAGCCTATTGTCGAGATCGAGGGCGTTGGCAGCCTTTCCGGCGCCCGCCACACTGTTTTGCCTGACCGCATCGAGGCCGGCACCTATGCGATGGCGGTTGCTATGGCTGGCGGCAACGTGATGCTGGAGGGCGTGAGCCGGAGACTCCTGGATGCCGCCATCGAAGCCATCGAGAAATCCGGCGCGGAGATTTCGGCGACCAATGAAGGAATTCGTGTGCGCCGCAATGGTGTCGGAATCTCGCCGGTCGATGTTACCACAGCGCCATTTCCCGGTTTTCCGACGGATTTACAGGCGCAATTCATGGCCTTGATGACAAAGGCCAAGGGGACGTCGAGAATTACCGAAACCATTTTTGAAAACCGTTTCATGCACGTTCAGGAACTGGCGCGGCTCGGGGCCCGTATAAAACTTGATGGCGATGTGGCTTTGGTCGAAGGCGTCGAGACGCTTCAGGGCGCTCCGGTCATGGCAACGGATCTGCGCGCATCCATGTCGCTCGTTATTGCGGCGCTCGCCGCACAGGGCGAAACAATGGTCAATCGCGTCTATCATCTCGATCGCGGCTTCGAACATATCGAGGAAAAGCTCGGGGCCTGCGGCGCGGCGATTGAGCGGCTTTCCGATCGCAGCTAGAAATTGGTCTCGGATTGACACTGCCGATCATCATTATATCTTGCCAGAAGCTGTGCAAAGATGCTTGCCGTTTATCCAGTTATCCGCATGGCAATATTTATGTCGCGCCCTGCGGAAAACTTCGCCATCAAGCAACTATTGTAATGATCATCTAGGGAGGCGCAAATGACAAGACTTACTCAAGCGAGAACAGTGTTTGCTGCCCTTATGCTCGGAATCGCGCCGGCAGCAGCGCAGCAGTTTGCAACTCAGTTTGGGTTGGGCTCTCAAGGTGTTGCGAGTGACAAGAATACCAAGTGGGTATCGTCTTGTCCGCCTGGAACCGTCGTTGTTGCTGGGAGCTGCTCCAGCTCCGAGGGCAGCAAAGTCCCCTTGGCGAGTTTCGGAATGAATAAGGATAATGAATCTTGGGAATGTATATGGACGCGCAGCGTCGCGAAAGCGAACGTCCGGGCATTCTGCTCTAGCAAGCAATAAGAGCTTGTGACTGCTTTTTTCAGATTTCTTATGAATCCGGTTTGGCCGCTTTCCATCTAAACGGAATTCAAAGGGGCCTGCTCATGACATGGCCGAGATGTCTTGCTCTCCCGGCTATGTCTTCCGCGATCTATTGCTGTAGCCGCCGGGCAAGGCCGGCTTTGATGCGGCGGGCGTGCCTCAGCACAATGTGACGGCTGGCAACCATTCTGCTGTTATCCTATACCCGAACGCCTGGAAAAGAGCACGGCTGCTTCTTATTTTTTCCATGATGGCGCGGCAAACAGCTTGCTGAAATCCATGAGACTCATTCGCATTGGAGCGCAGGCATGTTGAAGCGGCTTTGTTTTGTAACGGCGATCGCCGGTGTCTGCCTCATGCCTTCGATTGCGAACGCCCAGGAGCGGCTCGGCGACGGCGCGTTGGGAGCGCTGGCGGGCGCTATCGTCGGCGGTCCGGTCGGGCTGGTTGCTGGCGGCGTCATTGGCTATACGGCTGGACCGGGCATTGCGTCGAGCTGGGGCCTCAGAGAGCACAGGCATTACCGCCATGCCCATCACCGGCATGCTCCGCGAAACCCGGCGTAAGGAATAGGCCTCCAAACCGGAGCCAAGCGGTCTATTACGGCACTGCTTCAAGCCGGGCGCGCCAGCCCCGGCCGGTAACCGAAAATCCGTACGTAGCGGGCGATCTCCTCTTCCGGCCCGAGGAATTTGCTTGGGTTATCGGAGAGCTTTACGGCTGGGCGGCCTTCGACCTCGCTGACTTTGCAGACGAGCGATGGAGGCGAAAGATCGGTTCCCGCCCCGTGCGGCACACAGCCTGCGAAATCATTCGTCAGATTAGTACCCCATCCGATCGAAACCAGCGCCCGCCCGCGCAAATGCCGCACCGAAGCCTCAATCGAATCGATCGTCATGGCGTCGGAGAGAACGATGAGTTTCTTCGCTGGATCCTGGCCCCTTTGCTTCCACCAGGCGATCAGTTCGTCCGCAGCTTCAATCGGCGGCTTTGAGTCCGGGCGTGCCCCCGTCCAAGCCGCGGCCCAATCCGGCGCCGCGGCGAGAAAATTCGTGGTTCCGAATGTATCGGGTAAGAGAACGCGCAGATTGCCATCATAGAGCTTGGCCCAATCCTCGAGAACCTTGAATGGTGCATGGCGCAGCGCATCATCATTTTCTGCGAGCGCTGCATAAACCATCGGCAATTCATGGGCGTTGGTGCCGATCGCCTCAAGGCTGAGATCCATGGCAAGTTTGACATTCGATGTGCCGATGAAATTTTGCGAAATCCCTTCTTTCAGGGCCTCAACACACCAGCGCTGCCACAAAAAACCGTGTCTGCGGCGCGTGCCAAAATCGGAAAGCTTCAGCGGTCCTTCGTGCGCGAGCGCACGCAGCCGCTCGACCTTACTCCAGAGCTTCGTTTTTGCTCTCGCGTAAAGGATATCAAGCTCAAAGCGGCTCATGTGCCGCATGGCCGCGCGCGCGCGCAATTCATTCAGAATAGCGAGCGCCGGGATTTCCCACATCGTCGTTTCACGCCAAAGACCTGGGAAGCACAGTTCGAAGTCGCCGCCGCGTATGCTCAGCTCGTAAGGCGGCAAGCGGAATGAGGCGAGATACTCGATGAATTCAGGATGGAAAATTCTCGCCTTGCCATAAAAACTGTTGCCTGCGAGCCAAATCAGCTCATTTTTCTGAAAGCGGACTTCACGGGCATGATCGAGCTGCTCGATGAGATCGCTTTCCGTGATCGTATCCGCGAGCCTTATCGATGGAGACCGGTTCTTCAGTTTGAATGTTACCCGCGTTTCCGGTTTCAACCGCCAGATCATCTGCAGCATGAGGAACTTGTAAAAATCCGTGTCGAGCAAGGTTCGCACGATCGGATCAATCCGGAATGAGTGATTGTAGACGCGGGTCGCGAGATCGGGGATCATGCGGCCAGGACCGGGCAAAAGGCTGGCAGGGTGCTCTTGTTTTTCACTGCGCGGATTCCAGAAGACGCCTCGCGGCCGCTCGCGCCTCGTCAGTGATCGTCGCACCCGCAAGCATTCTCGCGATTTCCTCGCGGCGGGCTTCCATCTCGAGAAATGAGACCCGCGTCACGACGCGCCGGCCTCGATCGGCGGCATCCTTGGCAATGCGGAAATGGCCTCGTGCGCGAGCTGCGACTTGTGGCGCATGGGTCACCGCGAGGACCTGGACCCGCGAGGCGAGCCGGGCGAGCCGCTGGCCCATGGCATCGGCGACCGCGCCGCCGGCGCCTGTGTCGATTTCGTCAAACACAAGAGTCGGCGCCGAGCCCTTGTCGGCCAAAACCACCTTTAGGGCGAGCATGAAACGGGCGAGCTCGCCGCCAGAGGCGATTTTCATTAAAGGGCCAGGTTTCGTTCCAGGGTTCGTTTGCACCCAGAACTCTACTTGATCGAAGCCATCCGGGCCTTCCGTCTCGGTGCGGATTTCCGTCATGAAACGGGCGCCATCGAGTTTGAGCGGTGCCAGCTCGGCATTCACGGCGGAGTCGAGCGCGGCGGCGGCTTTCTTGCGCTTCTCCGACAGTGCGCACGCCGCTCTCCGATAGCCGGCCTCGGCTGCCTCAACCTCCCGCGTCAAAGCGATAAGCCTTGCCTCGCTGGCGCCGAGAGCTGCAAGCTCCGCTTCGAATTTTTCAGTCAGCGCAGGGAGCGCATCAACAGCGACCGAATATTTGCGTCCCGCGGCCCGCAAGGCAAACAGCCTTTCCTCTATCCGTTCCAGTTCATGCGGGTCGAAATCGGCATCCCGCAAGGCCTGATCGAGCGTCTGGCCGGCAAGATCGAGAGCATTCAGCGCGGCATCGAGCGCCTCAGCGACGGGTGCGATCAAGCTTGGCGCCTGGACCTGCCGCCGTTCCAGCCGGCGCAGAGCGGCCGAAAGAGCGGGCAGGGGTGAATGTTCGCCTGTGACCGTTGCCTGGACGTCGCGGAGTTCGCTTGCAATTTTCTCGGCCTGCATCATGACGGAACGGCGTTCAGCGAGCGCCGCCTCTTCACCAGGCCTGGCGGCGAGTTTGGTCAATTCGGTGAAAGCGTGACGCAGGTAATCGGCGTCCGCGCGCGCTTTTTCGGCACGCGCTTGCTCCCGCGCGCTTTCAGCCTTGAGAGCACGCACGCACGCAAAAGCTTTACGAACATCGTCAAGCTCGGATGTCAGGCCGCCGTAGGCATCGATCAATTGCCGATGCGTCGCAGAATTGATCAGCGCGCGATCATCGTGCTGCCCATGGATTTCGACGAGTTCGCGGGCAATTTCGCGTAAAGCTTGGGTCGTGACTCGCTGATCGTTGATGAAAGCGCGGCTGCGGCCATCCGCGAGCTGCACCCGGCGCAAAATGAGTCCGCCATTGCTGCCGATGTCTTGTGCCTGGGCCTTCACGAGTGCCGGGTGGCCTGCGGCAAGTTCGAAGGCCGCGCTGACTTGCCCTTGTGTTTGGCCCTGGCGGACCAAGCCGCCCTCGCCTCTGGCTCCAAGGGCAAGAGAGAAGGCATCGAGCAAAATCGATTTTCCGGCACCGGTCTCGCCAGTCAAAATGGTAAGGCCCTGCCCAAACTCGAGGTCGAGCTTGTCGATCAGAACAATATCGCGAATGGAGAGTGAAGTGAGCATGGGGGTCGAAGGGTTCCCCGGGGCGCTGTCCTCAGGCGCGGCCAGTGCTCTTTAGATGTTTATGGAAACGGAAAAAACTTGCAAATCACTGGTCCCAATTGTGGGTTCAGAACATTCTTAAACGGAGGAATACCGTTCTCGCTTTGGCCATTGCCGCACGTCTCAGCCGAAAGTCTGCAACTTTCCAGGATCTTATTCTAGCCGAGGTGGAAGATTTTCGAGATCCAGGAACCCTGGTCCTCATGGGGTTGTAGACCGCCTTTTTCGAGCAGTGCATAGGCATCCTTGTACCAGACGGAGTCCGGGAAATTGTGGCCCAAAACAGCAGCGGCAGTCTGTGCTTCATTCGGAATGCCGAGCGCGAGATAGGCTTCGGTCAAGCGCATCAAGGCTTCTTCTGCGTGGCGGGTCGTCTGATATTTGAATAGCACTTGGCGGAAACGGTTGATTGCGGCTGCGTAATCATGCTGGTTAAGGTAATAACGCCCGATATCCATTTCCTTGCCGGCCAGCTGGTCGCGGGCGACTTGAAGCTTGTAGCGTGCGTCCTCGGCATATTCCGAGTTTGGGAATTTCTCAATTATTTGGGTGAATATTTCTACCGCCTTTGCCGCACGCCCCTGATCCCGGTTTATGTCGGGGATCTGATTATAGTTGGCCATTCCTTCGAGATAGTAAACATAAGGCAGGTCGGGAGAGGTTGGAAATAAGGTGATATAGCGCTTGGCCGATGCGATGGCGTCGTCGTAGCTGCCATTCTGGTACTGGCTAAAGGTGGTCATCAGAAGAGCCTTCCTTTGCCATTGCGAATAGGGGTGCTGCTTGTCAATTTCCGTAAATTTCTTGGCGGCGCCCTCATAATCCTTGGATTGCAGCCGGGCCAGCGCCTGATTGTACATGTCCTCAGCGGGAACATCGGCAGGGATCTCGGTTTTATACTTCTCGCCCGTGAAGAGTTTCATGGGGTTTATTGCATCGAGCCATGAGTCATCCGCGCGAACCGGCACGCAGACCGTCATTGACACTGCCACCGCCCCACCCAGGATCAGGAGCTTGGCCGCGCTTTTCCGCTTAGGCCAATGTTTGAAAACAAAATCCATCGCTCTGCCATTCGTCGCAACTATAAAAGAACTGCGGCTGCGCCGCTTCCCTCCGGCCGTCACAATTATGGGTATGGTAGCCTTTCTGTCGATCTCTAAATAAAGCATAAATGTGGCAAGAAATGATCAATTTGTTCTGGTGATGCGTGGACCTCTTTCTCTATTGTTGAATCGCGAGCCCGCGATCCATTCTTGACGCAGGCGGCCCGTAAGCCTACTAACTAAAACACAGATAAACCTAGGGGATCCCCGGCAGGGGGCTGAGAGGCTGGCAGCGCTTATAGAGGGCGGCCCAGCGACCCTTTGAACCTGATCCAGCTCGTACTGGCGTAGGGATGGTCACCTTGAATTTCCTCTGCAAAGTCTCGTTCCGTCGCGCCTTTTGTGCCGGTTTCCAGCTAAAGGGCCGCGCAAATGCGTGAAACCATGCGCGTTCGCATCTTGGGTGCCGGAATCGCTGGTCTCACCACCGCCTTTGAATGTGCGCGGGCCGGTCTTTTTGTCGAATTGCTCGAACGGGAGAAGGGGCCAGGCCTCGGCTGCTCCTGGCTTGCGGGCGGCATGATCGCACCCTGGTGTGAGGCTGAAAGTACGGAGAAGCTCGTTTTCGGCCTCGGCCTAGAATCGCTTGAATTCTGGACAAAGACAGTACCCGTCGCAAGGCAGTATGGATCGCTTGTCGTTGCACCGGCCCGCGACCGGCCGGAGCTCAACAGGTTTGCCCGCCGTTCTACTGGTTTCGAGCAGGTTGATGCGGCCCAGCTTGCGGCGATTGAACCCGATCTTCAAGGGCGTTTTGATTGTGCTTTATTTTTTCCGTCTGAAGCGCATCTTGATCCACGGGCGGCAATGGCTGCTCTCGCAGACCGGCTTGCCGGTTTCGGCAATGTCAGGCTGCACTTCGGTACCGATGCGTTACAAGCGTCTGAACACGCCGATTGGACGATCGATTGCCGCGGCCTTGCGGCGCAGGACGTCTTGCGTGATTTACGCGGCGTAAAGGGCGAAATGCTGATTCTCGCGACAGACGAGATCTCGCTGAAGAGGCCCGTGCGTCTCCTGCATCCGCGCCAGCCAGTCTACATCGTGCCGCGCGGCGGCGGGCGCTTCATGGTTGGCGCCACCATGATCGAAAACGAGGAGGCGGGCCGGATCACCGCGCGCGCAATGCTCGAATTGCTTGGCGCCGCCTATTCCTTGCATCCGGCTTTTGCTGAAGCAGAAGTCGTGGAGACAGGTGCGGGCGTGCGGCCTGCGTTTCCTGACAATCTTCCAAGGATTCGCCGCGATGGACGCAAGATCTATGTCAATGGCCTTTACCGCCACGGCTTTCTGGCGGCGCCAGCGCTCGCCCGCCGGGTTGCACGAATTGTTCTCGAAGACGCCTATTTCCCGGAGGTGATGGATGCAAATCCATGTGAACGGCAAAGCGCTTGAGGTCGAGGCCGCAACGCTTGCGGCGCTGCTGCGCGAGCTTGCCTATGAAGATGGCGCCGTTGCGACGGCGGTCAATCACACTTTCGTCCGCAAGAACGAGCGTGACAAAACCCCGTTGAAAGAGGGTGATGCGGTCGAAATCCTCACGCCGCGCCAAGGGGGCTGAGATGGAGGTTGAGTCTGAGAGGGATCTTCTCGTTCTTTATGGCGTTGAACTTTCGTCAAGGCTTCTTGCCGGAACGGCGCAATATCCCTCGCCTGCGGTCCTTTCACGCGCCATTGAGGCAGCGAGGGCCGAGATTGTGACGGTATCGCTCAGGCGCGAGTCTGGCGGAAGCCGGACGGGCGAACGGTTCTTTGGGCTCATTCGCGAACTCGGGGTCCGGGTTCTGCCGAACACCGCTGGCTGCCGCAGCGTCAGGGAAGCCGTGACCACGGCGCAGATGGCCCGCGAGCTGTTCGGCACCAGCTGGATCAAGCTCGAGGTGATCGGGGAGGAGGACACTCTGCAGCCCGATGTGTTCGGCCTCGCCGAAGCGGCGTCGATTTTGACGCGGGAGGGGTTTCAGGTTTTTCCCTATACGACCGAGGATCTTGTCGTGGCAGAAAAGCTCCTTGGCGCGGGCTGCGAGGTTCTCATGCCATGGGGGTCTCCGATCGGCTCCGGGCGCGGCCTCAACAATCCCTATGCTCTGAAATCACTGCGCTCTCATTTCCCAAACATACCTCTTATTATCGATGCTGGGATTGGCGCGCCTTCACACGCAGCGGCGGCCATGGAAATGGGTTTTGATGCGGTTCTCTTGAACACGGCGATCGCCAAGGCCGGGGATCCCGTCAGAATGGCGCGGGCCTTCGCTGCCGCGGTCGAAGCGGGACGTCTTGGTTATCGTGCCGACTTGATGCAGGCGCGCGACATGGCGGCACCTTCAACTCCGGTCATTGGCCGTGCCTTCAGCGAACGCGCGCGTGCTTGATCCTTTCTATTTGATCGCCGGCAGCTCGGCCTGGATTGCACGGCTTTTGCCCTGCGGCGTGCGGCTGGTGCAATTGCGGGTGAAAGATCAGCCGGATGCAACGGTCCGCGCCGAAATCATCAAGGCGAAGGCGCTCTGCGTGCGCTATGGCGCGCAGCTCATTGTCAATGATTACTGGCAGCAGGCGATCGATGCTGGCTGCGATTTTGTCCATCTTGGCCAGGGTGACCTTGACACGGCCGATCTGACCGCGATCCGCCGCGCTGGCATCAGATTTGGCGTCTCGACACATGACGAAGCCGAGCTTTTCCGCGCGATGGAAACACGGCCGGATTACCTCGCGCTCGGCCCCATCTATCCGACGATCCTGAAGCAAATGGCTTTCCCGCCGCAGGGCCTGCCTCGCATCACGGAATGGAAAAAGAAAATCGGCAAGATACCGCTGGTCGCCATCGGAGGCATAACCCTGGAGCGTGCGGCGGGGGTTTTGGCGGCTGGAGCGGACAGCGCCGCCGCCGTGACCGACATTACGAGGAACCCTGATCCGGAGCGGCGCGCGCGGGAGTGGGTGAGGGCGACACGCGAAAAAGCTGGTCATCTCTAAAGCCAGCTGTATGAACGAAATGTTTTGCCGCCGGAATAAGAGCGAGATGTCTTGTTTGGGCATCCTGTGCTAGGCGTCATATCGGACAGAAAGCATGGACCGCCCGCTCTGAAAATTCAGGAAGCAAACCGATGGCCGAAGGCACTCCGGAAACCCCGCAGCCTGATGCTCCTCGCCAGAATATCCGCCCCGGTTTTGCCGGCATGAGCCTCGCCGCGCTGGGGATTGTCTTCGGCGACATCGGTACGAGCCCGCTTTACACGCTGAAGACCGTTCTTGATCTGACGGGCGGCACGCCAACGCCTGACGCCGTCCTCGGCGTTCTTTCGCTGATTCTGTGGACACTGATCGTCATCACCTCGGTGAAATATGTGAGCTTCGCGATGAGCGTCGACAATGATGGGGAAGGCGGCATCCTCGCCCTCATGTCATTGCTCGGTATCAAGAAGCAGCAAAGGCCCGCGATCGTCGCGATTGGACTCTTTGGAGCCGCGCTGATCTACGGCGACGGCACGATCACCCCCGCCATTTCGGTTCTCTCGGCGCTCGAAGGCCTCGATATCGCAACACCAGCCTTGAAGGACTATGTCGTGCCCGGCGCGGCCGCGATACTGTTGGCCTTGTTCGCGATCCAGCCGCTCGGCACTTCGCGCATCGGCAAGGCGTTTGGCCCGGTCATGGGTCTTTGGTTTTTGTCGATCGCCGTGCTCGGGATCTGGGGGGTCGCACAGCATCCTTCCGTGCTTGCCGCGCTCAATCCGCTGCATGGCCTTCGTTATCTGTTGTCTGATGGCTTTGCGGGCTTCCTCGTCCTAGGTGGAGTCTTTCTTTGCGTGACCGGGGCCGAGGCGCTCTATGCCGACATGGGACATTTCGGCCCGCGCCCGATCAGAATAGCTTGGGGAGCTATCGTCTTCCCGAGCCTCCTCCTTAATTACGCCGGGCAGAGCGCAATCGTTCTCGAAGGCGCATCGACCGCTGACAATATCTTCTACCGGCTTTGTCCGGAGCCTTTGCTCATTCCTTTCGTCGTGCTGGCAACGCTTGCGACGATTATTGCAAGCCAGTCGATCATTACCGGAGCCTTCTCGATGACGCGGCAGGCGATCCAGCTCGGCTGGCTGCCGCGTCTATGGATCACTCAGACTTCCGAGGAGGGCTACGGGCAGATCTATGTCGGGGCCGTCAACTGGCTTCTCATGGCTGTCACAATTGGCCTCATCCTATTCTTCCGCAAGTCCGACAATCTCGCCGCCGCCTATGGAATTGCTGTTTCGGCGACCATGCTCATGACATCGGCGCTTTTATTCATTGCCATGCGCGAGGTCTGGGGCTGGGGCTTCGCCGCAAGCGGAGCCATTGCTGGCGCCTTCCTTTGCATTGATGCCGGTTTCTTCCTCGCCAATCTGTTGAAGGTTGCCGAGGGCGGCTACGTCCCGCTGCTTCTCGCCAGTCTCGTCTATGGCGTCATGCTGATCTGGCACCGTGGGAGAGCGGCGGTCGTCAAAGCTCTGGGCCAAAAGGTCATCCCTGCCGATGAGTTCATGGCCGCGGTCGAATCGTGCAACATTCCGCGCGTTCCGGGCACAGCCGTCTTTGTTACGACGACCATGAGCGGCACGCCGCCGCTCATGGTTTGGCACGTCAAGCATAACCGTGCCTTGCATGATCATCTGTTTGTACTGAGAGTTGTCACGCAGTCCGTTCCCTGGATCGCAGACGCCAGCCGTTTGACTCTAACCGAGATCGCACCCCGTTTCTGGCGCGCGACCGCGAATTACGGTTTCATGGAGAGGCCTGACATCCCCGCCCTTTTGCAACAGGCAAGCGCGCGAGGCTGTCCAATTCAGCTCGACGACGTCACTTATTACGTCAGCCGTGACACCATCGTTCCCCGCGAGGACAAGAAGGGCTTAGCCAAATGGGAGGAGGCTCTTTTCGCGGCGATGGTACGCAATTCCGTGCATGTCGGCGATTTTCTCAAGCTTCCAACCGATAGTGTTGTCGAAATCGGCCGCGAGGTTGCGATCTGATTTCTCTGAGTCAATTCGTTTTTAAGCTGATGCCGCCCCGAGAGATAGGCTGCGCGCTTTTTGGCCATCCGCCAAATAATCATGCACCACCTCACCAAGGCCGAGTGTCAAATCGGCGACGAAATGGGTGCCGGAAAGCACTTTCAAAACCGGAAGTTTCGAGACATTCGCCATCGCATGGGCAAAAAGTTGTAAGGCCGCAGGGCCTCCCCATGCGCCCTTGAGCGAGACATTCGCCCAGCGATAACGCACAAGCTCGCAGATGCGCGGTGTGCAATCGACATGCGGGATGATTTTGAGGAGGAAAATAGGCTCTCCAAGCTCTTGCAGGAGCGGGGCAGGGTCGAGTTCCTTGTGCTTATAGCCCATGCTGCCCGTGGCGCAGAGCACCGGGCCGGAATGCAATGTTCCGACGAGCACTTCGCTTTCATGAACAAGCTTGGGACATGCCAATTTCTGCGGAAACCCCCATATTTCG
>Ga0209062_1001937_pt1 | contig 30921 bp, 26 predicted proteins | sample Coa_R2_2_FD_187158 | JGI IMG/M metagenome (GOLD analysis project Ga0209062, IMG submission 187158) | Surface soil microbial communities from Centralia Pennsylvania, which are recovering from an underground coalmine fire - Coalmine... | ecosystem: Environmental > Terrestrial > Soil > Unclassified... | reverse complement strand
CCACCTTCGTTCTCCTTGTCATCCGCCTCCCCTGGCTGCTTCATTCACAACCAAGGTAGCGGTTCAGGCCCGAAGGTGGGGCCACTTCAGTTCATCGTCCCGGGGCCAACTCAGAGTATCGAACTCACCGTTTGCGCTCCGCCAAGCGCTTCACGATCACGCAAACCTCGAAGGCGTCGATTATGACCTGCTGATCGTGGATGAATACCAAGACCTCAACAAGTGTGACCTGGACGTCCTGCACCAGATCTCTGAGCGGGGATGCTCGATTATCGCTGCCGGTGATGATGACCAGTCGATCTACTCGTTCCGCTATGCGGCGCCGGAAGGGATTCGCCAGTTTCCCGATCACTATCCAGGCTGCGCGCAGTATCCGCTTTCGGTGACACAGCGGTGCGGCCAACGCATTGTCGCCTGGGCATCGTACGTGATCTCCGGTGATCCCGACCGGCCACACGATCGTCCGGCGCTAGCCTGTGCCAACGGGTCGCCACAGGGCGAGGTAGCGCTGCTTTCTTTCCGTGGTGAAGTCGCTGAGGCAGGCGGGATCGCCGCATTGATCCGACAGTTGATCGAGCGCGACCATGTCCCAGCCGAAGAGATTCTTGTGCTCCTCCGCGGCGACTACCGCGGAACTTTCAGCCGGCCGATAAAGGAGGCGCTCGATGCTCTGGGGATTGCCTACTCCGATCCAGACGCGGTCGAGCGCGTCCTGGCCGAGCCCGGGAATCGACGCATGCTTGCCATATTCCGGCTCTTGGTGAATGAACGCGACTCTCTCGCGTGGGCCAGTCTATTCCTACTCACGCCTGGCATTGGGCAAACTTTTTGTGATTACCTTTACGGGCGCGCCCGCGACTCTCACATGCAGTTCGGCGAGGCCCTCTTCGCGGCCCGTCAGGCGAATTTTCCTGAGGCCCCGCGCTCCGCAGCCAGAGTGCGGACCTTGATGGAGACGGTACGCGCGTGGCTGGCCGCGCACCCCACACCTGAAGACATGCCCGACGATGGGTGGGGGCACTGGATGGTCGCAACAGCCAGCAACGCCGTTGTCCCCGCACCTAGCCCTGAGTGCAAAGAGCTTCTGCACGCGCTGGACGGTCTAGTCGAAGAAGGCCAGGGGTTCAGCCAATTCATTTCGCAGATTACGCCACTCGGGAAAGATCGCGCACTTGCAGAGAGTCACGGCGTGCGCATCATGACGATGGTCGGCTCTAAGGGCCTTACGGTGCGAGCGACAATCATTGCAGGCCTCGAAGACAACATTGTGCCCAGGCCTGATGGAGACCTGGGAGAAGAGCGCAGACTGCTCTACGTTGCCATGACTCGTGCGAAAGAATTTCTCTTCGGCACCTGGGCTGGCCAACGGAGCGGACCAACTGCTCGGGCCGGTCGGTCCCGCGTGCGACAGCGGCGCCAGCACAGCCGTTTCTTTGTCGGCGGCCCGGTGCCCTCACAGGATGGCCCAACCTATTTGAAAAACAGATGAGCACAGCGACCTGCGACAAAAATGTTGGATAGGCTCGTCAGTGTCAGCCTGTCGTGAGCCGTTGCTTAGAGAATCCTGGATGACGGGCACTCGGAAATTGAGCCTCTAGGCCAGAACTTCGAGTATTCCATCAGGGACATAAAATCCCGGCCTATACAATTACGCGAACGACTATTGCCCAGCTGCTTTTCTGCGTCTTAGGTTCGCTAAAATTTCCATGTAGCGGTTGAAGCAGGGCGAGCAGGAGGTCAGCTGTTGGCTGGCTGCGGCGTCGCGAGCCTCGACGGGGCGTTTAGCCATTTGCTGAAGCTGGGAATCCGGCGGACAACGAATGCGCTGAGGATTGGGGAACGCTTCGGAGAGATAAGACTTGGCGAAGCCGAGAAATTCAGGATCGTCAAAATCGTTAAGCTGTGGTTGCTTTCTTTTTGGCATCGGTTCGCAGGGCTGGCTTCAATTCCTCATTCTGACCGGCCTGCGTGCCGGATGGCTATGGATTTCGATGTAAGATGCTGGCCGCCGCCCTTGCGATGAGCGGAGGCCGGCTACCACGGGCAACTTTCGGCCCGACGGCCTGCATCCGACGAGAATGCTCTATTGGGCGCTCGTGTTTCTGATCATCGCGATCATCGCCGCCCTGCTCGGCTTCGGCGTGATCACGGCCGTGGCCATCGGCATCGCGAAGATCCTTTTCATCATCTTCTTGATCCTTTTCTTCATCACGCTGATCTCCGCGCTGGCTCGCCGCGGCCGGGCCTGAGCCGGCCGCCGCGCTCCGACGGCCAGCGGCATCAGCGGGGACGCTGCGGGCGCGCCAGTTCGCGTTGCAAGCGCGAGAGGAACGGCGCCTGCGCGGGGTGAATCTTCCGCGCCGCTTCGTCCAGGCTGAAGAACTCCGCACGGTCCACCTCGGGGAACTGCTGCCGCCGGCCGGAGCGCGGCGGCCACTCCAGCTCGAACGCATTGCTGCGGATCGCGCGCGGATCGCAGTCGCCCTCGAAGGCGAAGGCAGTCACCGTCTTGCCGGCGCGCTGCCGCACCTCGCCGAGCGGCAGCAAGCGCGCGTCCGGCGCGACCGACAGCCCGGTCTCCTCGGCAAATTCGCGCTTGGCCGCTTGCAGTGCATCCTCGCCCGGCTCGATTTCGCCTTTGGGCACAAACCAGGCGCCGGCATCCTTCTTCGCCCAGAAGGGACCGCCGAGGTGCACCAACAAGACCTCGAGCTCGCCCGCGCGGCGGCGGTACAGCAAGATCCCGGCGCTCGCCTTGGGCATGCGAAAAATATAAGCCCGGCGCCCGCCCCGTTCCGCGAGGCGCGCGCGCCGCCGGGCGAGAGCCGGCGCCGGGCCGCGGTCGGCTAAACTGCTGTCGGCTCTCGCCTCATGCACGCCTGGTCTCTTGCCTCGCTGCGCGAAGCGGCGGTGGCGGCAATCTTTCTCGCCTGCTACTTCGTCTTCGCCGCCGGCCGCCTGCCCGGCACCCGCATCGGCCGCGCCGCCGCGGCTGGGATCGGCGCGCTGCTGATGATCGCCGTAGGCGCGCTGCCCGGCGCAGCGCTGCGGCAGGCGATCGACGTGCCGACGCTGACGCTGCTGTTCGCGATGATGGTTGTCGTCGCCGCCCTTTACCGCGCCGGCGTCTTCGCCTGGATCGCGGCGGCGGTGGTGGCCCGCGTCCGCCCCGGCCGCCTGCTGCCCGCCGTCGTTTTCACCAGCGGCCTGCTCTCGGCCTTTCTCGTCAACGACATCGTCTGCCTGGTGCTGGCGCCGTTGGTGCTCGAGGCCGCGCGGGCGCTTCGCCGCGATCCGGTCGTTTATCTGTTGGCGCTCGCCATCGCCTCGAATATCGGCAGCGCGGCCACGATCACCGGGAACCCGCAGAACATCCTGATCGGCTCGGTCTCGGGCATCGGCTACCGCGATTTCCTTTGGCATCTCGGCCCGGTGGCCGCGCTCGGGCTTTGCATCGCCTGGGGCTGGCTGCGGCGGCTCGAACCGGCGGCCGCACCGGTTGCGGGCGCCGCGCCCGAGTCGCCGCTCCTGGCGGCCGCATTGCCGGCGGGAGCGGCGCGGCTCGACCGCGCCGCGCTGCCCAGCATCGCGGTGGTCGGGCTCGTGCTGGCCGGCTTCTTGCTGGGCCTGCCGCCGGCCTGGGTGGCCGCCGCCGGCGCGGCCGCGCTGCTCCTCGCGCAGCCGCGCGCCGCCTGGCGGCTGCTGCGCGACGTGGATTGGGGCCTGCTGCTGCTGTTTCTCGGCCTGTTCTTGATCATCGGCGGCGCGCGCGACGCCGGACTGCTCGCGCCGCTGGCGCGCTGGTCGGCGAGCGGCGCGCTGCGGCATGCCGCCGTCTTCACCACGTTGGTGGCCGTGCTCTCGAACCTGGTCAGCAACGTGCCGGCGGTGATGCTGCTGAAGGCGCCGGTCGCGCATCTCGCCCACCCGCACCGCGCCTGGCTGCTGCTGGCGATGGCCAGCACGCTGGCCGGCAATCTCACCCTCACCGGCTCGATCGCCAACCTGATCGTCGTCGAGCGCGTGCGCTCGCAGACGCAAATCGGCTTCTGGCGCTACTTCCGCGCCGGTTTCCCGATCGCCGTGCTCACGCTCGCCGCCGGCGCGGTCTGGCTGTCGTTCTTCGCGTGAGCGGGCTAGGCGGCGAGGGTTTCGCCGCCCAGCAGAGTGATGATCTCGCCGGTGATATAACTCGAGTCCGCCCGCGAGGCGAAAAAGACGTACGCGGGCGCGATCTCCTCCGGCTGCGCCGGGCGCTTCACGGGGACCTCGGCACCGTGGCGCGCCGCCTCGGCGCCGGCGTCTTGCGGCTGGAGCGGCGTCCACACCGGCCCGGGCGCGACGCAGTTCACGCGAATGCCGCGCTCGACCAGATTCTGCGCCAGCGACTTGGTGAAGGCGTGAATCGCGCCCTTGGTCGCGGCATAGTCGAGCAGCCGGGCGCTGCCCTCGAGGCCGGTGATCGAGCCGGTGTTGATGATGGCCGCGCCGCGCGGCAAGTGTGGCAGCGCCGCCTTGGCCATGTGGAAGTAGCCGTAGATGTTGGTGCGGAACGTCTCGTCCCACTGCTCCTCGCTCAGCCGCTCGAGATCGGGCTGATGCTCCTGGAAGGCGGCGTTGTTGACGAGAATGTCGAGGCGGCCAAATTCGCGCACGGTGCGCGTCACCGCGCGCCGGCAGAACTCGAAGTCCTTGACGTCGCCGGGCAGCAGCAGCGCCCGCCGGCCGGCGGCGGCGACGGCGCGCTCGGTTTCCTCGGCGTCGGCTTGTTCGGGCGGGGTATAGACGATCGCGACGTCGGCGCCTTCGCGCGCGAAGAGCACGGCGACGGCGCGGCCGATGCCGGAATCGCCGCCGGTAATCAGAGCCGTCCGGCCCTCCAGCTTGCCCGCGGCGCGATACTCGGGCGCCAGGTATTGCGGCCGCGGCCGCATCCGGCTCTCGAGGCCCGGCTTTTCCTGCTGCTGTTCGGGAAACGGCGGCGCCGGCCGCGCGCCCATCTGCTCGCTTCCCGGGAACGCCACCACCGTCGCGCCGGCATTTTTGCGCCGCCGGCTCGCGCTCGGCCTTTCCCCCGCCATCTCGCCCGGCTGTTTTCTCTTCGCCATGTCTCTTTGTGATGCGCCTGCGCGGCCGGGCGGGCCGCCCGGCTGCCACAACCATCCATCAGGGAGCGGGCGGAAGGCGCGGCCTAACGCGCGGGAGCCGGCGAGCGACTCCCGCCCGCGGGCGGGACAGGGAGATTGCGCGGTCCGGGCTGGGCGGCCGCCGCCTCGGCGTGAGCCACCCACATCTCGTAAATCAGCGCCGTCTCGCGGCGCTGCCATGCATCCGGCGCGAAGACGCTGAGCTGGGCCCGCGACAGCGCCGGGAAAGCGATCGGCGCCAAAGCCCGCGTGCCGCCTTCGCGCCGTTCCCCGCCGGCGCCGCGCGCGAGGACGGCGCCGGCGGCGCGGGCCCAATCGGCGGCGCGCACGGCGGGCATCGCGCGAATGGCGGCCGGGCTCCAGTTCGGGAAGCGCAATTGGGCGTCGAGCCAGAGCGCGACCGGGCGCGTGACAAACCACGGCCGATGGCCGCCGTTGGCGCCGAAAGCAAATTCGAAGACGCCCGCCGCGCCGCCGTGCAGCCGCGCCGCGCGCCGCTGGAGATCGCGAAAGAACGGCGCGCCATGGGTGGGGATTTGGACCACGCGGTCCTCGGCGCCATTGAAAACCAAGCTGGCGGCATGAGAGGCCTGCAGCGCGTAGAGCACGGCGCCGCGGTCGCCGAGGAAGTCCAGCGAGCGGTAGGGAATCTCCTGGCACATCGGCTTGTTCGAGTGCGAGTCCCAATAGCCGCCGCGGCCGTCGAGATCGCCGCCGCCGGCGGCGACGCAAGCGTGAAACCGCGGGTCCACGGCGCAAGCCAGGCTTTCGACGAACGAACCCATGGAGTAGCCGGCGATGGCGATGCGGCCCGGATCGACGCCCGCTCGATGACGCAGCACGCGCGCGCCTTGCATCGCGTCGGTGAGCATCAGCCCCGCCAGGCGGCGCGCCATTTGCGGCTCGGGCAGCAGCCAGTGATCGTGGGCGTTGGCGCCGGACTTGCGCTCCGCGTTGCGCTCGCCTTCGCCGATCGTGTCATAGGTCAGCACCGCCGCCCCGGCGCGCGCGTAGAGCATACCCGCGTAATAGGAGTACCAACTGTACTTGTCCCCGCCATGGCCGGCGACGATGACCAAGCCCGGCATGGCGCGGGGCGCCGGATCGGGGAGATAGAGAATCGCCGGCACCCGCATGCCGAATTCGGTCCCATAGGTGATCCTTTCGGCTTCGACGCCGGGCGCGGGCCGGAAACGGCTCCGAACCTCGATGCCGAGCGGCGGCAGCGGACTCGGAACGTAAAACGTCGCCCGGATGCGCGCCATCAGCGCCTGCGTCTCCGCCGCCGTGAGCGCACCCGGCCGGCCGGCATGCCCCGCCGGCGGCGCCGGCGCGGCGGTGATCGCCAGCGCCACGAGCGCCGCGATCGCGGCGCCGCGTGGCTGCGGCGCCCGGCTCGGTCCGCGGCGCGGCGGCATGCGCGCTACACCCGCGCGCGGAACGGGACGCCACCTCAGCATGGCTCGTAGTGTATTCCGCATGCACCTTGCCCGCGGCGATGGGACGGCTGGAACTCCGGTCCCTTGTGCCGACCCTAAGAGTATTCGCTCAGCCGAGAGTGCCTGCTATACTCAGACCACACAAAAGCTTTTCCAAGTAGCTCTCGGGCAGCATTTCGGATGTACTTTTCCCTGTTGAGCATCCGGCGCCGGCGTTTGATCGCGGCGCTGGCTGAGCATCTTCAACCCAATGCGCCGGCGATGGCCGAGCGCTGGCGCCGCCAGGCGACCGGCCTGCACGGCCGCGCCCTCGACCAAGTGGCGCGCTTGTTCTTGGAAGCGCCCTGGGCGCTGCTGGCGCGCGGCGACTTCGAGGCGTATGAAGAGCATATCGACTATGCCGCGCGCCGGCTGGCCAAGCTGCGCGTGCCGCTGCATGCCATCGGCGAGGGCTTGCTGACGCAAGCGCAGGTCGTCGAGCCGTTTCTGGCCGGGCGCGAGCGCTCGCCCGAGGCCAGCGCCGCGCTCGACGCCTTCCAGCACATCGCTTTTCTGAGCGCGGTGCGCGCCTATGACGGCGTGCAGCGCGCCGCTCTCGACGCGCTCTTCGGAGTGCTCAACGCCGAACTGGAAGCGGCCAGCCTCAACGATCTCTTGCAGCGCTTGCTGGCGCTGGCGGCGCAGGCGTTCGCGGCGCGCTGGGCGGGCATCCTGCTGGCGGCGCCCGATGCCGGCGGCAAGCCGCAGTTGCGGCCGGTGGCGCTGCACGGCGTCGCAGCCGGCTTGGTGCTGCCGGATGCGCCGGTCGGCCGTTTCTTCGAGCGCGCGTTTCGCGCCGCCGGGGTGATCGCGACCGACGATGCCGCAGACGATCCGCGCGTCGGGCCGCCCTACTTCCGCGCGCTCGACATCAAGAGCGTTTGGGCGGTGCCGCTGCGCGGCCAGCCGCGCGGCGCCGGCGCCCGCCTGGGAGTGCTGCACGTGGCCTTCGACCGGGTGTACGAGTGTCTGCCGCAGGAACGCGATTTGCTGACCGCGTTCGCGCGCCGCTCCTCGCTGGCGATCGAGCGCGCCCGCTTGGTGGAATCGGTGCGCGCGGGGCACGCCGACATCCGCCGCCTCTCGCGGGCGGTGCTGCGCGCGCAGGAGGACGAGCGCCGGCGCATCGGCCGCGATTTGCACGACGCCGCCGGGCAGACGTTCATGGCCACGCGCCTCTATTTGGAGATGGCGCGCGCCAAGCTGCGCGGCCAGCCCGCCGCGGCCGCGCCGCTGCGCCAGGCGCTGGCGGGCGTGGATGAAGGCATCGCCGAGCTGCGCCGCATCATCCATGACCTGGCCCCGATCGGACTCAAGCAGCTGGGCCTCGCCGCCGCCCTGCGCCGCCTGGCGCGCGACTTCCGCCACGCCTATGCGGCGTCGCTGCGGCTGCGCCTCGCCCTGCCCCACCGTCTGCCGCCGGAGATCGAGACGCTCGTGTATCGCATGGCGCAAGAGGGGCTGACCAATATCGCCCGGCACGCGCGCGCCCGCCATGCCTCGCTCGAAGTGCGGATGCGGCGGGGGCGGCTGCTCATCCGCTTGGCCGACGACGGGGTGGGGCTGGACCCGGGCGCGCGCGCGCCGCGGCGCGGCGGCGGCCTCGGCTTGATCGCCATGCGCGAGCGCATCGAGCTGGCCGGCGGCTCGCTGCACGTGGCCGCCGGGCGCGGCCGCGGCACGGTGCTGGTGGCCGAGCTGCCCCTGCCCGCGGCGGAATCCGCGGCGGCGCCGGCGCCGGCCATGGCGCAGGCGGCGGCATGCTGACCCCGAGCTCCGAATCCCGCACCGCAATGACAGTCTCTATGTCCCGTTCCCGCATTCTCATCACCGACGATCACACGCTGTTCCGCCAGGGCTTGAAGCGCCTGCTCGAGAGCGAGCTCGATTTCGCCGTCGTGGGCGAGGCGCGCAACGGCGAAGAAGCCGTCGAACGCGCGCGCGAGCTGCGCCCCGACCTGATCATCATGGACATCGGCATGCCCGGGCTTTCGAGCTTCGAAGCCGTGCGCCGCATCCGCAAGGAGCGGCCCGAGACCCGCGTCTTGTTCGTGACCATGTACGACGACGAGGATTACCTCGCCGAATGTCTCGACGCCGGCGGCGCCGGCTACATCCTCAAGGACACGCCCGCCGACCAGCTCATCGCCGGGCTGCGCGAAATTCGCCGCGGCGGCAAGTACCTCAGCCCGCGCCTGCTGGCCCGCCTGGTCGACGGCCTGCGCGCCCGCTCTCCCGAGGACCGCTTCAAGAGCCGCCTGAGCATGCTCACCCCGCGCGAGCGCGAAGTGCTGAAGCTGCTGGCGGAAGGCAATTCGGTCAAGGAGATCGCCTACCGCCTCAATCTCAGCATCAAGACCGTCGAGGCGCACAAGTTCAACCTCATGCGCAAGCTCGACCTGCATAACAAGGCGCAGCTCGTGCAGTACGCCATCAAGCGCAAAATCATCAAGATCGCCTGACCCTTCCGACGCGGCAACCCGGAGCGCCCCCGCGGCGCTGAAATTCGAGAAACCGGCGCGATGCGCCTGCCGTCGAATCGACGATATGCCGGGGCGCGTTCAGTTACCACTTTGGTCCGGCCGCCGATCGCGCGCCCTGCTCGCCGGACTGGTGTTGGCACTGGCCGGCGGGCTGGTCTATTCCCAGCTTGAGGCGCTCTCGCCGGCTCACCAGTCGCATACCGGCCGCGATCAGTGCGCGATCTGCCACGCCGGCCATCTTCGCCTAGCGCCCGCTCCCGTCTCGATTCGCATCCCTCCGCCCCGGAGCATCCGGACGGGCGTGGTCGTTCAGCCGTTCGTTCCGCCCCAGCTCACGCCCCACACTCCCAGCGAACCTCGCGGGCCGCCCTGCGCCGCCATATAGGTCTGCCTCGTTACAGAGCGCAGTTTGCGGCGCCCGGTCCGATGGTCCTTTTGCCGACTGGCGGTGCTGGCGTCCCGCGGTGCATATCCTTCGCCACAACCTGGCCCTGCGAGGCCAAGAAGAAAAGAAATTATGCGCAGCGCGATTTCGTGTCTAATTTTCCTGGCGGTCGCCACTTTGGCCGCCGCCGCCCAGTCCAGCAACGCCGGGACGGTTACGGGCTTCGTCGTCGACCCCTCCGGAGCGGCCGTGCCGGGCGCCATGGTCAGCCTGACCGGCCCCGCCGGCTACTCGCATTCCGTCAAAGCCGACGCAAAAGGGGGGTTCGGTTTCACCAATGTCCCCTTGGGAACGTACGTGCTCGGCGTTGCCGCCAAGGGCTTCACCTTCGCCGGCCAGACGGTGGTGGTCGAAAGCCCGGTGCCCATACGCCTGAACCTGGCTCTGCGCGTCGCCTCCGCCAATGCCACCGTCCAAGTCGAGGCCGTGGGAGCGACGGTGCTGGAGAATCAGCCCGCGACGCAAACCGCTGTCGGCCAAGTTGCGCTGGAGCAGATGCCGGCCACGGCGCCGGGCAGCGATTTGGCCGCAGTCATTACGAACAGTTCGCCCAACGTCGCCGCCGACGCCAACGGGTTCTTTCATCCCCAGGGCGACCACGCGGAAACCACCTATGTCGTCGATGGCCAGCCCATCAGCGACCAGCAGAGCAAGCTCTTTTCCACCGCGATTCCCGCCAATGCCTTGGAATCGCTCGACTTGGTGACTTCGGCGCCGAGCGCCGCCTACGGAGATAAGCTCGGCCTGGTGGTGCGCGCGACCACGCGCTCCGGGTTGGGCGATCACCGCCCGACCGGCAATGTCCAGGCCTATTACGGCTCCTTCGGCACCGCCGGCGAACGGACGGCCTTCGGGATCGGCGGCGACAAGTTCGGCAACTTCTTGGCCCTAGATGGGGTGCGCTCCGGCCGCTTTCTCGACGCGCCGGAGTTCAGCCCCATGCACGACATCGGCAACAACCTGAGCGGCTTCGACCGCGTGGATTGGCAGCCGAGTCCCAACGATGCCGTGCACTTGGACCTGTTCGCGGCGCGCAACTGGTTCCAAGTGCCAAACACATACGATCAGCAGTCCGCCGGCCAAGATCAGCGGCAACGCGCGCTGACCTTCAACATTGCTCCCAGCTTTCAGCACATCTTCAGCCCCAACTTGCTGGGCACCGCCGACGTTTGGCTGCGCCGCGATCACGTCAACTACTATCCGAGCGCCAATCCCTTTCACGATCAGCCGGCCACCATCGGCCAGAACCGGTTTCTTACGAACTACGGCACCCGCCTCGAACTCGCCTACAATCGCTGGCGCAACAATCTCTCCGCCGGCGTGCAGCTCATGCAAACGCGCCTGGCGGAAGGCTTCAACCTAGGTATCACCGACCCGCTCTTCAACGCCGTCTGCGTGGACGCAAGCGGCAAACCGGTGGCTGCGCCCAACGTCACCAATCCCAGCGGTTGCGCCGCCGCGGGCTATGCTCCCAACCCCAAGCTCAACCCCGGCCTGGTTCCCTTTGATTTGACCCGCGGCGGCCAACAGTTCGTCTTTCACGGCCGCAAAAACATCAATGAATACGCCGCCTACTTGCAAGATGCCATAAGCCTCGGCAACTTCACCCTCAGCCCCGGTCTGCGCGTGGATCGGTATTTGGGCCTGGTCGCTTACACCGGCTGGCAGCCGCGCGTGGGCGGCTCCTACCTAGTGCGGCCCACCGACACCGTGCTGCGCGCCTCCTACTCGCGCGAATACGAGTCCCCGTATAACGAAAACTTGATTCTTTCGAGCGCCACCGGCGCCGGCGGCTTGGCCACCAACGTCTTCGGAGCCTTTGCCGGCGTGCCGCTGCAGCCCGGGCGGCGCAACGACTTCGACCTCGGCTTCGAGCAAAACATCACGCCAATGGTGCAGGTCAGCGGCGATTATTTCTGGAAGTTCACCAACGACGCCTTCGATTTCGATACCCTCTTCAGCACTCCGATAGCCTTTCCCATCAACTGGCGCAAGTCGAAGATCGACGGCGCGGGCGTGCGCGTGAGCACCAAGCCCCTGCACGGCCTATCGTTCAACGCCACTCTCGGCCACACGCGCTCCCGCTTTTTCGGCCCCGAAAACGGCGGCATCATCTTCAACTCGCCGCTCGATACCGGCGCCTTCCGCATCGATCACGACCAGGTGTTTCAGCAAACCACGGAGGTGCGCTATCAATGGCGGCCCAATATCTGGACCATCTTCACCTGGCGCTATGACAGCGGTTTGGTGGCCGGCTATTTCGCCGGACCCAACGGTTTGGCCAACGCCCTGGCGCTCGACGCGGATCAGCAGGCGGCGATCGGCTTTTTCTGCGGCGCGCAGGTCGCCACGCTCGCGGCGCCGATCACCAGTTGCACGGTGCCGTTTCCGCAGTGGGGCGCCAGCCGCGTGGTGATTCCGGCCCCCGGCACCGAGAACGACGACACGAACCCGCCGCGCATCGCCCCGCGTCACCTTTTCGACATTGCCATTGGCGACGACAGCCTGGCGCGAACCGAGTTGGGGCGCATGAGTGCGCGCCTCATCGTCACCAACCTGACGAACCGGCAAGCGCTATACAACTTCCTTTCCACCTTCAGCGGCACCCACTTCGTGGCGCCGAGAACCGCGGAGGTACAGCTCGGACTCACGTTCTAACCCGGGGGAAGGAACGGCGCGCAATCCGTTCCCGCGCCGACGGTGGTCGAAACGGTGGACCGCTGCGCTTGCCGCGGCATGCCTGGTCGTCGGCTTCTCGGCCGGCCTGCTCGGCTCGCTCATCGGGCTTGCCGTCGAGCGCGCGCGGGGTTTGTTATTGTCGGCGCCGGCGGTCGCGGCGCTCTGTGCCTGGGGACTGCTGCGCTTGCGCGCGAAGCTGTAAGCTGAATGCGCCGCGTTCGTCCGGCCGCTAAAATTAAGGAGTGAACAAGCTCTGGGACAAGCCGCCCTCGCCGCGTCCGGCGGCGGCGCCTTCGGCGCTGCCCGCCGGCGTCGTGATCCGCCATGGCGGCCGCGAAGTGCGCGTGGCGCCGGCGACGATCCTGGCGCCCATGGCCGGCATCACCGACACCGTCTTCCGGCGCTTTCTGCGCGGCCTGGGCGGCTGCGGCCTGATCATGACGGAGTTCACCTCCGCCGATGGGTTGATCCGCTCCGAGCGCGTCGCCCGCCGCTACCTGAGCTTCGGCGCCGAGGAACGCCCCATTGCGGCGCAGCTTTTCGGCAGCGATCCCGAGGTCTTGGCGCAGGCGGCCGAATTGGTCGAGCGGCTCGGCTTCGACGCCGTGGACCTGAATCTCGGCTGCCCGGCGAACAAAGTCGTCAAATGCAACGGCGGTTCGGGCCTGCTGCGCGATCTGCCGCTGCTCGCGCGGCTCTTCACGCGCATTCGCGCCGCCGTCACGATTCCGTTTACCGTCAAGTACCGCGCCGGCTGGGACGAGCGCACTCTCGTGCACGTCGAGCTGGCCCGCCTCGCCGAAGCCAGCGGCGTCAACGCGCTGGCGCTGCACGCTCGCACCCGCGCGCAGGGCTATGCCGGCGAGGCGCAATGGCAATGGATCGCGGCGGTCAAGCAGGCGGTGCGCATCCCCGTCTTCGGCAACGGCGACGTGCGCCGCCCGGAAGACGCCGCCGCCCTCGTCGCCGCCACCGGCTGCGACGCGGTCATGATCGGCCGCGCTGCTGCCAATAATCCCTGGATCTTCCGCCAAATCGAGCAGTACCGCACCACCGGCCATTACGATTTGCCCGGCGCCGCCGATCGCGCCGCCTTGATCGGCCGCTACTTCTCGTTGCTCGCCGCCGAGCGCTCGCCCGGCGCGCTGGGCAAAATGAAGCAATTCGTGGCCTGGTTCACCCACGGGGTCGAGGACGGCGCCACGCTGCGCAAGCTCGTCTATGAATGCCGCACCGAGCAGGAAGCGCTCGATCGGGTGACGCGCTTTTTCGGCATCGCGGATGACACCTGGCAGAGCGCCGTCGAAACATCGGGTACGGCGATCGCGGCCAGCAATCGCTGATTCGGCGACTCGTCAACGACCCCGGAGGGGCGCAGGGCACGGCATTGCCGCTGCTCGAGCACAAGTGCCAGATGTTTCCACCGATTGAAGAACGGCTTTGAGGAAGGGAGACCACCCAAGGAACGGCGGCACCGGCGAGACAGACTATAAGTTGCTGACGAATCAGGTGTTTATCCTGAATCATCGCGACGGGCGGCGAACCGAAAAATGGTCTCCTGGTCGAAAGTACAGGTCAACACCCCCGGTGAGACGGCGGACGGCTATTGGCGCCTAAACGATTGTGATGCTTTGATTTGCAGGCGGAGCTCGGGCGCGCGCCGGCGACTTGCGGTGTTGAGCTTCCCAACGGGTGGCGCCCAAGCGTGAGCCACCCGGAAGGAGGGGGATCGAAGCGCGTGGCGCCGCGATCCACTCCTGGCCGTCACTTCCGAGAGAGGCCAGATTTCAGTTGTCAAACAGCGGCGCGAGACCGAGGCGACGCCCGCGGCCCGCAGAGGCGACCCCTGGGGGGCCTCAAAAGTAGGATTCAGCTTGCGCCAGCAGGGTTGGCCGGGGCGGGGCACCGGCGGATGGCGGATGAGGCGCGGCAGGCGCCGGCGGGGCGGTAACGGGCGGCGTTCGAGGGGCGAGAGCGGTTTGCCGATGAGGCAGCCCGCCTGATGGTTCCCGGCCGGTTTGCGTTCTAGCGGCTGGGGCGGCGCAGGCCGAGGTAGCTCATGGCCATCTGCAAGTCCTGCCAGGCGGCCTTCTTTTGGGTCGGGTCGCGCAGCAAGTAGGCGGGATGGTAGGTCACGACCAGTTTGGTGGCGAAGTCACCGATCGAGATGTCGTGCAGGCGGCCGCGCACGGAAGCCAGCGAGCCGCGATAGTGCAGCAGGTTTTGCGCCGCCACCGAGCCGAGCGCGATGATCAACCGGGGCCGGATCGCGGCCAGCTGGCGGAACAAGAACGGCGAGCACGTGGCGCATTCATTCGGCTCGGGCGTGCGGTTTTCCGGCGGCCGGCACTTGACGACGTTGCAGATGTAGACCTGGCTGCGCTCGAGCCCCATGCCCTTTTGGATCATGTCGTTGAGCAATTGCCCGGCGCGGCCGACGAAGGGCACGCCCTGGCGGTCTTCGTCGGCGCCCGGGGCTTCGCCCACGAACACCAGCTCGGCGCGCGGGTTGCCGTCGCCGAAGACGATCTGTTTGCGCCCTTGCGAATGCAGCGGGCAGCGCGTGCAATCGCCGAGATCGGCGCGAATGGCGGCGAGCGCGGCGGCGGGGTCGGCGCTGGGAGCGGCCGCAGCGGTTTGGCCCGCCGCGGCCGGCGGCGGCGCGCTGGGCAGGGAGTCGAGCGCGCCGCGCGGCCAGCGCAGCGTCTCGATGCCCAGCTCCCGCTGAAACTCCAAGTAATCGAAGAGCAGCGAGCGCGATGCGGCGGGATGCGGCTCCGCCGGTCGCCGGCCGCCGGCCGCAGTGCCGCCGCGGCGGCGGGCAACGGCAGCGGCGCCGGGTGAAGAGGAGGCGTCGCCCTCGCTCATGCGCGCACCAGCCGCACGCTGGGGGAAGGGGCGAGCAGCGCGGCGGCGGCATCGAGGATCTGCCCGGCGATCTTCGACTTTGGCGCCCGCTCCAGCTTGCGATCGCCGGAGGCCGTGATCAAGAAGACCTCGTTTTCATCGGCGTCGAAGCCGGCGCCGGGGAGAGTGACGTCGTTGGCGACGATCATGTCCGCGGCTTTGGCTTGCAGCTTGGCGCGGCCGGCGGCAACGGGCGAGCCGGTTTCGGCGGCGAATCCGACCAAAATCTGGTGCCGCTTGGCGCGCCCGCAGGCGGCGAGGATATCGGGCGTGGGCTCGAGCTCCAAATGCAGGGGCGCCGCGGTCTTCTTGATCTTTTCCCCGGCGGGCTTGACCGGGCGATAATCGGCCACCGCCGCCGCCAAGATCGCCAAATCCACGTGCGGGAATTGCGCCAGCGCCGCCGCGGCCATCTCTTCCGCCGTGGTCACGGGAATCACCTCGATGCCGCTCGCGCGCGGCGGCTCCGCCGCCGTCGGGCCGGCGACGAGCACCACGGCGGCGCCGCGCCGCGCCGCGGCTTCGGCCAAGGCGAAGCCCATTTTGCCGCTGGAGCGGTTCGAGAGGTAACGCACGGGGTCGATCGCCTCGCGCGTGGGCCCGGCGGTGATGAGGACTTTGCGCCCGGCCAGATCGCGCTGGCCCTGCGCCAGCGCCCGCTCGAGCGCGGCCACGATGGCCTCCAGCTCCGCCAGCCTGCCTTCGCCGACCATGCCGCAGGCCAAATAGCCGGCGCCGGGCTCGACGAGCACGTGCCCGGGACGGCGGCGCAGCGTTTCCAGGTTGGCCTGGGTGGCCGCATGCCGCCACATATTGAGATTCATCGCCGGCGCCAAGATCACCGGCGCGGTGGTGGCGAGATAGAGGGTGCTGAGGAAATCGTCGGCGAAGCCGTGCGCGAACTTGGCCAGCACGTGCGCCGTCGCCGGCGCCACGACCAGCGCGTCCGCCGCCTGCGCCACGGCGATGTGCTCGATCGCGGCCTCGGCATCGGCCGGCGACGCGGCCGCGGTCTCGGGCGGAAACAGATCGGTGATGACCTTTTCGCCGGTCAGCGCGGCCAAGGTCATGGGGGCGACGAATTCGCGGGCGGCGCGCGTCATCACCGCTTGCACGCGATAGCCGGCCTGCTGCAGCAGACGCGCCAGCTCCGCCGCCTTGTAGGCGGCGATGCCGCCGCTGACGCCGAGGACGATTTTCATGGCGGGGCGGGCTAGTCGGCCGCCGGCTCGCCTTTTTCCTGGCCCGGCAGCGGCGGGGCGGTGTAGGCGACCAGGCCCGCCATGACTTCCTGCTCGGCGATGCGGGTGGGTTTTTTCGAGGCGATGGTGATCAGCGGCCGCGCGCCATTTTGGATCTTGCGGGCGCGCCGCGCCGCGATATGGACGAACTGGTAGCGGCTGGGCAAATCTTCGATGCTCTTATAGGCAGTCATGAACGCGTCTCCCCACGGCCTGTTTCCTCGGCGGTCAAGCCGAAAGAGCGCAACACCGGCGCCAAGCGCGCGGCGGCATTCTGTTGCCGGCACGTCTCGGCCAGCGCCGCCCAGCGGGGCTCGAGCGCCAGTCCCCGGGCGCGCGCGCGCTCGCTCAGCACCACGGCCTCTAATTTCTCGACCGACTCGTCGAGGCGGTCATTGATAATGACGTAGCCGTATCTATTATAAGCGGCGATCTCGCGCGAGGCATCGCCCAGCCGCTGCGCGATGACCTCCGGGCGGTCTTCGCCGCGGCTCTTGAGGCGCCAGGCCAAGGTGTCGCGGTCGGGCGGGACGATGAAGATGCTGACGGCCTCGGGCAGGCGCTCGCGCACCTGCGCCGCTCCCTGGACATCAATGTCGAGCACTAGGTCGCGGCCGCGGCGGCGAGCGTCTTCCAAGAACGACCAGGCGGTGCCGTAGTAATTGCCGAAAACGCAGGCATGCTCCAGGAACGCGCCGGCGGCGAGCATGCGCTCGAACTCCGCCGGGCTCACGAAGAAGTAGTCGCGGCCGTTCTGTTCGCTGCCGCGCGGGGCGCGGGTGGTGTACGAGATCGAGAACTCCAGGCCCGGCACCAGGCTGAAGAGCTCGCGCACCAACGTGGTTTTGCCGGAGCCCGAAGGCGCGGAGATGATGAACACGCAATTGCGGGGCGCGGCGGCGGAAGCGGGAGCAGGGGGCGAGGCCAAACGCCATTGTAGCCAGTTGGCCGCACGCGATGGCTCGCGCGGGCCGCATGCGGCAGGCGCCCGAGGGCAGGCGCGCGAGGCGAGAGCGGCAGCCAGGGCCCAGGCGGGGGCGCCGCGCCGCCGGGCGGGCGCGGTGCCGGCCGGGCCGAGGCGGCAAATCACTCCAGGTTCTGCACTTGTTCGCGCAGTTTTTCCGCCTCGGCTTTGAGCGTGAGGCCGTGGCTGGTGATGGCGAGCCCCTCGCCAGCGACGCTGGCGGTTTTCGAGAGCAGGGTATTGACCTCGCGATTCAGCTCCTGCAAGAGAAAATCGAGCTTTTTTCCGGCTTCGCCGCCCTGATCGAGAATATGGCCGAACTCGGCGAGATGGGCCTCCAAGCGCGCCAGCTCCTCGCTGATGTCGCTGCGTTCGACCAGCAGCGCCGCCTCCGCCGCCAGCCGCTCGGGGGGCAGCGCGTCGGCCAGCCATTGCGCGAAGCGGGCGCGCAAGCGGGCGGCGAAGGCCTCGGCGAATTGCTGGCGCAATTCGCCGATGGCCCGCACGCTGGCCGCCATCGTCCGGAGGCGCCGCCGCAGGTCTTCGGCGATGGCGGCGCCTTCGCGCTCGCGCATGCGGGTATGATCGGCGAGGCAGTCGCGGAGCACGGCTTCCGCGAGCGCCTGCAACTGCCCGCCGGCGCCGGCCTCGGGCGCGGCGACGGAGACGATGCCCGGCAGCCGCAAGACCTCGGCGGGCTCCAGCTCCGTTTGCCGAAGTTCGCGAAATTCGCGCTGCAACTCGCGAAAGGCCTCGACGTAGGCGGCCGCTATTTCGCGGTTGATGACGACGCGGCCGGCGGGGGCGCGCTCGAAGGTGGCGGTGAGCTCGACGCGGCCGCGGTGAATCGCTCCCCGCAGCGCCTGCTCGAAGGCCGGCTGCAGCGCCTCGAGTTCCGCGGGCAGGCGCAGTTGCAGGTCGAGAAAGCGATGATTGAGGCTGCGCACGCGCAGGCGCAGCGCCACTCCCGCCGCCTCGCCGCGCGCGGCGCCATAGCCGGTCATCGAACGCAGCGGCGCTGGACTCATGGTGGTAGCGTGCCATCAAACTTCCGGCAGGCGCATCACTTTTTTACCCATGCGCACGATCGCGGCCATCGCAAGGCAGGCGCCGCGCGCGTGCGGCCATGCGCGCCGGCGCGGCCCGTCTCGTCGGGAAGGGATCCGGGTTCGTCACGGCGCCCCAGGCACGCCGGGCGCCGCCGCGGCGGATAAAAGACCCCCTCGACCGAACGATTGGCGACGCTGCGCGCCCGCGGCGTTCTGCTCACCTTGGCCCGGCTGGGTGGAGGCTGCAGGGATCGCCGGCGCGGCGGTGGAGCGCGGCCGCCGGCTAGGCGGGGGCGCCGCGGGCGCCCAGGGTGGCGGCGGGCTCGACATCGGCGAACTGCAGGTCGTGCAAGCGGCGATACGCGCCGCCGGCGGCGATCAGCTGGTCGTGGGTGCCGGCCTCGACGATGGTGCCGCCCTCGAGCACGACGATGCGATCGGCGCGGCGCACGGTCGAGAGGCGGTGGGCGATGACGAAGACGGTGCGGTTGCGCATGAGGTTGTTCAGGGCGCGCTGCACCAAGAGCTCGCTTTCGGCGTCGAGGGCCGAGGTGGCCTCGTCGAGGATCAAGATCGGCGCATTCTTGAGCAGGGCGCGGGCGATGGCGATGCGCTGCCGCTGGCCGCCGGAGAGGCGCATGCCGCGCTCGCCCAGGCGCGTGGCGTAGCCCTCGGGCATGGCGGCGATGAATTCGTCGGCGAGCGCGGCTTCGGCGGCGGCGCGGATGCGCGACTCCGGCACGCTGTGCGCGCCGTAGGCGATGTTCTGCGCCGCGGTGGCGTTGAACAAGATGGTGTCTTGGGTCACGTAGGCGATCTGCTCGCGCAGCGAGCTGAGCGTCAACTCGCGGATATCATGGCCGTCGATGACCACGCGGCCGCCGGTCACGTCGAAAAAGCGCGGGATCAGGTTGACGAGCGTGGTCTTGCCGGCGCCGCTCGAGCCGACGATCGCCAGCACCTCGCCCCGCCGCACCTCGAGGTCGATGCCGCGCAGCAGGTCCTGGCCGGGCTCGTAGGCGAAGGCGACGTTTTCGAAGCGCACCGCCTCGCGAAAATGCCGCAGCCGGCGCGCGTTGGGGCGCTCGGCCACTTCCTCGCGCGCATCCATGTACTCGAAGACGGTCTGCGCCGCTCCCGCCGCCTGCTCGAAGCTGTTATAAACGCCGCTCATCCGCCGCAGCGGCTGGTAGAGCTGCACAAGGGCGTAGATGAAGGCGAAGAAGGTGCCTTCGGTCATCACCCGGTGATTGATGGCGCCCCGGCCGTAGAGCACCATCAGCGCCAAGGTGAAGGCGCCGAGAATCTCCATCAGCGGCGAGCTGACGCCTTGCTGCAGGATGTAGCGCAGGTTTTCGCGCAGCAGCCGCATCGCCGCCTCGCGGAAGCGCTGCACCTCGCGCCGCTCCATGTTGAAGGCCTTGACGATGCGGTTGCCGGTGATCGTCTCGTGCAGGATGTGCTGCACGTCGGCCAGCTTGTCCTGGCTGCGCCGCGTGGTGCGCCGCACCCGCCGCCCCAGCCGCGCGGTGGGAATCACCACCAGCGGCAGCAGCAGCACGGCCATGGCGGTGAGCCGCCAGTTGAGCGCCAGCAGCACCACCACCATGACCACGAGGGTGAAGCCCTGCTGCAAGGCGTCGGAGAGGCTGTGCGAGGCGGCGACCTGAATCTTGTCGATGTCGTTGATGGTGGTGGAGATGAGCTTGGGGGTGGTGTGCCGCTGGAAGAAGCTGGCCGACTGGTAGATCAGCTTCTCGTAGAGGGCGTTGCGCAAATCGGTGACCACGCCGAAGCCGACGTAGTTGATCAGATAGCCGCCGAGGTACTCGGCCGCGGCCTTGAGGCAATACACGCCCACGAAGACGCCGAGCACCAGCGAAGCCGGATTATGCGAGAACCAATGCGGAACGAAGCTGTCGAGGTAAATCTTGTGCGGATACCACGCCGCCCCCTTGAACAGCAGCACGCGGCCGCCGCCGCTCGCGGGATTGAGCACGCGGTCCACCACGGGCGCGATGAGCAGCGCCACCAGGCCGGCCAGCGCCGCGGCGGCGGCCATCAGCACGACGGCGCCGAGGAAGGCTCCCAGGTAGCGGCGGACGAATTTCAGCAGGCGGAGGAGTTCACGCATCCCGACAGGCCGATGCTTCGAGCCTACGAGCTTGAGGGCGGCTTTGCAACGCGTCCGTGGGCCGGGTTGTTTACCGCGCCATGTCCCGGTGCGTGACCTTCACGTTATAGCCGGCCCGGGCCAGCGCCCGCCCGATGGCTTCGGCGATCATCACCGAGCGGTGCTGCCCGCCGGTACAGCCGAAGGCGATCGTCAGATAGCTCTTGCCCTCCTCCACGTAGTGCGGGATCAAGTACACGAGCAGCCCGATGATGCGGTCCATGAATTCGCGCGTCTGCGGGAACGAACGGATGTACTTGGCCACTTGCGGGTCGCGGCCGGTGCGGTCGCGGAACTGAGGGATGTAGTTGGGATTGGGCAGGAAGCGCACGTCGAAGACCAAATCGGCATCGCCGGGCACGCCGTTGCGGAAACCGAAGCTGTTGACGGCCACGCGCAGCGCGCGGCCGGCGTTGCCGTGGATCACGCGGTCGGTGATGAAGTTGCGCAGCTCGTGGACGTTGAACTTCGACGTATCCACGACCAGATCGGCGGCGGCGCGAATCTTGGTCATAGCCTTGCGCTCGGCGCGGATGGCGCGCGCCACCGCGCCCGCCTGCGCCAGCGGGTGCGGGCGCCGCGTCTCGCTGAAGCGCCGCATCAGGGCCTCGTCGCTGGCTTCGAGAAACAGCAGCGTGATGCGCACCTCGGCGCCGCGCAACTGCCGCACCAGCGCCGGCAGCGCGTCCAGGCGCTGGCCCTCGCGAATGTCGATGACCAGAGCGGCGCGCTCGATGTCGCTGCTCATGCCCACCAGCTCGACGAACTTGGGCAGCAGGTCCACCGGCAAGTTGTCCACGCAGTAGTAGCCGGAGTCCTCGAAGGCCTTGATGACCGAGCCTTTGCCCGAGCCGCTCAGGCCGGTGATGATGACGAGATGGCGTTCGCCGCGGGCCGGCGGCGGCGCCGGGCTGGCCGCCGGCTGGGAAGTGGGCATGGGTCGCTCCCGCCCTCCGGCTAGGCCTTGCGCCGCCGGCGGTGGGTCGAGGGAATGTGCATGTCCTCGCGGTATTTGGCCACGGTGCGGCGGGTCACGTCAATGCCCTGCGCGCGCAGGATTTCGGTGATGCGCTCGTCGGTGAGGGGATGGCCGGGATCTTCCTCGTCGATGAGTTTTTTCACCCGCCGCTTGAGAATCAGCAGCGAGGTCTCGCCGCCGCGCGCGCCCTGCACCGCCTCGGTGAAGAAGAAGCGCAGCTCCAGCACGCCTTGCGGCGTGTGCGCGTACTTGTTGGCGACGGCGCGGCTGACGGTCGAGGGATGGACACCGATCTCTTCGGCGACTTCCTTGATCATCATCGGCCGCAGCCGGTCGATGCCGTGGTCGAGGAAATCGCCCTGCCGGGCGATGATGGCGTGGCAGACGCGGGCGATCGTCTGCTTGCGCTGCTCCAGGTTCTTGAGGAACTGGATGGCGCTGGCGTAGCGGTCGCGGATGTAGCGGGCGACGTCGCGCTGGCTCTTGTCCCATTTCATCAGCCGGTAATGGCGGTTGAGGCTGAGCTGGGGCAAGCCGTCGTCGTTGGTGACGACGCGGTATTGGTTGGGGCAATCCTCGCGCTCGCAGATCCAGCAGCGCTCGGGCCGGCCCTTGACGAAGAAGACGTCGGGCTCGATCAGGCGCGGCTGCGCCTTGTTGTAGCGGCGCCCGGGATGGGGATCGAGCTTCTTGATCAGCTCCAGCGCCGCCATCACGTCTTCGACGGACACGGCGAGGGCGCGGGCGATTTCGCGGTATTGGCGGCTTTCGAGCGCGGCGAGATGGTCGCTCACCAGCGCCAGCGTCAGGGGATTGACCACCGGCCACTGCCGCAGCTGCAACAGCAGGCATTCGCGCAGGTCGCGGGCGCCGACGCCGGCGGGATCGAACGACTGCACCAGCGCCAGCGCTTCGCGCATCGCCGGCAGCGGCAGCTGCTCGAGCTGCGCGATCTCCTCGATCGCCAGCGGCTGGCGGCCGCGCTCATCCTCGGCGGTCAGATAGCCGTCTTCGTCGAGGTTGCCGATGATCGCCTCGGCGGCCTCGCGCACCTCGGCCGAGACCGCCACGCTGCTCAATTGCCAGCGCAGATGCTCGGAGAGGCCGGTGGGCGCGCTGAGAAAGGTCTCGAAACTGGGCTTCTCGATCTCCTCCCGCTCGTGGCCCTGATAGCCGGGGTCGAGATATTCGTCGAAGAAGCTGCCGTAGTCGATCTCATCGAAGGGATCGACCGGCGTCTCGGCCGGCGCTTCCGCCCCGGCCTCGGCGGCGGGCGCGCGGTCGGCGAGCTCGGCGGCGCCCGGCGGCAGCGCGTCGTCGCCGGCGAGGCCGCCGCCGGCGCCGTCGGTTCCGGCCCCGTCCAGGGCGCTCTCGCTCTCGCGCCCGGCGCCATCGACGGCCGCCAAAATCTCGCCATCGGCGGGCGCGCGCCGCAACTCCTCCTCGGCGGCGTTCAATTCCTGCAGCGTCGGCACCGGCTCGTCCTGCGCCTCGTCGAGCAGCGGATTTTCCAGCAGCTCTTCGGTGATCGCCTCCTCCAGCTCCAGCTTGTTCATGGCCAAGATGCTGACCATCTGCACCAGTCCCGGCGTCAGGGACTGCTTCAGCATCGGCTTGGGAACCAGCTTGGGGCCTTGATACATACGGGGGACCTGAAGGCGAGCGGCGTCTAGACCAGCGTAAACGACTCTCCCAAGTACACGCGCCGGACTTCGGGATCGCGGGCCAGCTCCGCCGGCGGGCCGGCGCGGAAGATCCTGCCTTCGTTGATGATATAGGCGCGGTCGGTGACGCTCAGGGTTTCGCGGACGTTGTGATCGGTGATGAGCACGCCGATGCCGGCGCGCTTGAGATCGAAGATGATGCGCTGCAGCTCCAGCACCGCGATCGGATCGATGCCCGAGAACGGCTCGTCGAGCAGGATGAAGCGCGGATTGATCACCAGCCCGCGCGCGATCTCCACCCGCCGGCGCTCGCCGCCGGAGAGGGCGTAGCCGGGGGTGCGCCGCACCTTGCTCAGCCCGAGCTGCTCGATCAGCTCTTCCATGCGCGCCTGCCGCTGCGCCTGAGTTAGCGGCTGGGTTTCGAGAATCGCCATCAAATTCTGCTCGGCGGTAAGTTTGCGAAAGATGGAAGCTTCTTGCGGCAGATAACTTACTCCCAGGCGCGCCCGCTGGTACATGGGCATCACCGTGAGATCGCGGCCCTCCAGCCAGATGCGGCCCAGGTCGGGCGCGATCAGGCCCACGATCATGTGAAAGGTCGTGGTTTTGCCCGCGCCGTTCGGGCCCAGCAGGCCCACCACCTCGCCTTGTTCCACTTCGAGACTCACATCGGCGACTACGGTTCGGCCCTGATATTGCTTGACCAGGCTTTGAGTTGAAAGGCGAGCCATGGGCGCGTTGGGGAAAGGCAAGGTAAGCGTCAGATTCCGTGCGGTTTACTTTTGAACCCGATACTCTCCAAAGCTGCGCGCTCCGGCCCCACTCTCGACCCGGATGCTATCACTGGAGGGGGAGAAAGTCAACGTACTGCCGGACAAAAATCCCAGTTCGGCATCAAAAATGCTGGGACTTCCCCCGCTGAGCGTCACTTCGTCGCGCGTGAAGTCATAGACCATGCGCTCGGCTTTCGCCTGGCGTCCGGGCTGGCGCATCTCCGCGCCGCCGCTGGCGATCACCCGCTGGATTCGCGCCGGGGCGGCGGCGTTCGCGGCGGCAGGCAGTAATTCCACAGTAAGGCGCGGGGCGGTCAAAGTAGCATCTCCGGCGCTAACCTGTACGTGGTCCGAATAGCTGGCCTGACGTCCGGCACCAGAGTAGATAAGGCGGCCGGCGGTGATCGTGACCGGCATGGCGCCGGCGGCGGCGGCGCGCCGGCCCGGGCGGGCGAGCGCGGCCAACCCCGCCCGGCCGCCGGCGGCGGGCAGCCCGTGCGGGGCCAAGAAGGTGGTCTTCACGCCGCCGCTCGCGGTGACGCGCGGGCCGGCGCGGTCGAAAGCCACCTGCTCCGCCCACAGCACGTTCGCGCCCTGCCACAGGCGCACCGCGCCTGTGAACACTCCCGCCGCGCCGTTGCGCTCGATGCGCGCTTGCTGGGCGGCGATATTGACCGCCTGCGCGGCGTCGCCGAAGTAGGCGCTGGCGGGTGGCGCGTTGGGCGTGGCGGCGGCGCGCGGCAGCAGGGCGGCGACCACGCCGCCATCGGCCTCGGTCACGCCGTTCTGCTGCCGCACCTCCGGCGCGGAGAGCCGCAAGGCGGGACTGGCGGCCGCGACTTGGCCCTGGGTGAAGGCGCTGGCGGGCTGGGCGGCGAGCCGCAGCGCGTTGGCGGCGGGCTCGAAGTCGGCGGTATCGGCGCGCACCTCCTCGTCGCCTTGGCGCAGGATCACGTCGCCCGCGGCGCGGGCGGCGCGCAGGCGGCCATCGGCGCCGAAGCTGGCGCGCACGCGCTGCGCGCTCAGCGTGCGCCCGCCGGCGGCGGTCAACTGCACCGCGCCCGCGCCCGTCACGATTTGCGGCCGCTGGCTGGCATCGAGCCGCACGGCGAGGCGATCGGCGGTGATGCGTTCGGGCTCGCTGCCGGGCGCCAGCCAGCTCGCCGTGCCGCGGCCGATGCTGGTCACGGCGGCGAGGCGCACGGCGCCGCGGCGGGCCGGCGGCGCGAAGGCGAAGGCCAGCGCCGGCGCCACGATCGTCGCCGTGCCGCCGCGCCGCGTGGCGAGCAGAGCGGCCGCGGGCGGCGGCGAAATGCCGGCCGCGGGCCGCGGCGCGCCGCCGGACGCGGCGGCGGCGAGCTCGAGCCGGGCGCCGCCGCCGGCAAGAGCGCTGCTCGGGGCGTTGCCGGGGGCGAACGCCACCGCCAGCGTGGACGCGGCGAGCCGTTCCTGCCCGCGCGGGCCCGCCGCCGTGAGCTGCACGCCGCCGCTCATTGCCAGCGCGCGGGCCTCATATTGGGTCTGCGCCAGCGGCTCCGCTCCGCCGCGGCGCGGCGCAGCCGGCAGCAGATCGAGGCGGGCCTGCCCGGCCCGCGCCGCCAGCATGCGGTCGCCATCGCGCCCGCCGGCGGCGACCTGGCCGCGCGCCAGCACCTGGCGCACGGAATAATCCGGGCGCAGCCCCAGCACCATGGTTTGCGCGGCGAGCCAGCCCGTGCCGCGGCGGATGCGCGGCTGCTCGGAAAGGACGATGCGGCTGCCGGGATGATCGAAGCGCGCGGCGCCGGCGGTGATCTCGAGCGGCGGCTGACCCGGCCGCACCCATTGGAGGCGCACATGCCCGGCGAGCGTGAGCTGGTCGGTGGCGGCGTCGAGATGCGCGCGCTCGGCGGTGCCGCTGGCGTCGAGATAGCGAAAATCCAAGCCGCCGGCCACGTCGCCGGCGCCGGACTTGGCGTTGAAACTCAGATCGCGGGCGGCGACGTGCACCGGCGCGTCGAGCGCCGCCGCGCCGCCGATCAGCGCCGCCGCGCCGCCGGGCGGGAGCTCGGCTTCGAGGTCCAGGTGCACCAAGCTTTGCGCCCGCACCATGCCGGTGTTGGGATCGTAGTCGAAGGAGGCGCCGGCGATGCGATCCACGTGCCGGCCGTCGGGGTCGAAGAGATCCAGGTCCACGTTCTGCAGCGCGACGCGCTGCTGCTCGCGGTATTGCGTGGCGATGCCGGCGGCGAGCCGGAAGAGCATGCGCCCGCCGACCGAACGCGACAAGACGAAGCCGCTGGCGGTGCGCTCGATGGACGTGCTCACCACCGCAATCGGCGGCCGCGCCGCCGGCCGCCGCAGGAGATAGCTGGTCAGCACCGCGCCGGCGGCGGCGAGCAGCAGGACCGCGAGCACCAGCCGCGTCCGGAACCACGGGCCGCCGCCGGGCGCGGGCGCCGGCTCCGGGGGCGGCGCCGTCCCGGGATTCGGCGCGCCGGAAAATTCGGGAGGTTCGGCCACTGATTCAAGTCTAGGCCCGCGCCGCGCGCGCCAACCCTGGCCGCCGCCGCGGCGGCATCGCCGCCCGCGCCGGCGCCGCGGCGGCGCGGCGGAACTGCTTGCCGGCCCCGGCTCACGCTATTCCCTGCGCTTTTCCCGCCGTTCGCTGCGAGTTTTCGGCGCTTCCCGCCTGCCGCCGTGACACCGCCCCGCCGCCCGGCCAACACTGATAAGCTGCGGGACGATGCGCCGCCGTTACTCCAAACCGTTGAGCCGCCGCTGGCGTGAATGGCGCGGCGTGGCCAAGGCGGTGCTTTCGACCGCGCATCCGGTGCAGGCGCACATCGTGCCCATGCGGCGCTGCAATCTCGCCTGCGCCTACTGCAACGAATTCGACGACGTTTCCCAGCCCGTGCCCCTGGCCGAAATGCGCCGGCGCATCGCCAAGCTGGGCGAACTGGGCACGAGCCTGATCACGGTCAGCGGCGGCGAGCCGCTGCTGCACCCCGACCTCGACGAGATCATTCGCGCCATCCGCGCCGCCGGCGCGCTCGCCGGTCTGATCACCAACGGCTATCTGCTGGTGGCTTCGCGCATCGAGCGCCTCAACCGCGCCGGCCTCGACTACCTGCAAATCTCGATCGACAACGTGCAGCCGGACGAGATTTCCAAAAAGAGCCTGAAGGTGCTCGATCGCAAGCTGGAGCTGCTGGCGCAGCACGCGCGCTTCGACGTGAATATCAACTCCGTGCTGGGCGCGGGCGTGAAGCATCCCGAGGACGCGCTGATCATCGCCCGCCGCGCGGTCGAGCTGGGCTTCATCACCACCGTCGGCGTGATCCACGACGGCCATGGCCAGTTGCGGCCGCTCTCGGAGCGCGAGCTGGCTGTTTACGAGGCGGTCAAGCGGCTGGGCAAGACGCACTTCGCCCGCTTCCACCGCTTTCAAGACGATATCGCGCGCGCCCGTCCCCACGACTGGCGCTGCCGCGCCGGCGCCCGCTATCTCTATGTCTGCGAGAACGGCCTGGTGCACTACTGCTCGCAGCAGCGCGGCTATCCCGGCGTGCCGCTGCTCGACTATTCGCGCGCCGATCTGCGCCGCGAGTACGTCACCGCCAAGGCCTGCGCGCCGTATTGCACGGTGGCCTGCGCGCATTACACCTCCGTGCTCGACGCCTGGCGCGGGCGCCAGCGCGGCGCCGCGCCGGAGGCCGCCGCCGCTCCCGCCGCCGCTCCCGAGCTAGTGCAGATCGGCTCCGGCGCCGATCGCGCCTGACGCCGCCGCCGCCGGCGCCGAGCGCAGCCCCGCCCACGCGCCCAGCGCCGCCGCCAGGATCAAGACTCCGATTCCCGCCAGCCAGCCGGGCTTCACGACCATGATCAGCATCACGCCCAGCGCCAGCGCCGGCGTCATGTAGTGCGCCGCGCGCGGCAACGGCGTGCGCAGCGCCGCCGCCACTTCCACCGGCACGCCGCCGCTCGCCGGCAGCCGCGCGGCCTGCCGCCGCACCTGCTTGCCCGCCGCCGCGCCCACCCCCTCGAGCGCGATCAGCCCGGCGATCGAGAGCAGGATCCACGGCCGCGACCAGCTCCAGGCCGCCTGCGTCAGCCAGGCGCCGGTCGCCAGCAGCGCCAGCGCCAGCCAGGACATCGCCCGCTCGCCGCCGGCGACCATGCCGCAGGCCGCGCGCGCTTCGTCCGCCGCCGCCGCGCGCCCCAGCCGGTCCACGCCCGCATGGATCAGCATGGCGTACCAAAACACCAGCGCCACCGCCGCCAAATGCAAGAACAGCACCCAGGGATACCAAGACATCTCCCCGATTGTATCGGCCCCGCGCCCCCGCCGCGCCCGCGCCCGGACGAGACGCGGCCGAGCCTGCGCGCGCGGTTGCGGCCCGGCGGACTCGGTCGCTCGGCGGCCCGAGAAGTTCTCTCTCGTGCCTTCTGCTGTTTGCTGCGCCGAATGCGTCCCGGGGCAATCCGTCCCGGCGCCCGGGTTGCGCCACCGGCGCTCCGCGCGGCGCCCGCGTGCTACCGTGAATCCGTAAGCGCGGGCGCGTAGCTCAGAGGACTAGAGCATCCGCCTTCTAAGCGGAGGGTCGCAGGTTCGAATCCTGCCGCGCCTGCCAAGGTTTTCAATGAGTTGCGGGCGGCAGCCCCGGTCGCGACGGCAGGCTTCCAAAGGATTTTCCAAAAGGATTGCGTTTCGTCCCCCCGCCGGCGGCCGCCTTGACGCCCAATCGCTCGCGCCCGCCGGATCGCGGCCCGCGATCACGGGCCCGCACCGGGCCCTTCAGAGGACTCCGGCGGCGATCGGCCGAGCCCCGGTTGCGCCATGCGGCTTCGGGCAACGCTCTCGGTTCACCCGTCCATAACCCGCCAGGCCAAGAAACCCAAAGCGGGCAGTTGTGTGGAGTGGGAGTAGTCTATTGGGGTCATGGGACAACCGATCCCGGGGTTCCGGCGGCGGAAGCGAGGCGGGGAGATGTTCGCCGATCTGGGCGTCGCCCTCGGCGCGGTGGCGCGAGCGCAGTTCGCGTTCTACCTGGGCAGGTGGGGCGGCCGCATGCCGGGCTGGCGGCGCGCGATCTTGGCGGGCAGGGCGAGAGCCTACGCTTTGCGCCCAGCGGCATCGTGGTCGAAGTGGGGACGGTCCATGCACGCCAAGCGCGGCGGACTCGCCCGGCAACGGCAGCGAAGGGAGGCGGCGAATGGCGGCAAATCTTGACAAGAAACCCGCGGCCACGGCCGAGACAATGAGCGACTCCGAGGTGCGGCGCGCGCTGGCGGAATTGGGGATTCCAGCGCCGGATAAAATCACCGCGATTGAGCGCTGGGTGCTGTCTCTGCCTAATGAGTTTTTCGGCGTCAACTCTATCAAAACGCCCCCGCAAAAGACGGCGCCGCGGACGCGAGCCGTCGCCCGGCCAGTTGACAGCGGCATGCGCCGGAGGTAAGTTTGGGCCGATCACAAAGCGGCCCCTGACGGCGAGCAAACGCCGGCAAGGGCCTGACGCGCAACGTGCAATGGCACGCGACGCGCTGCGCCGATTTTACCAACCTCGCGGCCTCCGCGCCCGGATGAGGGCGATCCGAGGAGGCAACATGAAATCTCAACCAAAACTTGCGGCCATTGAGGCGCCAGCGCAGGCGCTCGAGCGTGATTCCGTGATCGTCAGGCTCCGCAACGCGAAGGGCCGCGAAGTCGTAGGCGACCGCGTGATCGTGCGCGTGGTAGCCGACCTGATCGTCGATTCATACGATCATCCCAACTGCGATCGCTTTTTGCCGGGCCAGTTTGTTGTGGCATACCATCTTCTTGCTAACATGAATGCCCAACTCGGCCGCATCAGTCCGGCGGGCCTCGGCCTGCGTCGGCTCGCCCCGACCGAAACCACCATCGGCTACGATCCCGCCGTAAGTATAATATTCAGCGAAAACGGCGACCTGGGAGGCGGTGCGGAATGAGCGGGAACCTGGTCCTGTTTCCTGGCGCCGACGCCACGGCCAGGTTAGACCGCCGCCTTGGAGTTACCGGCTCTGGTCTCCAGAAACCTGAATTCAGCCCGGGGGATCGTGCGCCCTCGCCGCAGCGAATTGCCGCAATTTATGACCGTCTGCGCGGTGAGCGACATCGCAAGTCGGTGGAGAACTTTATTTTGGACCAACTGTCGGCCGAGAAAAGCTGGCCCGACACCATTAATCTCTAGCCGTGCGCGCCCGACGGCGGCGGCACCGGGCGGCGAGAGCGGCGGTGCCGCATGACGAGCGCCTGCGGCGGCGGGCCCACTCGCCGCCGCATTCTTTGGGGCGCGACGCCACCGACAATTTGCGTATGTAGCCCTCAACCCGAAGCGTGATTTGAGAGTACACTGCCTGGTGAAATGAGCGGAGGCGAAATGGCGACCGAATCACTCACGCCGAGCGAAGCGGCGCATAAGAAAGCCACCGCCGAGCCCTCGTGGAGCGAGCGCCACCCGGCGCTATCGTGTTTGGTGGGATTCGTCGGATTTATCGCAGCGGTTCTGACGGTAGTCTATGCCGCTGGCGACGGTGCGGTGGTAGGCGGGTCATTCCGCCTGGCGGCCGTGATATTGCGATGGGTGGCGGTGGAGTTCCTCGCTCTTGCCAGAGATGCGCCCTCGTGGTTCTGGCTGCTGTGTGCGGCGGCTCCGGCGCTCCGCCATTACGAGAGCGTGAGCAATCAACGCTGGAACATCATCCGTGAGCTACTGGAAGACAACTGCAACCTGCTGGCACAAGTCAGGGATGAGTTACGCACTCGCCGCTGACCCGCCGCCGCGGTGCGGATCGGAGGTGGAGAATGATCAAATTTTTCGCCGGCCTGTGCATCGTGATCGTGACGCTGTGGATCGCCCGCGGCACCGACAGCGCGGTCGTGCAAATCGGTTGCGGCGCCCTGGGCCTGCTTGGCGTGTTGGCCGTGGAAGCGTG
>Ga0209062_1001934_pt1 | contig 31001 bp, 33 predicted proteins | sample Coa_R2_2_FD_187158 | JGI IMG/M metagenome (GOLD analysis project Ga0209062, IMG submission 187158) | Surface soil microbial communities from Centralia Pennsylvania, which are recovering from an underground coalmine fire - Coalmine... | ecosystem: Environmental > Terrestrial > Soil > Unclassified... | reverse complement strand
CGGAGGGCGGCGGCGAGATAGAAGACGGTGCCGATCGCGATCACGGCGCCGTGCGGCAGCCCGACCGCGCGCGGGCTGCGCACGTCGAGCTCCTCCTTGCCCGCGTAAGCGGGACGGCCGTGCCCCAATTCGCTCAGGATGAAGCCGACGTTCCAGAGCGTTTTGCCGAGGCGGCGGCGGAGGGTGACGAGCAGCAGCGCCATCGCGCCGCCGACGATCGCGGTGATCAGGAAGATACCGAACCAGCGCTGCCAGCCGGCCAGCGCGCCTACCGCGGCCATGAGCTTGACGTCGCCGGCGCCCATCGCGCGCAGGATGTACAGCACCATATAAACGCCGAAACCGGCCAAAAATCCTTCGAGCGCGAAGAGGAAGCCGCCCTCCGGCGGGCCGATCAGTGTGTTGATCAGGAAGCCGAGCAGCACGCCCGAAAGCGTCAGCCAGTTGGGGATGCGGCGGCCGCGGATATCGAAAATCGCGGCAAGGGCCAGCAGCGCCAGGAGCACCATTTCGACCTTTTGCGGCGGAAGCGAGAACAAGGCCATGGAGAGCCAAGTATAGCGCGGTTGAGACGCGGGCCCAGAGCTATCGAAGGTTATTGCGCCGATCCGCTGACCCGGACTCCCGGAACCGGGATGCCATCTCCGTATTGCGCGATTCCCGGAATGGAAACGGGCAGGCGGCCGCGGATGGCAATCTCACCCCAGAGCGCCTGGACGGCGGCGGTTTCCGCAGGCGGGACGTTGCTGAACGTGGCGAGATAAGCGGCCACATCGGGGAAGCTGCGGAGCAGATACGGGCTGCCGAGCGCGATCAGGACGACGGGCTTTCCGGTGGCGATCAGGGCGCCGACGGCGCGGGGAAGATCGCCCGCGAGGCCCACCGAGCCGCGCGCCGCGGTCACGGACGCAAAGGCGGCAACCACGTAGTTCCGGCAATCCGTCAGGCGCGCGAGCGCGTCATCGATCTCCGCGGCCGGCATGCTGGGATCGAGCGTGGCGAGGCGCGCCTGCGGCAGCCGTTTGTGCACCTGCTGGGTAAAGACCTGGCCTTCGCTGGAGTAGCGGCCCTCCGGCATGACGACGAAGCACGCGGCATCGGGAGCGGCCAGGGGCACGAGCGATCCCTGGTTGCGCACGAGGGTCACGGCGCGGCCCGCAATCTCGAGCGCCTTTTCGTTGGCTTCCGGGGCGTCGAGCGTGTCGGCGAGGGCTTCGACGTCGACGAAGCGCTTGCGTTCGAGGCCGAGCCGCTCCTTGGCGGCGAGGAGGCGCGCGACGCTTTCGCGGATGCGCTGGCGGGAGAGGCGGCCGGACTGCTCGGCGGCGAGCACGGCGCGGATGGCGGCATCGGGATCGGCGGGCATCAGCAGGGTGTCGGCGCCGGCGGCGAGCGCGCGCACGCATGCTTCGCCGCTCGAGAAGCCCTGGGCGATGCCGCCCATATCGAGAGCGTCGGTGACGGTGAGGCCTTTGAAGCCGAGCTCGTTGCGGAGCAGGCCGGTGAGGATCGCGGGGGAAAGGGTCGCGGGGAGGTCGGCGGGCGCGAGCGCGGGAATGGCGATGTGCGCGGTCATGATCGCGTCGACGCCGGCCGCGATGGCGGCCTTGAAGGGCACGAGCTCGAGTTTTTCCAGGCGCTCGCGATCGGCGGCGATCGAGGCGAGATTGAGGTGCGTGTCGACCGAGGTGTCGCCGTGGCCGGGGAAATGTTTGGCGGTGACGAGGACCGGATTACGCGGATCGGAGTGGGCGCCCTCGATGAAAGCCTTCACGTGGGCGGCGACATCGAGCGGATTTTCGCCGAAGGACCGGATATTGATGATGGGATTTTCGGGATTGCTGTTGACATCTGCGACCGGATACAGAATCCACTGTACGCCGGCGGCCCGGGCTTCGCGCGCCGTGACTTCGCCTTCATAGCGGGTCAGGGCGGGGTCGCCCGCGGCGCCGAATGCCATGGCGTGAGGGAAAACGGTCGCGCCTTCGAGGCGCATGGAGGCGCCGCGCTCGAAATCGCCGCCGACCAGCAGGGGCACCGCCGCGAGACGCTGCATCTTGTTGAGAAACGCGGCGACTTTGTACGGCTCGGCCTTTTGGATGGTGCGGCCGTTGGAGACGTTGTTCAGGATCAGGCCGCCGATATGCAACTCGCGGACGAGGCGCGCGTAGCGGCGGTATTCGGCCGAGCGGGTATTGGGAGATTGGCCGTGGAAGGAGACGAAAATGAGCTGCGCCACTTCATCCCGCGGCGTCATGGCGCGCATCCAGCGGCGGACGGTGGCGGAGGCCTTCACCGGCGGAGGGGCCGGCCGGGCCGGCGCTCTCCGCGCGGCGGGTACAAGAGCCGGCGCGCACACAAGGAGCGCGGTCAGCAGACGGGTGAAGCCATGGCGCACTATTTCAGTGTGGCATGAAGCCGAGGGCCAGTGGGTCGAATCTTTCGCTTACTCGCGCGGGCGCTTACACGGGCGGGCGCTTACACGGGCGGCTTTTCTGCGGTTACGCGCGGACCAGGCGGCGCGGCGCGGTCCGCTGCTGCGAGCGGGGCGGCTTGCGCCCGGAGCGGTTCGAGAGACGCCGGACGGTGCGCAGCAGATGCACGGGCTCGTTCGAATTCTTCGCGATGACCGCGTCGGCGCCGGTGTTTTCCTCGGTCAAGCCGAGCGGATCGACGAGGCTGGAGATGAGGACGATGCGTGCCTGGGGATTGCGCTGCCGCAGCCGCTCGATGAGCTCCGTGCCGTTCATGCGGGGCATGCGGTAATCCGTCACCACCACATCGAAGTCGTGGGTCTCGAACAGGCGCAGGCCTTCTTCGGGGTCAGCGGCCATTTTGACTTGAAAACCCTGCTCTTCGAGCAGTGCGCGGCGGACGAGCAATCCATCGCGGTTGTCGTCCACGAGGAGAACCCTGGCGGGAGCGGGAGCGGTAAATTTCATGAGTTGAACGGTGGGAGAGTAACAAAGCAGTAACCGGCCTGTCAACCAATTTGCATCAGCTTGGAAAATCGCCAGATACAGCGCTTGACAAAACGGCGCGCAATCCACTGATGCGGGGGGCCATCACGGGCGTGTTATTCGACGGCCCGCGGAGCCTTGTAACCGCTCTTGGTAACGATGGAGTACTTCACCGGCTTGCCTTTTTCATCGGTGACCGCCAGAGGCTGGTTGGTGGCGGGATTGACCAGCTCCACCTTGATTTTGCGATAGCTGCCGTCGTGGGCCTTGTTGGATGGCGAGTAGGTCAGTACGTACTGGCTACGCAGCGCATCGTGGATCGATTGGAAGATGGTATTGTATTCGCCCTGGAAGCGCGGAAAATACGCCTGGCCGCCGGTCTCGCGGGCGAACGTCCGCATGGCGTTATCCGCCTGCAGGAAATCCATGCGGGCGATGGAGCCCATGTAGGCATCCGCCATCTCGCGCTGCGCCTGCATGAGGCTGATCACGTAAACGGGCACGCCGGCTTCCTGGAGCTTCTTCCGAGCCTGGTCGTAAGTGATCTTGCTGAACGTGTCGATTCCGGTGGTGAGCAGCAAAATCGCCTTGCGGCCTTCGAGGCCGGACATGCGGTCGGCGGTGTCGGTCACGGCATCGTAGAGGTTGGCTTCGGAAAAGCCGGGAATGGTGAGGCGCTGCAGGGCTTCCTGGGTCTTGGTGCGGTCGGTGGTGAAATCCGTCAGGATTTCGGGGCGCATATCGTAGGCGACGATGGCGATGTAGTCCTGCGGTTTGAGCGTGCTGGCGAATCCCCAGGCGAGCTGCAGAGTCTGGAACCAGTTCATCGAGTAGAGGCGCTGGAACTTGTTGCTGAACTCGATGACCATCGCGATGGTCATGGGCGCTTCGCTGCCGACGTTGACCGACTTGATCTGCTGCGGCACGCCATCTTCGAGCACGCGGAACTTGTCCGGCGGGATGCCGGGGATGAAGTGGCCCTTGTTGTCCATGACCGCGACGTCCAGGGTCACGATATCGACGTCCGTTTTGAACTGGGCCAGGTTGGAGGTGTCGGGCTTGTCTTTCTTGCTGTACGCGGAGGGGATTTTGGGGAGGTTGGGATCGTCGCCGGACTTGGAATCCGGTTCCGGCGCGCGGGGCTTGGCGACGGCCGGGCCGGAGGGATGCAGCGGGCCCTGTTCCTGCGCAATGACCAGGCCGGCGAGCGCCAGGAGTGCGGCGCCGCACACTGCATATGCTTTCCGATCGACCATAGGTAGCTCCGAGGTAACTATAGCAAATGACGCGGAGGGGGGCCGCGGCGTTGCGGGGAGACGGAACGGAGCCGGCTGATATCGATGCTATACTTTGACAAGGTCTGTTATGAACGTTTCGCTGACACGCGAGCTGGAAGAATTCGTCAACGCGAAGGTCGCCTCCGGCCGGTACAATTCGGCCAGCGAAGTGGTCCGCGAAGCACTCCGCCTGTTGGAGGAGCACGACCGGGCTCGCAGCGCCCAACTGGAGCAGTTCAATGAGGAATTGGGCCGTCGTCTGGCATCGCTGGACCGGAGCGAGCACGTCGACCCGCGAGATCTGAGAGCGCGTCTGGAGCGCCGATCGGCGGAGCGCCGCAAACGCCCCGCATGAGCGGGTATGTACTCAGTGCGGATGCCGGACTCGATCTCGAAGATATTTGGGAATACATTGCGGGCGACAGCATTGCTCAGGCGGACCGCTGGATCGGCAGGTTGTTCGATGCATTCGAGTCGATCGCCCGGTCTCCCGGGATCGGGCATCGGCGGACAGATCTGACCGAGTGGGATGTACTGTTCTGGCCGGTCGGAAATTACGTCATTGTGTATCGGGTTGCGCGAGATCGGGTGGAAATCGTGGCCGTAACTCAAGGCGCACGAGACATCCCGGCGTTTCTTGGCCGCCGGCTGCGGTAGCGCTCAGTTCACCCACGGCCCCTGGCCGTGCTTGCGCAGGTAAACCTGAAATTTTTTCTTGGCGCGCTGGAGCTTCCACTGCTTGTAAGCGGCGCCGGCATCGGGCACGCGCAGATGCGGCAGGCGGCCCTTAAGGTAGATATAGCCGAAGGCCATGCCGCCCAGGTGGGCGATCGTGCTCACGCCGCTATTGGGGCCGAAGGTCATGAGCAGCTCGATCCCGGCATAGATCATGACCATGTATTTGGCCTTGATCGGGAACAGGAAGTTCATCAGCACGGTCTGGTTCGGGTACAGGACGGCGAAGGCGACCAGAACGCCGAAGATCGCTCCCGAGGCGCCGATCGTCGGGGTGGCCCAATCGCCGACCGCCAGGTTCGCCACCAGGACGCAAATGCCGGCGGCGATGCCGCACAGGAAATAGTACTTCAGGAAGCGGCGGGTTCCCCAGTCGCGCTCGAGCTGCGTGCCGAAGAACCAGAGCGTCAGCATGTTGAACAGCAGGTGCCAGATCCCGCCGTGCAGGAACATGTACGTGAAGAGCTGCCACACATACAGGCCGCGGACGACGCCGGCGACGTACAACGAGAACAGTGTCGTCAGGAAGCCGCCGAGAGCGCGGCCGCCGACATACTGCAATACGAACACGCCGGTATTGACGATCAGCAGCCACTTCAGGCCGGGCGGGAAATAATCATGAACGAAGGATCGGCGGTACCGGTAAGGCTGCGGCATGGTGTTTTGGATGCTTCGGCTCCGCCGCCGGGCGCAGGAGCGGGTTCCCCGAATTGGCGGCAGGCCCCTCTAAGAGTTAGAATAACAGAGAAAGGTTTTCGATCCCGGTCAGGAGATCGCAGCGTCCCCGCCTTTGCCGTACCGGTTGAGCAGTCGCGCACAGAGCTGAAGCAGAACGGCGAATCCCATCCAGACCTGCCAATGCGAAAATAATCCGGAAGGAATGGCGAAGGTGGCCGCCCATTTCATGTCGGCGGCGATGCGCCAGACGGCCAGCAGCAGGGCGACGAGCGCGGCGGGAGTGAGCAGGGCCGCGGCCGCGATCGCCAGGCGGCGGTTTTTTTGACGTTTTTGGCCGAGTTTGGGCCCTTTGCGGAAACGAATCCGGACGACCATGAGCGTCACCACTAATCTAACAACATTTGCGGTAGATTAGACGATTTGGAAGCTCGGGGACCGGCCGGAAATCCGGCGGCACGGAACTCCGGGCCAACCGGGCAGCGGAAAGGAAAGCATGAAACGATTTAAGACAGCAGTGTTCGGCACGGGCTTCGTGGGCCGCGTGCATCTGGAGGCGATTCGCCGCCTCGGCTACGTGCAGATTTACGCGATCGGCGAGCCGGAGATCGAGAAGGGCAAGCGGCTGGCCGACGAATTCGGCGTCGAGCGCGTCGAGGCGGACTACCGCAAGATCCTGGAAGATCCCGCCGTGGATGCCGTGCACATCTGCACGCCCAACGCGCTGCATTTCCCGATGGCGAAGGATGCGCTTCTCGCGGGAAAGCACGTGATCTGCGAAAAGCCGCTGGCCACTACGGTCGCAGAAGCGCAGGAGCTGGCGGATCTGGCGGCCAAGATGCAGCGCCGCAATGCCACCTTCCACAATCTCCGCTACTACCCGATGGTGCAGCACATGCGCCGGATGCGCGAGGACGGCGAGCTCGGCGAGATCCTGGTGGTGCAGGGCACGTACTCGCAGGACTGGCTGCTGTACGATACCGACTGGAACTGGCGCATCGATTCCAAAGCCAACGGGCGCTCGCGCTGCCTGGCGGATATCGGCTCGCACTGGTGCGATATGGCGGAGCACGTGACCGGGCAGCGCATCACGTCGCTCTGCGCCGACCTGCAGACGTTCCACCGCACGCGCAAGCGCCCGAAGGGGCCGGTCGAGACGTTCGCGGGGAAGACCTTGAAGCCCGAAGATTACATCGAGGTGCCGATCGATACCGAGGATTTCGGCGCCGTGGTATTCCGCATGGGCGAGCGGGCGCGCGGCTCCTACACCGCGAGCCAGGTTTCGGCGGGGCGCAAGAACCGCCTGAGCATCGAGATCTTCGGCAGCAAGTGCGGCGTGGCCTGGGATCAGGAGCGGCCCGACGAGCTGTGGATCGGGCAGCGAAATTCGACCAACCAGATCATCGTCAAAGATCCTTCGCTGCTGAAGGATCGCGCGCGGCCGTTCGCCGATCTGCCCGGCGGGCACAGCGAAGGATACGATGACACCTTCAAGCAGGTCTTCCGGAGATTCTACGCGTCCATCGCCGATCCGGCCGCGGTTCCCGAATACCCGACGTTCGCCGACGGGCTGCGCGGCCTGATGCTGCTCGAAGCGGAGCTGAAGAGCAACGAGCAGCACGCCTGGGTCGATGTGCCGGCATTCCAGGCAGCGACCGCGTAACACAAAGGGATCAGGGGTCAGGGATCAGGGCTGACGCTGGCCCGATGCCTGATCCCGATTCCCATTGAATCCGCACCGGCGCGGTGCTATTCTGTTATTGCACGTGGATTGATTTAGGGCCGTTCCGGCCCGGCTAATTGCAACCACGAAAAAAAGTGCTAAAGGCGAGTCGGTCTGTTCGAGAACAATTCGACCCTGGCGCCTTTGGGCTCCAGGGTTTTTTGTTTGTTTTCGAGCCCTCCCCCTTCGCCGGATGCTGGAGGTGTTTATGACTACAAGCGCCCTTTGTGGCCGCGAGGGGGCCCTGGTATGCGTGTCGATCAGCGTGGAGCCGCGGCATCTGGAATCGCTGCTCGAAGCGCTGGCGCGCCTGAGCTTCCCGATCAACCCCGAGATCTATCACGATGCGGCCGTCGTCTACCGCTTCGCCGACGAACACGAGGAGAGCCAGGCCACGACGCTGGTCGAGTTTCCCGCCTACGAAAACCAACTCGAGGAAGTGGCCGCCGCCGTGGCCGCCTTCGGATTCGATCCGGCGTGTCTGCATGTGAGAGGCATGCTGGATGAGATTCAGGCGGAGCAGGCCATCGAGCCCGCGCCCCAGGGCGCGGCGTACCTGGGAAGCTACCGGGTGAAGCGCCGGTCCGCCGCCGGCTAGCCGCGCCGCGGGCGGCCGGCCCTTCCGCGGCGGTCTGTTCACCGCGGCCCGTTAACCTTCGATACGCGTTCAGATTCCCCTTGCGCGAGAGCCGTTTTGCGCCATAATACCTACACGGTACAGGCGGGGACGTTGGTAGCCCGGATGCATGGGGCTTTCGCGATGCCGAACAAATCGATGGGATTCGACCGGCCCAAGAATACGGTATTGGTTCTTCTTGCGCTCATCGCCGCTTCCGCCGGGGTGCGCGGCCAGGAGTTGATGCCCGCGGCGGACCCGGGAGGCGCCGTGCGTCTGTTCACCTCCGATGCGGCGATTCTCGAAGCGCAGGAGGTACGCAAGGATCTGCCCTGCACAGTGACCCCCATCAAACCGGTGCTGGGCTTCGATTTGAAGTTCCACAGCGGCTATGACGTGACCATTCCGCTGAAGGAGCTGGCGGGCTCGGAGAACATGCTGACGATGGTTTTCCGGGTGACGCCGGCCAGCCGCCCCGACGAGCCGGTGTACTTTTCGCAGCACATCAGCGTGCCGGCCATCGAGGAAAATGCCGGCGGTCCGGCGTACCTGCAGGGTAACTTCGACGTGGGCGAAGGAAAGTATCACGTGGATTGGCTGATGCGCGACCGCTCGGAGCGTATCTGCTCGTCCAATTGGGATTTCGAAGCGAACCTGCCGGCGCGGGACCGCCAGATGTCGCTCGATATCGCGGCCGCCACGGTGCAGCCCTACGACACCCAGCCGTTCAAGCAGGAGCCGCCCGTCGCCCGGACGCAGAGCGATGGGCCGCTGAACGTCAAAGTGGTGATCAATTTCGCGCCGCAGGACTCCGCTTCGGCGACCATGCAGCCGCTCGACCTGAACGCGCTGATCTCGATTCTCCGCAACATCGCCCGCGACCCGCGGATCGCCAAGTTTTCGGTGGTCGCGTTCAATATGCAGGAACAGCGGGTGATCTACCGCCAGGACGGGGCCTCGCAGATCGACTTCCCGGCGCTCGGCAAAGCGTTGTCCCAGGTCAATCTGGGCACCATCGACCTCAAGCAACTGACCCAGAAACACGGGGATACGGAATTCCTGGCGAACCTGATGACCCAGGAGCTGAAAGATCCCAAGGACGTTCCGGACGCCGTGATCTTTGCCGGGCCGAAAGTTCCGGGCCAGGACAGCCTGCCGCCTGAAACCCTCAAGCAGCTTGCGGACGTCAAAGAACCTGTATTCTACATGAATTACAACTTGAACCCTCAGGTAAATCCCTGGCGGGACACCATCGGCAACACGGTGCATTACCTGAAGGGAATCGAGTACACGATCTCACGGCCGCGCGACCTGTTCTTCACCTGGACGGACATCATCGGCCGTATTGTAAAATCGAAATTCGGAAGGACGTCCGTTTCCAACGCGTCGTCGCAATAAGCATGCGGGCCCTCCTCATCGCGCTACTCCTCGCCGCCACCGGCGCACCCTCTTTTGCCCAAAAATTCGGCGCGGGTGAAAACCTGGCGCCATACGTTCCCACCCCGATGGCCATCGTCGAGAGCATGCTGGAGGCGGGCCACGTCACCGCCGCGGACGTGGTCTACGATCTCGGCAGCGGCGATGGGCGGATCATCATCGAGGCCGCGCAGAGATTCGGGGCGCGGGCGGTGGGCGTCGAGGGCCAGCCGGACCTGTGCCGGCTGTCGCGCCAGCGGATTCTCGCGCTGGGGCTGGAGGATCGCGTCCAGGTGATCGAGGAGAACGTGTTCCACGTCGACCTGAGCCCCGCGACGGTGGTGACCATGTTCTTCCTGACTTCCTCCAACGAGCGGCTGAAGCCGAACCTGGAAAAATACCTGCGGCCCGGCGCGCGTGTGGTTTCCAACCAGTTTCCGATCCGCGGCTGGCGGCCCGCGGAAGTCGTACACGTGAAGCGCGGTTCCATGGACCACAGCATTTACGTGTACCGCATCGGGAAAACCCGCTAGCATCTCCGGCTCAGGCGCCGGGCGCGCGGCGCGGTAATCGGCCGCGGTGAACGTGCCTTGGGCGCCGCAGACGTCGAAACCGGCGATCGCCCGGCCGGGCCCGCCAAGTCCTCCGCGCGGCGCGGAACCGGCCCGCCGGTCTCAGACGCCGGCCGCGCGGCGCAACGGATTCTCGCGAGTGTCGATGCCTTTGGCGCCGCTCGCCAGAAATTCGCAGACATAGACGATCCGCTCGGCGCTCGCCCCCCATCCGCCCTTGTGGTACCCGCGGGTATCGGCCAGGACCAGCGTGCCGCGCGGGCCGCAGGCGGCCAGCCAGCAGGCGCGTGGCGCCAGGCGCGCGAGCTCCTCATCGGTGCTGCGCGGCGTGCCACCATCGACACGGGAATGAGGGGCGACCTTGGAGGGCGTGCGGTGCGTGCCACGAGCATAGGTGAAAGGACCGGCCCCCTCGCCGACGTCGGAAAGATAGAAGAAAACCTTCAGAATGTGGCGGTCTTCCGGATCGCGGTGCCACAATTGCGACTGCGCGGGCTGGCCTGACGCCATGAAGTTGTGCCACACGTTGCAATGAGTGAGCACGGTGTACATCCCAAAGTACGCGTTTGCCACCTCGACGAGCGGCGGCTGCAGCGCGAATGCGGTGAAGATGCCGCCGGGTGCCGGGGCGCCATCCGGAAGCAGGGGGATCGAGTAGCGCTTCTGTTTGCCGGTCGCCGCGCCGGACCGGTAGGCTTCGCGCAGCTCGCCGAGCCGCGGCGCCCACGCCGTCTCCAGCTCCTCGGCGGCGGCGATCAGCGGCGCTGCAAGGCCGGAGGGGCCGAACAGTTCGGCGGCGGGCAGCACGGCAATGCCATCGCGCCGGAGAGTGGTCAGCACCCTGGCTGCCGCGCCGCGAGGGGCCGGGGCGCGGAGCCTGTGATCGAGCGCCGACCGGCAATGGATCACGTAGCGCCAGGTGAAATCCGTCCTCGTTACGGCTTGGAGGAATCGCTGCCGGAGGTTTCCCGCCCGCATGTGGCCCCCCCTTTAAGGGCATTCGAGTGGATTATCTCTGAGATGCGCCCGCGCTGTAAGTGCCGCTGCACGCATTGGCGCGAGTTCCCCGCGAGAGAAGTGCCGGGGGAAACGGCGGAATCCCCGGCCGGTCCCGGAGTGAACAAGAGATTGGCTGTTCTCTCTCGCACCGCCGCGGCCACATCGGGCGGCGCGCGCGATACACCGCCGGTCTACTTGCTGGCGCCCTGCACGATGCTCTGCGCGAGGTAATTCCGGATCTTCGCGTTGTTGCGCTGCACTTCGTAATAGGCGGACTTCAGAAGCTGATCCTTGCGGTTGAGCAGGGTTTCGCGGATGTTCTGCTGCACCCGCGGATCGTTCAGGTCGCGCTGGCCGGCGGGTTCGCGGGTAATGACCTTGAGGATCCGGTAGCCGTCCGGGGTGTGGATCGGCGCGGAAAACTGGCCGGGCTCGAGCGAATCGACCAGGTGGCGCAGCTCGGGGCTGGCCTTTTCCAGGTTGGATTGCGGAATGAAGCCCATATCGCCGCCGTTGGGCGCCGAATCCGGGTCCTCGGAATAGTTCTGCGCGATCATGCCGAAGTCCTCGCCGCGCTTCAGCCGGTCGGCGATGTCCTTGATCTTGGTCTGCGCCTCGGCATCGGTCTGCGCCTTGCTGTTCTTCAGATTGCGCACGTTCGGATTGGGAAATGGCGTGACCAGGATCTGCGCGAGATGCACCTGCGGCTCGGCCAGGTTGAAGCTGCCCTTATTGGCGTTGTAGAAATTGGTCACATCCGAATCCGTGATCATGATGTGGGACGTGATTTCCTTGTTGATCAGCTTGTCGACGGTGAGATCGCGGCGGATCTGCGCCTTGGCGTCCGCGATGGTCATGTGGCGCTCGGCCAGGCGCTTCTCGATTTCTTCTTTGGTCAGGCCGGCGGTGCGCTTGTTGAACTCCGCGTCGACGTCGGCATCGAGGGCCGTCAGGCCCAGCTTCTCCGCGCGCTGCCGCATGATCTCGGTGGTGATCATGCTGTTGAGCACCTCGAGCTTGTTGGACATGACCTGGTCTTCGTTGGAGCCCACGGTCTGCGGATACTGGGTCTGGTAGAGCTTGTCCAGATCGGCGTAGGTGATGACCTGTCCGTTGACTTCGGCGGCGACGTTCGGGGGCGGGGTGTGTTTGCAGGAGGCCAGCGCCAGTGCGCCGGCGATGGCTGCGTAGGTTGCGAAGTGTCGCTTCATGCGTGAAGTTTCATTGTAGCGCCCCGATTCCGAGACCTCGGCGGTGCGCCACCGGCTGCTACAATAAGCACTCCCATGAGAGTCGGAATGATCGGCACGGGCGCGATCTCGCACAAGCACGCCCAGGTGTATCGCAACATCGGATTCGAGCTGACGGTCTGCACCGATATTTTCGAAGCAGGCGGCCGGCGGTTCGCGGATCAGTACGGCTGCGAATTCGTCCGCACCTTCGAGGAGGTCTGCCGCCACCCCAAGGTGGACTACGTCGACGTCTGCACCTTCCCGGACTTCCGCCTTGAGCCCATCGCAATCTGCGCCGAAACCGGCAAGCACGTGCAGGTGCAGAAGCCGATCGCGACCAACCTCGAAACCGCGCGGCAGATGATCGAGACCGCCCGGCGCGGCGGCATCCTGCTGGGCGTGGTGAGCCAGCACCGGTTCGACGATTCCGCGCTGTTCCTCCAGCGCGCCATCGCCGCCGGACGGCTCGGCAAGCTCCTGCAGTGCGACGCCTATGTGAAGTGGTTCCGTTCGGCCGAATATTATTCGCGGCCCATCAAGGGCAGTTGGAAGACGGAGGGCGGCGGCGCGCTGATCAATCAGGCGATCCACCAGATCGATATCCTGCGCTGGCTGGCCGGGCCGGTGCACGAGCTGTTCGGCGCCTGGCAGTTGGGCGCGCGGCACAAGATCGAATCGGAGGATGTAGTCAACGCCGTGCTTCGCTTTGCCAACGGCGCCACGGGCGTGATCCAGGCCTCGACTGCCTTCTGGCCCGGCTATCCCGAGCGCACCGAATTTCACGGGACCAAGGGGACCGCCGTCATCACCGGCGACAAGCTGACCACGTGGGACGTCGAGGACGATGCGGGCGAGCCCGCGCCGGTCGAGCGCGACGTCGCCTCCGGGGCGTCCGACCCCATGGCGATCTCGCTCACGCCATTCGAGCGGCAGTTCCGCGATTTCGGCGAGGCCATCGAGAAGGGCCGCCGGCCGCTGGTCGCGGGCGAAGAGGGATACCAGGCGCTCGAGATCGTGGACGCCGTCTACCGCTCCTGCCGCAGCGGGGACAAAGTCGTCCTCCAGCCGGCTTCGGCGCATTCATAATTTACCTGCCCGGCGGCAAATCCACTTGCCGCGCTCTGGCCGCCGGTGGTAGCCTCACAAAATATGAGGATGTTGTCTGTCGCGCTGCTCGGTCTCGTGGCCGGTGCGAGCCTGTTCGCCCAGCCCGTCGCGCCGCCGAAAACCCATCTCAAGGTCGGGGACGAAGCCCCCGATTTCAACCTGCCCTCCACCCAGGGCGGGCGCGTGAAGCTCTCCGATTTCCGCGGCAAGAACGTCGTCGTGCTGGCGTTCTATCCCGCCGCGTTCACCGGTGGTTGAACGAAGGAATTCTTGGCATACCAGGCTGGTATTGCGAAATTCAGCGACACCGACACGAAGGTTTTTGGAATCAGCACCGATAACACGCCGTCGCAGCGCGAGTTCGCGGCCAAAAATAATATCACCGTACCGTTCCTGAGCGACTTCGCGAAACGCGAGGTCTCGAAGGCGTACGGCGTGCTGATCGAATCGGCGGGCGTGGCGAACCGCGCCACGTTCGTGATCGATAAGGACGGCAAGATCCTCCACATCGAGGAAGGCAACAGCGCCATCGATCCGACCGGCGCCGCCGAGGCGTGCAGCCGCGCAGCACATCGGGGACAATAGCTCGTCGAAGTGACCGAAAAAGGTCAGAGGAATCGCCGGTTGATGGCACTGGTCCTTACGGCGCCGTCTTACCGTCGCAAGAGAACAACGGATTTGACAGAAGACCCCGCAACCCGTACGCTGAAGGCATCATGGAAGTGCATTTCACCCCCGAACAGCTACAGCGGCTTTCCCAAATTGCGGCCCACGCCGGGGTCGATACCGAGCACCTAGTGAAGAACGCTGCCTTACGACTGCTGAAACAGGATGCGCAATTCCGTGAAGCTGTCCGCGAAGGTGTCGCTGCCGCGGACCAAGGGGACGTGATTGACGATGAGGAAGTGCGCCTTTGGCTGGAGGAGCAGGAACGCTCCTGATGCGGATTCGCTGGACGACGCCCGCCCTCAACGACCTTAAAGCCATTTCCCGCCGCATTGAGCAACAGCGCAACCTGACGACAGCCAACCGTGTCTGCCGCCACATTTATGACTCTATCCAAACCCTACGACGACATCCGCACACAGGCAGACCTGGCGCCGAAGAGGGGACGCGCGAACTCGTAATTACCAAATCGCCCTATATCGTGATTTACCGGCTGCAGCCGGGAGCCGTTCAGGTCCTCCGCATCTGGCATGGCGCTCAGGACTGGTATTAGAGCATTCCCCCTGCCGCTTTTCACGATTTTACGGAGGCGCCGTGACACTGCCAGCCAAGAGAATTCTGCGTCCTTTTGCTTCCCGGTCTCTCTGCGCGTCGCCTACCCCGGGCAGATTTCCGTAAACTCCAGCTTCAGCAGGCTCCCGCACTTCCCGCACACCACCGATCCATCCTCGGCCATCCAGACCGAAGTCGAATCGCAGCGGGCGCAGGCGGCGGTGGGATCGGTGGCGTCAGGCGGCGGATCGGGCGGCAGCACTCCGGAGAGCGTGCCGCCCGCCGCCTGCGTCTCCGGTTCGAAGGTCGCTCCGCACGCCGAACAGACGTGGTTGAAGCAGCAGTTCGGCGTGCAACTGTAGAAGACCTCGCCCGATCCGCAGACCGGGCAGGCCAACTGGAGCTTGCGGGCGCGCACTACTTCGAGGCAGCCGGTTTCACCGCCGGCGGCACGGTGGCTGCCGGGGCGGCGGCGGGCGCGGGCCCGAAGAAGTCGGGGTCGAACGTCACACCGGCCTTCTTTTCCATATCGCTCAGCGCCTTCTGCGCCATTTCCGGACGCATCTTCTTTTCGACATCCGGGCGGACATCCTCGAAGCTTTTCACCGCTTCCAGCCGGATGATGTGATAGCCGAACTGCGTTTTGACGGGCTCGCTGATCTCGCCGACTTTCAGCTTGAAGGCCGCTTCCTCGAACTGCGGCACCATCTGGTTGTGATGGAAGAAGCCCAGATCGCCGCCGTTGGCGCCGGAGCCGCTGTCGTCGGATTCGGAACGGGCGAGGTCCTCGAAGCTCGCGCCGCCCTTCAGCTTCTTTTCAATCTCCTGCGCCTTCGCCAGCGCTTCCTCCTCGGTCAGATCCTTCTCGCCCGGCTTGACGGGCAGCGGGGAGCCCTTCATCCGGATCAGGATATGGCGGGCGCGGATCTGTTCGAATTCCTTGAGGTGGTCGTCGTAATATTTGCGCACCTCGGCGTCCGTGAACTTGGCGTCTTTGCCGAGCGCATCGTAGGTGATGCCGGCCAGAATGTTGGCGTTCTGGAAGTGGATCTGCGTCTGGTAGGACGGCGCCTCATCCAGCTTGCGGCGCTTGCCCTCCTCGGAAAGCAGCAGAATCTTCGACAGATTTTCGGCAAATTGCCGCCGCCCGTTGCCGCGGGCCGCATTCTGGTACTGCGCCGGGAGCGTGGCGATGATCTGTTCGAACTGCGCGGCGGTGATCTTCTGGTCCCCGACCGTGATAATGACCTTATCCGGCGGCACGTTGGGCAACACCGCGGGAGGCGGGGGCGGAACCGTCGAAACCGTCACGGTAGGCTTCGGAACGGGCGTCGCCTGAACCGGCGCGGGATGGACAGGAGGAGTTTGCGCCAGCAAACACGCTGCCGGGCACACCAGGAGCATACTGCGGAAAAACATCATTCCCCTATGATATCCCAACGTGCCGTTTGGCACCGCCCGCCGCGGTTTCTGTTACTATTCCCTATCTATGCACCGCTTCCGTCTTGCCCTGCTTCTGGCCGCGCCCCTGCTCCTGGCGCAGCAGCCCGATCCGCTCTCGCAGCTTCGTTTCCGCCTGGTCGGCCCGCTGCGCGGCGGACGGGTCGTCGCCGTCTCCGGCGTTCCGTCGCAGCCCAATACCTATTATTTCGGCAGCGTGGGCGGGGGCGTGTGGAAGACCACGGACTCGGGCACGTCCTGGGTCAACGTCTCGGACGGCTTCTTCAAGACCTCATCGGTGGGCGCCATCGCGGTCGCCGATTCCGACCCCAACATCATTTATGTGGGGATGGGCGAAGCCTGCGTGCGCGGCAATGCCTCGAACGGCGATGGCGTCTATAAATCGGTCGATGGCGGCAAGACCTGGAAGCACATGGGCCTGGCGGACACGTACCACATCGGCCACGTCCTGATTCATCCGAAGAATCCCGATATCGTTTACGTGGCCGCGCTGGGCCACCTCTGGGGCCCCAACGATGAGCGCGGCGTCTACCGCTCGACCGATGGCGGCGCCACCTGGAAGCAGGTCCTCACCCGCGGACGCGACGCCGGCGCCGTGGACCTCGCCTTCGACCCCTCGAACCCGCGCGTCATCTACGCCGCGTTCTGGCAGGTGCGCCGCAGCCCGTACCACTTCGATAGCGGCGGCCCCGGCTCCGGCCTTTTCAAATCCACCGACGGCGGCGACACCTGGACCGACATTTCGCGCAACCCCGGCCTGCCCAAAGGCGTGCTGGGCCGCATCGGCGTCACCGTTTCGCCGGCCAATCCCGAGCGCGTGTGGGCCATCGTCGAAGCGCAGGACGGCGGCGTCTTCCGCTCCGATAACGCCGGCCGCACCTGGACCAAGACCAACGACCAGAGCATCCTGCGGCAGCGCGCCTGGTATTACTCCCACATCTTCGCCGACCCGAAGTCCGCGGACACGGTCTACGCCCTCAACGTCGGCTCGTACAAATCCATCGACGGCGGCCGCACCTGGCAGGCCTTCCGCCCGCCGCACGGCGATAACCACGATCTCTGGATCGCGCCCGACAATCCCGAACGCATGATCCTCTCCAACGACGGCGGCGCGACCGTCACCAGCGATGGCGGCCACACCTGGTCGAGCATCATGAATCAGCCCACCGCGCAGTTCTACCGCGTGGCGCTCGATAACGACTTCCCGTACCACATCTACGGCGCGCAGCAGGACAATACCACCGTGCGCACCGCCAGCCGCACCGCGGGCTTCGGCATCACGGAAGCCGACTGGTACGACGTGGGCGGCGGCGAAAGCGGCTGGATCGCGCCCGATCCGCGCGATTCCGAGATCGTCTACGCGGGCTCCTACGACGGCCTCATCACCCGCCAGGACCACCGCACCGGCCAGATGCGCGACATCAACGCCTGGCCCGATAACACCATGGGCTACGGCGTCGAAGCGATGAAGTACCGGTTCCAGTGGAGCTACCCGATCGCGTTTTCGCCGCACGACCCCAAGACGCTGTACATCGGCGCGCAGGTGCTCCTGAAGTCCACCAACGAAGGCCAAAGCTGGGAGCCGATCAGCCCCGACCTGACGCGCAACGATAAATCGAAGATGGGCACCTCCGGCGGGCCGATCACGCAGGACAACACCAGCATCGAGTATTACTGCACCATCTTCACCTTCATGGAATCGCCGGTGGCGAAGGGCGTGATCTGGGTCGGCTCCGACGACGGCCTGGTCCATGTAACGCGCGATGGCGGCAAGACCTGGGCCAACGTGACCCCGAAGGACATGCCGGAGTGGATCCAGATCAACTCGATCGATGCCTCCCCGCACGACCCCGGCACCGCGTATGTCGCGGCCACCATGTACAAGTCGGACGACTTCCGCCCGTTCCTGTACAAGACGACCGATTACGGCAAGACCTGGAAGAAGATCGTCAACGGCATCCCAGCCAATCACTTTACGCGCGTCATCCGCGAGGACCCCAACCGCAAGGGCCTGCTGGTCGCCGGCACGGAATTCGGCCTCTACATCTCTTATGACGATGGCGAAAACTGGAAGCCGTTCAATCTGAACCTGCCGGTCACGCCGATCGCCGATCTGGCTTTCCAGAAGCGCGACAAGGAACTCGTGGTGGCGACGCAGGGCCGCGCGTTCTACGTGCTCGACGATGTGCCGCTCCTCTATCAGCTCAACGACGGCATCAAGACGCAGGACGCCCACCTCTTCCAGCCCAAGGACACCTACCGCTTCGGCGGCGGGCGCGGGTTCGGCGGCGGCGGGCGCGGCGCGGTGACCGCGGGCGAGAACCCGCCGGGCGGCGCGGTGGTCTATTACTGGCTGAAAGACCGTCCGCAGGGGGAAATTACGCTCGAATTCCTGGATAGCGCCGGCAAATTGGTGAAGAAATTCTCCAGCCGCGAAGCGCCGCGCCCGGCCGCGTCCGCCGGCGAGGAGGGCGGGGAGGAAGGCTTCTTCGCTCCGCCGCCCGCGCGGCTTCCGGCGCAGGCCGGGATGAACAAGTTCGTCTGGAACCTGCGGTATCCGGACGCCACCAGCTTCCCCGGTCTGATCATGTGGGCCGGCAGCGTCACGGGTCCGCGCGTCGCGCCCGGCAAATACCAGGTGCGGTTGACGGTCAACGGCGAGTCACAGACGCAGCCGTTCGAGGTCCTCAAGGACCCGCGCCTTTCGACGACGCCCGAAGACTACGCCAGGCAGGTGACGCTCGCGCTGCAGATTCGCGACAAGCTCTCCGAGACGAACCAGGGCGTGATCCGCATCCGCGAAGTCCGCAAGCAGCTCGAAGATTATACGAAGCGCAGCGACAAGCGCGTGGCCGATGCCGCGAAGGCGCTTTCCGATAAGCTGACGGCCGTCGAAGAGGAGCTGTACCAGACCAAAAACCGCGCCAGCGAGGACCCGCTGAACTATCCGATCAAGCTGAACAATAAGCTGGCGCACCTGCTGGGTGTAGTCTCCGGCGGCGACTACCAGCCGACGTCGCAATCGTATATGGTGTACGAGGATCTGGCGACGCGCGTAAACGCACAACTCAAGGCGTTGAACGGGCTGCTGACGAGCGACTTGGCGGCGTTCAACAAGCTGATCCACGATGCGAACGTGCCGGCGGTGGAAGCGCCGAAGGCCGTGGGCGAGGCGCGGCCGTAAAGGCTGTTAACCTTCTCCCGCCCCACCCGTAATTACCGGCAGAAAGGAGCAGTACGATGCGGATTCTGCTGGTGGGATTACTCGTTTTTAGCGCGGCGGCGGCGCAGCCGGCGCGAAAGGGAGAGGCGGCCGCGCGGCCGCCGGCCGCCGAGCCGGACGCGCAGCGGACCCGGGCCGAGTTGAACGAACTGCTCGGGCGCTATCCGCCCACGGTACGGAACGTGCTGGCCGTGGACCCCTCGCTGCTCGGCAACCAGGCGTTTCTCGAGCCGTATCCGGCGCTGGCCGGCTTCCTCGAGCAGCACCCGGAAGTGGCGCGGAACGCCGCGTATTATGTGGGCGAGAGCGGCGGACCCCGGTTCGGTGTAAGCCCCGAGGAGCGCGCGGCCGAGTCGTGGAGGGAGGTCATGGGCGGCTTGGCGGTGCTGCTCGCTTTCGCTTTAAGCGCGGGCCTGTTCGTCTGGCTGATCCGGACGTTGATCGATTCCCGCCGCTGGAAGCATCTGGCGAAGGTGCAGGCCGAGGCGCATACCAAACTGCTCGACCGCTTCACCAGCAATGACGAACTGCTCGCCTATATCCAATCGCCCGCGGGCGCGAAGTTCCTCGAAGGCGCGCCGGTCTCGCTCGATGCCGGGCCGCGCAGCGTCGCCGCGCCGATGAGCCGGATTCTGTGGTCCGTGCAGGGTGGCGTGGTGCTGATTGCCGCGGGCATCGGGCTGGCATTCATCCGGGTTCCCGGCGCTCAGGACGGCACACCGCTCCAGGCCATGAGCATCCTCGCCATCGCGTTGGGCGTCGGATTCCTCGTCTCGGCGCTGATCTCGTACTTCATTTCGCGCCGGCTCGGGCTCATTGAACCGCGTGCCGCCGTGGCGCAACGCGTGCTGCCGGGAGTGTAAGCCGTATGACTCGTGAAACCGCCATCAACGATGTCCGCGGCGAAGACGCCGCGGCGGAATTCGCGATGGACGAGCAGACCTTCCGCGGCTTCTACGAGCGCAACGCGCGCGGCCTCTGGGCCTACCTGGCGCGCACGACCGGCGACCGCGCGCTGGCCGACGATCTGCTCCAGGAAACCTTCTACCGCTTCCTGCGCGCCGGGGCGGCGTATGAAAGCGACCAGCACCGCCGCAATTCGCTGTACCGCATCGCGACCAACCTGGCGGCCGACGAGCGCCGCCGCCGCGCGGTCCGTGCGCCCGCGGGGGAGATCGAAGGCGTGGCCGCGAACTCGGGCGCTGCCGCCGAACGCACGGCCGACCTCAGCCGCGCCCTCGCGCAGCTCAAGCCGCGCGAGAGGGCGATGCTGTGGATGGCCTACGCGGAGGGCGCGACGCACCGCGAGATCGCGCGGATTCTGGGCGTCGAGGCCGCCAGCCTGAAGCCGCTGCTGTTCCGCGCGCGGCGCAAGCTGGCCGCCCTGCTCGGTGGAAAAGACCTCGGAGGGAAATCATGAAACCGCCCGAGTGCCAATGGGAATCGGAAGTTCTGGCCGCCGTTCTCGAATCGCGCTGGCCGGAGCGGGCAGAGACCGAATTGCGTGAGCACGCCGCCGCGTGTCCGGTCTGCGCGGAAGTGGCGGCGGTGGCCGCGGTCCTCGCAACGGATCGCGAAGATCTGCGCTCGCTTGCGGCGCTGCCCGATGCCGGCCGCGTCTGGTGGCGGGCGCAGTGGCGCGCGCGCTGCGAGGCGGCCGCCGTCGCGGGCCGTCCCATCACCGCCGCGCAGGTGCTGGCCCTCGCGTGCGCGGCCGGCTTGACGGGCGCGTGCTTCGGCGCGACCTCGGAGTGGTTCCAGGCCGCCTTGCGCGAATTCAGCGTTCCGCCCCTGCTGGCGGAACACGCGGTGCTGGCCCTGGCGATCGCGGCTTTCCTGGTGCTGCTCCCGGCGGCGGTGCTGGCGGCGATCTGGCGGGATTAGCGGGCGCCCGCTTCCGCCGCCATGTCCTTCCAGGCCGCCTCGTCCTGCCCCACGCTGAGCCGCCTGGCGCCGCGCACCAGCGGCAGGCGCAGCAGCTTCGGCTCGCGCTCGATGCGCTGCAGCATCTCGGCATCCGTCACCTTCAGATACTTCAAGCCGGCGTCCGCATAGGCGGGGCCTTCCGTATCGAGCAGCGCCGCCAGGCCGAAGCGCTCGATGAATCGCCGGATCTCTCCGGGCGCCATGGGTTTCTGCTTCAGATCCACGAATTGTATGGGGATGCGCCGCTCCTTGAAGAAGCGTTCGGCGGCGCGCGTGGCCGGCGAGTTCTTGACGCCGAAGATCTGAACATTGGTCACCCCTCGATTGTGGCACCGTTGTTACACTGCGAAGGTTAAACTGCGAAAGACCGTCATGCCCGCACTTCGCATTCTCGCTTTGCACGCGCATCCGGACGATGCCGAGGTCCTGGCCGGCGGCACGCTGGCCCTGCTGGCCGCCCGCGGCCACTCCGTGACCGTCGCCACCTGCACGCCGGGGGATTGCGGCTCGCACGAACTCGGGCCCGAGGAGATTGCCCGCGTGCGGCGGGCCGAGGCGGTGAGGGCGGCGTCGCGGATCGGCGCGGCCTACCTGTGCCTCGAGATGTGCGACCTGGCCATCTTTGTCGACGACCCCTGCCGCCGCCTGGTGACTGACACGCTGCGCCGCATGCGTCCGGATATTGTGCTCGCCGCCTCGCCCATCGATTATCATTGCGACCACGAGGCCGCCAGCGCCCTGGCGCGCGACGCCTGCTTTGCGGCCCCCGCGCCCAACTATCGAACCGGGAGCCCGCCCCTCGACGCTATCCCGCATCTCTATTTCATGGACCCGATCGGCGGCCGCGACCGGGAAAACCGCGTCGTCCTGCCCGATTTCGTGGTCGATGTCTCGCCGGTATTCGGGCAAAAAGTGGCTATGCTCGCCGACCACGCCAGCCAGCGCGAGTGGCTCCGGCGGCAGCACGGCGTGGACGATTACCTGGAGCAGATGGAGCACATGACGCGGGAACGGGGCGCGCTGGCCGGGTTCGATTACGGCGAGGGATTCCGGCAGTATCGCGGCCATCCCTACCCGCTCTCGCCTCTGCTGCAGGAGCTTCTGGCGGACACGATTGCCGCGCCGGCGTAACCGGGCAGTACAGCTCCAAAAACCGGCGGGCTTTGCGTTTTGGGCCGCGTGGGCCGGACCACGCTTTCGGCTGCCGCGAGACCTTCCGAAGCCCACTCACTGGCAGGCCGGATCGGGTGTAATCTGGCTGGAATGGATTTGACGGCCCATTTTCAAAGGCTCGCCGGGTACAATCGCATTGCGAACGAGCGGCTTTTTGCGGCTTGCGCGCAATTGGACGACGAGCAATACCGGCAGCAGCGCAAGGGCTCTTTCGGCAGCATCCATGGACTGCTGAATCACATCCTGTTGGGGGATCGGCGGTGGCTGGGGCTGTTCGAGAACGGCCAACGCCTCACTCCCCCTCTGCACCAGATACTCTATGACAGCTTTTCCAGTCTGCGAACGGCGAGAGTGGCGGAGGACGCGCGAATCGTGGCATTTTTCTCCCATCTCGACCGGTCCTTCTGGAGCCGGTCCTTTGCATACACGAACAACCAAGGCAAGGATTATGTGGAGTCGGCGGCGATCGCGTGCGCTCATCTGTTCAACCATCAGACGCACCATCGAGGTCAGATCCATGTCATGTTGAGTCAAACCACGGTCAAACCGCCATCTTTGGACTTGCACCGCATCCTCAACCCCTAGGGCCGGCGCCGCATCGCTTCGCGAGCATGAGGGGTTTCGGTCACAATAGGAAACGCGATGCGAATTCGATCTCTGCAAGCCCGGACGGTTCGAGTGCCGATGGCGCATCCACATCGGACGGCGAGCGGCATCGTGGCGGAGTCGCCGCTGGCGCTCATCGACGCCGTTACCGACCAGGGTGCGACGGGGCGCGCGATCGTCTTCACCTACACGGCCGCAGCGCTCAAACCGGTGGCAGATCTGATTCAAAACCTGGCGCCATGGGTGGAAGGCGAGAACCTGGCCCCGGCGGCCATCGGGCAGAAGCTCGCGATGCGCCTTCGATTACTCGGAACGCAAGGTCTTGTGGGAATGGCTCTGGCAGGGATCGACATGGCCTTGTGGGATGCCCTCGCGTGGGCGAACTGCGTCTCGTTATTCACGTTGCTGGGGGGCGATGCGGGGTCCATACCGGCGTATGGAGCCGTCGGATATGACGGCGAAGCCGAATCCGCGAGAGCTGCGGAAGAATGGGTGGAGCGCGGCTTCACGGGCGTGAAGGCGAAAATCGGCTATCCCACTCTGGCGGAAGATCGCGCGGTGATCCGGGCAATTCGGAATGCCGTCGGCCCGCGGGTCGCCGTCATGGTGGACTATAACCAATCCCTTGCGCCGGCCGATGCCGTCGAGCGGCTGCGATATCTCGACGACGAGGGGCTGGCCTGGATTGAGGAGCCGACTCTGGCGCACGACTACCGGGGCCACGCCCACATCGCGCGCGAGATTCGGACGCCAATCCAGTGCGGCGAGAATTGGTGGGGTGTGCGGGATATGGAGCAGGCCATCGAAGCCCGCGCCAGCGATTACATGATGCCGGATGTGATGAAGATCGGGGGCGTGACCGGCTGGATGCGTGCTGCCGCGCTGGGCGAGGTCCACGGGATTCGTTTGTCGAACCACCTCTGGCCCGAAGTCAGCGCGCAGCTGCTCTGCGCCACGCCGACCGCGCATTGGCTGGAATACTCGGACTGGTGGAATCCGGTGCTCGCGGAACCGCTGCGCGTGGAGAGAGGGCTGGCGCGCGTCGAGGGTGTCACCGGCGCCGGAATTCGCTGGAACGAGGAAGCCGTAAGGCGCTACGCGGCATAGCTCTCTACCCGCTTTCGCCGCTGCTGCAGGAGCTTCTGGCGGACACGATTGCCGCGCCGGCATAATCGGGCAACACGGCTATCAAAAACGAAAAACCGCTTAAAAAAAGCGGTTTTTTCTCGTAAGTTATTGATTCCACGAGTGGGTAACCGCTTTTTGGAAGCGGTTTTTCGTTGGGAAAACGGCTCCTGCCCGCTGCCGCGCGTCCGCCCGCTGGCCCGGAAACCCCGCCCCCTGTTAAACTGAAAGAGCCTCCCCAAAAACATCAATCATGAAATTTGGTGTCATTGTCTTTCCCGGCAGCAATTGCGATCACGACGCGTTTTACGCCGTGGCCAACAACCTGGGGCAGAAGGCGGAATTCGTCTGGCACGATTCCGCCACGCTCGGCGCGGTCGACGCCGTGATCCTGCCCGGCGGATTCGCCTACGGCGATTACCTGCGCTGCGGCGCGATTGCCCGGTTCTCGCCCGTGATGCAGGCCGTCAAGCGCTTCGCCGCCGAGGGCGGCCCGGTGCTCGGCATCTGCAACGGCTTTCAGGTGCTGGTCGAAGCCGGCCTGCTGCCCGGAGCGCTGCTGCGCAACCGCAGCCTGAAGTTCATCTGCCGGGACGTTCACCTGCGCGTGGAGACTTCGCGCTCGCCCTTCACCTGCTCGGCCGAGCGCGGCGAGATCCTGCGCGTGCCGATCGCGCACGGCGAGGGCTGCTACTACGCCGACGAGCGGACGCTTGACGAACTCGAAGCCGAGGACCGCGTGGCCTTCCGCTATCTCGATAACCCGAACGGCTCGCTCCGCGATATTGCCGGCATCCTCAACCGCGAGCGGAACGTGCTCGGGATGATGCCGCATCCGGAGCGGGCCGCCGATCCGCTGATGGGCTCGACCGACGGGCTGACCGTTCTCGCCTCGATGGTCCGGGCGGCGAGCGGGGCGGTGCGCGCATGACGGCGGAGATCACGCCGGACCTCATCGCGCAGCACCAACTCACGCCCGAGGAATACCGGAAAATCGTCGATATCCTGGGGCGCGAGCCGAGCTACACCGAGCTCGGCATCTTCAGCGTGATGTGGAGCGAGCACTGCTCGTATAAGAGCTCGCGCCTGCACCTGAAGAAGCTGCCCACGCGCGGCAAGCTGGTGGTGCAGGGGCCGGGCGAAAACGCCGGCATCATCGATATCGGCGATGGCTACGTGATCGCCTTCAAGATCGAATCCCACAACCACCCGAGCTTCATCGAGCCGTTCCAGGGCGCGGCGACCGGCGTGGGCGGCATCCTGCGGGATATTTTCACGATGGGGGCGCGGCCGGTCGCGGTGATGGATTCGCTGCGCTTCGGCCGGCTGGACGACGCGGCCACGGGCGCGCGCAACCGGCGCATTCTTTCGGGCGTGGTGAGCGGCATCGCGCATTACGGCAACTGCTTCGGCGTGCCGACCGTCGGGGGCGAGTGCATCTTCGAGCCGTGCTACGACGGCAACCCGCTGGTCAACGTCTTCGCGTTGGGCGTGGCGAAGAAGGAAGAGATCTTCTACGCCAAGGCGGCGGGCATCGGCAATCCGGTGATCTACGTCGGCGCGCGCACCGGCCGCGACGGCATCCACGGCGCGTCGATGGCGAGCGCCGAATTCACCGAGGAATCGAAGCAGAAGCGGCCCAACGTGCAGGTGGGCGATCCGTTCATGGAGAAGCTGCTGCTCGAAGCGTGCCTGGAAGCCATGAAGACGGGCGCGATCGTCGGCATTCAGGACATGGGCGCGGCGGGGCTTACCTGTTCCACGTGCGAGATGGGCAGCCGCGGAGAAGTCGGCATCGAGATCGAGCTCGACCGCGTGCCGCAGCGCGAGACCGGCATGACGCCTTACGAGATCATGCTCTCGGAATCGCAGGAGCGCATGCTGCTGGTCGCGGATAAGGGCAGGGAAGAGGAAGTGCTGGCCGTCTTCCGCAAATGGGGCCTCGATGCGGTCGAGATCGGCACGGTGACGGGCGATGGCAAGCTGCGGGTGCGGCAGCACGGCGCGGTGGTCGCGGAAATTCCCAACCGCGAGCTGGCCGACGAAGCGCCGCTTTACGACCGGCCCCATACCAAGCCGCTGCGCCGCGTGCCGCTCGAAGCGCCCCGGCTGCCGGCGGCCGATGTGCAGGCCGCGCTGCCGCGGCTGCTGGCCGCGCCGGACATCTGCTCGAAGCGGTGGATCTGGCAGCAGTACGATTACCAGGTCCGCACGAACACCGTCGCCGGCCCGGGCTACGACGCCGCGATTCTGCGAATTAAGGAGACGGGCACGTCGGTGGCGATGTCGCTCGATGGCAACGGACGATACTGCTACCTTTCGCCGCGCGAGGGCGCACGCCTGGCGGTGGCGGAGGCGTGCCGCAATCTCTCGGTGGTGGGCGCGAAGCCGCTGGCGGCCACGAACTGCCTGAATTTCGGCAACCCGGAGCGGCCCGAGATCATGGCGCAGCTCGTTGAGGCGATCGAGGGCATGGCCGAGGCGTGCCGGTTCTTCGACACGCCGATCACCGGCGGCAACGTCAGCCTGTATAACGAGACGCTGGGCGAAGGCATCTACCCGACGCCGGTGATTGGAATGGTCGGGACGCTGGCGACGGCGCCGCCCATTCCGTCCACGTTCCAAAACGCGGGCCGCACGGTGATGCTGGTGGGCGGCATCGGCACCTCCGACGATACGCGCTTCGGCTCCTCGCAGTACGCCAAGGAGATCGTGGGCAAGCTGTGGGGGCTGCCGCCGCTGCTCGATCTCGAATACGAGCAGCGCGTGCAGTACGCCATCCGGCGCATGATCGCGGAAGGGCTGATCGAATCGGCGCACGACCTGAGCGACGGCGGCTTCGGCGTGGCCCTGTCGGAGTGCTGCTTCGGCCCGGCGGAGATCGGCGCGCAGATCGAGCTGGCAAGCCATCTGCGGCCGGAGGTCCTGATGTTCCACGAGTCTCCGGCGCGGATTCTGGTTTCGACGGCGAATCCCAAGCGGGTGGCCGAGATCGCGCAGAAGCACGAGATCGAAGCGCCGGCCGTGGGCAAGACGATCGAGAATTCGATCGAGATCCGCGAGCGCAGCATCACGCTGGGAAGCTGGGAGATCGCGGCGTTGAAGGCAGCTTACGAGGGTTCCCTGGAGGCGCAGCTTTGACGGCCCCCGATAAATTCCACGAGGAGTGCGGCGTCGTCGCCATTTACGGGCATCCCGAGGCGGCCAAGCTGGCGTACCTGGGCCTTTATGCGCTGCAGCATCGCGGGCAGGAATCGGCGGGCATCTGCACCGCGCAGGAGGACGAGATCCACTGCCACAAATCGATGGGGCACGTGGCGGACATCTTCACCAGCCCGGTGCTGGCGACGCTGCCGGGCGAGCACGCCATCGGCCATACGCGCTACTCCACGGCCGGCGATACCGTACTGCTCAACGCGCAGCCGTTCACGGTGGAGTGCAACAAGGGCTCCGTGGCGGTGGCGCACAACGGCAATATCACGAACGCGGCGGAGCTGCGCGGGGAACTGGAGCGCCGGGGGTCGATCTTTCAGGCATCGAGCGACACCGAGGTGATTCTGCACCTGCTGGCGCACTCCAAGGAGCGGACGCTCACGGGCGCGCTGCGCGAGGCGCTGCTGCAGATTGAAGGCGCGTTCTCACTGGTCTTCCTGGCGCCGGACCGCGTGATCGTGGCGCGCGATGCGCACGGCTTCCGGCCGCTGGCGGTCGGGGAGATGGAGGCGCCGGGCGGCGGCAAGTGCTACGTGTTCGCCTCGGAAAGCTGCGCGTTCGACCTGATCGGCGCGGTGTACCTGCATGAAGTGGAGCCGGGGGAGATGATCTCGGTGGGGCCGGAGGGAATGACGCGGGAGCGCTGGACGCCGGCGGGGGCGCGGGCGCAGTGCGTCTTCGAGCACGTGTATTTCTCGCGCCCGGATTCCATCGTATTCGGGCGCCCGGTGACCGAGTCGCGCGAGCAGATGGGCCGGCTGCTGGCGCGGGAGTGCCCGGCGGACGCCGATATCGTGGTGCCGGTGCCGGATTCGGGCGTGGCGGCGGCCATCGGGTACGCGTCCGAATCGGGGCTGCCGTTCCGCCACGGGTTGATCCGCAACCACTATGTGGGGCGGACGTTCATCGAGCCCTCGCAGGCGATTCGCGATTTCGGCGTCAAGCTCAAGCTGAATCCCGTGCGCCATCTCTTGGAAGGCCGGCGCGTGGTGCTGGTGGACGATTCGATCGTGCGCGGCACCACCAGCCGCAAGCTGGTGCGCATGGTGCGGCAGGCCGGCGCGCGCGAAGTGCACCTGCGGATCTCCTGCCCGCCGACGATCTCGCCGTGTTTTTACGGCGTGGATACGCCGACCAAGGGCGAGCTGATCGCCTCCAGCCACACCATTGAAGAAATCCGCCGTTTTGTGGAGGCCGATACGCTGGGCTATCTTTCGATCCAATCGCTGCGCAAAGCCGTCGGAGACGAGCGGAAGCACGAATACTGCTACGCCTGCTACACCGGGGATTATCCGACCGAGCTGGTGCAGATCGAGCAACTGGCGTCGCGGAAGCGGCGGACGGGCCGGTAGCCATGCGGATTGCGCTGACCGGGCGCGACCTGACGGTCGCGGAGACCGCCGCGGTCGCGCGCGCGCGAACGGCCGATGTCGCGCTGGCTCCCGCGGCCTCGGCGGCCATGGAGCGCTCGCGCGCGGAAATCGACCGGATGGCGGCGGGCGCCGCGGCGATCTACGCCGTCAATACCGGCGTGGGGCTGCTGGCCAACCGGCGGGTTTCGGCCGAGGATCTCGAACAGCTTCAGCGCAACGTGATCCGCTCGCACGCGACCGGCGTCGGCGAGCCGCTGGCGCGGGAGGTGGTGCGGGCCATGATGCTGATCCGTGCCAACGTGCTGGCGATGGGTTTTTCCGGCATTCGTCCGCTGGTGGCGGAGCGGCTCTGCGATCTGCTGAACCGCGGCGTGACGCCGGTGGTGCCGTCGCAGGGAAGCGTGGGGGCCTCCGGGGACCTGGCGCCGCTGGCGCACATCGCGCTGGTGCTCACGGGCGAAGGCGAGGCCGAATTCGAAGGCGCCGTGCTGGCGGGCGGCGAGGCGCTGCGGCGCGCCGGAATCGAGACGATCGCGCTCGCGGCGAAGGAAGGCATCAGCCTCATCAACGGCACGCAGGCGATGCTGGCGATCGGCTGCCTGGAGCTCGAGGCCGCCGAAACGCTGGCCGACACCGCGGACGTGGTCTGCGCCCTGACGCTCGACGCGCTGCGCGGCACGCCGCGGGCGTTCGATCCGCGGATCCACGACGCGCGCCCGCATCCGGGCCAGCGCGCGAGCGCGCAGCGGCTGCGCGAACTGCTGGAGGGAAGCGAGATCCGCCGATCCCACATCGGCTGCCAGCGGGTGCAGGACGCGTATTCGCTGCGCTGCGCCCCGCAGGTCCACGGCGCGGTGCGGGACGCGCTGGCGGAGGCGCGCCGGGTCTTCGCGATCGAGCTGAACTCGGCGACCGACAATCCGCTGGTGTTCGATGGCGAGATTCTTTCGGGCGGCAATTTTCACGGCGAGCCGCTGGCGTTCCAGCTCGATTTTGCGGCGGTCGCGCTGACGGCGCTTTCCGGTATTTCGGAGCGCCGCGTCGACCGGCTGGTGAATCCCGCGCTGAATGAAGAGCTGCCACCGTTCCTGGCGGGCAGCGCCGGCCTTGAATCCGGACTGATGATGGCGCAGGTGACGGCCGCGGCGCTGGTGGCGGAGAACCGCGTGCTGGCGCACCCGGCTTCGACCGGGTCCATCACGACCAGCGGCAACAAGGAAGATTTCGTGAGCATGGGGATGACCTCGGCGCTGAAGTTGCAGCGGGTGGTGCGGAATACGCGCAACGTGCTGGCGATCGAAGCGCTGGCGGCGGCGCGCGCTCTCGATCTGCTGGCGCCGCTCCAGAGCAGCCTGGCGCTCGAAGCCATGCGCGAGCGCATCCGCGCGGTTTCGCCCGCGATCGAGGCGGACCGGCCATTCTACCGGGATATTGCGGCGATCGAGGCGCTGCTTGCGGCGGGCGCGCTGGCGCGCGTTTAGGTTGAATATACCGCCACGCGCGTGACCTCCCGGAAGCCCATGCGCTGGTATAGCCTGTAACCGGCGGGTGTGGATTGCAGGATCACCTGCCGGCCGCCGTGCTCGCGCAGCGCTTCGGAAACGGCGTGGCGCATCACGGCCTCGCCGTATCCGTGGCGCTGCCGGGCGGGAAGCGTGGCGACGTTGTACACGCCGATGACGCCGCCGCCCAGGACGATGGCGGTGGTCGAGACCGGCTCGCCGTCCACGTAGCCGACGTATCCGGCAAAGCCTTCCCAGACCGAAGCGCTGTCGAAAACCTCACGGAACCACGCGAGAGGAACGTGGAAGCACACCGAGCCGATGGAGCAGAAGTCCTCGCGCGTCGGGCCCTGCCGGACGCGCCGGACTTCGATGAGCGGCAGCGGGTGCACCGGCGGCTCGATGCGGTCGGCAACCATGCCGGGCAGGTCGACCGAGTGGCGCAGGCCGTGCCTTTCGAACACCTGGCGGGAGCGGCGGCGCGCAGCGGGCGCCATCAGGTCCTCCGCCACCCAGTAGGCCCACTCGAGGCCGCGCGCCTGGAAGTGCACGGCCGGGACCAGGATGCGCCGCGTGAGCTCGGCGGGGCTCGCGACGGGCTCGGAGAGGAAGGCGGCGTTGAACATCTGGAATGTGGAGCCGGCGGACGCGATGCTCACGCCCTGCAGCTCCCGCAGCTCGCCGGCCGCCCGGCTGGCCGCGATGACGCGGAACGATTCCCGCAGATTTCCGGCGATGCTCGGATACTCCACGCAACTACAGTATGGCGCAGCGCGGGAGCCGGTGGACTATTGCACTTCGTACACGATCGGCGTGAAGTTGATGCGCAGGACGTTCGGATTTTCGAAAGCGACCGGCACGGTGACCGA
>Ga0209062_1001931_pt1 | contig 31014 bp, 24 predicted proteins | sample Coa_R2_2_FD_187158 | JGI IMG/M metagenome (GOLD analysis project Ga0209062, IMG submission 187158) | Surface soil microbial communities from Centralia Pennsylvania, which are recovering from an underground coalmine fire - Coalmine... | ecosystem: Environmental > Terrestrial > Soil > Unclassified... | reverse complement strand
TTCACGCTTCCCGAGCCTGTTGCGTAGTTCCAGGTCACGAGGTCACGTAGTAACACGAGCGTTCTCGCTCATCGCGACCGTTCGCCCAGCTCAGCGCCACATTCTGGGATCTTCGTATGCTCACCAACTGCGGAAGTCCGGACAGATGGGTGTCGATATATTCGGCCAAGGGGATTTGCTTGAGCTGTACATCCACCTCGGGTTCTCCACGGAAAAGGTAAGGCCAGATGTAGTCAATCGCTCCGAGCACTTGCCCGGAACGGCCATCTACCAATAAGGGCGTCAATGGCTGGGCTCCAGATAAAGCCACGCCAGTCATTAAAATACTGGCGGTCAGGGGAAGAATGCGTCCGAATTTCGGCAGCCTGATTCCGCGCTCGAAGGAGGCCACGACCGCAAGGCAAGCTAGTGGGGCAATGGCTATGAGATAGCGCGAGTCACTCTGACCGCTGAGATACCATGCAGTGGACCATGCCAGGGAGTAGAGACCGAGAAATATTGCGAGACGGGATGGACCCGTTGTGCAGAATTAGAGCAGTATTCCGATCGGGATTCCCAAAAGAAAAAGTGGTCCTACGAGAGTGTGATAAGGCAGAGGATCAACACCTGTCGACCACAACGAATGAATGAGACCGATTGGGACGCCAATCCCTGAGACATGGCGATCGTCCTGACCCTGGGCAGCCGCAGCAAGCGAGTTCCAGTATTTGGAGTGGAAGAGGCCATTGAGCAACGGAAAAACAGGATTTCCAGTAGTAGCACCGGCCCGAACCCACCATGGAATACACACCGAGCAGGCCACCTCGGCAGTAATGAGCCAAGAGCGTGCAACGGAGCGCGCGCTTCTACCTGAGCGAGTCAGGGATCCGAGAATAACGATGCCGAAAGTGCACGCGACGGTGAATCCACCAAAGGCCTTGACCCCCACACTGAATGCCGCAGCTCCGGAAGCGACGTAGGCCCAATTCCAGTCATCGCGGCCGCGCAGCCAGTGGATCAGGGCATGGACAGAAAGAAGCGTGAACAGCGCGACGGGCAAATCATTGTATCCGGTGCTGCCTGACCAAATGACGGCGGGAATGCTCAAGAGCAACAAGGCTGCGAACAGGCCAACTCGAGTCGATCGGAAGTGTATTCGACCAAAAACGACTACTCCATAGGCGAGGAGTAACAGTTCGGCGAATGCAAGCGCCTTTGCTCCGTGGACGCCGAGGAGAGAGAAGGCGCCCGTGTAGAGGATGTCCTGGTAGGGGTTGAGCCCGAACGCTGCATCGTGCGTCGCAGCCACCATGTTGTAAAAGTGCCCGAATTCAACATAGTGATAGGCCGCACCCAAATGGTACCAGCGGGCGTCCCAGTAGATCTCCGGCTGCAACATGCCGAGGAACGATTGGAAGAGGAGGAGAAGCCCAGCCACTATAAGGCCGATTGTCAACCAATGGCGGCGATGAAGGATCGATCGCACACAAAGGAAAGGCTGACGGCGCGCGTCTGTCGCCGCCACCTGCCTTCTCGCCAAGCAGCGCCGGGTGCGTACGGCGATGAGGACGTTTTGGAACGAGGAAAGTATTGGCCGAACGGAAGGACTTAGATAAATGAGGGTCGAAACGAGGATCGTGTCGCGACGGAGCCCGATGGTGGTGCCAATTATTAGCAGTAGTGGCACCCATCCCGCTAGGCCGGCTGAGATCGAAAAGAGAAATTGCTCGGCGCGGTCCTGACCGCGGTAGCGGGCGGCGCGGAGGATGAGGCTCCCCGGGCCAGCCATCGCTACGACGAGGAGGAGCACGGCAGACGCCGATCCGAGGTTCGGGGGCAGTCTGGACGCGATCGTCGGGAGCCACCGAATGGTTGATTGCACATCAGCCCAGGACCGATGTGAGGGTGCATAGGCTGCGCAGGCGACGCCGATCGCGAACCCGATGATGCTGAGCGTAATGACGCTGCCCCACAGTGCGCCCGGGGATTTCCGGCGATCCACAGCTGGAATCGCTGGCCGCCGTGCCGCGGAACTCATCATGCGGGTGCCTGAGGGAATCGTGGAGCGTAGGCGCCGCACCCTGCTACGCTACGTCGTGTTTCGCGGCCTCCGCGCCACGTAGGCTTGGATCGGGCGGAAGACATGGAAACGAATAATGTCTCAGTGTTGCTGACCGGAGGAGCTGGTTTCATTGGGTGTGCGGTAGCTCGCCGGTTGATCGCTGCGCGTCATGGGGAAGTCACGGTAGTAGATCTCCTTCATCCTCAGGTGCACGCCGGCCAGCGCGTGCCCCCTCTTCTCCCGGCGGAAGTACGGTTCATCCCTTTCGATGTCACTGTCCGTTCGGCGTGGGTCTCGCTGCTGCGGGCGATCGCACCCGATTGCATCGTCCACCTCGCCGCTGAGACCGGCACGGCGCAGTCACTCTCGGAGGCATCGCGGCATGCGTCCACTAACGTCGTCGGCATCGCGCGACTGCTCGATGCCCTGCTAGAGGCAGATGCTATTCCTCGCCATTTAGTGGTCATTTCATCGAGGGCTGTGTACGGCGAGGGGGTTTGGCAAAGCGGATCTGACCGGTTTTCTCCTGGTCCCCGTCGCCACGAAGACCTCTTACGTGCCCAGTGGAACCCGAAGTTCCGTGAGGGCGGACCCGAGGCAGTGCCCCTTCCGATGCGCGCGGACTCGACGCCTGCCAATCCGACAAGCATCTATGGCGCTACGAAATTGGCACAAGAACACATGGCACGTGCCTGGGCAGCTGCCACGGATTGTCCGTTGAGCATTCTTCGTCTGCAGAACGTGTACGGACCTGGCCAGTCCCTGACGAATCCGTACACTGGGATCGTTCCATTGTTCGCGGCTGCTGCTCGGCGAGGCGAGGCTATTGAAGTCTACGAAGACGGCTTGATAAACCGTGATTTTGTATATATAGATGATGCCGCATGGGCGATCGCACGCTGTGTCACTGAACCTGCTTCGGGGTGCCGCGTGCTGGACATCGGTGCGGGCAAGGCGACGACGTTGCTTGAGCTTGCGAACCGGATCGCGGACTCCTTCGCTGCACCTCCCCCGCGCGTGACCGGGGCGTTCCGGGATGGCGACGTCCGTTCAGCTTGGGCCGATATTGGCGTCACCGCGGCCGAGCTCGGTTTCTCGCCCAGGTGGGATCTCGCGGACGGTCTGTCAGCGTTTCTGGAATGGATGGAGTCGTGTGCGAGGCTTTCCGGCGATCTCGATGACTGACCTTGTAGAGGGGAGGGGACTGTCATTCGCGCCTCTGGAGCCGGCCGTCCGAGAAAGCACGCAAGCTTGACTGCCGCCGTGTCCAACCTACCGTCTATCGGCATCCAAACGGTACTGTATCGCCAAGGACTTCCCGATGTTGATCGACTTGTCCGATCCTTGGGAAATGCAGTCCGTCTCACCCAGCGAATTGGCGAAATTGGCTCCGTCAGCCTCATAATCGGCGATTGCTCTCCGACAGCTACTCTCACTCTGGAACACGTCGATGACCTCCGCAGGAGGCTAATCGCCAGTGGGATCCATGACATCAAGTACGACTACTTCGGACAAAACTTGGGATCTGCAGCTGGCCACAATAGGCTACTTGACGTGAACGATTCAAGGTACGTTCTTTTCATTAACCCAGATGCCTTTGCAAGCCCGTTCCTCTTATCAGAACTACTCCTGCCACACCACGACTCCAGAGTGGGCATCGTCGAAGCACGGCAAGTTCCGCTTGAGCATCCGAAATCGTTTGATCCGCACTCGGGTGAGACGAGCTGGGCCTCCACTGCTGGTTGCCTGGTGCGGCGCGAGGTAATAGATGCCATCGGCGGATTCGACGCTACATCTTTCTTTCTCTACTGTGATGATGTCGACTTCAGCTGGCGAGCTCGATTGGCGGGATTTCGAGTCCTCCTACAACCGGGGGCTCGCCTCTTCCATGACAAGCGACTGACTTCTGACGGGATGATGGTGATCGGCGATGCCGAGCACTACTTCGCGGCCGAAGCAGCATTGATGTTGGCTTGGAAGTACAGCCGAGGCGACCTGGTAGATCAGTGGCTCGACGCGCTGTCGCGCTCGGATCTCCCACTCCAGGTGGAGGCGGCTGCCAACTTCGTTCGCCGGCGCGATGATGGATCATTGCCACCGCAGTTGGATCCCCAGGGAGAAGTTGCGGAATTTCACGGAATAAATTTTGCAAGGCATAGGTTTGAGTACGGTGCCTGAGCGATATAGATTTCAGTATCAGGAGCGGTCTGTCTTCGAGAAGGCAATCGGGCTGCTCTCGCGGTTGCGCAATCCCGACGGAAAGGTCGTTATTGATCTCGGTTGTGGTTACGGAGCCATTGCTGAACTCGTCCGGGATGCTGGACTCACTTATCTGGGATTCGATGTCGACGCAGCCGCAGTCAACGATCTGAGGGCCCGGGGTTTCGAAGCGACCATCGCTGATCTCAGCGATGGCGGACGAGCTGCGACCATGATTGAGCATCAGTTGGGCAGCAGGAGTCTTACTGCAATCGTGATGATTGATGTACTAGAGCATCTCACGAATGGTGCCGAGATCTTATCGAGCATGCAACGATTGGCGCTCGCACGCGGCGGAGTCCCCCTCATTCTTGCAGTACCGAACATTACGCATGTGGACATGGCCGGGAAGCTGCTATTGGGAAGGTGGGACGTGACCCCGACGGGTCTAGTCGACGATACGCATGTCGCCTTCTTTTCGGCCCGGCGCCTCGATTGGGTCACGCAATCGGCGGGGTGGGTACAGATAGCGGAAGACGACTTCGAACTACCGGAGAGCGATCAACACTTCCCAGGCGACGTGGCCGTGCTGCAGAGCGGCGCGCCGCTGCGTGAACTATTGTACGAAGTACGTGACCAGGCGGGAGCAGGCGTCATCGTCAACGAGTTCGTCCGTGCTTACGCCCCGCTCGCCGTGCCCCTCTCTACAGAGGTGGCAGATCCGAACAGTCCATTTCTGAGCGTCCTGGTGCGAACCCAAGCGGCCCGACAAGCTACGCTGGAGGACACGCTACTTTCATTGGCGGCGCAGACGGTGTGTGACTTTGAGGTGATCGTGCTCGCGCACGACGTGCCGCGCCAGTCATTGAGTGATTTGCAATACCTGATCGATGCCTTTCCCGAGGAGCTATCGGCTCAGACGCGGCTCGTTCCTGTTGATGGCGGGGGGCGATCACGCCCGCTCAACGTGGGGATTGACCTGGCAAGGGGTGACTACGTTGCCATCCTTGATGATGATGACGTTGTTTTCGCGCATTGGGTCGAGACATTCAGGGAAATGGCGAGGCGGCGACCTGGTCGTGTCATCCGGACCGTACCTGCCGAACACGATGTTCGACCGGCAACATGGTCTGCATCGCGGCAGGGGTACGAGGTAGTGAGTGCCCCTCGCTGCCGTTGGGCATCGGAGTTCGATTTACTTGAGCACCTATTTGAGAACCAATCACCGCCATGTTCGTGGGCGGTGCCGCGGAGCGCCTTTCGAGATCTGGGTATTCGCTTCGACGAGGCGCTGCCTGTTCTCGAGGACTGGGACGTCCTCTTGCGGGCGGCACTCTGGTGTGGTGTAGCAGACGTCAAAGAGGTGACGTCAATATGGCGGCGTTGGAAGCTGGGGGATTCATCCACGTCGGTTCACACGGAGTTTGAATGGAGTCACGCGAGGAGCGCAGTGGTTGCCAAGCTGGATGCGGCGCCGCTTCTTCTGCCGGAGCGGTCGTTGACCGCCCTGCACCGGCTCTTTGCCAGTGAGAGGCAGGCGGGCGGGGAAATTGCTCGCTTGAGATCGGCTGTAGACAGTCTCAAGGCCGAACGTGACGCGCTGGCTATTCGGTGCCATGAGGCTTCCCGGGAGTTGGAGGAGTTTCGGCGATCGACGAGCTGGAAGGCGACGGCCCCTCTGCGAATGCTTGGGAGATGGGCTCGACGTGCCGCAGGGCATGGGCACTGACGGGAGGCCGTGGGTCCGCCGGACCATAGCCGAGCGTTCGCCGACTATCGACGAGGCATTTGATCCCCACGCGAACAGCTTGAGCTTTCTCCGCTTGCTGTTCGCAGCGATGGTCCTGGTTGATCATTCTTTCCCGATCGGCGGGTTTAGTGGCGGTGCTGACCCAATGTGGCACTGGACCGACGGCCAAGAGAGTTTTGGGGGCCTCGCTGTAGCCGGGTTCTTTGTGGTAAGCGGCTATCTCGTCACTCGAAGCTTCGTGGATTCGAAGGGTACGTTGAGCTACCTATGGAAACGCTTCCTTCGGATCTTCCCAGGGTTCTGGGTATGTCTATGCGTGACCGTTCTACTGTTCGGACCGCTGGCCTACGATGTCCAGAATGGATCCTTGGCAGGTTATTGGCAAGGACATGGCGATTCTCCGTGGGCCTACTTGTGGCACAATTGGCTACTATCAATGAATCAATACAATATCGATGGCTTATTGCGGCACGTTCCTTATCAGCACTCGGGGTATCCACCAGCCTTCGATGGTTCCCTCTGGACGCTGATCTATGAATTTAAGTGCTATCTGGGTGTGGCAGTTTTTGGATTAGCCCGGATCTATCGAGGTCGTCGGCGACTGGCAATCCTTCTTCTTGGGCTGATTTTATGGGCAACCCAGCTTGAGGAGTATCTGCATCCGGGTACCTTAAAGGGCTGGTTCCTTATCGGTGACTCTAACATGACGCGGTTGGCGTTCATTTTTTCCCTGGGAATGCTCCTGTATCTCTATCGCGACTGCGTCCCGTTGTCGAACACGCTCGCCTGCGCAGCATTAGTGATGCTGATCGTGGCAATGCGTACCTCGTCATATTATGTGGTGGGCCTTCCTGCGTTTGCCTATTTGTGCATGTGGCTTGCAATTCGCCTTCCCATTCGTCGCGCTGATCGCTTTGGGGATTTTTCCTATGGTCTCTACATTTATGCATTTCCGGTTCAGCAGTTGTACGCTCTCTATCGCGTCGAGAACTGGGGGTTGTTGCCCTATGTGGCGGCCTGCCTATGTTCAGCTACGCTTCTTGCCGCCGCGAGCTGGTATGTGGTCGAAAAGCCATGCCTCCGACTTAAGCGTGTCCGATTGTCGAGTTTGCTGCGCCGGCTCGACGGGCCCTGGCAAGCGGGCGGGGTGCGGTCTCGATTGGGGCTCGGGCCACGACTAGCTGATGTTGGCAATACTCGACTAGCTGATGTTGGCGATAGCACTGCTGGGGAGGTATGAGTCCCCTCGCGTGGTGGCGTTTCGAGGCCGGTCCACGACCAGGCAATCCACCGGTGAGCCTACAGTGCATAGTTCCGTTGTAAGGCCACGAGCCACATGTGTGTCAGTCCGGACTTCCGCAGTTGGTGAGCATACGAAGATCCCAGAATGTGGCGCTGAGCCGGGCGAACGGTCGCAATGAGCGAGAACGCTCGTGTTACTACGTGACCTCGTGACCTGGAACTACGCGACAGGCTCGGGAAGCGTGAAGTCCTGGAAGGCGGCCGGCTCGCGCACCTCGAGCTTGGCGAAGATCCCCCGCTGGGCCTCGGTCGTGGCGGTGCGCTTAGCGACGCGGGCGCCATTCGCCTCGTAGGTGACGAGGTGCATGCGCTGGAGCTCGTTGCGTAGGTTGCGCCAGGTTTCGCCGGTCGCGTTCTCCGCCGTGCGGATGAGCAACAGCGCGAGCCAGCACAGCTGCATATGGGCGCGGATGCGGTCCTCGCGGTGGTGGAAGACCGGGCGGAGCCGAAGTGCCCCCTTCAGGTCCCGCCAGCCGCGCTCGACCTGCGAGAGCTGCTTGTAGCCGAGGGCGAGGTCGGCGGCCGAGAGGCTGTCGTCGTCGGATCGGAGCACGAACTTGCCGTCGTAGCGTGCCTCGGCTGCGACGGCGGCCTTGTCGACGCGCAGCTTGCCCTCTCCGGTTCGCCGGAGCAGGCGGTAGAGGCCGGGCGTGGTGCGCAGCTCGCCGACGAGCTCGTCGCGACGCTGCTTGGACCACTCGTCGGTGCCCTCGATCTTTCGTTCCAGGTAGGCGACGAGGTTGGCTCGCACGGCCTCGTCGCGCGACGCCACCTCAGGGTTGTGGCAGATCACGAAGCGTTGGGATCTGGCGCCGTCTCCGACGCGCACCTCCTTCACCTCGAGGTTGCCCTGCACATGCTGGTAGCGCCCGGCGCGAGCGAGTGCCTGGCGCACCTCTTTCGAGGCCGAGCGCAGCCGCTCGGCGACGATGTAGTGGGTCCCGCCCGTGGAGAGGTAGGTCCGGTTGTCGGCCGAGTTGAAGCCCGAGTCCGCGACAAAGACCACGCGATGGAGCATCCAGCCAGCGAGGTCGTCCTTGATCTTGCGGATGATCTGCTGGTCTGAGGTCGTGCCGGGGAAGGTCCAGCAGCGGATCGGGATGCCCTCGGCGGTGACCGCCATGCCGAGCACGACCTGGGGCAGGTCGGGCCTCTTGTCCTTCGAGTGCTTGGAGAAGCGTCGGATGGCCGCCTCCTCGGGCGCCGACAGCTGTGCGTTCGCGTCGCGCACCTCGGTCTCGCCAGCGGCCCGATCGAGCTCTTGGAGCTCGTCCGCGACGTCGCGCTCGAAGTACGTGGAGGAGGTGTCGACGAAGATGACGTCACAGGACAGGTTCAACAAGCTGGCGGTGCGGTTGAAGATCTGCTCTGCGATCTCCGGGAGGGCCTCGAGAAGGAAGTCCATCGCCCGGTAGCAGGCGTCCTCGTCGAGTGGTGGGCACGAGGAGATGGCGACCCGTTCGGCGACCCACGAACACGCCGCGAGCTTCGAGGTGGGCTCCAGGCAGCGGTTGGCGACGAGCGCGAACAGCACCCGCTCGACCGCCTCGGCATCGAGGCGCCGACCCTTCGCCGAGTTCGTGAGCGCGGAGGCGACGCCGAGGCGGGACCACAGCTCGTCGAGGACATACGCCCCGCCGAAGGACCGGGCATCGAGCAGCTCGACCTCCCCGTCCGACGCGACCTGATCGCCGTCGCCGCCAACTGGCTCCAAGAAGCGGCTGATCGAGCTGACAAGACGCGACAGCGCGGCGCGATCCACCTTGTCGGCGCGCCCGAAGTTGTAGATGACCTTGGCGACCGGGCTGCCGGTGACCCGATGGCGCTCGTTGTGGGCGAGCTGGAGGTAGGCGACGACCGAGCCGTCTTTGTTCGTGCGGCGAGTCTCCCGCAGGTACACGCCTACAACTGTACCCTGCTACCCGGTGGAAGTGGTGGCTTCGTGTGCCTACAGGATCCGGAGGAACTCGAGCTCTCGCACTGCTCTCACCAGGGCTTCTGTCGCCGCGGCACCCCGAGAATGCCTACGAGCTGCGGAAGTCCGGTCTGTCTGCCCGACGGGACAAGGTGTACGATGGAGTGGGGCTGAACGGGGTGTGGCTCTACGTGCGACCCAACTACTTCAATGGGTGGGGCTATTCCAGTCCGGCAACCATGGGGCAATGGACGCTCACCAGCCATAATGTCTTGGCACATCTCTACCGAAATGGTGTCACGTACCTCGCTCTAACCGGACAGGAGCTCTCCGCTGTTCGTCGTTCGGCGTTGTGGCCGCACCTTCGCATCTCCTACCGCTCACCTGATGGTGCTTTATTGCTTCACCTGCTGGGCGGCGAGCGCCGTGTTTCTCCGCGATGAGGGGCTCTACACGACAATGCAGGAGGGAAAGCCTCTGATTCGTGCGGTCCGCCGAGTGATCCTAAAACTCCGCGCCGACCCCATCACCGCAGGCTCGCCACCAGCCCGTCGAGGATGTCCGATTCCGACACGAGGCATTCGTCGAAGCCGAGTCGCCGCATCACCGCCCGCAGCACGAGCGCTCCCCCGACGATGACGTCCTCGCGCCCTTCGACCATGCCGGGGCGCCGGGCCCGCGCAGCTGCCGGCTCGGCGGCGAGGATGCCGCACCACCGCTCCACCGCAGCCCGTGTCAGCCTGGCGTGGTGGACCCGGCTCCGGTCGTAGGTGGCCAGCCCCTGGTCGAGCATCGCGAGCGTGGAGACGGTGCCGGCCAGGCCGAGCAGCCGGCTGCCCGGCGGCAGCGACGCCAGGTCGGAGATGGCCTCGACGGCGTGGTCGAGGGCGGACCCGATTGCGGCCTCCGCGGCTGCCACCTCTGCCTCGGTCGGGGGATCGTGGGCGAAGTAGCGCTCGGAGAGGCGGACGCACCCGATGTCGAGCGACACAGCGGCGACGGCCCCTCGGCGGTAGGTCACGAGCTCGGTCGACCCGCCGCCGATGTCCACCACCACGTCCTCGCCCTCTGCGGACGGAAGGCCGGCAACGGCGCCGGCATGGGACAGGCGCCCCTCCTCCTCGCCTGCCAGCAGCTCGGCCGTCACCCCGGTGACCTCGGTCGCCGCCCGAAGGAGCTCGGCACCGTTCAGGGCGTCGCGCACGGCGGACGTCGCGACGAGCCGCGCCCGCGCGACACCCAGGCGCTCCATCGTGCGCCGGTACTCGGCCAGGACGCCCAGGGTTCGGTCCATCGCCTCCGGGGCGAGCTTGCGGGTGGCGTCGACCCCCTCGCCGAGCCGGGTGATCCGCATCTCGCGCGCCAGGACCCTGCCGGCTCCGTCGACGACGAGCAGGCGGGTCGAGTTCGTGCCGCAGTCGATCGCCGCCACCGGCTCGAACGAGCTTCCTTCCACGATGCCTGGCCTACCACACCCCACCGCCACGGGGGCCTGGCGTCGCCGGGCACCGGGGGTCGAGGCCGAGGCGCTCCGCCACCCACGCCCCGACCGGGTCCGCCCCGCCCGCCAGCCACCAGGCCAGATGGGCGTGCAGGCACTTCACCCCTCGGCGGGTGCCCCCGACCCCCCCGGCGGGCCTGGGCCCGCGGTGGCCCGCGGGCAGCGCGGCGTCGCGCTCGGCCGCGTACCGGGCATGGGCCGCGGCGAGCGCGGCCGGGTCGACCGCTGCCTCGGCCTGCCGGACGCCGCCGGCCGACTCGAGCCGGCTGACCGCCTCGCACAGGGCGGGGGACACGAGCCAGTAGCGCGTCGGCATGGGCGTGCCGTCGGCGAGCAGGGGCTCGTTGCGGATCACTGCCGGCCGGCCGCCGGGGTCCCGCACGACCACCGTGAAGGCGCCTGCCGGCCTGCGACCGAGCAAGGCGGTGACCGCCGCCACGTCGGGATCTGCTGGCTCCCCTCCGGGCTCCGGCGGCACGAGGCCGCCGCGCGGCCGGTCGCCCGGAGGCAGGCTCAACGCCAGAACTCGAGGGTCCGGACGATGCGCCCGAAGAAGTCCGGGCCACCGGGGTGCGCCGAGCCGCGCGGCGCGCCCCCGGGCGTGGCCGCCTGGCCCTGGGCGCGCTGGCCGGCCAACGAGTGGGACCCGGGCCCTGCGGCCTCCCCGAGCGTGACCCCGCTCGGCTGCGCCGCCGCGCCCGCCGCGCCAGGCCCGAGGGTCCCCGGCGGCAGCTCTGCGGCGGCCGAGGGTGACACGAGCGGCTGCAGCCCGGGATCGCCCGCATAGGCGGCATCGCCCTTGCCCGACGCGCTCGGCGGCAGGATCTGGTACGCGCGCTGACCCGGGGAGACGAGCTGGTACTGCTCGCGGGCGAGGCGCTCCACCTCGGCGGGGCTCTTGAGCAGGCGCTGCTCCTCGGCGAGGGCCCGGTCCTGCTGGCGGAGCTGGGTGAGCTGGGTCGTGGTGGCCGCGATCGCCTGGTGCTGGTGGTAGAGGGCAGAGGCCGGGAACCACAGCCCGAGCATGAGGACCGACAGGAGGGCCGACCCGGCCAGGATCACGCGGTTGCGGCGGACCTTGGCTGCCCGCTCGCGGCGCGCCCGGGCCTGGGCGCGCGACAACGGGCGCGGCCCTGGCGTCGCCCGCCGCGCCCCGCGGGCGGCCCGCCGCGGCCGGCCCCGCGCTGGGACACGTCCGAGCGCGCCTCGGGCTCGCTCAGCCACCGCCACCTGCCAGGGCCGCCGCCCCGGGAAAGCGGGCGGTGTCGCCGAGGTCCTCTTCGATGCGCAGGAGCTGGTTGTACTTGGCCACCCGGTCGGAGCGGGCCGGGGCCCCGGTCTTGATCTGGCCGCTGTTGACCGCGACCGACAGGTCGGCGATGGTCGTGTCCTCCGTCTCCCCCGAGCGGTGCGAGATCACGGCCCGGTACCCAGCCCCGGTGGCGAGCGCCACCGCGTCGAGGGTCTCGGTGAGCGTGCCGATCTGGTTCACCTTCACGAGCACGGCGTTGGCGACCTTCGAGCGGATGCCCCGCTCGATCAGCTCGACGTTGGTGACGAACACGTCGTCGCCCACGAGCTGGAGTCGGCTCCCGAGGGCCGCGGTCAAAGCCGCCCACCCCTCCCAGTCCTCCTCTGCCATGCCGTCTTCGATGGAGACGATCGGGTAGCGGCCGGCCAGCTCGACCCAGTACCCGCAGAGCTCCTCGGAGGACAGCGTCCGCCCCTCCCCTGCCAGCACGTAGGCGCCGTCGCGCCACAGCTCGGAGGTGGCAGGGTCGAGGGCGATCGCGATCTCCTCCCCCGGCACGCGCCCGGCCGCCTCGATGGCCGCGACGAGGACCTTCACCGCCTCCTCGTTGGACGGCAAATCGGGGGCGAACCCGCCCTCGTCGCCCACGCCGGTCGACAGGCCGCGCCGGTCGAGGACCTCGCGCAGCGCGTGGTAGGCCTCGGCGCCCCAGCGCAGGGCCTCGCCGAAGGAGGCGGCACCGACGGGCATGAACATGAACTCCTGGAAGTCCACCGAGTTGCGCGCGTGTGCGCCCCCGTTGAGCACGTTGAGCATGGGCACCGGCAGCACGTGCGCGTTGACGCCTCCCAGGGCGCGATAGAGGGGCACGCCGAGCTCGGCAGCGGCCGACTTGGCCACGGCGAGCGAGGTGGCGACCATGGCGTTGGCGCCGAGCCGGCTCTTGTCCGAAGTGCCGTCGAGGTCGATCAGCGCCGCGTCGAGCCCGCGCTGGTCGAAGGCGTCGAGGCCGCCCAGCGCCGCGGCGATCTCGCCGTTGACGTTGGCCACGGCGCCCGACACGCCCCTTCCCCGGTAGCGGTCGCCGCCGTCGCGCAGCTCCACCGCTTCGTGCTTGCCCGTGGAGGCTCCCGACGGTGCGATCGCCCGCCCGGTCGCGCCCGAGTCGAGGACGACCTCGACCTCGACCGTCGGGTTGCCGCGGGAGTCGAGGACCTCACGCCCCACCACTTGCTCGATCGCGCTCACGCACTCGCTCCTCCGGCGCCGTCCCTGGCCCGGCGCCGGGCGTCCACGCTACCTTCGCCCGAAGCTTGCCGGTGGGAGCCCGGGCCCGCGGCGGGCCGCCTCGGCGTCGACGATGCGATCGCGAAGGTCGAGGGCCGCCTGCCGCAGCGCCTCCTCGGCGTCCACCCCGAGGCGCCGCGCTGCGGCCACGGCCCGGAGCAGCAGTGGGCCCACGCGCTCGGTCGCGCCGGCCAGGAGCCCGTCGAGCACCCGGTCGGCCTCCGCCGGCGACCACCCGCCCGCTGCCGGCACACCTGCCTCGATCCCTGCCGATTCGGCCTTGCGCTGCAAGGCGGCAGCCAGCGCCAGTGCCGGCAGCGCGGTGGGCACGCCCTCGGTCACGCTCGTCCGACCCTTCTCGGCCGCCTTGAGCCGGTCCCAGTTGGCCGCCACCGCGTCGGGCGTCTCGGCCACCACGTCGCCGAACACGTGGGGATGGCGGCCCACCAGCTTGTCGTGGATGCCCCTCGCCACGTCGGCCAGCGTGAAGCGCCCTTCCTCGGCCGCCAGGGTGGCGTGGAGCACCACCTGGAACAGCACGTCCCCGAGCTCCTCGCGCAGGTGGTCGACGGCGTCGTCGAGCGCGCCCGCCTCCTCCGCCCGGCCCAGCCGCTCGATCGCGTCGAGGGCCTCGTAGGACTCCTCGAGCAGGTGGCGCGCCAGGGAGGCGTGCGTCTGCTCGCGGTCCCACGGGCAGCGCTCCCGCAGCGTCCGGGCGAGCTCGGCCAAGGCGGCGACCTCGCCGGCGATGGGCGCCGCCAGGCGCGGTACCCACAGCGAGGTCAGGTGGTCGGGCTCGAGGGTGCGGTCGAGCTCCCACCAGGGCACCTCGGTCACCACCTCGTCGGGCAGGCCCAGGTGGTGCAGCACGGTGACCGCCCCGTGGCCCGGGGCGGCCTCGTCGTCGACCGACAGCTTGATCGCCGACAGCACGTCGCGCGACCAGCACTGGGCCACGAGGAGGGGGCCGCGCTCGCCGGCCGCCTCCAGCGCGAAGCGGGTGCCGTCCACCAGGCGGACCCCGGCCGCGAGCGGGTCGACGCCGAGGCGCTCCCAGGCGAGGTCGAGGAAGGAGCGCGCAGGTCTGACCTCGACCGACACGGCCGGCTCCCGGCGGAGCAGCTCGACCGTGCGCTCCGCCACGAGGGGAGAGCCGGGCACGCCGTACACGACGGCCTCACCCTCCCGTGCCGCCGCCTCGGCTGCGGCCACGAGGGCCGCCACGATGCGGCCGTAGACCTCGTCGAAGGTGGCAGCCGCCTCGTAGAGGTGGTCAAAGGAGGGCAGCAGGCCGAGCTCGCCCGCCACCGCCGGGTGCCGGGTCGTGCGCAGGAAGGCGCGGCGGGCGCCGGTGAGCAGCGCCCTGGCGTCGGGGTCGAGGTGCTCGGGACCGGCGGGTCCGAGCCCCACCACGACGACCCTCGGCGAGCCCCTCTGCCCCTGGTTCAGCGCGCACCTCCGGTTCCTTGGACCGCGGGCCCAGGGACCAGTCCCCCCACCCCTGACGTGGTGGCGCGCAGCGACGTGCCGGCGGCGGGCACCGAGGAGGCGGGCGGGCTCGGTGCGGGCGCCACCCCGTGGGCCACCGACGACGAGGTCCAGCGCCCGTAGCGGGGATCGATGGTGACCTGCGCCCGCCGGGTGGCCGCGGCCAGCATGGCCTGGAGGCGCTGCTCACCGGCAGCCACCACCGTCTGGCGGAGCACGGGGCCCACCGAGCGCAGCGAGGCGGACCTGCGCCCGGTCAGGACGAACAGGTAGGCGCCACCGCCCTGGGCGGCCACCGGCTCGGACACCTGCCCGACGGCCAGGTGGCCCACGGCGGCCGCGATGGGCCGGTAGCTGGTGTCGGTCGGTGTGAGGCACGCCTGCTGGAGCGAGCCGGCCGGAGCTGCCTGGGCGAAGGGCAGGCCGGCTTGGACCTGGCCCCGCACCTGGGCCGCGGCGGCCTCGGTGGCCTCCTCGAAGCCCTCGACGCACAGGGTGTCGAAGGACGAGCGGTGGGCCTCGAAGTAGGCGCGCAGCGACGGCGGGCCCAACCGGTACCCGGCGGCCGACGCCGCCAGGCCGTCGGCGAGCGCCACCGAGCGGACCTCGCCGGCCACGAAGGAGGCGGGCAGCGACGACAGCACCTGCGTGCTCGACGGCGCCAGCCCGCAGGCAGGCTGCAGCCCGCTCTGGGCCAGGGCGGCAAAGGTGCCGTCGATGAGCCCGGCGTACTCCTGGCGGGCCGCCGCCAGGTCGCCGGCCGACACCGTCACGTGCCGGCTGGCGGCGAGCTGGGCCACCACCGTCTCGCCCACCATGCGGTTCATCCAGTAGTCGACGAAGGCCGAGTCGAATGTCCCCTGGTGACCGTCGGGCGACAGGCCCCCGGCCCCCGCGACCGGCGGGAGCTGGGCCATGTCCTGGGTGTCGAGGGAGACCTGGGCGGCGAGGTAGCACTGGTAGGGCTGGCTCGCGGCGATGGCGGCCAGGTCGCCGTCGAGGCTCGACCGGGTGATGCCCGTGCCGTTGACGGTGGCCGCGTCGGACGACACGGTCAGCGAGGCGGCGAGGACCCCGGCAGCCACGGCGGCCGCGAAGAGGGGGAGGAGGAGGCGCTTCACGTGGCGGGCATGCTAGCTACCCCGCCGGTCCGCGTTCGATCACCAGGGCGAGCGAGGTGGTGACGTAGTCGCCGAGGCGGGTGCGCAGGTGTGTGTCGGTGAAGGGCGCGACGTCGACGTGCAGGTCGGCCGGCGTCGTGCCGGGGGTCAGGTCGAGCTCGATGCGGTGCCCGAGCTTGCGCAGGCGCGCCGCCAGCTCCTCCACGTCGCGCCGGCGGTACAAGACGGTGCCGCCCTCGTGGTAGGTGTCGGTGTCCGAGCTCACGTTGAGCTCCGTGGTGTGGACGGCCACGCCGCCGGGCCGCAGGCAGCGCATCTGGGCAACCACGAAGTCGGCGCCGGCCGCAAGCGAGCCCAGGTGCTCGAGCGCGCAGCTCGACCAGGTGAAGTCGAACCCGCGCAGGTCGTCGGGCAGCTCGTTCATGTCGACGTGGCGGAAGCGGACCCGGGCCTCGAAGAGGGCCTGGTCGCACAGCCCGTGGTCGTTGAGCCCGGCCCGGGAGCCCGCGTACTGGGACGCCGCGGCCGCCCCGCCGGCGTCGGCCCACCCGGCCGCCTCGGCGCGCTCGGGCGAAAGGTCGGTCGCCACGAGATCGCACCCGCAGGCGGCGAAGAGCGCCACGAGCGGCTCACGCCCGACTCCGAAGCCGAGCCCCCGGCGGCCCGCCTCGAGCATCCCCCGCTCGGCCAGGGCCTGGCAGATGAAGAGCCACTCCCACATCTTGCGGTGCACCATGACGTCGCGGGGGTCGACGCCGTCAGGGTCCCAGGCCGGCCGGAGCCGTTCGGACCAGGCCCGCAGCTCCGGCGAGCGGAGCGACTCGTACCTGCACGGCTGGGACACGAGCATCTCGCCCACGGTAGGCGGCATCGAGGCGGGGCGGCAGGTGGCGACGGGCCGGGAGACCCAGGCGTGCAGCCGGGGCCGCGGGCAGACCTCGAAGGGAGCGGCTACCGGCGCGCCGCGGTGGCCGGAGGATGCGACGCCGCGAGCGGCGCCGCGCCCGTCGCCTCCTCTGGCGGGGGCAGCAGGGCCCGGAGCACCTCGCGAAGGGTGTCGGCCGGCCGGCGGCCGTCGGTCAGGGGCACCACCAGCTGGCGGAGCTCCTCGCGGTAGGCACCCCCCCGGACTACCCGCTGCAGGCGCACCTGGGCGCTGGGGGGCAGCGTCACCGGCGAGAGCCGGGCCGTGGCCTGGCGGGCGCCACCCACCCTGGTCGGCACCACCGCCACGTCGGTGATGCCGAGGCGCAGGCACTCGGCGCGCAGCCGGGCCAGGGCGAGCAGGCCCTCTGCGGGCGGGGGCAGGGGACCGAAGCGGTCCAGCCACTCGGCCTCCACGTCTGCCACCTGTGCCTCGGTCACCGCTGCCGCCAGGCGGCGGTAGGCCTCGAGGCGAGCGTCCTCGGCGCTCACGTAGGCGGCGGGGAGGTGAGCGTCGCCGGGCACGTCGAGGGAGACCGACGGCGGCTCGGGACGGGGCTCGCCGCGGGCCTCGGCCACCGCCTCGGCCACCAGCTGGACGTACAGGTCGTAGCCGACTGCCGCGATGTGCCCCGACTGGTCGCGGCCCAACAGGTTGCCCGCGCCGCGGATCTGCAGGTCGCGCATGGCGATCTTGAACCCCGAGCCGAGCTGGGTGTGCTCGCCGATGGTCCGCAGCCGCTCGTAGGCCTGCTCGGTCAGGACCCGGTCGGAGGGGTGGAAGAGGTAGGCGTAGGCCTGGTGGCTGCCCCGGCCCACCCGGCCCCGGATCTGGTGGAGCTGGCCGAGGCCGAGCAGGTCCGCCCGGTCGACCACGAGGGTGTTGACCGCCGGCATGTCGATGCCCGACTCGATGATCGTCGTGCACACCAGCACGTCGAACTGGTGCTCCCAGAAGTCGAGGACCACCTTCTCGAGGCTTCCCTCGTCCATCTGGCCGTGCGCCACGGCCACGCGGGCCTCGGGCACGAGGGCCCGCAGCCGGCGGGCGACCGCGTCGATGTCAGCCACCCGGTTGTGGACGTAGAACACCTGCCCCTCGCGCAGCAGCTCGCGCCGGAGGGCCTCGGACACCGCGGCGTCGTCGTACTCGCCCACGTAGGTGAGGATGGGACGCCGGTCGGCCGGCGGGGTGTTGACCATCGAGAGGTCGCGGATGCCCGTCAGCGCCATCTCCAAGGTGCGCGGGATGGGGCTGGCGGTCAGGGTGAGCACGTCGATCCCTTCGGCCAGGCGCTTCACGGCCTCTTTGTGGGTGACGCCGAAGCGCTGCTCCTCGTCGACCACGAGGAGGCCGAGGTCCTTGAAGCGGACGTCGGCGGCCAGCAGCCGGTGGGTCCCCACCACCACGTCGACCGTGCCCGCCGCCAGGCCCTCGACCACGCGGCGTGCCTGGGGCCCGGAGAGGAACCTGCTCAGCAGCTCGACGCGCACCGGGTACCCCGCGAAGCGCTCGGCAAAGGTCTGGTGGTGCTGGCTGGCGAGCAGCGTGGTGGGCACGAGCACCGCCGCCTGGCGGCCGTCCTGCACCGCCTTGAACACTGCCCGGACGGCCACCTCGGTCTTGCCGAACCCGACGTCGCCGCACACCAGGCGGTCCATGGGCCGGGGCTGCTCCATGTCGGCCTTCACGTCCGCGATGGCGCGCAGCTGGTCCGTGGTCTCGACGTAGGGGAACGACGACTCCAGCTCGCGCTGCCAGGGGGTGTCCGGCGAAAAGGCGTGGCCGGGCACCGCCAGGCGCCGCCGGTAGAGGGCGACGAGCTCCTGGGCGATCTCGCCCGCCGCCGCCCTGGCGCGGGCGCGGGCGCGCTGCCACTCGGCGCCGCCCATCTTCGACAAGGTGGGCGAGTCACCGCCGCTGTAGGGGGTGACGGCCTCGATCTGGTCGACGGGCAGGTAGAGGCGGTCGCTGCCCCGGAACTCGAGGAGCAGGTAATCGCGGGTCGCCCCGGCCACCGTTCGGCTCGTCACCCCGGCAAAGCGCGCCACCCCGTGCTGGCGGTGCACCACGAAGCTCCCCGGTGCCAGGTCGTCGAAGAACCCGTCGGTCGGGCGGGCACGCGGTCGGGGGCGGCGGTGCGGTGCCCGGCGGCCGGTCACGTCGGACTCCGACAGCACGGCGATCTTCGGGCCCGGCAGGGCGAAGCCGGCGGACACGGTCGCCACCACCACCCGGATCCCCGGGGCAGTCGAGGCGGCGTCGGCCACCGGTGCGTGCACCCCCTCGCCGGCCAGCACGCTCGACAGCCGCTCGGCCCCCGGCCGAGCCCCGGCGCACAGGGTCACCGAGTAGCCCTCCTCGGCCAGGGCGAGCACCTGGGCCGCCAGGCGTCCGGCGTCGCCGGCCACCAGGTCGAAGCCCCGCACGGGCACAGCGGGCACCTCGGGTCCCTCGGGAACCGAGGAGAGCGACAGCACCGCCGACGGGCAGCGCGCGAGCAGCCGGTCGAAGGGCAGGTGCAGGCGGGGGAACCCGGTCGGGTCGCCGGCACCCCACGTGGCGGCCAGGGCCTCGCCGAGAGACCCTTCTTCGTCGTAGAGCTCGACGGCACGGTCGCGGACCCGGCGGGGCTCGACGAGCACCACCTGGGCGTCGGGGCCCAGGAGGTCGGGCAGCAGCGTGGCCTCGGGGTGGAGCCAGGGCAGCCACGACTCCATGCCGTCGAACGACTGGCCCGCCGCCAGGCGGTCCCACTGGGCGCGTCCCCACGGCTCCTCGTCGCGCAGGCGCTCGGCCCGAGCCGCCACCTCGGCAGTGACGGGCATCTCCCGGCAGCCGAAGAGCACCGCCTCGTCGAGCTCGGCGACCGAGCGCTGGTCGCCGACGTCGAACGCGGTGAGGCGGTCCACCTCGTCGCCCCACAGGTCGATCCGGACCGGCAGCTCGGCGGTGGGCGGGAACACGTCGATGATCCCCCCGCGCACCGCAACTTCGCCCCTGTGCTCGACCTGGTGCTCGCGGCGGTAGCCGGCCGCGGCCAGCCAGCGGAGCACCGCTTCGGCGTCGAGCTGCCCGCCCCGGTTGACCACGAGGGGAGCGGCGGCCTCACGCCAGGGGGGGAGGCGCTGCAGGAGGGAGCGCACCGACGCCACCACCACCGCCGGCCGCGTGGCCACGCCGCCAAAGAGGTGCCAGAGCACGGCCAGCCGGCGCCCCATGGTGCCGACGTCGGGGCTGACCCGCTCGAAGGGCAGCGTCTCCCATGCCGGCAGGAGCGCCACCGGGCCGGGCAGGTCGCCGGCCACCCGCCGGCCGGCGCTTTCGTCCGGCCCTGCGACGAAGCACGCCAGGTCGCCCGCAAGCCGCTCGGCGTCGAGCTCGGTGGGGGTCACCAGCAGCGCCGGGCGGCGCTCGGACAGCCGGAGCAGCCCGGCCAGCACGAAGGGCTGCGCCGGCCCGGCCACGGCCAGGGTGGCGACGGCCGGCCCGAGCACACGCGCCACGGTGCCCTCGTGACGCAGGGCGGCGGCGAGCGGGGCCAGCCCCCGGGCGGTCTCCCCCGAGGGGGCAGCGGTGCTCATCGACCTCTGTTGTAGCGGTTCATCGCAGCCTCGGCGCCCTCGGTGGCGATCAGCTCGACCGCGTCGGCCGCGTCGGCGATGGCGACGTCGAGCAGCTCGCGCTCGGCCTTGGCCGGGCGCCGCAGCACGTAGTCGGCGCCGGAGCGGGCATGGGGCGGCTTGCCGACGCCGATACGCACCCGGAGGAAGTCTGCCGAGTGCAGGTGAGCCTGCACCGAGCGCAGCCCGTTGTGGCCGGCGGTGCCGCCCCCCACCTTCACCCGGAGGGTCCCCGGCGGCAGGTCGAGCTCGTCGTGGACGACCACGAGCGCCGGCGGGCCGACCCCGAAGCGGCGCAGGAGAGCCCGGACCGCCGTGCCCGACTCGTTCATGTACGTGGTCGGCACGGCCAAAGCGACGCGCGCCTCGCCGATGCGGACCTCGGCGACGCCCGCCCGGTGGGCCTTGAGCACCCTGAGGCGGCCCCCGTGGCGCTCGGCCAACAGGTTTACGGCGTCGGCGCCCACGTTGTGCCGGGTGCGGGCGTACTCCTCGCCCGGGTTGCCGAGTCCGACCACGAGCAGGTCGGCTGGCGTGCCCCGTCGGTCGCCCGGCTCGCGGGCAGGCCGCCCGAGCAGGCGCAGCGCCTACTCCCCGTCGCCCGCCGCGCCCGCCTGCTCCTGCTGCGGGGCGCCGTCGGAGGCGGCAGCTGCGCCCTCGCCGGCAGCGGTGGCAACGGCGCCGTGGGCGCCGGCCTCGGCCTCTGCCTCGGCGGACGGGGCCGAGGCCGCTTCTTCGGCCGCCGCCACCTGGACCCTCGGCGGCAGGGCCACGACCACGGTCACGTCCGCGTCGACGTCGGTGCCGACCCCCGGCGGCAGCCGCAGGTCGCCGACGCGCACCGCGGACCCGATGGTGAGGTTGCTGACGTCCACCTCGACCGCGGTCGGGATGTCGGCCGGCTTGGCCCGTACCCCGAGGGTGAACAGCTGCTGGTCGACGACACCGTCGAGACGCGTGACCTCGGGGGCGTCCCCCACCAAGACGAGGGGCACCTCGGTCGCCACCACCTCGTCGCGGCGCACGATCTGGAAGTCGACGTGGGCGAGGGTGCCGCGCACGGGGTGGCGCTGCAGCTCGCGGGCCATGGTGAGGTACGTCTGGGAGCCGGCGCGCAGCGACAGGAGCACGTTGGTCCCCGACTCCCCCGAGAGGGCGGCCCGCAGGGCGCGGGCGTCGACTGCCACCGGCAGGGGCGCCGCACCGTGGCCGTAGAGCACCCCGGGGACCTTGCCGGCCCTCCGCAGGCGGCGCGAGCTGCGCGACCCGAGGGGGCGGCCGATCTCTGCGTCGAGGGTGATCTCAGCCATGCGTGCTCCTGTGGCGCTGGACGTGGGAAGGCGGGCGAGCGGTGCCGGCGGCCCTGCAGTGCCCGCGACGGCCGCCCAGCGTAGCCCGCCACGGCGGGTCGCCGGCCCGGCCGTCGCGCCCGCGCTCGGTCGTCACACCGGATCGGAATGGCGCGCCGCCTCGCCCGGATCGGGAAGGGCCGCCACGCCCAGATCGGGATGGGCCGCCACGCCGGATCGGGAAGGCACGCCACGCCGGATCGGGTAGGAGGGTGGCGGGACCGCCGCCGCCTCGCGGCCCTCACCGGCTCACGCCGTGCGCACCAGCTTGGCCGGGGGCTTGCTCTCGCGGCCCTTGGAGGCGACCACCGGCCCCTTGCCGGGGCTCGTCCGCTCCACCGGCGTGAGGACCGTGAAGCCCGGGAACGTGCCCGTCGGCGTGACGATGGGTGGTGCCGAGGCGCTGACCTGCACGATCTCTCCGCCCTCGTAGCCGAAGTGCACCGAGCTCGAGTAGCTGAGGGGCACGAGGCCGGGGGTGGCGAACTGCTTGGCCGAATGCGCGATGGCCGCCATGACTCCCTGGCGGGTGAGGTTCCGCCCCGCCGCCTGGAGCGCCTGCACGAAGGTGTAGGCCAGGGCCACGCCGTACTCGGTGTTGCCGTCGAGCCCGTAGGTCGACCAGACCGACGGGGCGTAGTCGGCCAGCAGCTTCTTGGACACCTGGATCCACGGGTCGGAGGCGTCGTTCTCCGGCGGGAGGTAGGCGTTGGTGATCATGCCGTCGAGCAGCCCCACTGCCGCGGTGGCCAGGGCGGCGCTCCCCCCGCCCTTTCGGGTGAACGACGACAGCAGCGGACCGACGGTGGGCGGATCGGCGCCCACGGCGTCGACGACGAACTGGGGCTTGTAGCCGATGAGCGCGGCCGGCAGCAGTGCCAGTGCCGTGGCGGCCGGCACGGTCGCCAGCACGACGACCTTGGCCCCGGCCGCCTGCAGGGCGGCCATCTGGTTGCTGAGCGGGCCGGCCAGGGTGGCCACGTCGTAGGTCTGGCGCGAGACGACCTGGGAGCGCGGGATCTCCATGTCGAGGCCCTTCACCACGTCCTGGCCGAACTCGTCGTCTTGGTAGAGGTAGCCGACCTTCTCGCCGGCGAAGTGCGACCTGATGTAGGCACCGAGGAGCTTGCCGTCGACCGTGTAGGGGGGCTGCCAGCCCGTGGTCCACGGATCCCGGGGATTGCTCCAGCAGTTGCAGCCGGACTCCACGAAGAGCTGCGGGACCTTCTCGGCATTGAGGTACGACTGCACGGCGGTCTGGGTCGGGGTGCCCAGGGAGCCGACGGTGGCGAACACGCCGTTCTGGAGGACGAGCTTGCGGGTCTCGGTCGCGGTGACCGACGGGTTGTAGCCGTCGTCGAGGTAGACGTAGCGGATCTTGCGCCCGTGCACACCGCCATGGGCGTTCACCCAGCCGAACACGGCGTTCATCGCCGGCGCGATCTCGTCGTAGCCCGGCGAGGCGGGGCCGGTGAGCGGCACCGTGGCGCCGATGGTGACGCTCGTCGAGGTCACCCCGCTCGACGCAGCCGCGCCGGCGGGGCCGGCCACGGCGGTGAGCCCCGACACGACGATCGCCGCCGCTGCGCCCGCTGCGACGAGCCGGTACGCCCTGCTCCCTGCTCCGGAGCCTGCTTCGGAGCCTGCTCGGCCATGGTGCAACCGGCTCATCCCCTACCCCCTTGGAAGATCCCTCGGCAGCCGCTCGACGGTACGGGCGGCCCGCCGCGACCCGGCCTCACGCTCCGCCCCGCCCGCCGGTGGACCGGATCGGGTCCGGACGGCCACCGTCGCCCAGCGCGGGCACTGCTCCATCGTGTCCATCTTGTCGTTCTTGTTTCGACACGTTACCGCCCCCGCGACCGGCGACGGCCCAGGCCGCCAGCCGTCCGGCCGCCCATCGCAGGGCGCCCTGGATGCCAGCGGGTGCGAGCAGCATCACCAGCACCAGGGCAGCGCCGAAGATGATGACGGCCAGGTTCGCGCTCACCAGGTGGCCGAGGTGGAAGGCGCCGGCGAGCGACTGCGACCACTGGTTGGGCAGGTAGACGACGGCGATCGCCCCCCACCACGCTCCCATCAGCGTGCCGGCGCCGCCGATGACCATGCCGGCCAGCAGGAAGATGGACAGCGACAGGGGGAACTCGCCCGTGCTCACCACGCCGGTGGACAGCGCGACGAGGGCACCCGCCAGGCCGGCGCAGGCGGCCGAGACCATGAAGGCCGTCACCTTGGTCCTCGCGACGTGGATGCCCAAGGTCGCCGCGGCCACCTCGTCGTCGCGCACGGCCCGAAAGGCGCGTCCGAAGCGGCTGTCGAGGAGGTTGGCCAGCAGGACCAGCACGACGAGGGCCGCGAGGATCTGCAGCCAGGCGAGCCATCGCTGCGGGTCGAGGCTGCCGGGGGCGCCCGGCGCCGTGGCGGGCAGCCCCTGGTCGCCACCGAAGAAGCTGCTGTAGCGGTCCGAGAGGCTGGGCAGCGCGAGGGCGAGGAGCAGCGTCATGCCGGCCAGGTAGGGCCCCTGGAGGCGCGTGGCGGGCACGGCGATCACCAGGCCGGCGGCTGCGGCGACGGCGGTGGCCGCCAGCAGCTGGAGGACGAAGTTCACCGACTGGTGCGCCTGCAGCTCGGCGAGGGTGTAGGCGCCCACCGCCATGAAGGCGCCGTGGCCGAGGGAGATCTGGCCGTTGACGCCGGTGAGCAGGCTGAGGCCGGCAATGGCGATGGCATACGCGGCGATCTGTCCGAGCTCGTAGTTGTCGAAGGGGCTCAGCTCGAGGGTGATCACGAACAGGAGGACGCCCCCTGCCACCGCGAGCAGCAGGTGGCGCACGAGGGGCAGGCGCGGGAGGCGGAACCGGCGCAGCGCGCGAAGGAGCGCGACCCGAGCAGCAGCGGGCAGGTCCTGCGGCATGTCACACCCTGCGCGCCGCCGGGGCGCCGAAGAGCCCCTCGGGCCGCAGCATCAGCACCACGACGAGGAGGGCGAGGGCGCCGAGCGGCTCGAGAGCCCCACCCAGGTACCCGCCGACGTAGGACAGGGCGAGCCCGGTGACGAGCCCGCCGACCAGCGCCCCCGGGGGGCTGTGGAGCCCCCCGACCACGGCCGCAGTGAAGGCGTAGACGAGCACGAGGTCCATGAACGTGGGCGAGAACGACGTGGTCGGGGCGACGAGGAGCCCGGCCAGGGAGCCGGCCAGCGAGGCCAGGGCCCAGCCCAGGGTGAGGAGCCTCGACACGCGCACCCCGAGCAGCCGGGCCGTGTCGGGGGCGAAGGCCGTGGCGCGCATCCGCAGGCCCAGGGTCGTCGCCCGGAACAGCGCCACCATGGCGGTCATGAGGAGGGTCACCGCCAGCACGACGAACACGTCGAAGTGCGAGAAGGCGACCTTGGTGCGGCCGATCGTGAGCCCGCTCTGTGAGAAGGCGGCGGGGAACCCGCGGTTGGAGTTGCCCCAGACCGCACCTGCGATGCCCTCGAAGAGGATGAGGAGCCCGAAGGTCACGATGACGGCGTTGAGCGGCGGCCTGCTCTGCACAGGGCGGATCACGAGCAGCTGGACGGCACCGCCGAGCACGAGCCCGCAGGCGAGGGCGACCGCGAAGGCGACCCAGTAGCCGACGCCGTGCTCGAGGACGCTGAACGCAATGAAGGTCGTGAGCATGCCCATTGCCCCCTGGGCGAAGTTGACGACGTTCGTGGCGCGAAAGACGAGCACGAGGGCGAGCGCCAGCGAGGCGAAGACCATGCCGTTGGCCACCCCGCTCAACGTCACGTCGACGAACAACCGCACCGCTCCTCCCTTCGTCAGGCGCCGCCGGTCAGTACCCGAGGTAGTGGTGCCGGAGCGCGGCGTCGGCGCCGACGACACCGGCGGGGCCCGCGGCGACCACCGTGCCGAGATGCAGCACGACCGCGTGCCGCGCGATCGACAGCGCGCTCCTGGCGTTCTGCTCCACCAGCACAACCGTCAGCTCCGTGGCCCGCGTCAGGTCGTCGAGGGTCGCCATCAGCTGGGCCGTCACCATCGGCGCCAGTCCCAGGGACGGCTCGTCGAGCAGCAGCAGCGTCGGCCGCGACACCAGGGCACGGCCCAGGGCGAGCATGCGGCGCTCGCCCCCCGACAGCATCGACGCACGGCGCCGCGCAGAGGCAACGAGCGGGGGGAAGAGGGCGTAGATCCGCTCCATCTCCTGGCGCGAACGGCGGCGGCCGAACCGCCAGGCTGCACCGAGGCGCAGGTTCTCCTCCACCGTCAGCTCCGCGATGACCGACCCGCCCTCGGGCACGTAGGACACGCCGCTGCGCACCACCTGCTCCACCGGCATGCCGGTCAGGAGGCGGGGCCCGAGGCGCACGGTGCCCGACCGTGGCCGCACCGAGCCCGACACCGCCCGCAGCAAGGTGGTCTTGCCAGCCCCGTTGGCACCGAGGACCGCGGTGACCGCGCCGGGCTCGGCCCGCAACGACACGCCCTGGAGCGCCCGGACCGGACCGTAGGACACCGACAGGTCCTCCACCCAGAGTCCTCGTCCATTCTCTGGGCCCGGGTGGGGCCGCCCCTCGGGCCCCGTGGCCGCCGCGTTCTCTGGCCCGGGGTGGGGCCGCCCCTCGGGGCCGGTGGCCGCCGCGTTCTCTGGCCCGTGATGGGGCCGCCCCTCGGGGCCGGTGGCCGCCGCGTTCTCTGGGCCGACCGAGGCGGCCTCGTGCCCCGGGACCACCGGTCAGCGCCCCGCTGCGGTGCGCGGCCGCCCGTCGGGCGCCCTGACCGTCTCGCCCAGGTAGGCGGTCGCCACTGCAGGGTCCGCGGTCACCGCCTCGGGCGCCCCGGCAGCGATGACCCGGCCGAAATCGAGCACGACCAGGCGCTCGCACGTGGCGAGCACGAAGTCCATGCGGTGCTCGACGAGGAGGACCCCCATGCGCGAGCGCAGGGACGACACCAGGCGAGCGAGCTCGGCCATGTCGTCGGCCGCGAGCCCGCTCGCCGGCTCGTCGAGCAGCAGCAGCGACGGGTCGGCGACGAGCGCTCGGGCGATGGCGGCTCGCTTGGCGATGCCGTAGGGAAGCGCCCCCGGGCGTTCGTCCGCGTAGCCGGCGATGCCGAGCTCGGCCAGCACGCGCTCCGCCCGGTGCCGGACGCGCGCCTCCTCGCCCCTTGAGCGCCCCACTCCCGCCAGCGCCGACAGGAAGCCCGACCGGCGCTGCGGCTGGGCGCCCGCCAGCACGTTCTCGAGGACCGTGAGGCCGGGGAAGAGGCCGACCCCCTGGAGGGTCCGGGCGATCCCCAGCTTGGCGAGGTCGTGCGGACGGTGGCGGCGCAACGGGCGTCCGTCGAAGCTGATGGTCCCCGACGCGGGGCGGACGAAGCCACAGATCACGTTGAACAGCGTCGTCTTCCCCGCTCCGTTGGGGCCGATCAGCCCCACGATCTCGCCTCTTCGTACCCGGAGCGACACCCGGTCGAGGGCCACGAGCGCCCCGAACGACACGCTCACCTCGTCGACGCTGAGCTCGGTAGCCTCGCGGTCCGTCATCGCCCTCCGGCGGCGGGCTGCCCGGTGGTCGAGCACGGACCGGTACGCGTTGCTCCGCCGTCCCTCAACCCGACGATACCTGGCAGGGTGGCCCTCAGGGGTGCACTCTTGGTCGCGTGCCCGCCCTCCCGGTTCGCCGGCTCGGCGAGGCCGGCTCGCAGCGGCGTGGCTCCCCACCGCATGTCCCCTGAGGGGGCGAACCGGGTCAGGCGAGGTTCTCGCCGCCGAATATCCTCGAGACCGAGGTGTCCTCGAAGACGGCGTCGATGGCATCCGCGATGATCCGAGCGACCGAGAGGACCTCGAGCTTGTCGAAGCTCAGGTTCGGGTCGATCGGGAGGGTGTCGGTCACCACGACACGCGAGATCGGGGATGCCTTGAGCCGGTCGCCGGCAGGATCCGACAACAGGCCATGGGTGGCCATGGCCCAGATCTCCGCTGCCCCGGCCTCGCGCAGGAGCTCGGCAGCGGCGCAGATGGTCCCCGCGGTGTCGATCATGTCGTCGATCAGCACGCAGTGGCGGCCGGCTACGTCACCCACCACGTGGCGGGCCTCGACCTGGTTCGCCGCACCGCGCGGCCGGGTCTTGTGGACCAGCGCCAGCTCGCAGCCGAGGTGCTGGCTGTAGCGCTCGGCCACCTTCACCCGGCCGGCGTCGGGTGCCACGACCACCACGTCGCCGTCGACGCGCTGGCGCAGGTAGCCCTCGAGCACCGGCGCTGCGGTCAGGTGGTCGAAGGGGACGTCGAAGAATCCCTGGATCTGGCCCGAGTGAAGGTCGACGCTCACCACCCGGTCGGCCCCGGCGACCGACAGCAGGTCGGCCACGAGCTTGGCGGTGATCGGCTCGCGACCGGTCGACTTGCGGTCCTGGCGGGAGTAGCCGTAGTAGGGGCACACCGCGGTGATGCGCTTGGCTGACGCCCGCTTGGCGGCGTCGATCATGATGAGCTGCTCCATCAAGGAGTCGTTCACCGGCCCGCAGTGGGTCTGGACGATGAAGACGTCGGAGCCCCGGATGGACTTGTCGTAGCGACAGTGCATCTCGCCGTTGGCGAACTCGCGCAAGTTCGCTTCGCTGAGGGTCACCCCGAGGTGTGCGGCGATCTGCTCGGCCAGAGCCCGGTGCGCCCGCCCCGACACCAGTTCGAGGCGTCGACGGGGGATCAGCTCCACGAGCCAACGCTACCGCATCGAGGGGCGAGCGCCGCCGGGCAGTGGCCGGTCCCGAGCTGACCCACTGCCCGCCGGCGCTCAGGCGCCGGCCGCAGGGAGGACCGCCCCGGGAGCCACGACCTCCCCGTCGGGGACGACCGCCCCGGGGCCGAGGGTGACGAACGGGCCGACGACGGCCCGGGCCCCGATGACGGCGTCGGTGGCGGCGCAGGGGCCGACCTTCGCGCCCTCGCCGACCGAGGTGTCCTGGAGCACAGCGTGGGGACCGATCTCCGCGCCCTCGCCCACCGTGCACTCGCCGCGTAGCACCACGCCGGGGAGCAGCGAGACGTCCGGGGCCAGCCGCACGCCCGCGTCGACGTAGGTCCGCTCGGGGTCCCACATGGTGACTCCCTTGCGCATCCACCGCTCGTTGATCCGATCGCGCAGCTCCGCCTCGGCCACCGCCAGCTGGGCGCGATCGTTGACCCCCGCCGCCTCCATGGGGTCGTCGAGGACGAGGGACTGCACCCGGTAGCCGGCCTCGTAGAGGACGGCCGCCACGTCGGTCAGGTAGTACTCGCCCTGCGCGTTCGACGGGCTGAGCCGGCGCAAGGCGGGCGCGAGCAGGCTCCGGCGGAAGCAGTAGATCGACGTGTTCACCTCGCGGATGGCACGCTCTTCCACGGTGGCGTCGCTCTCCTCGACGACTCGGGCCACCATGCCGTCGCGCCCGTGGACGATCCGCCCGTAGCCGGCGGGCTCGTGCACCTCGGCGGTGAGCAGCGTCGCACCGGCGTCGTGCTGGCGGTGGAACCTGACCAGGGAAGCCAGGGTCGGTGGCCGCAGGAGGGGCGTGTCACCGGGCAGGACGACCACGTCGCCGTCGTCGGCGTCGTTCTCCGGCAGGCCGGTCAACGCCACCGCCGTGGCATCGCCGGTGCCCCGCTGGGCCGGCTGCTCGACGAACTGGATCTCGAGGTCGCTCGGTGCCAGGTCGACGAGCGTCTTGGTCACCCACTCACCTCGGTGGCCCACGACCACCACCACCCGGTCCACCCGCAGCGCGGCCAGGGCGTCGAGGACGTGGAGCACCATCGGCCGCCCACACAGGAGGTGCAGGGGCTTCGGGCGGCTCGAGCGCATCCGGGTGCCTTCGCCAGCGGCGAGCACGACGGCCGAGAGCGGTCGGGCAGTCACGCGCTCATTCTCTCCCAGCCGGCCGAACGGGGCGTGCCATCGCCCGCGGCCCGAGTCCCCGAGTGCTGGCGGCCCGAATGCCCGAGTCCCCGAGTGCCCGCGGCCCGAATGCCCGTGTGCGCGGATGCCGGTGTGCGCGGATGAGCCTGCAGGGGGCCGGGGCCGGTGGAACCGGGCAGGTGGTCGCCCGGGCTGCAGCGGACCCCGGCGACAGGCGGCACGCCTCGGGTCGGTAGCGTGTCGCCGTGCGCCGCATGCTGTTCTCGCGCCGAGCGCTCCTCTTGCACGCCATCCTCGCCGTCGTGGTGCCGGCGTTCTCCCTCCTGTGCGCCTGGCAGGTGCGCCGGGCGCTGTCGGGCAACGAGCTCAGCTGGGCGTATGTCTTCGAGTGGCCACTCTTCGCCGGCTACGCCGTCTACCTGTGGTGGAGGCTGGTCCGCGAGATCGGCGTGGAGGGCGACGAGCGCGCCGCCGTGGGCGCCACCTCCTCCCTGGTGGGCACTGCAGGGGACCCGTCGGCACCCGCGAACACCGGTGCCGAGCCGGCCGCCGCCGGCGTGCTCGGTGCCGCGACCGGCGGGCCGGCGGTGGCCGACGTGGGCGCGGCGGTCCACACGCCGGAGCCGCTGCCTTCGGGCGCCAGCGAGGCCGGCGGCGACGTGGCGGAGGACACCGACGAGGACCTTGCCGCCTACAACCGGTACCTGGCCGAGCTCAACGCCGGCAACGTTCCCAAGCGGTGGGGGGCCCGCCGCTGAGCCTGCGCCCTGGGCCCTCGCCCGGTCCTCCGGCTTGTGGCCCGTCCCAACCGGTGCACGGCCATCGGCGAGTGAGGCGCCTGGCGAGGGGCTGGGTTCCGGGGGGAGGGCTCGAACCTCCAACATCCGGCTCCAAAGGCCGACGTTCTGCCGATTGAACTACCCCGGAATCGCCCTCCACGCGTAGCACACCCCAGGCGCACCTCGGCGCCCGGGCGGAGCCGGAGCGGCGCCGGTGCCCCGGGCGGAACCGCTTCGAGGTAGGCGACGCGCCAGGGGATAGGCCCGTGGCGCAGCGGGGCAACACGCCATGGAACCAGGCGCGCCCTTGCGCAGCTCCTGACCCACCGACCTGCCGCTTCTTCGAAATTCCTTACGCTGATCCTCGACCCTGGGCGGCGCGACCCGAGCAAGATGTGGCCATCGGGTCCAGGAGGCCGGAAGGAGCGACATGGGGCTCACCCAGCCCGCACGCGCAGTGTGGCCCGCACGCGCAGTGTGGCCCGCACGCGCAGTGTGGCCCGCACGCGCAGTGTGGCCCGCACGCGAGGTCCAGGCGCTGCGGAGGCAACCGTGCCGCTGAGGGTCCTCGTGGTCGACGACGACCCG
>Ga0209062_1001930_pt1 | contig 31038 bp, 29 predicted proteins | sample Coa_R2_2_FD_187158 | JGI IMG/M metagenome (GOLD analysis project Ga0209062, IMG submission 187158) | Surface soil microbial communities from Centralia Pennsylvania, which are recovering from an underground coalmine fire - Coalmine... | ecosystem: Environmental > Terrestrial > Soil > Unclassified... | reverse complement strand
CGTCATCCGGACCACGTTGAAGCTCTGCGGCCTCTACTGGCGCGGTCGCAGGAATGCCGAGCACATCGTGTTGAGGACCAACGACGTCCGAAGTGCCCGGCTGCCACCTCTGTTTGATGGATTCACCATCCTTCACATCAGCGATACCCACGTCGACATGAACCAGCGGGCCATGCTGCGGCTCGCTCAGCTTGTTGAAGGACTGCAATACGACGTCTGCGTATTGACGGGCGATTTTCGTGGCAAGACCTTCGGTTCCCATGACGCCGCCCTGAACGGCATGGCGAAGCTCGTGGGCCACCTGAGGAAGCCGATCTTCGGCGTGCTGGGCAATCACGACACGATTCGCATGCTCCCTGGCCTCGAAGCCATGGGCATCCGCATGCTGCAGAACGAGTGTGACGTCATTCGACGCGGCGATCAGTCGATCTACCTAGCGGGCATCGATGACGCCCACTATTTCAAGGTCGACAATATCGAAAAGGCTGCCTCGCCCATCCCAGATGGGGCGTTTGCGATCCTGCTGTCGCACACGCCGGAAGTCTATCGTCAGGCGGCCCATGCAGGTTTTGATCTGCTCTTGAGCGGCCATACGCATGGCGGACAGATCTGCCTTCCCGGGCAGATACCCCTCACGCTGGATTCGGTGTTGCCGCGGCGCCTTGGTGCCGGCGCCTGGCAATACGGCAAAATGCTCGGCTACACGTCGGTTGGTGCCGGATCGAGCGTCGTCGCCGTCCGCTACAATTGCCCGCCGGAAATCACCCTGCACCGTCTCGGCAGGCCCTGAGACTCAGTACGGCTGATCGCGAATCCGCAGCAAGTGCAGAAAGCGCGAGACGATGAGCTCCCCAACGAAAAACAGCCAGACCGCAATCCCCACGTCCGAGAGGGTCAGGGACAGCGCTTTTTGACAGACCAGAAGGGGGAGCAGGGATTCCGGAACCTGGTCCAGCCCGGTCGCCCGGGTACTGGGTGGAAAGCCTAATCGCCGCTTGACGAAGCTGGAGAAGAGATCGCCAAGCATGGCAAACACAGCTAGGAGGCCTCCGACCTGCACGCTCGATCCGAGCAGGGGTGCGAGGCCTGCAGTGACGGCCACTGAAGACACCACACCGCGAATGGTCTTGGAATTGCCAAACAGCGGTCGTCCGTCAGGGAAGTGCACGCCGGCATCCAGCGGAAACGCCCAGCGCCGGCCCAGCAGCTTCTTGACGATAACAGGGGTCCCGTTCGCAAGCGTTAGCAGGCACAACGCCTGAAAGATCGAGAAGACCTGCATTTCGGGCCATTGTTCAAACGATCATTTATTATTGCTTATGCCGCCGTTGGTCGCGCTCGCTTGATGCACGTCAATTCACGGCTTGCCCGCCGGGCGCAATCTCTCTTTTCTCATGGATGGAGCGGACGATGACTGCGACCAATGTCACGACTCTCGATCACACAATCCAGGAGACCAATCTCTGGCTCAAGACGGTCGAGGAGGAACTGCAACTCGATAATCGTCAGCAGGCCTACAACGCGCTGCGGGCGGTGCTGCATGCCTTGCGCGATCGCGTGCCGCCGGAAGTCGCGATCAAGCTGGGCGCCCAGCTGCCGATCCTTGTGCGTGGCGTCTATTACGAGAACTGGCATGTGGCGGGAACGCCGACAAGAGAGCGTCATGCGCAGGAATTTGCCCATCATGTGGGGGCGGAGTTGTCCCCGCAATTTCCCGTGGATCCCTTGACCGTTATCCGGGGTGTGTTCGAGGTTCTCTGGGAAAAGCTCGATCCCGGCGAGTTTGAAAAGGTGATGCAGCATCTGCCAGCCCCTCTACGCGAACTCAAATCCTGGAACTAGCTGGTCTGCTCGAAGGCGCGCGGTGCCATGATCCACCCGCACTCAGTCACATCGTCCGATGTCGTCGTCCCGCCGCATGGTTTGGCGGGCACCCTGAGCGTCGTTAAGAACTCGAACGGATTGATCGTCTTCGCACACGGCAGCGGGTCAAGCCATCTCAGCCCGCGGAATCTTGCCGTGGCAAAAGCCCTGAACGACCGCAACTTCGCGACCTTCCTGTTCGATCTGCTGACCCAGGAAGAAGAGGCCGACCGAGCCAACGTCTTCGACATCCAGCTGCTCGCGGAGCGGCTGGTCGAAGCCGTGCAATGGCTGGATGGTCAGACGCCGGCAATCGCTCGCCTTCCTGTCGGCCTGTTCGGAGCCAGCACCGGCGCTGCCGCGGCCCTCCTCGCGGCGGCGCGGCTTCCCGAGCGGATCAGTGCAGTGGTCTCGCGCGGAGGCCGTCCCGACCTCGCGGGCGAAGCCCTTGCAAAGGTTCGCGCCGCGACATTGCTTATCGTCGGCGGCGCCGATCATGGCGTGATCGAGCTGAACGAAGAGGCCTTTGCCCGCTTGCATGCACCGAAGGCGATCGAGATCGTCGCCGGTGCAACCCACCTCTTTCCGGAGCCTGGCGCAATGGACGCCGTCATTGGCCACGCCGCGCGCTGGTTCGAAAGTCACCTCATCAAGCCGCAATGCGACTGAAGCGGCACCGCTACCGTTTCAGGAGCTTCTTCAGCCGGGCCAGCGGCAGGGTATTGATCACGTCCGCAGGCTCGAGCCAGCCGCGGCGGGCCTGATCGATTCCGAAGCGCATGTTGGCAAACCCGGCCGTCGAATGCGCATCTGTCGAGATCGCCAGTTTGACGCCGGCCGCCTTGGCGCTGTGCGCGTTGATATCGTTGAGGTCCAGCCTATCCGGATCGGCATTCAGCTCGAGATGGCAGCCGTGCCCGCGGGCTGCAGCAATTACGGCCTCCATGTCGAGCTCATAAGCCTCGCGCTCGCCGATCAGCCGGCCACTCGGATGACCGATGATCGAAACGTGACGATTGTCCATCGCGGTGATGATGCGTTCGGTCTGCGCCTTGCGCGACAGTTCGAATTTGTAGTGGACGGACGCGACGACGAGATCGAGCCGGGACAGGATCTTGTCGGGCAGATCAAGCTTGCCATCGGCCAATATATCGACCTCGGCGCCCTTCAGCACCGTGAGGCCGTCGAGCTTGTCATTCAGCCTATCGATCTCGTCGAGCTGGCGCGCGAGCCGGCCTGCGTCGAGCCCATGCGCAATCGTCACATGCCGGCTGTGATCGGTCAGGGCCATGTAGGCATAGCCCCTGGCCTTCGCCGCAGCCGCCATTTCGGCAATTGTCGCCCTGCCGTCGCTCCAGTTGGAATGGACGTGCAGGTCGCCACGGATGTCCGCAAGCGTGATCAGCCGGGGCAGCTTCCCGGCTTGCGCCAGGGCAATCTCGCCGCGGTCCTCACGCATTTCCGGCGGGATCATCGCAATATCGAGCTTCCGGTAAAGCTCTTCCTCCGTCGCTCCGCCGATCCGCCGCTTGCCGGCGAACAGGCCATATTCGTTGAGCTTCCAGCCGCGGTCGTTGGCGAGCCCTCGCAAGCTGATGTTGTGCGCCTTGGAACCGGTGAAATACATCAGCGCGGCGCCGTAACTCTCCTTGGGCACAACCCGCAAATCGACCTGCAGCCCCGAGCCCAGCACCACCGTCGTTCGAGTCGGACCATGGGCCAATACGCTTGCAACATTGTCATATTTGGCAAGCTTGTCGCCGGCAGCACTGCCGTCACCCGCGATCATCAGCACATCGAGGTCGCCGACCGTGTCGCGCCTGCGCCGATAACTGCCGGCAACCACGACCTGCCCGTCAGTTGCACTTGGGCGGAGATGTTGCAGCAGCGCCTCTGCTTCGGCTTCCGCTTCCGACAGCTTGAAACGCTTTTCAGCCTGAGGCTTGGCGAGCGCTGCCGCAAGCTTCTTTTCGCTTTTTTCGCCGAACCCGGAGAGCTCCCGCAAGCGACCGGACCTCACGGCTCGCCGGAGGTCCTCCAGCGTCCGGACGCCGAGCTTGTCGTAGAGCAGCTTGACGCGTTTCGGGCCGAGGCCGGGAAGCGCTGCGATCTCGCCGAGATCTCCTGGCAATTCGCGTTTGAGACGATCCAGCACATCGAAATGATGCGTGGCGACGATGCCAGCAATCTTGCCCGCCAGATCCTTGCCGATACCGGGCAACTCGGAGAGGTCCTCGCCCGCCTTCAGCAGATTGGTGATGCTTTTCGGGAGCCGCTCGATCACCCGCGCAGCGTTTCGATAGGCTCGCGAGCGGAAGGGATTGTCCCCCTTGATCTCGAGAAGCTCGGCGGTCTGGTCGAACATCTCTGCAATTTCGGCGTTCTGGACCGGCATCGATGCATCTCCGTCTCGTTCCAACCTAGGGACGGATCGACGTCTCGCCTTTGACGCAGATCAGAGGTCCGCGGCGGCTTAGAGCACGGCCTCGGGTGCGGCGCAGGGCAACCCAAGGGCGTCGGCCACGGGACGGCAGGTAATCCTGCCATTATGCACGTTGAGCCCGTTGCGGAGACCAGCATCGTCCCGAAGCGCCCTCGTAATTCCCTTGTCTGCAAGGGCCAGCACGAAAGGACGCGTGGCATCGTTAAGGGCGAAGGTCGACGTGCGCGGCACTGCGCCCGGCATATTGGCGACGCAATAGTGCACGACGTCATCGACGACATAGGTCGGCCGCCCATGGGTGGTTGGCCGCGATGTGTCGGCACAGCCGCCCTGGTCGATGGAAACGTCGACCAGGACCGCGCCGCGCTTCATGGCCGCAATCGTCTGTGCCGAGATGAGCCTGGGCGCCGACGCACCGGGAATCAGGACCGCGCCGATCACGACATCGGCAGATAGGCAAAGCTCCGCAATCGAGTCCTTTTCTGCCACTACGACACCGATCCGGTCGCCGAAGCGCCGTGCGAGTTTCTCGACCGAAGCGGCACTGCGCACGGCTACCGTGACGTTCGCGCCCATGCCCGCCGCGACCTCTGCCGCGCTGGTCCCGACAGTGCCGCTGCCGAGGATCAGGATGTTGCCGGGGGGCACGCGATCGACGGGGCCGAGCAGGATGCCGCGCCCGCCGTGGAAATATTGCAGTACATTCGCCGCGACTTGCGGAGCCATCCGGCCGGCGACTTTCGACATTGGCGCAAGCAGCGGGAGTTTGCCGGCCGCATCGGTCACCGTCTCATAGGCGATTGCAGTGACACCGGACCGGAGCAAGTCCTCGACCTGAGACCGATCAGGTGCCAGATGCAGATAGGTGAAAATCGTCTGGTCGCGACGAAGCTGCCTGCGTTCGACGGAGAGCGGCTCCTTCACCTTCACGACGAGTTCGGCCTTCGCGAAGATCTGCTCCGGGCTGCCAACGATCCGCGCACCGGCCGCCTCATAGTCATCATCGCAAATGCCCGCCCCCTCGCCGGCACGTGTTTCGATCTCAACGCTATGGCCGCGGTCGACGAGCTCGCGCACGGTAGTCGGCACCAGCCCGACGCGATATTCCTCCGGTTTGATCTCCTTGGGCACACCGATCAGCATGATGACCTCGCAACGTGAGCTTTCAATTCCTCGGCCCCGGCATGTTCATTCGCCGGTCCGAAATAATGGCCAGTTGCTGAAGTCCCGGTGAGATCTGCACCGGATAAGGTACCGACGCTCTTGTGGTCCTGAGCTCCAGAGGTAACCGCTCCAGTTCCCGGCGTGCGCGCTCTCGAACGTCCTTGAGCGACGGCTGTGGAGCGATGCGCCGGCCGCTCGACATCACCGGATGGATCAGAATGTCGCCTTCGTGCCGGTCGTCCTCGGTCGACAGCGTGTCCGCGATCATGCGGCCCTGGCTGTCACAGCGCCTCCAGACCTGCTTGCGGCCGGGCCAGGTCGCCTTTCCCGTCGAGCGTTTGCGCCGCGGCAGACCGGCATATTCCTGCAGCTTATAGGCGCAATCGAGCGCCGGCACGTCGAAAGACGTGGTCAAGCTCGTGCCAATGCCGATGCCATCGATGGGCGCTTTGAGCTGCGCAAAAGCGATTAAGCTTTGCTCGTCGATGCCTCCGCTTACAAAGATTCCGGTATCTTTGAGACCGCCCGCGTCCAGAATGTCGCGCACATTCGTGGCCAGCGCGGCCAGATCGCCGCTGTCAATCCGCACGGCACTTATAGCAATTCCCGATATCTTCAACCGTGGCGCCAGCGTAACCACCTTCCTCGCAGCCGCTTCCGTATCGTAGGTGTCAATCAGGAGAACAAGGTTTGCGGGGCGAACACGCGCGAAGGCCTCGAACGCGGCAGCTTCGTCATCGAAGGATTGAACGAACGAGTGAGCCATCGTGCCGTAGGCTGGTATGCCGAACGACTTCTCGGCAAGCAGGGTCGCCGTGCCAGCAAAACCTGCGACGTAGCTGGCCCGGGCGGCCAGCAATCCGGCCTCCGCGCCGTGGGCGCGGCGCAGGCCGAAATCGACCAGGAGCTTGTCGGGCGCAAGCAGCACCATGCGCGCCGCCTTGGAGGCGATCAGCGTTTGAAAATGCAGGATGTTGATCAGCCGTGTCTCGACAAGCTGCGCTTCGGGCATCGGCGCGGTCACGCGGAGGATCGGCTCATTCTCGAAAAATGCGGTTCCTTCCGGCATCGCATGCACTTCGCCCGTGAAGCGGAAATTGGCGAGATAATCGACCAGCCTTGTACTGAATTTCCCTGTTCGTGCGAGCCAGCCCAGCTCTTCGTCCGAAAATCGCAAGGTCTGCAGAAAATCGAGCGCCTGCTCCAATCCTGCTGCGATCAAGAACCCGCGCTGTGGCGGCAGCTTTCGAACGAAAAACTCAAAGACCGCAGTACTGGTCTGGCCGGACTCCAGATAGGCCTGGATCATGGCCAGTTCATACAGATCCGTCAGCAGTGGGCTGACCGAAGCTTCCATCTGGTACCTTGTCCTCCAGACGATTGTCAGGAGGTGTGCGCCGACTTTTTCGCGGGGAACCGCTTCAAGGTGGCGATCACCTCATCATCGCTGATTTGATGAAAATCCCGGTAGAAGTAGCCGATCGCACCGAGATCCTCGGGCGTTTCCAAACAGATCACCGCGTCAACTTCTGGATGCAACCTTTTGACGGTTTCGAGCGGCGCAACCGGAACGGCGAGCACGATCTCCATCGGATCACGCCTGCGAACAGCCCGGATGGCCGCAAGCGTCGTGGCGCCGGTCGCAATCCCGTCGTCGATGATGATCGCAACCCTCCCCTTGATCTCAGCTCGCACCCGATCGCCGAGATAGCGCTTGCGCCGTCGCTCGATCTCGGCAAGCTCCTCGTTACAGACGGCGTCAAATTCCTCGGCGGTGATGCCGCAAACCTCGATAACGTCGGTATTGCGAATGATACTCGGCGGTTCGCCGTCGGCGACCGCACCCATGGCCAATTCCGGCTGGATGGGCACGCCGATCTTGCGCACCAGCAAAAGGTCAAGCGGAGCATTCAGGGCCCGGGCCACTTCGGCCGCAACCGGCACTCCTCCGCGCGGGAGCGCGAGCACAACCGGATCACGATCCCTGTATTTAGGCAGCGCCTCGGCAAGCCTCCGGCCGGCGTCTATTCGGTTCTGGAACAGCATGGCGGCGACCTCAATTTTTTTGAGATTATCGCCACGAACGAGGCCCACTGTTGATCCGCATCAAGCAGTTGGTGCTCTTGATTAGCCATAGGGCTAGGATGCTCGACCGGCAAAATGAATACCCGCTTCAAGACGCTGAGAACGGCGCAGCGGCTCTTACCCGCAAAGTGAGTTTTTTAAGCCAGCCTGATAGCTACGATCCCAAGCCTGACACCGTCCTCACCCGCGAAACCCACATGTCCTGGGTTTTCATGGCCGGTAAGCGCGTCTACAAGCTCAAGAAGCCGGTCCGGTTTCCTTACCTTGATTTTTCCACCCTCGAGCGCCGCGCGGCGGCCTGTCGGGCCGAAGCCTGCCTGAACCGTCGGCTGGCGGGAGATGTCTATCTCGGCGTGGTGCCGCTGATCGCGGCGCCAAACGGCTACGCGATCGGCGGCAGTGGCCCAATCGCCGACTGGCTGGTCGTCATGCGCCGGCTTGACGAAAAGCAGACGCTCGAGGCAGCGCTTGGCGCCGGCGAGGTCACACAGGTCAAGGTCCATCGCCTCGCCGCCAGCTTGAGCCGCTTCTATTCGCATGCTGCGCGGATCATGATCAGTCCAGAAAGCTATCTTGTCTCTCTGCGGACGGCCGTGGCGACGGATCGACGCGTTCTGCTCGACCGCATATTCGATCTACCCTTTGGAATTGTCGAACGGATTGCGCGCGTCCAATTGCGCTTTCTGCGGCAGCGACCAGGGCACCTGGCCGAGCGGGTACATCAGCGCTTCATCTGCGATGGACACGGCGACCTCCGGCCGCAGCATATCTGGCTGAGCGGCGCCTTCCCGATCATTGACTGCCTGGAATTTGATGCCCGTCTCCGGGCGTCGGATGCGCTGGACGAGTTGGCCTTCCTGCATCTGGAATGCGAACGGCTCGGAGGAAGATGGGTCGGCGACCTGCTCCGGCGCCGGCTGGCCAACCTGCTGGGTGATAGCCAGGACGGCAGCCTGTTTCTGTTCTACCGGATCGGTCGCGCCATGCTGCGCGCGCGATTGTCGATCGCACACCTCGCCGATGCAAATCCGCGCACGCCGGAGAAATGGCCGCGCCTAACCCGCACTTATCTTTCGCTCGCGCAGAGAGATGCATTCCGGCTCGGGCGCCTACTGGCGAGTTCGACCGGCTTCTGAGGGCAATCAGGCCTGGTACGGCAGCAATTCGGCCAGCGCCTCGCCTTGGTGCAGCCGCCGGATAACTTCCGCAAACAGCGGCGCGGCGGAAACGATTTCAAGCTTGTCCCGCACCGGCCCAGGCGGAAGCCGGAACGGCGGCACACTATCGGTTGCGAGAATGCGGTCGATCGCGTCAACCGCAAGTGCGGTCTCTGCACCCGGCATGAACAGGCCGTGGGCGACGCAAGCAATCACCTCGGTTGCGCCATGGCCGCGTGCAGCTTTGGCCGCCCGCACCAGCGTTCCTCCGGTGCTGACGAGATCGTCCACGACGATGCAGAGTGCGCCTTTGACGTCGCCGGCGAACAGATCGCCTGACACCACACCGGAGCTACGGTGCTTCTCGACAAGCGCTTTGCCGATTGGACGTCCCAGCGCTCTTGCGAGCGCCTCACGCAACATATCGGCGCGCTTGCCGCCGCCAAGATCCGGCGAGACCACCGCGACCGCCCGGTCCATGGCGATTTCCTTGATCCTGCCGATCAAAACCGGTGCCGCGCTCAGGGCAACGGAGCTACATCGAAACGCGTTTTCGAACGCGGCGTCATTGTGGACTTCGAACGTGACGATGGCATCGACGCCCATCGCCTCGAAGAGCGCTGCGACATAGCGGATAGTAACTGGGTCATTGGCCTTTGTACGACGATCTTTCCGCGCATAACACAGATAGGGCACGACTGCCGTGACCCGCGCGGCGCCGGCATCCTTCAGGACGCTGATGAAGAACAGCAGGCGGCAAAGCTTGTCGTTCGGACTCTCGTCGGGGCCGCCATACAGGCTGTGCACCACGTAGACGTCGCTGCCGGCAACCGTCTCAAGCGACCTGATCTTATGCTCGCCATCCTCAAAGCTGCGCTCCTCAAGAGGAGCAAGGCCGCAGCCGATCTGCCTGGCGATGCTCTCGCCGAGCGACTCGGTACCCTGCAAAGCAAAGAGGCGGAGCCGTCCGTCTGCGAGAAAGCCCCTCATCCGCGTGCCTTACGATTGCGCGTGATGCTTGACATCGCCCCGCATGATCCGCGTCTGGTGTTGTAATTGCCGGCGGCACGCTTGAAAGCGTCATCGACGGCGAAAGTCAGGTCGGCGTAGCGCTCATCCCCCTTCGGCGTGCGGCCGACGTCGACCTCCCGGCCGTCAGGCAGCGCGAGTCGGACGCTCACCTGGTATTGACCACCTATCTGGTGACGTTCACCGGGCCCTTTGACCACGATGTGGGCCGCAGTGATCCGACCAAAGTGGTTCTCCAGTTCCGCGATATGCCGGTCGACGACACCCTGCAGCCCGGCCGACGCCTGGATGTCTTCGAATTCGATTTGAGCTGGCGTTTCCATAATCGCCTCCATCATAGGCATTTGACCACGGTACCGCGCGGCGGCTTTGAGCGAAATCAAGCTGTTGCTGCGCAACGGCGCTATTCGGCAAATCGACTGGAACATCCTGAATGAGCGCTTCAGTTCGGTGTGCCAAGCAGGGTCGGGGCCGCCAGGCTTACCGACGCGGCTTGTCGCTGGCCTGTTCATTTTGAAGCACATGCACAACCTGTCAGATGAGATGCTGTGCGCTCGCTGGATCGAGAATCCCTACTACCAATACTCTGCGGCGAATTGAGCTTCTGCCACCGTCTGCCGTTCGATCGATCGTCGATGACACGCTGGCGCCAGCGGCTCGGCGAGGAACAGCTCGTCGCGCTGATCCAGGAAAGTCTGTCGGTGGCGCACAAGACCGGCGCTATCGGTCCAAAGGACCTGGAACGGGTGGTCGTCGATACCACGGTGCAACCGAAGGCGGTTGCGCATCCGAGCGACGCGCGGCTGATGCACCGGGCAATCATCAAGCTGGTCGGGCTCGCCAAGCGCAACCATGTGCCGCTGCGCCAGAGCTATCTGCGCCTTGCCAAGCGCGCCGCCATTACGGTCGGCCGCTATACCCACGCCCACCAGTAGTTCAAACGCACCCCTTTGCTCGCAGATTTATTGAACCAGATCAGAGCGGCCGAAGAAGACCGCTGGCGACCTCGCTTCCTTGACGACCGCACCCCGGATCAAGCCTACTTCGATCTTCCTCCGCTCCGCGCGGCGGCCTAACCCCGGCAGAAGCTCCACTTATCGACGCGGATTTTTTGTTCAGACAACCGGACCCGTTCAGATGTTCGGTTGGCGGGCGCACCAAGGCTCGGACGGGGGACCCGCTGATTAAGAGACAGCCCCGGGTCCGAACAGAACTATCTCATATTCGGAAGTCAGAACTACACCTGGATCAATGCCGGTGGCTTGCTGATTCTCCCGTTCTCAATATTTTGCTGGATTTTCACGACGATCAGAGCGATCCATCTCGTCGCGGTCAAATTTTGGCTTCTTCCCTTGCCTTACGTCGCATTGGTCGGTGGTGTCGTTGCTCTCGTCCTCTGCCTTCTGGCAAACATAGTCGCTCAGGATTCCGCTAGACGAGGATACTATGCGAGCGACGCAAGGGTGTATCTCACCGCTGCAGTTCTCTATTTTGGCTGTGCTTCCTGGTCATATTTCTATAACTGGCGACGGACGAGTTCGGCGGTGCTAGCCTTTAGCCTAACGATCCTTCAGACAATGTCTGCCGCGTTTGTTGTCGGTCTCTTTGGTCTTTGGCTCGACAGACGCAATACCAAGCGATACGAGGATCATGACATTTGCTAAATGTCCCAGGGAACGGGCGCCGAAGGCCAAAGATTCCTTGCTTTTGCCGGCTAGGTTCCCGCGCTGTTTCTCAGAATCGGCCTCGTTCAGTGATCCGGTAAATTGTCGATCATTGGTTCGGTCGATTCTTTAGAGCGAATGTATCCTCTCCCATCAACTCTCGACGGATCAGCTCGAACGCAAACTCCTGCATCTCATCAGTATTGCTTGCTATATTGGCCATCGAGCGCTTCGACAATTGCCAACCGAGCGGTAAGAAAAACTTTGTCCCGTCGATCATGACCTGATGCATTCGATCGACACCGTAAGGATACTGTACACTAGGGATATGATATCGGCCCGGAGAATCATCGTGCGCTTGAGCTAGGTCATCGTCCCAAAGCCACTCACGAAAGTGCACAGCGCGCGCTCTCGATTTGCTCGTGTTCAGCAGGGTTTTTAAGGGCGCATACAATTCGCCGGGAGAAGATCGGGACAGGTCGGCCGCAGCTTGCCACGCCTCGTCTGCAAATTTATCCTTCGCAAAAACCAAGATCGTACGGATCTCCACCCCATAAGGAGAACTTGGAAAATCGGAGCAATAGCTGATTATAGAGGTGCTTCTTACCGGGTTCATGCAGGCGCGAACCAGCGCCCGCAATCGCGTCGCGATCTCCAAGGCCGCTTCAAGACCACTGTTTTCGTAATAGCCGCCATCGACCAAATACAATCGATCGCGCGCAGCTGCATTTACACCCTCTCCAGTCGGAGACGGTACGCTGCATCTTGAGGCTTCGTTTTTCCTGAGCCAGCCCGCTGGCGTGACCCAAGAGAATCGAGCGCTGAGAGAAACGGCAGTTGCCAAGGGTAAGTCGATCGCGTTTCCCTTGCTCGACGGACACAGGTCGTCTGAAATGTCCAGTGTGTTAGGGCTAGCTCCAAAGTTCATTGAACCAAGTGTAACGTGCGAACCCATCTCAATGCTCGTTGCGCGGAAGGCCAACGCAGGCGTTGCACCACTTGCGTCCCACAATTTGAGAATGCTCTGTTCGAATGGATTTCCTCCTGCTGAGGTTTTCCATCGCCGAGCACCGGCTTCGATAAAGGCCTGCTCCAGCGCGTGTGCGCGATCAAATGCATTGATCGGTATAGGGATGATGCGCTGTAGCATATCTGGAAAAAGCGCGGCTGCGACCAAAGGCGAAAGGAAGTCAGAAGAGAAGAAGTCCCGCGCGGCATCAATGAAATCTCCATTGTCTGCTGGCCGCGTGGCACACGCCCGCCACGGGCCATTCCTGACCGTCTTGTCAACCATTGCCGCGAATTGGGCCGCACCTAGGCTGCCACCCGAAACCGAGCTTATGGCAAAAACGTGCTGAGCGAAGTTCGGGCACGTGTCCTGCAGTCGGGCAAGAAAGGAGGCTACATGATAGCCCGCATAGATACCCCCACCTTCAGCAGCGACAACGTAAACTGGGTAGGCCTGATGGGCTTCAACGTAATGATCGAGATCACCACGAGTCGAGTACCAATGAAGGAACCCTTCTTTCATTTCGATCGGCTTTCCTCCTTCGTTGTATTCGACTCTGTGGTTATCGTTCCAGCCCCGAAGCGCGAACACCAGCCCCAGCCCCAGCACAACGACCGTGACAGGACAGCCCGTCAATCGATAGGTGCTGGAGAAGAACGTCAGAACGAACGCCAGCGCAACGAAAAATAGAAATACGACTGCTTGCGTTCCGAGCGCCTGAGGGACTGTGATCGGAAAGAACGCTATCATGGTCGCAGCGATCAGAATTCCTGCGATGCCGGTGACAACCCCGACCCGCGAAAAGATATACGCTCCGACACGCCTCATTGCTGCGCCCCGGAAAATTGCTGAAGCGAAAAGTGAACCGATTGCTAAGAGTAGAAGAAGAGCCGTGCCCCAAGCAGAGGCCGATACCGCTGCTGTTAGTTCGGACAGTTCAGAATGATTGTTTCTTACGATGTGCGGCAGCTCGCCGGCGATATTGATTAGGCCTGCCATGACGCCGATGACCGGGGCAACTGAAATGAAGACGACGATTATATTCGCGAGCAGATCAGTGCGAAAAGTCCGCTTTTCTACTTTGAGCCCTATCGACAATAGATACAGGCTACTGAACCAAAGCGCGAATACTACGAACAAACAGAATATTGCCGCGATGATAACAGATCGCGCCGGGCCCTGAACAAGAGCGAAAAGACTGGCATCCCTACTCCATTCGATGACCTCCTCTATGTCGATAAGGTAGAGTTCTTGAGACTGGCTCGGCGATGAGAGCGTCAGAAATGCGAGTGCGGCGACGAAAATGGTCGGGCGCAGCCGGACGACTATCTCCCATCCACGGGGCATGCCTTCCTCCACCCTGGACAACATTCGTTGGCAAACAACATCTCATTTTCGACATCTTAGAGTTGATTTACCTCAAGGTCGGCCTAGAATTGATAAGCATCTTGAGATTGTCTGGCCGGTGGTCGGTCAATCTCATATGTGCGAGGCCGTCATGCTCAAGTTCCGTGTGGTTTTCGTTGTTGCTGGACTCTCTATTGTCTCCGCTGCGGCAGAGACCATGCCTGGCCGCTCGCAGACTTCACCGGCAGCAGAATCTCAGCTTGTCCAGGAGGCCAGTCGGCAGGAGGATAAGCTGTCGAAGCAGGGCTTCAACTTCGTCCATTATGTGTCACCCGATGAACCGATGCCGGTCGAGCTGTTCTTGCTGCGATCGAACGTGGATTACTCGATTTCGCTATGGTTCCAGACAGAGCAGGGCTCGTTCGCAGTCGAACTGCGCGATTCGACAGGGCAGTCTGTGGCGTCATATCAGGCCTGGCGCGCGGAACTCCACCTTGAGCATACTTTTGCCGCTGGGAAGTACATCGTTTCCGTTCGGGCAATTGACGGGGCGCGCGTGCACGGGGTTATCGGCATCAAGGGCGCGGTCGTCGGCCGCTGCCCAATCGACAATACTCGGCTGATCGAGCAGCCTGCGGACCCGCCGCGCTATTCATGGCCGTACCTCCTCGTAAAGCCGGTCGAGCCCGCCGGGGGTGCGGCCACATCGGCACGCGACGGCACGCTGCTTGTCGTGCCGAACAATACCGGATCCCCAAGCGAGGACGACGAGGCGCTGCGCGCCAGCGCTATCTGCGAGCTTAGTTTTGGTGCGAACGCAGGTCCAATTGCGATCGCTGATGGCCTCGGCGAGCCACTGCTTATGCCACTATTCCCGCGGCCGGAGCAACTCTACCTTCAGGCGCTGACACGCGCGAGTTTGGAAAAAGACGTCGATCCGAAGTTCAACCGTGTCGACAAGCAGCTGATTGCGATGATTGACGACGCGCGCGCGAAGCTGGCGGCCATGCACCACCCGGTCCAGCCGCGCGTCTTTATGGCCGGGTTCTCGGCCTCGGGCGTATTCACCAACCGTTTCGCGATGCTGCACCCGGAACGGGTGCTCGCGGCAGCGGTGGGTGGGCCGGGAGGCTGGCCGATTGCGCCGGCGCAGGCGGATCAGGGAAGGATGTTGCCCTACCCGGTCGGCATCGCCGACCTAGACACTCAGGAGCTCGGCGGGCAGTCCGTCGATATCTCTGCTCTTCAGCGCGTCCGCTTCGTTTTCCTGCTCGGCGCTGCTGACACTAATGACGCCGTGCCGTGTACGGATAGCTTCTCGGACAGCGACGCGAGTCTCATCAACAGCCTGTATGGCACGGTCGGCATCAAGTGCGGCGAGGGAACCGAGAAGGTGGTCAAGCGATGGTGGCACTCGCAGCGGCTCTACAACGCTGCCGGGCTAAACGCTCGATTCAAGCTCTATCCTGGCGTGGGCCACGAGATGACACCCGTGATGTGGAGCGACGTCCTGGATAGCTTCCGGAAGGCACTCAGCACTCAATGATGTACCTATCGGCTGCGCTTAGTATCGCCGCCATGTTGTTTCGCATCGGGCGTGGCGACTCATGCGATGCTGGAAGAGGTGTGACACACAAGCGGAAGCGTACGAGGACGCCCTTAGCTAGGCGTTTAGAACGAGGACTATCCAACCTAGAGGGAATCTGAAGGAGACGCAGATGAGGCAGCTGTTTGGAGGGCTAATTGCCGTTCTTCTTCTCGGTCTGTACGTCTATACCGTATACGAGGCCATCGTGGTGGCGAGATGCCTCGGAACCTCCGGTTGTGCGGAATATACTAGCGACACCTTCACGCTTGGCTATTCGCATGCGATGAGCTTGGTAGGAGGGCTCGTGTCCGCTTTAGTTATCGCTGCTCTTGCAGTTAGCAAGCCGGGAGAGGCTGTTGGCGCGCGAGCGATCGGCGTGCTTGAGAGTCATCCAAAGGTCAGCTCAACAGTAACCGGACTATACCTGCTGGTTTGGGTAATTGCTGGTGCTGCTGCTTATGTTTTTGGCACGATGCTGTATCCCGGCAAGCTGCAATCGCTCACCGATCTAGGGCAGTCATGGTTGGGCCTGGCCGTTGCCGCGGCTTATTCATACTTTGGCATCAGTCCCGAGGGTGGAGGTAAGGGGAAGCGCTAGCAATTCCAAACACGGGGCGGCTTAACACCGCCGACGGTTCGTGCCGCGCATCAACTCTATAAGGAACACGAAACTCCAGGAACCCTTTGCGAGCGGCGCTCGACACCAGCACGGCCGAGACCCGTGGCGCGCGAACAGACGCATCGCCGCTGTGGAGCTCCCAGCCTAACCGGCCCCTTGGCCTGCCGGTGTGCTCATCGATCTAGCCGCGTTTTGCTCGATGTCGTCTTTGAATGCCATTTACGGGGCCAGCCGCACGCACTCTTGTACCCTTGCCAGGGACCCTTGGTATGATTCGACAATCAGGCTGATTGTTCACTGGATCCCAATCGCATCGTTCAACCAGTTCGGGATGGCCAGGGACATCAATGAATACCGGCCACTTTCGAGCTGCTTGGCCGCTCGTGCTGTTCGCCGGCCTAACTCTAAGTCCCTTTGCCTTTTTTGCCATTTGACGCCCCTTTCTTCGTGCCTAACAGTTTGAGCTAATAACTTTAAGGTAACGGTCCAGTGGTCAGGTGATTTGATACCTCAAGCCCGATGAGGGACGCAGCAAATACGGCCTGAGCGGCCTGACCAGTAAGCCCATTAGCATTTCCAGGTCCAAATGTGAGGATCAGATCGTGCGTGCGGTCGCGCGAGGTAGAGAACAGCGTGCCAGAAGGATCAATCGTTGCTCTGACCAGCTTCCATGAAGGCGTGATCCCGCCACTGGAAACAATTTCGAATCTTACCTCGTGCGACAGCACGTTTTGCTTAAAAGCGTCGACGGCTGACGGATCGATTTCGCGAGTCAGAACGGTTTGGTAATAGTCTTGCAACCACTCTAGGGTCTTCAGATCGTTCTGAATGAGCAAAGATGAAGCGCTACCGCGCTGAATGCCGGGCGTGCAGTAATGGCGGTCTAAGAGCTGCGGTATCGTGTAGTAGAAATTCAGTTTGTCTATTCGCGTGGCGTCAGCGGAAAGAGTTCCGGTGCCTGCGAGTGAGAAGACTGATGTCGCTGGACTAGGCGGAATCCAAACTACAGTGGGGTTCAGAGTAGACTTTTCCTCAACAGTTAGGCCTAAGGTGATTTGGACGCCCCAACTCGCCAGGAATGCTGTTGCTAACGGCTGATTTGGGTGAGCTCGATGATTTTCAGCATCGTGGAGCACCACCCATTGGACAGCGTCCGCCACCTCACAATGAACGCTCTGCACAATATCCTGTATAAGGAGTTGGCCGGCTCCAGTGTCGCCGGGAATTTCCTGGTGTTCCGGAACATGCAGTCCACATCCACCGGCAAATAGCATTACGGAAAGCAATGCATATCGTGTCGTAAACATGATTCCACCCCCCGACCACCGAGCGCTCTGGTTCTTATTTTGTTGTTTCTCGGCACTCGATTGCGAGCAGACAGCTTTCTACCGCTGCGAGCAACACGTTAAGATTGTTGTGGCCGGAAATTTTAGACACTGTTGCGTCCGAGCAACTGCGCGGCCTAGGGCTTAGGACATGCAAGGTATGGTGGTATGGCCATCCAGCAGCTCTGCCGCGGCAACCGCAATGCGAGGCAAACTGCAGCCCCTCGACTGAACGATCCGTTCCCGTTTGGTCTGCTAACACAGACCAGCGATCGTGGATTGCCGGTTGCACACATTTTCATCTCCGGTTCAACGCAGGGCGGACAATACGCCAGGGGCTCGGCCCTTAATTTCGTTATCCAAAGGCCTCCGGCCGCTCTGTCGACTATTTCAACGCATCATTCAGAAGATTCCCCAACCGAGCTCCCGCGAGCGCTATCTGTTTTTTGGCAGTCGCTAGCGAGTCCTCCTGATAGCTACCCGTTAGCGCAAATGGCCCATCGCCATTGCCAACAGGTGGGGAGATGTAGACTTGGCTTTTTGCGAGTTCGAAGCTTTCCCTTATCCAGTCGCTTTCGTCCATACGCGAGGCCTGCTCGTTATCGACCGGCGACAGATTCCTGGCCGCTTCGATAGCCTCTTGTGGAGGCGCATCCGTTTTGCCGAGAAGGTTATCCCAAAAGGCGTGCAATTCGTCAGCACCATTGCAAGATAGCGCGCAGCTAATCTTCACGGTATTGCCACCTGCATCACCCTTAGGCTCGTCACCGTTGAAGCGGGATGTCGCATGCAGCGGCTGATGCAGATCGCCAACAAGATGGAGTAACCAGGAGAGCTCGTAGGAACGGATGCCGTCGGACTCATCGGCATCGGCGAGTGCCTTCCTGAATTTTGCGATCTGGGCCTGGGCGTTCGGTGGTGCGGGCTGGATCAATCGAGTCCCGTCCGTCGAAAATGGCTCGTCAATGAAGTGCCAGTATTTGTGCCTGAAGTGATCCTTGTAGCCGATGTTCTGTGATGCCTCAGGCGTGTTGGGCGCAACGTCGCCATTACGGGCGCCATCGTTCTGATAGTTCTTAAGCGATTTTATTTGGTCAGGCCACGTCGCCGCTTTCACGAAGGCAATCTGGTCACGCTGTCCGACCGGAACGCCTTTAATCCAAGTCTTGTATTGCGGGTTCAATTTGAGGAGACGCGTGGCCTTCTTCTTAGCTGCAGGCGTCAGCTTGTCCCAGGCGACCGCTGCAGCCTCCATGTGACCGAAATTATTCCAGGCTTGCGCTGGCGCAACAAGGCACAGATAGCCGGCGATCACCCAAGGATAGTATTTCATCGGGGGCCGCTTAAAATGCCTAGGTTGAAAAATATATTATTTGACGACCAGTAGGAGAATGCAAGAGGGGACGGCGGCCGCCGAGACCGCGTTGACGCCCGCATCTTCCTGTCGGAAGTAAAACTTCCGTTCAAACAAGGCGATAAGGTCAGAACCGCCGAACAACGATAGCCCGTTGTCTCGAGCTCAATTCCAGCGGAATGGCGGCTCCGTCAACAACATGAACACGATGTTGATCACCAAACAGCCAAGCTCAGTCCGCCGGAGAGCCAACAGCAGCTTTGTGACTCTGAAATCTTTCAGCGTTCGGCAGCAGCGTGCACGCGGCCGGCTGATCGTCAGAGCATTGACTCGCGCCTACGCGGGCGCGACGGCTGGGTGTCGAGCTCTGGCTGGCAGAGGTGCTCATGAAGTTGGTGTACAGGAACTGGGCCGTGAGGCCGGCGATGGCGACGATGTTGCCGTCGGTGAACCCAGCTGCGCCCACATCTGCGAGGTCCTCATCGCTCACCTTGCCACGCCTGTCTGCGATAGCCTTGGCGAAGCGGACGGCGGCAGCGCCAGCAGCAGCGATGGTCGCGCTCGGCAACATCGTCAAGCGCCAGGCCCTCGTGGTGGCCTTTAGCGACGCCTTCGCGGCAATCGACATAGTGCTCATCATCTCGAGCATTGCAATCCTTCTGCCAAGAAAACCAGGGGTTCTGCCAAGGCGCTACCGGTCACTTCAGTCGTGACGTTGATGCTCTACGCGCCTTCGCAAAAGCTCGATCCGTTGCCATGAACCGCGCCATCATGGGTGCGATCAGCTTGACGGGATCAACGGCCGACTGTCCGCTTTCGCGAGCTAGGGTTTCCGCGTAGGTGACGAGATCGCGATGAACACCTGCCGGCAATTCCAGCGTGACTTTTGCTGGCTTGTCATCTTCGATTCCCCCGAGCTTCAGCTTGGCCATCCTTCTCACCCCTTGTAAGGTTCGAGCACCAGATCGCGGTTGACGATCACGTGCACTGGGACTCCAGGTCGGATCGTCAACGTAGGCTGGACATTGAGATTTCGCCGAACCGCTTGCTGCCCAATCTGATTAAGCGAGTCCGCCGCTCCCATCCGGAGCGCCTGAATAATTCCGGCATTGGCGTTGTTGATACCCGCCCCGGAATTCACCTCGGTCCCAACGGAGAGCAGGGTCGACAGCGCGGCTGCTCCGAGCAGCTCCTCCCAATGGTTATCAACCTCGTCCTCAAGGCCGGAATATCCGCCCGAATCCGCGCCGGGCTGCCGCTCGAGCACGATCGAGCGCCCGTTCGGCATGATCAGCCGCGTCCAGACCAGCATCACGCGGGACTGACCAAATGAGATCTGGCTATCGTACGTTCCTATCAGCCTCGCTCCTTGGGGAACGAGCAATGCCCGCCCGGTAGGAGAGTCGTACACGCCTGAGGTTACTTGTGCGGTGATCTGGCCCGGCAGGTCGGACCTAATTCCCGTTATGAGAGCAGCGGGAATCACCGTACCCGCTTGGACCACATAGGGCGAGGCCGGCGTCGTCAGCCGATCGGGGCTCGTCGTCCGCCGATCCACGGGTGCGTTGGTGAAAGCAAGCTTTCGATCCTGCCCATTCTGAGTGAATGCTTCATCAGATGATGCGTTTGCATTGGACGGCTTGTCCGCTTGCGCCGTCCCCGCTGCCGATGGTTTAATATCGATGTTTGCAAACACCTTGCTCGTGCGCGCCGCCTCGGTTTCTTGGTTGAGGCGCTGTTGTTCGGCATCAACGACGAGCGGGCTGGTCTGCGGCGAACCTTGCACTGCCACGGCCGGGTGGCCCAGTATTGCGGATGAGGGCGTTCCGAGCGGCGGCACATCATGGGGAATCCCGGCATAGTCCTTCGGAAGCGTTGCGAGCTCGTCCGCGACGCTGTGGTGGTCGGTCGGATAGAGTTCGTCCGGCGTAGAATTGCGCGGTTGGTTGTTTCTCAAGGCCCACAGCACCGCGCCAGAGATGACCATCAAGGCCAGAGCAGTGCCGCCACCAAGAACTTTTCGCGAGAGTCGCGTGATCCTTGGGCGCTCTGCCCCCAGGCGCAAAACCTGCGCGCCATCGGCGGATGAGCGCCCTGAATTGACCGCAGGGCCGATCGTCTCGCTTGCACCATTGTCCGTCACGGTCCTCTCCCGTCGGCCCTCGCGATTCGGACCTTCTGCTGCTTGTCTCCGCCAAGGCGCAACTCCGCAGCTGCGAAGAGGCGGTCGGCAATGAGGACGTTCCTGTAGACCCGATAGTTGACGAGCCCGGGCTTGCCATCCTCGTCGATGACGAATAGCGGCGGCATTTCGCCCTGGGTGATGCTGGGCGAGAACTCGATATAGACCTTGCGACCATCGTCGTAGGCATTGACCGGTCGCCAGGGCGGATTGTCGCCTTCGATGACATAGCGGTAGCGGCGCTGATCAACCACCGGAATCATTGGTGTTGGCGGCAAAGACCTGGAGCGGCTGCTTCGATCTTCCGGGTAGAACCAGGCGACAGAAGGCATGTATGGCCTTTCGCGGGAACGCAGCTCGACCAGATAGGTTCGCCGATCGGTGTTGACGACGAGATTGGTCTCGATGCCCGGCCTTGTCGGCTTGACCATGATGTGCACGCGCCTTGTATCGCCGTTCCCGCTTTCGGTATCGCCGACGATCCAGCGCACCGTGTCGCCGGCGGCAAGCGGCCCCGAGCCGATTAGCTGTTCGCCCGGCTCAAGCGCGATATCCGTGATCTGCCCCGGCGAAGCGTAGATCTGATAGAGAGCACCGGGACTGTAGGGAAAGACCTGGACGGCGTTGAAATACCCTGCCCGCCGTGGCTCGACCCGGGCGGCATCGTTCGCCGTCGTGATCCGATCTGCCGGCTCCTTCGCTTCTTCCTCTCCCTTTTTTCCGCCGCGCGTCGGTATCCAGGGTGGCGGGACATGCAACGGACGCGCATGGTCATCCATCGGCATCGGGAGATCGGGAGACGGCGGCACCTCGTCATCATAACTGATCTGCGGCGGCTTGACAGTCGTGCAGCCGGAGAGCGCGAATGTAAAAAGAACAGCGAGACGCAGGAGCGCTCGTTTGTCTTTTGGATGCGCCGATCGCGGTACAGGCGTTCTCACTAGCCGAGCTCCTTCGACCAGTTGATGGCATTGACGTAGAGGCCGAGCGGGTTCTTGCGGAGGTGATCGGCGTCGCGCGGGGGTTCGATGACGACGGAAAGGATCGCGGTCCAGCGTTCGGTCGCGGCAAGCTGACCATTGTCATAGTGGCGTTCGGTCCATGCGACCCGGAAGCTTTCCGGTGAGGCGCGGATGACGCTGGAGATCTCAACCGCAACTTGCGCATTGCCGATTTTGGCAAAAGGATTGTTGGTTCGCGCGTAGTCGTTCAATGCCGCTGCGCCCCGATCAGTCGTGAAATCGTAGGCACGCAACCAGTCCTGGCGCAGAACGATAGCGTCAGCCGGCAGGCCCCGTACATCCTCGATAAAGCGCGCGAGATGAAACGCGATTTGCGGATCGGTCGGCTGATAGAAAGAACTTGCCGGCGCCACCGCTTGGGCCTGACCGAGATGATCAACCTCCACAACCCAAGGGGTGATGGTGCCTTGCGCGGAACGCCAGACGAGGCTTGCTGCAAGGCCGCCCGACAGCAACAGGCATCCGAACGCCATCAATCGCCAGTTTTTGGCCTGAACGCGTGCTGAGCCGATGCGCTCATCCCAGACCTGCGCTGCCCTCTGGTACGGGGTGATCAGTTCGGGCGTACGGCCGTAATGCATGGATGGTCGCTTGAACATCACTGCCCTCCCTCGGACAGATCGATTGAGGCTCCGCCACCGGCGCTATCGCCACTGCGGACGGCATGGGTTGCAGCAGAGACGCCTTGGTTCACGGTCTGCGCACGTTTCATGCGACGCGCCCAGGCCGGAGGCGCATCTGCCGCTGGCGAACGACTCGCCAGTCCGGCCGCCATGCGGCGCAGCGGGCTGGCGACGGCCGAGCCACCTGCGCTGGCAACACCGCTCAAGCCTCCAGCTCGGTAAGCACCTGCCGCTCCCGACGCCACCGTGGCTGCGCCACGGGCGCCGCCCAGAAGCGCACCACCTGCCAGTCCGGCGCCCCCCGCCGCGAGACCAGCGCCAGCGACGATAGCGCCCCCTGCGGCGAGGCCAGTGCCGACGGCAGCACCAGCGCCGAGTTGCGGTCCACCCGATACGATGCCGTTGGCAATTCCGGGCCCGAAGATGCCGAGGCCGAGAAGGGAAAGTGCTCCCAGCACCAGCGCCATCGCGTTGTCGATGGTCGGCTGGTTGCTGCCGAATCCCGCCGTGAATTGCGCAAAAAGCGTCGAGCCGATGCCGACGATGACCGCCAGCACGAGAACCTTGATCCCAGAGGAAATCACGTTACCGAGTACGCGCTCGGCGGCAAAAGCGGTCTTACCGAACAGACCGAACGGGATCAGCACGAAACCTGCCAGCGTCGTCAGCTTGAACTCGATCAGGGTGATGAAGAGCTGGATAGCCAGAATAAAGAAGGCCAACAGCACCACGATCCAGGCAAACAGCAAAACCGCAATCTGGATGAAATTCTCGAAGAAGCTCACATAGCCCATCAAGCTCGAGATCGAATCGAGGATTGGCCTTCCGGCATCCAGCCCGACCTGGGCAATCTTTCCTGGCCTCAAGAAATCCGCTGAGGAAAGGCCCGTGCCGGAGGCCTTCAGACCCAGACCTGCAAAACTTTCGAAGATGACGCGGGCCAGGCTGTTCCAGTTGCCGATCAGAAAGGCGAAGACGCCGACAAACAGGGTCTTCCTGACGAGGCGCGCCAGGATGTCCTCGTCTGCGCCCCATGCCCAGAACAGACCGGCCAGCGTGACATCGATCGCCGCAAGCGTCGTCGCAAGATATCCGACTTCGCCCCCGAGCAGCCCGAATCCGGAGTCGATGTAGCGGGTGAAGGTCTCCAGGAACTGGTCGATGATGCCGGTGCCGTCCATACGGCTTACTCCTTTCCAGACTGTGGAATTGAGTTGTGCGGCCCAAGCCTTGGCTCGCTATTATCCCCAGGGGGAACGAACAACGGCGATGCGTCGCGAGAAGTGCCGCTTTCCGATTTTGTTGGAGAGGTTTGCCTGAGGAGTTGACGACCTGTCTCAGCCCGAGCCTTGCGGCATTTCGACAGGGCCGCTTTCTGCTCATAGGTTACGGAGCGACACTTCGCGGGCTTTGTTGCCAGCGGATCGGACGTCCGGTCAAACATTGTGGCGGACGAGGCCTGGTCTTCGTCGTCACGCAGGCGAATAGTGCAGGCCGGGACAATGAAGACGACGAGCATCATTGCCGCCAACATCGGCAGTCTATCGAGCGTGATCTTCCTCATCAGTGAAACATCTGAACGGTTGTGGGTTGATACCCCTGCCCCGGGGCCAGGAAGCGACGCAGTTGCTCCCTGCTCTGGTCCTGCGCGGCAGCATGCTGAGCAGAGTCCAGGTTTTGTGCGCGCCCCTGGGCGACAACGACCGCGGTGAGGTCGGCCAATTGCTGGGCCTGCAAGGCCAGGAGCTGATTGCCCGCCTGGCTCGCTTGCAGAGCGCCGGCCGCGCCCTGGCTTGCGGTCACAAGGGCTGACATCTGGGTCCGGTTGGTATCGAGGTTGCCAACGACCGTTGCCTGCGTCCGCATGGCGTCCTGCAGGCTGGCAAGCGCATTCTGCCAGCGCGTTTGCGCATTCGCGATCAACGCCTGATCCGAAACACTGGACGAGGCCGGCGCGTAGGTGGTCGAAAATGCCCGGTCGATCTGCTGGATGTCGTAGGCAATGCGCTGGGCTTGGGCGAGAAGCTGCTGCGTTCGCTGGATCGACTGTTCCAGTTGCAACAGCGAGGAGTAGGGTAACGTTGCGAGATTCTTCGCCTGGTTGAGCAGCATCTGCGTTTGATTTTGCAGAGATACGACCTGGTTGTTGATCTGCTGCAATGCGCGAGCGGCAGTCAGCACGTTCTGCGCGTAGTTGTTGGGATCAAAGACGACCAATTGCGCCGACACAGACTTGAAGCTGGCGGCTACGGTGATCGCGACCATGCTGGCGACAGCTATTCGGCGGAGGCGCTTCATATCGAGGCCTCCGAATCAGCGAGATGCGGGATGAGATCGGCCGCCCAGGAGACGTCGCGAACCTTGAGCCAGCCCGAGAGAAAGCTGTCGCGGCCGTATTCATCAAGGACCCGGTCGATCAGCGCCTGATCGGTCTTGGAGGAAGCGGCGGTAAAGGCGAGCGCGACCTCGCCCAGACCAAGCTCGAACAGGCGATTGCCGCGCCGAGATTGGCAATAGTAGTCGCGCTTTGGCGTTGCCCGAGCCAGGATCTCGATCTGCCGGTCGTTAAGCCCAAAGCGCCGGTAGATCGCCATGATCTGGGGTTCAATGGCGCGGTCGTTTGGCAACAGAATCCGTGTCGGACAGCTCTCGATGATGGCGGGCGCGATCGCCGAGCCGTCGATGTCCGCAAGCGACTGGGTTGCGAAGATGACGGAAGCGTTCTTCTTGCGCAAAGTCTTTAGCCACTCGCGCAAGCGTCCGGCAAAGTCTGCGTCATCAAGCGCCAGCCAGCCCTCGTCAATGATGAGGAGCGTCGGCCTGCCGTCAAAGCGCGCCTCGATCCGGTGAAACAGATAGGCAAGAACGGCAGGGGCGACGGCAGTGCCAATCAGGCCGTCGGTCTCGAACACCTGCACCGACGAGCAGCCTAAGCGTTCGCTTTCAGCGTCAAGCAAACGATCATAGGGACCACCTATGCAATAGGGCTGGAGCGCTCGCTTCAGGACATTGGACTGAAGCAAAACGGAGAACCCCGTGAGGCTACGCTCCTCGACTGGAGCGGAGGCCAGCGAACTCAAGGCCGACCAGATGTGCTCCTTGACGTCGGGGGTGACCTCGATCCGCTCACGGGCCAGGATCGAGCCAATCCAAGCTGCTGCCCAGCCGCGTTCGGCAACATCATCGATCTTGGCGAGCGGCTGGAGGGAAACAGACTGGGATGAATCGCCGACAACCGCGCCGCCAAGATCATGCCAGTCGCCCCCCATGGCAATAGCGGCCGCACGGATGGATCCGCCGAAATCGAAGGCAAATATCTGAGATTCGGGGTATCGGCGAAACTGCAGCGCCATCAACGCCAACAGCACCGACTTGCCAACTCCTGTCGGTCCGACCACGAGCGTATGCCCGACATCGCCGACATGGAGCGAAAAGCGAAACGGAGTCGATCCTTCCGTCTTGGCCAGGAACAAAGGCGGAGCTTTGAAATGGTGGTCCCTCGCCTCACCGGCCCATACCGCGGACAACGGGATCATGTGTGCCAAATTGAGCGTCGAGATCGGCGGCTGCCGGACGTTGGCGTAGACATGTCCGGGAAGACTGCCGAGCCAGGCCTCGACCGCGTTGACCGTCTCGACCATGCAGGTGAAATCGCGACCCTGGATCACCTTTTCGACAAGGCGGAGCTTCTCGTCGGCAACGGCGGGATCGCCGTCCCAGACCGTGACCGTTGCGGTAACGAATGCCTCTCCAATCTGGTCGGAGCCGAGTTCCTGCAAGGCAGCGTCGGCATCCATGGCCTTGTTGTGCGCGTCGGTATCAACAAGCGCGGAAGCCTCGTTGGTCATGACCTCCTTCAGGATCGCGGCCACTGATTTGCGCTTGGCAAACCATTGCCGCCTCATCCGGGTCAGCAGTTTCGTCGCCTCCAGCTTGTCGAGCATGATCGCCCGCGTCGACCAGCGATAAGCAAACGCCAGGCGGTTGAGGTCATCGAGAATCCCTGGCGTCGTCGCGGTCGGAAATCCCACCACCGTCAAGACTCGCAGATGCGCACCCCCTAGCATCGGCTCTAGGCCGCCGGTCAGCGGCCGATCGGCGAGGAGTGCGTCGACATACATCGGAATTTCGGGGACCCTAACCCGATGCCGCCTGGTCGAAACCGTCGAGTGCAGGTAAGTCAGCGTCTCCTCGTCGTCGAGCCAGCCGCACTCCGGCATGAAGCCTTCCAGAAGCTGCAGGATACGGCTGGTACGATCGGCAAATCCACGGAGAACCTCCTGCGCATTGGCATCCACAGTCCGGTTGCTGCTCTCGTAAAGCAACCGTTCCGCTTTCGCGGTCCCTTCGGCCGGCGGCAGATAGAGAAATGTCAGAAAATAGCTCGATTCGTAGTGGGTGCCGGCTTCTTCGAACTGCGCTCTTCGCTCCGCATCGACGAGGTGTGAAGCAACATCCGGAAATGTGTCGGGTGGATAAGCTCCCGCAGCATGGCGCTGGGCTTCGACAAAGATCGCCCACCCGGATTCAAGCCGGCGCAGCGCGTTGTTGAGGCGGCCAGCGACAGCAACAAGTTCTGCCGGCACGGCACTATCGAGGTCGGGTCCCCGAAATCTGGCCGTGCGCTGAAACGACCCATCCTTGTTCAGGATGATCCCTTCATCGACCAGGGCGGCCCAGGGCAGAAAGTCGGCAAGGCGCGTGTTTGAACGACGGTATTCGGCTAGATTCATCATGGTGAAACTCATGTGTTGAGATGACCGGGGATACGGATGTGCCGCCGGACGACCTCGACAAACTCAGGGTCGCGCTTGGCGGCCCACACGGCGATCATGTGGCCGACGAACCAGAGCAGGAGACCCGCGACCCAGAGGCGCAGACCGATGCCCAGCCGCAAACGTGCCGTTGACGATTGCGATCGAGCGGGGCGCGCCACCCATCAGGACCGGCTGGGTTAGCGCGCGATGTACGGGCGTCACGAAGCCTGGGATATCGCCGTCCATCAGATCACCACTCCACCGCCGAATGAGAAGAACGACAGGAAGAAGCTCGACGCGGCAAACGCGATCGACAGGCCGAACACGATCTGGACCAGCCGGCGAAACCCACCTCCCGTATCCCCGAATGCGAGCGATAGTCCCGTGACGATGATGATGATGACCGCTATGATCTTGGCGACCGGGCCTTCGACCGATTGCAGGATCTGGTTGAGCGGTCGCTCCCACGGCATGTTGGAGCCGGCGGCCTGGGCCGGGCTCGCCGTCAAACAGGCCGTTGCAACTATTGCGGCAGAGACGAAGTCTCGGCCGCGACGTAGAAGCAGAGTCATGATTTGTCCCCTATTGGTGTCAGGCTGTAGTCCCCGGACGTTCCGAGTCCTGTGACACCAGCAAGCTCGGCCAGACGGCGATCGGCGCCGCGCCCGGAAAGGACGGCGATGACGTTGATGGTTTCCGCGATGAGGGCACGTGGGACGGTGACGACAGCTTCCTGGATCAGTTGCTCGAGCCGGCGCAACGCGCCGAGCGCGGTGCCGGCATGAATGGTGCCAATGCCGCCCGGATGGCCTGTTCCCCAGGCTTTGAGCAAATCGAGAGCCTCTGCTCCGCGAACCTCGCCGATTGGGATGCGATCAGGTCGCAGACGCAGCGAAGATCGCACAAGGTCTGACAGCGAGATCACACCGTCCTTGGTGCGCAGCGCCACGAGATTCGGCGCTTTGCACTGAAGCTCCCGCGTGTCCTCGATCAGAACGACCCGATCCGAGGTCTTGGCGACTTCTGCCAGAAGTGCGTTGGTCAGCGTGGTCTTGCCACTGGAGGAGCTGCCAGCCACGAGAATATTCTTGCGTGCTTCGACCGCGCCTTTCAAAGCGCTCGCTTGGCCCGCAGTCATGATCCCCGCGGCGACGTAGTCCTCCAGCGTGAACACCGCAACCGCTGGTTTGCGGATAGCGAAGGTCGGCGCCGCAACCACCGGCGGCAACAGCCCTTCGAAACGCTCCCCTGTATCGGGCAACTCGGCCGAGATACGCGGGCTGGCCGCGTGGACTTCGGCACCAACGTGGTGGGCGACCAGTCGAACGATCCGTTCCCCGTCCACGGCAGACACCATTTCTCCGGTATCTGCCAAACCAATCGACAGCCGGTCGATCCACAATCGCCCGTCGGGATTTAGCATGACCTCAAGGATCGCCGGATCGTCGAGGAAGCGTCCGATGGCGGGGCCAAACGCCGTGCGCAGCATACGCGCGCCACGCGAAATCGCCTGCGATTGAATGGAATGGATCGCCACCGATGTCCCCAACGCGTGAGGCCGTCTCGAGCGGCCTCAGATGGGGATGAATAGAAAAGGCAGGAAATGAATCAGCGCAACAAGACGGCTATGGCGATCGCAAATTAGCGTACAAAAAGAAACATCCGCCTTCAGGTCAACGGCCGGAGGCGTCTGGCGCCGTCTCGTCCACACTCAGCTTTGGAACGATCGGAACGTCAATGTAGCATCCAGATCCCGAGATTTTACGGACGGACCTTTGGCCGAGATGCATCACCCCGAAGGTCGTCGGTGCGGCGACGCGCAACGTGCCGCGCACATCAGCTACGTTTCCCGAGCTTCGTTGTTCGCATTGTCGGTGTCTTCGGAGATCTGCTTGCAGCTCTAGGAGCAGCTCTGTCCCACGTGAATCGGCTTAAGCATGCGCGTGCCGCGCTGAAGCAGTCGCACCTTCAGTTGCTCGTCGAGCGCGGAAACATGCTGCCTGCCTGAAACAACGCTATGCTGATGAGCTGGCCCACAGGACTCCTGTCTTACGATCCGATTATCAGATGCCGTTAAAAGAAAGGAACTTATCGACCGTTTCCATGGGACCTCTCTCCCTTGCAATGTCCGAACGATCCCTGGTTCGACCCGAAAAAGGAAACTCACATTGAAAGTCGCTTCGAATGGGTTGGAATTACACGTCTAAATGCGCGGTGATGGCGATCTGTCGCTCGTCTTTTTGCATTAAGGGTGCGGATCATCCCGCACCTGGAACCACGTGATGCTAAACTGGCGGCTCACTTCCACACTATCGCGATTGATCATCGCGGCTGGGGCGACTCTGATGCACCGGCCGATGGCTATGCTTTGGCGGATCTCGCGGCTGATGCAGAAGGCGTGATCCGGGAGCTGAGCCTGACATTCTATGTGCTCGTGGGGCATTCCACGTGCGGAGAAGTTGCCCAGTTGATGGCATTACGTCGACCCGCCGGGCTAGCCGGCCTGGTCCTGGTTGCTCCGTCCCCACCTCAGCCCATGACCATGCCGGCGGAAGCGCGCGAGATTATTTCTCGTGAAACGGTGGAGGCGACGATTGACAATGTGGCAACGGCCAAATCGCTCTCCGCCGAGGACCGCGAACAGGTGATAACCGACAGCCTGCGCGGCGCGCTTCCGGCGAACATTGCTTGGCCGAGGGCCACCAGCCTGGAAGATATCACGGCTCATGTCGGGGCGATCGACGCTCCCGTCATTGTCATTGCCGGTGAATTGGACCGTGTGGATAGTCTCGGCCTGTTGAAGTCCGAATTGCTGTCCCGTGTTCCGCAAGGCGTCATGTATAAATTGCCGGGCACTGGGCATTTATCGATGCTGGAATCGCCGGATGCTCTCGCCCTGCTCATCCAGGATTTCTGCCGTTCATTGCAATGCGATGGCTCTGGTTGAAATCGATAGCGGCAGGAACTCGTTTCACGTAAGAAAGCAGGACGAGTTTCGAGCCGGCTAATCAGCCTCAAATCATCTGACGACGGATGGCGATTGTCATGTCGGCTATCGCAAGAGTGCCCTCTGTCTCCGCCGAGGAAGGCCTCTCTTGATGTCTAGTCGAAATCCAGAAATTCCTGCCGCTAACGGCATTGGTGGCGTGTCGCCGGTGCGGCCTGCCTGCCAGTCGCTGATCTCGTCTCTGAGGTCAACATTGGCTTGATGCAGACCGTCAAACGGTTTGTTCGTGCCCCCCGATTGGCCATTAACCACGGCCGACTCCAGCACGCGCTCGTCGGTTCGTTCGGGCGACCTTCTCCCACAAGGCGAGACGGGAAGCGGAGTTCGTGGCACGACCAACGTAAAAACAGCTGGGCGACTCAGCGCAGCGCCGTGCCGCCTAAATTCCAAGCGCGGCCGCCTTCGCCGAAAATCTCGTGGCCGTTTGCGGTCACCGCGATCGTATCCTCGAGCTTGATGAAGCCGCGCTTCGGATGCTTTATCGTGGTTTCCACCGAGACCACCATGCCGGCCTTGAGCGGCCGTTCCGCATCATAGGCGTCGTAGCGCACCGGCCCGGTGGCCGTCAGCCGCGGCGCCTCGTGGCTGACGAGACCCATGCCGTGGGCGAGGAATTCGGTGTTGTCGCGCTGGCTCGTCTCCTTTAGCGCGCGTTCGGCGGCGGTGTAGATCAGCCCGCCCGCAGCGCCGGGCTTGATCACGGCAAAGGCTGCGCGCTGCACCGCTTCGATCTCGGCAAGCAGATCCTTCAACTCCTGATCGGGCTCGCCGAGCACCGCCATGCGGGCGAGGTCGCCGAT
>Ga0209062_1001927_pt1 | contig 31069 bp, 19 predicted proteins | sample Coa_R2_2_FD_187158 | JGI IMG/M metagenome (GOLD analysis project Ga0209062, IMG submission 187158) | Surface soil microbial communities from Centralia Pennsylvania, which are recovering from an underground coalmine fire - Coalmine... | ecosystem: Environmental > Terrestrial > Soil > Unclassified... | reverse complement strand
CGGTAGAGTCCGCATCGTGCGCCGCCGAACCCCTCGTAGGCAAGAGGCTCAACCGTGAACACGATCCGCCATTTGTCGTAGTATCCTAATTGAGAGTGTGAGCGTCCCGCCCGAATGATGGGAGCAAAATGCTCGTCCTGCCAACGAGGACACAACCGAATGGCACCTCATGACGGACAAATCGAGCTCCTACCGACTGATCCACCCTTTTCAGTGAGACATCGCTTCGCGGACGTGAATGGCATCCGCCTTCATTATGTTGCGGCTGATCCGCCACAAGGAATTGCTAAGCGAGGGCTGTGCCTGGCGTTGCATGGCTTCCCTGAGTTTTGGTACTCCTGGCGAAATCAAATCCCCGCATTGGCCAACGCGGGATTCCACGTCCTTGCTCCGGACTTGCGCGGATACAACCTTTCGGATAAGCCGCAGAGCGTCTCGGCCTATTGCATCAAAGCTCTTCTGAGTGATGTACTCGGCTTGATCAGCCATGCGGGCGCGGAGCGAGCGACGATTATTGGGCATGACTGGGGCGGCTTTATCGCCTGGCACCTCGCGATGCGCCATCCGCAAGTGGTTGAGAAGCTCATCGTCCTGAACGCCCCTCATCCCGCCGCCTTTCGGCGCGAGCTCCAGTCGTGGAGGCAAATGCTCAAGTCATGGTACATGCTCTTCTTTCAAGCGCCCGGATTGGCGGAATGGGTGCTTGGCGCCGGCGACTTCGAATGGATCGACCGCGTATTTCGGCAACAACCGGTGAATACAGGGGCGTTCAGCCCGGAGGACGTACGTCGCTACCAAAAAGCGCTGGCCAAGCCTGGCGCGTTGACGGCGGGGCTAAACTACTATCGTGCATTTCGGTATCCATCCCACCGAGCCGCGCGAGTAGATGCACCCATCAGGATGCCGGTCCTGCTGTTGTGGGGCGAACGGGATGCGTATGCAACTCCGCGCTTGACGGAAGGACTCGATGCGTGGGTTCCGGACCTGCGCGTTGTGCGTTTTCCCGATGTCAGCCATTGGATCCAAAATGATGCGCCGGAGCGCGTCAATCGCTTGATAATCGAATTCCTGCACGATCTCCCCGCGCCGCAACTCTCTTATTGCGGACGATAGCGAGGTAGATAGATGCGAAAACAAGTGCCATCTCCGACAATGCTGGAACACTCGATCCAACCGTGATGTTGTTGGATAATGCCGGAGACCAAGGCCAGCCCTAGGCCGGTACCCTGTCCGCGTTCCTTGGTGGTAAAGAAGGGATCAAAGATGCGCGGCAGGATCTCCGGGGGAATCCCTACGCCGGTGTCACGTACCGTCATCTCAACAAACTCACCAAGCCGGCCTTGGGGATGATCGCGGACGTTCTCGGTCGTAATTGGACAATTCTGCACTGCAACCACGATGCGTCCTCCGCCGGGCATAGCGTCCCGTGCATTGAGACACAGATTCATTAACACTTGATTCATCTGATTGGGATCGGCATTAACCAGCCATACCTCCGTTCCCGTCACAAATTCGACCTCAATCTCTGCTCCCAGGGTGCGCTGCAGGATGGTCATCGATTCCCGCAAGCAGTCAGGCAAACTGAGAGGCTTGCTGCCCAAGCGCGCCTGTCGAGAGAAGCCGAGCAATTGCCTCGTCAAGTCGGCGGCGCGCCAGGAGGCGTCCTCGGCGATTTGCAGCAACTCGCGATCGGGGTCGTCGTCCGAGAGGCGAGAAAGCACCAGGGCGATGTTGCCGGTGATAGCCGTCAGCAGGTTGTTGAAATCGTGGGCGATGCCGCCGGCCAGTCGGCCGACCGCCTCCATCTTCTGAGCTTGCCGCAGCTGATCCGCTAGCTCCTGCCGCTCCGTCATATCATCGAGCAGGACAACTCGGCCCGTGACAATTCCACGCTCATTCTTCACAGGATCGACCAAGACGTGGTAGGTGCGCTGGGCCAGTTTCACTTCGCCGTTGCGTGGCGGGTCTTTCAGCAACGGCAAGAACGCCTCGGAATCCGCTCCGAATACACCGCGCAACAACTCCGCATACGGCTGGCCGAGGATGGCGTTGATCGGCCGTCGAAACAACTCCGCCATCGCGCGATTGCAGCGTTGAACTTTGCCCGTTTCATCGAGCAAGCAAAGGGCGTCGCGAATGGCGTCGAAGGTCGCCTGCCATTGATGCGCAGTCTGACGGGCTTGTTCCTCAGCCTTGTGGATGCGCAGCAGGGCGCGAATGGTGGCAATGATCTCGCCGGGTTCGGCTGGTTTCGTTATGTAGCCGTCCGCTCCGCCTTCCAGACCAAGCGTTCGGTCCTCGCTGCGGACGTAGACGCCCGACATGTGCAAGACCGGAATATCCGATGTGGCGGGATGGCTCTTGATTCGCCGGCAGACTTCAAACCCGTTGATGTCCGGCAAATTGACGTCGAGAATGATGAGATCGGGTTTTTCGGCGGCTAGACGGAGGGCATCCGCGCCCGTTCGCGCTTGGCGCATACGGAACCCTTCGCGCTCGAGCAACCAGGCGAAAGCCTGGCTTTGGCTCTCATCATCGTCCACGTAAAGGATGGACGGAGAAGAAGAGTGGCTCATGGCTCTCGTCTCGCCGCTCAACGTTACTTTGGGCGAGCTACGGCCTCGCGGATGCGACTCCGCGAAAGGAAAGGCAATAGAACGTGGCTGCGGGTGCTCCGCGCAAGCAAACAGGTCGGTCCAGCATCAATGCTGGTCCAACCTGTACACATTCATTACCTGGGTTCTCCGCCCTCCTTAACTCTAGGTCACGAAAAATGAATGGGCAAATGAGGAACTATGGATAGCTCGCGAACCTTATAAAGTGGGGAACGCCCCTGAGTTTATAAACACCGTTAAAATCAAGAAATGAGCATTCATGTTCTTGCCCTATACTAAAGACAAGTAGTTCTCCTATCGTCGCACATGAAAATTAAGCCCAGAGCAGAATAATCGACCTGGCTGAACGCCCTGATGGGAGAAAAACACGAACAGATCAGCACAGGCCAGCTGCCCGTATCCAACTCAGGTGAGCACAATAAGCAAACATGATGTAACCAGCTGCCGCCGCGATAGGCGGATCCTTGATAGTTTTTCTCCAAGAATTATTTCAAATATGGAATGAAGTGAAATAAAGCTGCTTCGTTTGGCGAGGCTTTGCCGAAATGTCATAGCTTCGGCGAGGCCTCGCCAAACGGATTAACTCATCGGCGAGGTGATTAAGGCTGATTAGTCCGCCTGCATGATTTCGCTGAGTTTACCAAGCGCTTCGCTTTCAATCTGGCGCACGCGCTCGCGGGTCAGGCCGAGACGTTCGCCAATCTCCTTGAGCGTCTTCGGCTCTTCATCGTCAAGACCGAACCGCATACGTAACACGGTCGCCTCACGCTTGTCCATCTTGTCGAGAAGTTCGAGAACGTGATGAAGATCGTCGGCCTCCACCATTTCCGTGTCCGGCGTCTTGGTGTTCCAGTCCGTCAGCATCTCATCGAGCGACCAACCGGTTTCCGGTTGGTCGGTCTGCGGCGCGGAATTGTAGACACGAATGGCCTTCTTAATGATGTTCAGCTTTTTCTTCGGCAAATTGAGGCTGCGCGCCACTTCTTCCTGACTCGGTGGGCGGCCCAGTTCTTCCTGCAATTTAGCGCTGGCGCGGCGCCACTTGGCCAGCAGCTCGACCATGTAAGCCGGGATGCGAATCGTCTTGGCAGTATTAACCAAGGCGCGCTTGATGGATTGCTTGATCCAGTAGCTCGCGTAGGTGCTGAAGCGCGTGTTCATGGAGGGATCGAAACCCTCGACCGCGCGCAACAGACCGAGATTTCCTTCCTCGATGAGATCTTGCAAACCCAACCCTTTGCCGGTGTAGCTACGAGCGATGTTAACTACGAGCCGCAGGTTGGCGCGCACCATACGATCGCGTGCTTCGCTATCGCCTTCTTCGATGCGATAGGCCAACGCTTTTTCTTCGTCGGCATTGAGCAAAGGCGTCTCATTGATCTCACGGAGATACGTTTCCAGAGGCGATTGGACCGAATCATTCCGTAGACGTCGCGGTCGTGTCATGGGGAGTCTTCCAACGCGAGGAGGGTGACCCAATGTACAATTCCAACTTTAGGTCATAGTCTGCTTAATGCAAAAAATAGGCCGTCCAAAACGAACTAAGTTCTGCTGACAGCTTATTTTTGCGGTGGGAGCATAATCCCTTGCTCCCTCGCCCAAGTTATCGTCCTTGACAACGCGGCGGCTGGATAAGTCGGGCAAAGATGCGGACGATCTCCCGCCCCAAACCCCTGCACCGCCTGTGCAATCCCTCAGACCCTCTCCCCCTCATTCTCCCCTATCTTCCCGTCAAGCCGCGCAATTGTTACAGACGGAAAGAGAAACGCCCCTCAACCCCCTTGTGGGAATCGAGAGGCGTTCAAGTTCGCCATTTGATTTCAATACGGGTGAGCGGGGCGTGTGAACGCTCCGGTTGATTTGACCGGGGCATTTACATGCCCCGCTCACTCCGTTTGCAGCCATGCCAAACCGAAGGTCACTTCTGCTCCTCGGCCGGCGGAGTTTCGCCAGGCATCGTGAATAGTTGACCGCCACCCGAGCCGGTGCCGCCGCGCAGCTCGCGTTTGGGAGCAGCCGCTTCCTTCGCTTCGGTCGGAACCTCGGCTCCTTCGCCCTCCTCGCCTTCCTCGCCGGTCCAGGTTAGGCGCTTGCGGCTTAGACCGATCTTGCGATCCGCCGCATCCACGCGCAGGATCTTGACCTCGATCTCATCGCCGACCTTCACCACATCTTCGGGACTCTCGACTTTGTGATCGGCCAGTTCCGAAATGTGCAGAAGTCCTTCCAGGCCCGGCTCCAACTCGATGAACACGCCGAAGTTGGTCAGCTTGGTTACTTTCCCCTTCTTGATCTCGCCGGGCGCGTAGCGGCCGGGGATGTCGCCTTCCCAGGGATCGAGGTTCATCTGCTTCAGGCCCAGTGCAATGCGCTTGCGCTCCTGATCAACATTGAGCACAACGCACGTCACTTTGTCGCCCTTGCTGACGACCTCGCTGGGATGGGCCACCTTGCGGACCCAGCTCATGTCGCTTACATGGAGCAGGCCGTCGATGCCTTCCTCGATCTCGATGAAGGCGCCGTAATTGGTGAGATTGCGGACAACGCCGCTGACGATGGTGCCCGGCGGATAGCGCTCGGCAACCTTGTCCCACGGATTGGGCTGCACTTGCTTCATGCCCAAGGAGATTTCCTGCTTCTCCTTATTAATGTTGAGGACTTGTACCTCGATTTGATCGCCGATGGAGACCAGCTCACTGGGATGGTTGATGCGCTTGGTCCAGCTCATCTCGCTGATATGCACCAACCCTTCAATACCTGGCTCCAGCTTGACGAACGCGCCGTAGCTCATGACGTTGACAACTTCACCGGTATGGCGGCTGCTGACCGGGTACTTGTTCGCCACGTTTTCCCACGGACTAGGCGTCTTGTGCTTGAGGCTGAGAGCGATCTTTTCTTTGTCTTTGTCCACTTGCAGGATGTAGACTTCCAACTGCTGATCGATGTGGACAACCTCGTGCGGATTATTGACCCGTCCCCAGCTCATGTCGGTGATATGCAACAGGCCGTCGATCCCGCCTAGATCGACGAAAGCGCCGAACTCGGCGATGTTCTTGACCACGCCTTTGCGGACCTGGCCAACCTCGATCTCGCTGAGAAGCTTCTTCTTCATCTCCTCGCGCTGGTCTTCAAGCAGCTTGCGCCGGCTGACGACGATGTTGCGTCGCGCCTCGTCGATCTTGAGGATCTTGCACTCGATGGTTTTGTTGATGTAATCGGCGATATCCGGCGGCCGGCGAATGTCCACCTGCGAGGCCGGCAGGAAGACGTTGACGCCGATGTTGACGAGTAGACCGCCTTTGATCTTGCGCGTGACCAAGCCGGCCACGACATCGCCTTCCTTGTGCTTGGCGATAACGTCTTCCCATTCTTTCTGGCGGCGAGCCTTGCGATAACTGAGAACGATGGCACCGCCCTCGTCTTCAACCGCATCCAGCAGCACGTCAATCTCGCTGCCAATCTGAGGGGGATGGACCTTGTCGTCGCCTTCGTCGTACCATTCCTGCAAGGGGATGATCCCCTCGCTCTTGTAGCCGACATCGACCACCACGTCGTCGCCGACAATGTTGACCACGCGGCCCTTGATGATTTTGTTGACCTCGAAGTCCTGTTCTTCCGGCGGCAGCCAGCGCTCGACGTCGGCCCCGGTATCCGGCCGCGTGAAGGCGTCGTGTAGCTCTTGTTGTAATTCGTCTTCGGAAAGATCGAACTGTCGAAGCAAATTCCGATTGACCATAGTGAAGAGGCATCCTCTCCGCCGATCTGTCCTTGCCTTGCTCGCGCTGCGGGCTGGCAACGTCCCTTACTTACGCTGCGGCTGGTGGGACCGGCGATCTGTTGAACAGAAAAAAACGCTCCCGGTCTCCAGCCGGGCACCTTGTCCGGCTTCCGAGGAGACGGGCAATCCGTCATTATAGGAAATGCTCAAACAGATCACCAGTTCATCGGAGATCCGGTTTTGTCCCAAATTGGGAGCGCGGGCATCTTGTCCGCATCGCGCGAACGAGACGCCCACGCTCCCAATCTGCGCACTACTGGAATGCCTGTTTTGTTACACTGCTGTAGGGTACAAACAAAAGAGAGGCGCCCGCGCCTCAACGTTGAGGATTCAGGAGCGCGTCGATGCGATTGGCAGAATTGCAACAGGCGTTGCGAACGACGGACCCAGCGGCCGTACTTGTGTCGGCACGCGTTCTCGAACGCGTGATCCAGAGACAAAACCAGCTGTCCAATCTCTTCGGACAAGTGCCGCATCGGAAGTCCTATGTCGTCGATCGGCCGACCCTGTATCGGCACATCGAACAGGATGAGCTGGAAGTCGAGCCGGATCGCTTGCTGCCCTTGACGGTGATCCTCCTGGCTCGGCCGTCGCCGAACACGAATAACCTGGACCGTGAGACTATCCTTCTGATCTATTGGCGGCGACTATTGCACGCTTCGATCCATCGCGACTTGCAGCAACAGGTCCACGAAGGCCGGCTGAACGCAGCCGGGGTACGCGAACGCATCGAACAGATCGGCGTCAACGTCTTCGCCGAGATTCGCATGGTACTCGACCAGGAGAAGTCCCTGTTGCCCAGCGGGTCCGAGGCAAACGAGACAGCTGTGTACATCGAGTTCGCGGCGGTGTATCTGGAGTTGCGTTATTTCGCCGCCAATTTAATTCCGGTCTACTTTCCGGGGCTCTCCGATCTCACCAAAATCGATGCCCTTTTGGCCCGAGACGTGAATGCCGAGGAATTGTTCGCGCGAACGCGCTTGCCAGGCGCTCCCCAGCCGGTGTTCCGCACGGACACGAGTTCGGACGAATCGCATGATTACTACCGGCGCCTTATGGACAGCTCAGATAAGGCCGAGCAGGAGGGCAACGCGGTGCGGGCGGCGATTCTACGCACCAAGGCGGCGCGTGTGGCCCCGGCATCGTTTGAGGACCCGACGCGCGACAAGGCACACGAGGATTTACGGCGCTTGACGCGGCGCTTGCAAGCCGCCCTGGAATTGAGCGACAGCGAGGCCGAGGAGTGGCTCAAGGACCTGCCCGCGCTTTTGGATAAGGCGGACCAGGGCAGTTGGCCGGTCGAGGCAGCCCTCCTTTACGATTTGCAAAGAATCGGCGACGACAACGAACGCGACATCTACGCGCTCGATTTGGTGACCTGGGTGACATCGGGCGGTCGGCGCCCAATCAAGCGGCCTTTGCCCAGCCAGCGATTGGTGCGCATCACGCGCCATTTGCGCGGCGCCGCTCAGCGTTTGACGGAGGCACGGTTAGCAGATGATGAACGGCAGCATCTTGGTCATTTGATGCAGACCGCTCTCCATCGTTGCGAAGAACGCCTACGAAGCCGCTTTCGCCCGCTGCTCACCGATGCTCTAGTGAGTGTTGGTCTCCAGCCCAGCAATCCGCCCGAACGCACCGCTTTCGCGCGCATGATCGAGGAAATGCTCGATCGCATCGTTGAGCTAGGTTTTATGACCTTCAGCGATTTACGCGACACGATTTCGCGCAATCAATTGAAGATGCCGGACCTGCGCGATCCCTACGAATTCGCGCGCGGCGATCCGCTCTTGCGGCTGGATCGTTACCTCGCGTCGGCGCTGGATGGAGTCTATCGGCCCGGTGAGATTTATCTCCGTTGGCTGGAGCGACTGACGGCGCCTGCGTTCGGCACGGCCATCGGTCGTTGGCTAGTGCTATTTGTGCTGCTGCCCTTTGGCGGCGCGGCCGTGTTGCTCCAGGGAGCGAAGGTGTTGCTGGAACTCGACTTCATTAAAGAATATGCCGAGCAACGCCCGTGGATGAAATCATTGATCAATAGCGCCTTCGACCCCCACAGTGGTATCGAGGCGATTCGAGCGCCCAACCGGCATTTCCCTGTCTTGGCGATCTCGTCCTTACTGCTGTTGGGTTCCTTTTTGCTGTCGTTGCTGCACCTACGCTGGTTCCGAGAGTTGTGCCGACAAACGATCGTACTCACTTATCGCGCCCTTCGCCGCCTGCTGATCGATGCGCCGCTCTACGTCGTCAATCTACCGATTGTGCAGCAAGCATTGAAAGGCTGGCCGTTCCTGCTGTTCTGGTCTTTCGGGTTGAAACCTGCGGCCGCCTGCCTGTTACTCGCCTTGATCGTGCCCGAGGCGTTTGTAAATTGGCCGGCCGGCTGTATCACCTTCCTCTTTACCGCTATTGTCCTGAATCTTCCGACGGTTAAGGCGCTGGGCGATGCGCTGTTACAAGCGCTGGCAAACGTGTACGAAGCACTACGGGCCGGCCTGTTGCCGGGCTTGTTGCGCTTCGTGATGTGGGTCTTCAAGCAGGTGACAGACGGCCTGGAGTACCTTCTCCATACCGTGGACGAATGGCTGCGCTACCGCCAGGGGGATAGTCAATTGTCTCTGGTGATTCGAACGGTTGCCGGCTTCTTGTGGTATCCCGTGGCTTGGTTGATGCGGTTCTATCTGGTCGTGTTAATTGAGCCGTGGTTCAACCCGGTCAAAGCGCCGGTGTCGTTGCTGGCGGCAAAGTTCATGTATCCCATTTACACTTTGTACCTGACGGAGCTTAAAGGCTCGCTCAACGACGAAAATGTTCCGATGCCGATGAAAGTCGCCTGGTTGATTCTCTTCTTGACAATCTGGTTACTCCCGGACGCTTTCGGTTTTCTGTTTTGGGAAATGAAAGAAAACTGGCGGATGTACCGGGCTAACCGTCAACGTCAGATTCGTCCCGTCGGTGTCGGCCCACACGCCGAGACGGTGCGGCAATTGTTGCAGCCCGGCTTCCACTCAGGTACGGTGCCCAAATTGTACGCTCGGTTGCGAGAGGCCGAGCGCGAAGCCATTCGCACCGGCAGTTGGCGAACGGCGAGGACATGGCGCCGCTCGTTGGCCGAGGTCGAGCAAACCATTCGCCGTCTTGTCGAGCGCGAATTGGTCAAGCTATTGCAAGAGAGCAAGCGATGGAAAGGCGAGCCGGTGCGAGTCGGTAACGTGATGCTGACGCCAACGCGAATCGGCATCGAGTTGGCGCGGGCGAAAGGCGAACCTGCGGTTCGATTGGAATGGGAAGACCAGGCAGGATGGCTCGTGGCCACGATCCGCGAACCCGGTTGGTTGGAGGTGCTCGATAACGCGCAGCGCCAGGATGTGACAACCGCCCTCGCGGGGTTATACAAGCTGGCCGGCATCGACCTGGTACGTGAGCAGGTGCGCGAGGTCCTGCCGCGGGAATCGAGCTTCACATTGACAGAGCGCGACCTCATCGTTGAAGTCGGCCCGCTTGATGAGGCTGCCGTCCGCTACGATCTGACCCGTCCGCGAGGATTACTGAAGCCTTACACCCTCGATGGTCCGGCAGGGAATTGGCCCTCGCTCGATCCAAAACGAGTGCTCTTCGCGAGGGTTCCTCTGTTGTGGCGAGATTGGGTTGAGAATTGGCAGGATGGATACGATAGCCAGACTTCGAGTAAGCTCCTCAGTTCTAGTATCAAGCTTTTGCCGCTGGGATCGGCGGGATTATCTCGTGAAGTGGTCAGCTAGCAGAGAAGACGCGAAGTTTCTGCATTTCGACTATGTCTCCGATCCCCACAAGAGTAAGCGTTGCCTTGAATCATCGCGTTTCACGAGGCCTGACCAAGTTCGCTGCTGGTTCGCAAGCGGGGAGGGAAACGGTCACTGTAGTGCCTCTGCCAAGTGTGCTGGCAATGGAAATCTGTCCGCCGTAGGCGTGAACGATGGCCTGGCAGATGCTCAGACCCAGGCCGCTGCCGGCGGTGGGCTGAGAACGCTGGCGCGACTTGTCCACTCGGTAAAACCGCTCAAACACCTTGGGCAGGTCGTCGGGCGGAATGCCCTCCCCGGTGTCGCGGACCAACAATTGGACCCGTGATGAACCTGGAGGAGCGTTCAATTCCACGCTTACGCTCCCACCCTCCGGCGTGTACTTGAGAGCGTTATCGAGCAGATTATGGATGACTTCGCGCAGATGGACGCGATTGCCGCGGACTGTGACAGGGTCAGGCGTCTGAACTTGCAAGGACACACCCCGTTGCTCGGCGATGCCCTGGAACATATCTACCGATCGTTGCACCAGATCATCAAGGCGTACTCGTCCTTCGGCGTGCAAGAGGCCGGCATCACCCTCGGCGAGTAGCAACAGGTGATTGATGAGGTTGCCCAAGCCGGTGCATTCCTCGATCAGGTCGGCGAACAGTTCGCGATATTCCGCGGGACTGCGGTTGCGCTCCAGCGAAACCTCCAATGCGGTGCGCATGGCCGTCAACGGCGAACGGAGTTCATGGGCGGCGTTGGCGACGAAGGTGCGCTGTTGTTCTAAGTGGGCGGCCAGGCGATCGAGCATGCCGTTCAGCGTCGCCGATAGTTGATCCAGCTCGTCGCCGCTCCCGCGCAGCGGCAGACGTTCGCTCAGATTATCTGGGTGAAGGCGGGCGGTGGTTTGCAAAATCGTGGCCAAGGGACGGGTGGCCCGGCCAGCCAGCCAGTAGCCGCTCAATGGCGCAACCACCAAGATGAGAGCGAACGCCGTTAGCATCCATTCTGTTAATCGCCAGATATCCGCATCGACTCGGTCGCGCCTCACACCGACGCGGACGATCAACGGCGGCGCGCGTTTACCCGCCGGAAACGACTGTTGCAAAAGGTGATAATTCTCACGGTCGTAGCTGCCCGGTTTGATCGCCCTTGCTGGCGTTATGCTCAACTCCGGGGCATTATCACTGGTCCACAACAGCTCGCCGTCTGCCGAGAAGATTCTGACGAACCAGCCGCGATCACTATTACTTTCGACCTTCGCCCCTAAGTCCGTCGCCACCTCAACCCACTTAAGGCCCGAACGATCGATAGTTAACTGGACTTCCTGAACGTCATCGAGAAGTGCCGCATCCAATTCGCTCAGCAACGTCCAGCGCACCCCCTCCCGTACACCCCAGAGAGCGCAGCCCACCAGGATCAGTATGACGATAGTGTTCCAGAACGTGAGTCGGAAGCGAAGAGCCGGCGGCAGGTGTCTAAGAAGCCCGAAGCGCATAGCCGCGACCTCGCACAGTCTGGATGATCGAGGTGGCCCCATCTTCGTCCAGTTTCTTGCGGATGCGGTTGATGTGTACCTCGATCACGTTGGTGGTGCCTTCCCAATTGGTATCCCACAAGTGCTCGCACAACATCCTGCGCGTGACCACTTGGCCGGCGTGCCGCATCAGCAGCTCAAGAATGCTGAATTCCGTCGGCGTTAGCTCGATTTCGACGTTGCCTTTTTGAAAGCGCCGCGTCGTCAAATCGAGGCGCAAGTCGCCGACCGTCATAATGGCGGCGGGCCTATCCACGCTGCGCCGGCACACGGCTTCCAGCCGCGCCATCAGTTCCGAGAAAGCAAATGGTTTGACCAGGTAATCATCGGCGCCAGCCTTTAGCCCCGTTACTCGGTCCTCGACGCTGCCCAAAGCGGTCAAGAGAAGGATCGGCGTCCGCACACCGGAGTCCCGGATCTGCTGCAGCACTTCCATTCCCGGCATCCCCGGCAGCAGCAAATCGAGCACAATGACATCGAAGCGCTGGCTGAGGATGTGGTCAAGCCCCTGCTGGCCGTTCTTCACCCATACACAACGATGACCCGCCTCCGATAAGCCCTTGGATAGAGACTTACCGATAACGGGATCATCTTCCACCACAAGAACGTTCATCGCCGCCTTACCTCGATCCTGGTGGGGTTCTGGGGCGTTGGTGCCAAGGTGGGCAGGTTGGGATGGCGAGCGTGAGTTCATGATGCGTTACGCGAGTCAGTTTGAGGCGATTAGAAATCATGAGGATATTCTACCGAAAACACGCAGGAGAGGTCAAAAGAACTCCACTCGCTGTCAACCACTTTCCGCGTTATGGGTTTTCGGAGCGAGAGAAGTCGCATTGCGACCTAGACTCAGGACGGCATAAAGTGCCGCACCGAGGGCGATGAAGCCGACCCCCGCCAGCGCCTCCACGGTTTGATCTCGAAACATATTGACCAGAACGAACACCGGCAGAATCACATACAGGGCCGGCACCAGCGGATAGCCCGGACAGCGATAGGACCGCTCGACTTCGGGACGGCTGCGACGGAAGATGAAGATCGATACCACCGCCAGCGTCTCGAAGATGACCGCGCCGAACATGGCGAAGTCGGTGAGTCGGTCGAAATGCGATTTGCTCTCCTCCAGCCAGCCCAGCCACGTCAGGAACGCGACCGCCAGCACCTGGAGCGACGACCACGCGGCCAACACCGCAATGGCGAGGGCCGGTGTGCGATAGCGAGCATGGACCTCGCTCAAAGCGCGAGGAGCCAGACCGTCGTCGCCCATCGCATACAACAGTCGCGGCCCCACGAGCAGGTTTCCGTTGAGCGCGCCGAAAACCGAGCACATGACCGCCGCCGATGCCGCCGCCGCGCCCAACGGCCCCAACAAACGGAGGCTGAATGCCGTCGCCACCGTTGTTTGTTTCATCTCGGCCATCTCCACGCGCGGGATGACCAAATAGTACGCCAGGTTAGCCCCCAGATACAAGGTAATGATGATGGCAACGCCGCTCAACAATGCTAACGGTAGGTTGCGCTGGGGATGGCGAACCTCCTCGGCGACAGGAGCAATGTTCTGCCAGCCGTGATACGCCCATAGCACGCCGAGGAAAGCAGAGGCGAAATGCCCCAGGGACACTTGACGCCAATCATCGGGCCAAACCGGCCGCAAGTTGCCGAAGTCCGGCATGGTCGGAGCCGACAGCCAATTGGCGAGGACCAGGAAGGGCAACACGGCAATGGCTGCCAGTGAGCCGATCTTGATGAGGGTGATCAGGAGTTGCAGAAGGCCGCCCCAACGTACGCCCCGGATGTTCACCCAGGCAAGGCCGGCCAGCACCGAGACCGTCAGGAGACGTTGCGGCCAAAAACCGAGTTCCGTACCGGACGGCAGACCGACCGCTTGTTGAAACGCCTGATTGCGGAGGATATCGTGCAGCGACTCGGTGAAGATGGTGGCAAGGGCGGCAAGGGAGGCGGAGCGGATGATGCAGAAATCGACCCATCCCCAAAGAAAGCCAGCCATCCGGCCATAGGCCTCGCGTAAAAAAACGTAGTTGCCCCCGGCTCGGGGCAGCAACACCGTCACCTCGCCATAGGCCAAGGCGCCCAGCAAGACCAACCCTCCGCCCAGCACCCAGATTAAGGCGGCCACACCGAAGTTCGGCACATGCTCGGCAATCGATTGCGGCTTTTTGAAGACGCCGGAACCGATCACAGTGCCCACTACGACGGCGGTCGCCATCAACGGACCCAAGGCACGAACCAAGCGAGTTTCCGCGTTCTGCTTTCCGCTCTCCGCCATCTGCTTCCCTCTTGAGATGCTGAGCTTATTGTCCCTAGTCCGCCATAAGTCTATCGCGTTGGATCGATGGAGGATAGAAGATAGCAGAAAGCGGCAGGTGGAAATTGTCTCAAGAACTATGTGTCCTCTCTCAACTCGCTCGCGGCGATGGCCGATGAGATCAATATTTCTTCGGTCGGTGATGCTTTTCGAGGAAGTCGCCTTGGCCGAAAGAAAGACTCAATCTACACTTGGTCAGATTCGCGGGGCAGGATGGAACAGCTGGGCGCTGCCGCGAGTTGAGAGGCATCTACATTCGATGCACGAAAGGAGAGGGGCCGAGCGCGTCGAACGAAGGCAGAGCGAGCCGACAAGAGGGTGAGTTATGCCGCAAGGAGTAAGAATGCCGAAAAAAAATCGACGCGCGAGACTGTTTTTGTCCTGGTAGGACTTGCATTTTGTGGGCTTCGCGTTAGCATCCGCGTGGATGTGAAGTGCCTTGGGCAGCTGATCTCTCTGCGAGAACCTTGCTTGGCCCGGTGGGAGCGGCGGACAGGTTGGCGGTAGTCCTGGAGCACGCGAGGCATCTGAGTCTTTTGGAGGCACCCTAGACGATGAGTGAATCTGAAGAGCGCACCGGGTTCGAGCCGCGGTCGTTGCACGAATCCTGCCGCGGGTTCGACGAGGAAGAACCTCCCGGTAAACCCCGACGCCATCCGCTCTGGCGTCATGTCCCCGATCACCTCTGGGACGATTGGCGATGGCAGTCGCAAAATGCCATCCGTTCCGTCCGGCAGTTGCGAGGGCTCTTGTCGTTCACGCCGGAGGAACTCGAAGCCATCGGTTCGCTTGAGACCGAGTACAAGACGGCCATCCCGCCTTATTACTTCTCTCTGATCGACCCCAGCGACCCCAACGATCCGATTCGCCTGCAAGCGGTGCCCTCGCCGCTGGAACAGCACAATCCATCGGGTTATGAGCTGGAGGATCCGTTGGATGAGGACAAGGACTCGCCGGTGCCGGGATTGACGCACCGTTATCCCGACCGCGCCTTGCTGGTGACGACACACGTTTGCACCATGTACTGTCGCTTCTGCACGCGCAAACGAGCGACCATGGTGCGCGGCGGCTGGGACGCGATCAGTCGGAACGATGAACGCATGATCGAATACATTCGCGATCATCCCGAAATTCGCGATGTCATCGTTTCGGGCGGCGATCCGTTGACGCTGCCGGCTTCCAAGCTGCGTTTCTTTCTGGACAACCTGGCGGTCATCCCGCACGTCGATGTGATTCGCATCGGTACGCGCGTGCCGGTGACCTTGCCGCAGAAACTGTACGATCCCAGCCTGATCGACTTGCTGGCCTCGGCCGGCAAGGTGTGGATTCAGACGCACTTCAACCACCCGCGCGAGATCACGCCGGAGGCGGCCCGCGTTTGCTTGGCCCTGCTCAAAGCCGGCATGCCGGTGAACAATCACGCCGTCCTGCTCAAAGGCGTCAATGACTCGCTGGAGACCATGCGTTCGCTGATGCGGGCATTGTTGCGCATCAAGGTGCGTCCGTACTACATCTTCCATTGCGATCCGGTCATCGGAGCAGGACACTTCCGTACTTCGGTGTGGAAGGGCATGGAGATCATGGAAGGGCTGCGTGGCCATCTGTCTGGCCTGGGCATCCCGACCTACGTGGTTGATAGTCCGCACGGCGGCGGCAAAATCCCGGTCATGCCGAACTATCTTATTTCCGCTAGCGACGACGCCGTTGTCTTGCGGAACTACGAGGGTATGCTGGTTCGCTATCAAGCGGAGGACAAACCGCAAACGGTTCAGCCTGCGGCGTCTCGCGGCGTGTCATCGTTGTTGCAGGGGAGCAAGTCGGCCTTGATCCCTGCCGGCAACGACCGCATGGCCCGTCGTGAGCTAACCGTGCTCACCAATCACCAAGCGCACACTTCGGATGAGCAGGAAGCCTGCCACGAGCACAATGGCCACGCCGACGAACTGCTTTCTCTCGGCGTGCTGGCCAATGGGTGCGGCTCGTGAAACATCCGGCGAGCGGGGTCGCGTTAGCGCCCCGAGAGAGCCAAACGCTCGGGGCGCTAACGCGACCCCGCTCGCCGAAGGAAACCAGGATGAAAATCGGCATCACCTACGATCTAAAAACCGACTTCCCCAATTCAGACAGCCTTCCCGACGATTTTCAGGAAGAGTTTGACAGCCCCGTCACCATCAACGCCATCGCCGATGTGTTGGAGGGTCTGGGGCACGAGGTCGAACGCTTCGGCGATGGTCGGGAGATGCTTGAACGCCTCCTTCGCGAGCCTCCGGACTTTGTCTTCAACATCGCCGAGGGCCACGGCGTCGGCCGCTGCCGCGAGGCGCGTGTACCAGCCGTGCTGGAGATGCTGGGCATCCCCTACACCGGATCTGATCCGCTCACTTTGGCTGCCACACTGGATAAGGAATGTGCCCGGAAACTCATTCAGACATCCCGGGTAAAAGTCCCCCACGGCGCGCTCTGGGAACCAGACCAGTCCATCGAGGACATTGTTGCGCACAAGGACTTGCTATTCCCCGCCATCGTTAAGCCGGCATGGGAGGGTTCCAGTAAGGGCATCCGCGGCAAGTGTGTTGTAGATACTGCCGAGGAGTTAATCGAAGCGATTGAAAACCAAGGTCGCGCCTACAGGCAACCCGTTCTCGTCGAAGAGTATATCGAGGGAGAGGAACTGACTGTAGGAATTGTCGGGAACTCGCCTCCAAAGATCATTGGCGTCATGCAAGTGCTTCCGCAGTGGAAAGAAGAGAGATTCGTCTACAGCCTGGAAGTGAAGCGCGAGTATAGGAAGCGCGTGCGCTATGAATGTCCTGCCAAGCTGCCCTCCAATCGGCTCAAGTCCGTCGAGGACGCGGCTCTCGTGGTTTACAAGGGACTTGGTTGCCGCGATGTTGCTCGCATTGATTTCCGCCTGCGCGAGGGCATACCGTACTTCCTTGAAGTCAATCCCCTGCCCGGCCTGAACCCCGAATCGAGCGATCTGGTCATTCTGTCGCGCTTGGCGGGTTGGAGCTATCAACAGCTGATCGAGAGCATATTGGAAGCAGCTGTCGAACGGAACAGGGAAGTCGGATCGTTACGACCGTGACGACTGCCACAATCCGAGCCAAAGACAGCGAATTGTCACAATTTCGCGTGAATAGGGGTTGCGATGAAGGCCGATTTTGTTCAATACTTATTTCCAGTGTTTTGTATGCTTGACAATTAACGGGTTACGAGATCTTTTAAGTTTGACTTGCCTATGATCGCTGAGACGCCTGCCGCCGACCGTTCTTCATTCCGGGTTCTCGTCCTCCACAATCAACCCATCCTACCCGAAGACCATCCGGACGCCGACTCGGAACACGAGATCCTTTTCACCGCTGAGTTCGTGCAGCGAACGCTGACCGAGGCCGGTTACGACGTCAACACGCTTGGTGTTTCGCGCGATCCGGCCGTGTTGCTCGAAGGTCTCCGCGACTTTCGCCCCGATGTGGTTTTCAATCTCTTTGAAGGCTTGGCGGATTTCGGGGACACCGAAGCACACGTGGCCGGGCTGTTGGAATGGCTGGAAATCCCCTACACCGGGTGTCCGTATCAAACGCTGTGTCTGGCCCGCGGTAAGCATCTGACGAAACATCTGCTGGCCGGGGCCGGTCTGCCGACGGCAAAATTCTTCGTCGTTGAAGACCTGCCGGTCGAGGATTGTCCATTGGGATGGCCCGTGATCGTCAAGCCGGCAACTCAGGACGCGAGCGTAGGGGTCGATCAGGGTAGTGTCGTGACGGACCTGGACCGCCTCAACGATCGGGTTGCCTACCTGCTGGAGAACTACGGCCCTCCCGTGTTGATCGAAGAGTTCATCCGCGGCCGTGAGTTTAGTGTCGGCCTGGTGGAAGCGCCGGAGCTTCGCGTTCTGCCCGTCTCCGAAATCCTGTTTATCGATAAAGACCCCGACTTTTGGCCGATCGTGACTTACGATGCCAAGTGGAAGCCCGGCACACGCGACTACGAGGCTACGCCGCCGAAGTATCCGGCCCGTGTTTCGCCGCGCTTGAGCAACAAGCTGGAGCTGCTGGCCAAACGAGCGTTTCGCCTGCTGGGCTGCCGGGATTATGCTCGTGTGGATTTCCGCGTCCGCGGCAGCAAGCCATTCATCCTAGAAGTGAATCCGAATCCGGATTTTAGTCCGCTAGCGGGACTATCCGGCGGTCTGGAGTCCGCAGGCATCGCGCACGCTTCCTTCACGCTGGAACTGGTGCAACGAGCACTGGCACGGGGCGGCAAGGCATCTGCGACAATCCGCAGCGCGATTAGTTAAATTCGACCACGACTTCTCGGTATCATCTGCCTTCGGAGGAAGAAGAATCTCGAAGGTGGCTGGAGCAACTTTACCCGCCTTCCACTCATCGAACGCCAGATTGATTTTCACCTTCCCGGTTTCTGCTATCCCGGCGACACGCACGGTGTCGTGAAATCGGCAGCCTCAACAGCGCTGCTTTAGCACCATCCGTACACGAATCGGGGCTTCCCCTGGCACTTTGTTTGGGAATTCGAGAACAGCGGATGAGTAGACATCATCGGGAATCGTCGAATAACACAGATGGACGAACGAGCCTTGTCCTAGTCCGCGCGTACCCACGCCGACGAACAACTCGAACTCATCCTTCCCTTTTCGTGTCTGTGCATGTTCCGCGGGGACTTCAAAGCCCATCTGGAGATGACCATCGATGTGAAGTATCGGCGCGTCTCGGGGCCTGGCCGCCCAGTTGCAATTGCCCGATTCATCGCCCCAAGAACCGAACAGACGATTCTTCCACGTGACGTGAACAGCTGGACCGATTCCCGATGAATTCTTGCCGTTCTTCTAATCGAACCAGCCGTAGAGCGCGAAGTCGAGTTTTTCCTCTGTTTCACCATCAGGGCCGAAGATGGTGATTGGGTTGAAGCTCGCCGGGTCCGTGTCGCTGCCTTGAAGATCTGATCCCTGTTTTCGATCGTGCCCAGTACTGGCGCACACTCCAAGACCGGCTCGGCGGTCTACATCTGCCGCACTTGCGCCGACCGGCGTGGTTGGTCAGTTGGATTGAGGCAGCGTCGTGGATACCTCTGTTCCTCGCGGTACCGATCGTTCTTCTCATCTTCCTGCTTGGCCAACACGGTGACTTGTCGTCAGCAGGGTTCGCTCGGCAGCGCTCGCTGCTGGCGATAAAAAACTCCTCTTGACATCCCAGACGCTTCGTCTTACCCTTGTTCCTCAGACGATTTGTCTCAGTTTTTCTTTTGTGTTTCAGGTGAGTTCCCAAACAATGGCGGAGAAAATTCCTCAAGACGTTACCGACGCGGAGTTGGCGGTCCTGCAGGTATTGTGGGAGCGCGGCTTGGCGACGATTCGGCAGTTGACCGATGTGCTCTATCCCAAGGGCACCGAAGTCCATTATGCGACCGTGCAGAAGCTGCTCGAACGCCTGGAATCGAAGGGCCATGTGCAGCGCGACCGCAGTGGCCATGCCCATCGCTTTACCGCACGGACCGATCGCGATACGTTGGTGGGCCGCCGGCTGCGGGCGATGGCCGAGAAGCTTTGCGGCGGGTTGATGGCGCCTCTGTTGACGCACCTGGTCCGCGCCGAGGCGCTGACGTCTCAGGAGCGTCAGGAGCTACGCGACCTAATCGATAAGATGGATCGCAAGAATAAGTCCAAGTGAACCCCTCCTTCGCCCGAGGATCGCACCATGTCCACGCTCCTCACGTTCGGCCTGGCGAACGCCGTCTGTGCCGCCCTCCTCGCCGTGGTCGCCCTGATTATCGGTCGTTTCTGCCACCGTCCCGCGGTGCTGCATAGTCTCTGGCTGTTGGTATTACTCAAGCTGATGACGCCGCCGGTCTGGCCGATCACCATCGCCAATCTGCCGGAGGAAGCCCCTCCTCCTGCGGATACTACGGTGACTACCCCAGCTGAGGTGGCAATGTATGTGTCGGTCGATCCATCCTCACTGCCACCAGGCGTCCTGGAGAACGCGCAAGTTGTCAAGCAGGCCAGGTATGGCGGGAAGCAAAAAGTTGCCGCTGAGCGAACAGCCACGGATGAACACCTATCAACACAGAGAAAGAGTGAAAAAGAACAATTGGATCTTTCTTCCATCCGTGTTCATCTGCACTCATCTGCGGCTAATGTCGAGAATGAGGCTGAACAATCGCGGGGACCGGCGAGCTGTGTTCCGTTGTTGTGCGTTGCCTGGGCGGCTGGGATCGTGGTGTGGCTAATTTGCGTCGGCCTTCACGTCGCGCGCTTTCAGTGCCTCTTGCGATATGCTCGGCGAGCCAGCCCAGAGATTCAGGAGCAGTGCGATGGGTTGGCCGCGCGAATGGGATTATTGCGTGGACCGGAAATTTGGTTGCTTCCGGGACCGCTGCCACCGCTCGTGTGGGCAGCAATGGGGCGCGTACGCATCTTCTTCCCAGTGAAACTGCTGGATCGCCTTGACGAAAGCGAGTGCGGGAGCCTTCTGGCCCACGAGTTGGCCCACGTCCGGCGCCGTGACCACTGGGTGCGCTGGTTGGAGCTGATCGTGTCGGCCGTTTACTGGTGGTATCCGCTGGTATGGCTGGCGCGGCGGCGCTTGCACGTCCATGAGGAAGAGTGCTGCGACGCATGGGTAGTTGGTGAAGTATCGCCGCGCGTGTATGCCGGTGCCATCTTGAACACGCTCGACTTCTTGGCCGAGGATCAAGCGCCGCTGCCGGTCATGGCGAGCGGTTTAGCCGGTGTCGAACTCATCAAGCGGCGATTGAATCTGATCATGGAGGGAAGCGCTCCCAAATCGCTTTCCTCGACGGGGAAAATCGCTCTCATGTTCGCTGGGATGCTGCTCTTATCGCTGCGGCCGAACTTGGCTCACACGGAAACGAAGCCCCCAGAAGCGAAGGAGTCGGAAGAAAAACCGGCAGCCAAAGTCGATGAACATCGTGACACCACAGCCGAAGATGCCTCTGCGTTCAACCCGAAGCCGAACCCTCTCGCGGGTCCGAAGCTCGAAAGCACACCGTTGGCCATCGCCCGTTCGCCGGACAGCAGAACCATTGCCTTGGCGTTGGTCGATCAGACCGTGCAACTCCGCGACATCTCGACGGGGAGTGTGCGGGTTACCCTCAAGGGACACGAAGATGCCGTCACTTGTGTGGCGTTCGCGCCCGACGGCAAGACGCTGGCCAGTGGCAGCCCGGATCGCCGCGTCCGTTTGTGGGACGCGGCAACCGGCAAGCTCCGTCACGTCCTGGAAGGCCATACCGCGTGGGTCTATTCGATCGCTTTTTCGCCGGACGGAAAGACTCTGGCGAGCGGCGGCTACGATAAGACCGTCCGCCTTTGGGAACCGGTTAGCGGCACCCTGCAGCGCGTCTTGAAGGGTCACAAGGCGTCTGTCCGCGCCTTGGCATTCAGTCCCGATGGCCAAACGCTAGCCTCCGCCGGTAGTGATCGCACGATCCGTTTATGGCCCATCAAGGGAGACGACCGGCGAGATGCCGGTCCCATTGGCGAGCCGGTCATTTTGAAGGGACACGAAGATACGGTTCGCGCTCTCGCTTTCAGCCCCGATGGAAAGACGCTGGCCTCGGGCAGTGAGGATCAAACCATCAAACTGTGGGACCCCTCCGCGAAAAATGAGCGAGCCACGCTGAGAGGGGGCCACACGACCGAAGTGACAACATTGATCTTTTCGCCGCATGGCAAGCTGCTGCTCAGTGGTGCAGCCGGGGGCGGCGTCATCCTGTGGGATGTCGCAAAAGGGACGCAGCTCAGCCAATTCATGGCCCACAACGATGCCGTCACCGGATTGACGTACCTGGACGGCCAACGATTGCTTTCGGCAGGTCAGGACGGCTCGGTGAAGATTTGGCAGTCGCTGCCGGCACCGGTACGCTCGCTGCACGGACACACCGGACCTGTCGTGAGTCTGGTTATTTCCGCGGATGGTCGTCGTCTCCTTTCGGGGAGTGGTTGGCCGCAGGGCGATAAAACGGCGCGCTTGTGGGATTTGAAAATGGGCAAGGAACTCCGTGTCTTCCGAGCCGAGACGCCGCCGGTTGATAAGGGGCCGCGCGAACAACCCAACGAGATTCAGGCAGTCGCTCTTTCGCCGGACGGAAAACAGGCTGTCTCGGCCGGCGTCGGGGGCGTGGTTTTCTTGTGGGATGTAGAATCCGGCAACGAGCTGCGGCGGTTCCGCGGCCATGTCGGTGCCATTTACACCCTCGATTTCGCGCCGGATGGCAGGCACGTTCTCTCCGGAGGCCGCGATAAGACGATCCGGCTATGGGACGTGAAGAGCGGCCGTGAGCTTCGCAAATTTGAGGGACACACGGATTGGGTCCGCAGCGTGCGTTTCGCGCGCGACGGCAAACGCTTCCTCTCCGGCGGCCGCGATGGTGTATTGCGGCTATGGGAAGTAGACAGCGGTAAACAGCTGAATCAGTTCCAGAAAACCAACGGATGGATGCAGAGCGTAGCCTGGATGCCCGACAATCGCCAGGCGGTTTGCGCCACCGGCGAAAGCGAGATTCAGCTTTGGAACGTCGATCGCGGTGAACTGATACGGAGCTTCCAGGGACATGCCGGCGGCGTCACGGGTATAGATGTCTCGCAGGATGGGCGCCGCATCTTGTCATGCGGCTACGACAGCACCGTGCGTTGCTGGGATGTCGCCTCGGGTCGGCAAATCAAGCTATTCCGACAAAACGGCTTTGTTTGGACCGTGAAATTCACACCCGACGGCCGGCAGGCTGTTTCCGGCGGCGGCGGACGGAACCAAGGCGACGAATATGTCTCCGGCGGCAAGGATTTCGCTATCCGCATCTGGTCGCTCAACGACGAGCGAACGGAGCGAGCAGGGAAGTGAAGTTCACATCCCCGGGGCTCTAGCGACGGACGTTTCGACTCGCCGCTGACACTCCAGCTTGTGGGAAAGCATTTTGAGGAGATCCAACCATGATTCGTCCTCGTTTGCTGCTCATCCTGAGTGGTATTCTCCTGACTGATGGTGGTCCCGTTCGCGCCGCGAAGCCGGACCAGGATGCAGCCGTGCTTGCCGCGATAATCGATCGCCATCTCGCGGCGGGATGGGAGGCCAATAAGATCCAACCCGCGCCGCCGGCCACAGATGCCGAATTCGTCCGCCGCGTCTATCTGGACCTGGCCGGACGCATCCCTTCGGTCGCCGAGGTCCGCGCCTTCCTCGACGACAAGCGGCCCGACAAACGCCGGCATCTCGTCGAGCAATTGCTGGAAGGGCCGCGTTACGTCGCACATTTCACGAATGTCTGGCGCTCCCTGCTTTTGCCAGAGACGACGAACAATCTGCAAGCCGGATTTCTCACACCGGGTTTCGAGTCCTGGCTGCGCGCCAAGCTCCAGCAGAACACGCCCTATGACGCGATGGTGCGCGAGATTCTGACGGTGTCGATGGATGGACGCGGCCGGGATCCTTTCGGCCAACCCAATGGCGCTCCGTCGCCGATCGCGTTCTATCTAAGCAAAGAGGTCAAACCGGAAAACCTCGCGGCGGCCGTGTCGCGGCTGTTTCTCGGGGTCAAGATCGAATGCGCCCAGTGTCACAATCACCCGTTCGCCGAATGGAAACGCGATCAATTCTGGAGCTTCGCTGCTTTCTTTGCGGGGCTGCAACGGCAAGGCAACGGCGACTTCGTGGCCGCCGGTCGAGAAATGCCCGACCGCCGCGAGCTGACCGTCCCCGGCACGGAGCGCGTCGTGCAGGCAACCTTCCTCGATGGAACCACGCCGAAGTGGGCGTACAACATCAGCGCTCGCGCCACATTGGCCGAATGGATGACGCGCAAGGACAATCCCTATTTCGCGCGGGCGGCCGTGAATCGACTGTGGGGATACTTCTTTGGCGCCGGCATTATCGACCCGGTCGATGAGATGGTCGGCGGCGAACACACAGCCAGCCATCCTGAATTGCTCGATGAACTTGCCCGCCATTTCGCGGAGCATAATTTCGATCTGAAATTTCTTATTCGCGCACTAACTGCCAGCCGAGCGTATCAGCTCAGCAGCCTGGCCACACACAGGAGCCAGGACGATCCGCATCAGTTCGCCCGCATGTCGCTGCGCGGCCTGTCAGCCGAGCAATTGTTCGACAGCATCGCCCAGGCGACCGGCTACCAGGAGGCGACGAACGGCAATCCGCGCTTTTTCGGCAATCCCGGTGTGCGAGGGCGTTTTCTCACGCAGTTCGCCAACGCCAGCGACAAAGCCACCGAGGTACAGACCTCGATCTTGCAAGCCTTATCGATGATGAACGGCGTGGTGACATCGGCAGCCACGGATCTCGAACGCAGTGAAACGCTGACTGCTTTGATCGACGCCCCGTTCATGGATACTGCCGAGCGCATTGAAACGCTTTACCTGGCCACGCTCTCCCGCAAGCCGACGCCGCGCGAGGCATCGCGCATGATCCACTACGTCGAGAACGGCCGCTTTGCCGGCGGTATCTCGACGGACAAGGACAAAAGCTACAATCGCGCCCTGGCCGATGTGTTTTGGGTTTTGCTTAACAGCGGCGAATTCTTCCTGAATCATTGACCCATCGGCGAGCGGGGTCGCATCAGCGCCCCGAGTGTGTCTATTCCTGCGGCGCTGATGCGACCCCCTCGCCAAGGAGATCTCCCATGTCCCGCTCCTCGCTTGCGCTTTCCCGTCGTGAATGGCTGACGCTTTCTGCGGCGGGAGTGGCTGCTTACTCGATGTCCGGCTGGCTGGAAAACTTGGCTGCGGCCGCGGCGAATAGCCCCGAACGCAAACGCTCGTGCATTCTTTTATGGATGGCCGGCGGTCCCAGTCAGATGGACACGTTCGATGTCAAGCCCGGCCACGACAACGGCGGCCCTTACAAGGAAATCGCCACCAGCGTCCCCGGTATTAAAATCAGCGAACATCTGCCCAAAATCGCCAAACACATGAACGACATGGTGCTCGTCCGCTCGATGAGCACAAAGGAGGCAGATCATGGCCGGGCCACGTACTACCTGCGCACCGGCCGCGTGCCGGGCGGGCCGATTCAGTATCCGCCGCTGGGCTCCTTCGTGGCGAAAGAATTGGAACGCCCCGATGCTGAATTGCCGGGTTTCGTCAGCATTTCTCCCTTCCGCGGCCTAAACTCCGCCGCGTATGCTCCGGGTTTCCTGGGGCCGCAATATGCCCCCTTGATCGTCGGCGAAAACGCCCGGATTGGCCAACAGCAGCGCGGCGCCATCGCCCAGGCGCTGCGCGTGCAAGACCTCGATTTGCCGGGCGACGTGAACGCCCAGCGCTCCAATGCCCGGCTTTCCATGCTTGACGAGATGGAGCAAGAATTTCTCACCCAGCACCCCAGCATCGCCGCCGAGAGCCATCGCACTGCTTATCGGCGTGCTGTCACGATGATGCGTTCCTCCGCCGTCAAGGCGTTCAATCTCGAGGAGGAGCCGGACAAACTGCGGGATGCCTATGGCCGCAACCTTTTCGGTCAGGGCTGCCTCTTGGCCCGGCGGCTCGTTGAACGCGGCGTGCCGTTCGTCGAAGTATCGCTCAATGGATGGGACACGCATCAGCAAAATTTCGAGCAGGTCAAACGGTTAAGCGGCACTCTTGATCCGGCCTGGGCGACGCTGCTGGACGATCTCGGAGACAAGGGCTTGCTCGATTCGACGCTGATCGTATGGATGGGCGAGTTTGGCCGGACTCCGAAGATTGCAAAGGATCGCACCGGCCGTGATCACTGGGCGGTTTCCTGGTCAACGGTGTTAGCCGGTGGCGGGATCAAGGGCGGTCAGGTCGTCGGCAAGACGACTGCTGATGGCATGGCCATTGAGGAACGCAAGGTCGAGGTTCCCGATCTGCTCGGCACCGTTTGCCTCGCTCTGGGACTCGGTCCACGCAAGCAAAACAATTCCAACGTCGGCCGGCCGATCCGCCTCGTCGAACCGACGGCCAAGCCCATCAAGGAGATCGTCGCATGAGATCACACCACATACTCGCCGCCATGCTGGTTCTCGGATTGGCGAATCCAGGTAGATCCGGCGAGCCGAGCCGGACCCCAAGTTCCGCTCGGCTCGCGGCACCTACCCCTGAGCGCGACGTTCAGGATCTCGTATACCTCAGTGACAAAGGGGCGGTGCTGATGCGCCTTCACGTTCGCATCGATGGAAAGCCACTCGTCGATGCGTGGGAAGGGTTTGTCGGCAATTTCTTTGCTTATCTTGATGTAGACGGCGATGGTGTGCTCAACGCGAAGGAGGCGGCGCGCGTACCGCCGATACCGATGCTGTTCAACAATGGGCCTGGCTTTGCAGGCCCGCGTCCCAACATCGCGATGGCCCTTGATCAAAACCGGGATGGCAAGATCACGAAGGTCGAACTTGCGGACTGGCTTCGCCGCAACGGCGTCACTCCATTCCAGCTCCGCGCCGGCGGGAATCAACAATTCCAGACTCGGGTCGTCATCGCCGGTCGGGCGGAGCCGCCCTCCGCCGATGCCATCAATGAAAAGCTATTCGCGCTTCTTGACACCAACAAGGATGGCAAGCTCTCCCGCGAAGAATTGACCAGTGCTTCAGTAGTTCTCCACAAGCTCGACATCGATGATGATGAGATGGTCAGCGCCCAAGAAATGAGCGGCAACCTCGATAGCGACATCGCGACAGGCGTTTTTGCCACCGTCGCTTTCGATGGGGAAGTCCCCAACAATAACGGCCCATTCGTGCCCGTGAAACCCGGCGCGGCGAACAAGGAACTCGCTCAGCGTTTGTTGAATCACTATGGACGCAAAGGAGGGAACGGAGGGGCGAAGAAGCTCACGCGTCAGGATCTCGGACTCGGCGAGGAGGCGTTCAAGCGGCTTGACATGGATGAGGATGGAAAACTCGACCGCGAGGAACTGGCGCGTTTCGCCCAGCGCGAGCCGGATGTGGAATTGCGTGTCCGCCTCGGCAAGAAAGACGGTAAGGAACCGGCAATCGAAATGGTTCGATCGAGAGATCATCCATCCCCGATGGCCGAGTCGATTCGCACAGGTAGGGACGGAACATTAACGCTTGAGCTGGGTTCAACACAGCTCGAATTCGGCAGCGCGGATACATCAAAGGAACCGCAGTTCGCTCTTCGGCTGCGCCAGCAATATCTTGCCCGGTTCCGAATGGCCGATCGGGACAACAACGGGTATCTCGACGAAAAAGAAGCCAGGCAAAGTCCGGTGTATCGCAACGTCTTCCATATGCTCGACCGCGACGGCGACGGCAAGCTATTCGAGAAAGAGATCACTTCCTATCTGGACCGCATGAAGACTTTGCAGGAAAGCGCTCTGAGCAGCTGCGCATCGCTGTCGGTCAAGGACCAAGGACGTGGTTTGTTCGATCTTGTCGATGCCAACAGCGATGGGCGGCTCGGCGTGCGCGAGATGCGGCAAATGGTCAAGCTGATCGATCAGCTCGACCGCGATGGTGACGGCCAGATCAGCCGCGCCGAAATTCCGCACAAGTATCGCGTGGACGTGCGGCGCGGTCCCTCGCTGGGCAACCAATTCGCACCGCGCGCGGTGGTCGTGCGCAGGATGGGCATTGTCAACCAGCCGGATCTCCCTGAACGCAACGGCCCGCTCTGGTTCCGCAAGATGGATCGCAATCACGACGGCGATGTCTCGCGCCGCGAGTTTCTTGGCACTGAGGAGGAATTCCGCAAAATCGACCGCGACGGCGACGGACTCATCAGCCTTGAAGAAGCCAATCGCGCCGATGAATTGTTCCGGGAGAAGCGCTGAGCGGGCAGCCCGCAAAGTCTGCAAGAGTTGCCATTGCTGGCGCTGCGGGCTGGCATGGATTCACCCACCCCCAACCCGAGTTCGAATCGTAAGATTCGGACTCGGGTTCTTTTGTTCACATCTATCCCATGAACTGATCTTGTTCCCTTCGATCGCTTCGCTATAAGCGGCGGAACGAACATAATCCCTCGCGCGGGAACCCATCCCGCGCGCTCGTTCAAGATGTTGCTCATGATCGAGCCTGGTTCGCGCCGAGAGAGGAAAGGGACGGCTACTCAACGTAGGGGCAGGCATCGGCGTCCGCGGAGGACATCCATGCGTTTTGTTTCGCATTTCGCGGTTATCCTAGCAAGCGTTGTTCTCGCGACTTCGTCGCCGTTACGAGCTGTTGAGCCGCCTCCCGATGTCCGCGTTGTGACGGTAACGCAAGCGCAGGTATGGTGCGGCCCCAGCTCGTCGGATAGCCTCTATCCAACGAACCTGTTGCAACAGGGCGACCGCGTGGAGGTGGAGCGTGAGTTGGAAAGCGGCTGGTTGGTCATTCGCCCCCCGGCCGGCTCGTTTAGCTGGATCAACAATCGCTTCGTCCAGAACATTAGCCCCAAATATGTCAACTATGTCGTCACCTACGAAGGCCATGAAGTGCCCGTGCTCATCGGAAGCAGCTTGAAGACAACTCGACCAACCAAGACTGGCGTGAGACTTCCGCGAGGAGCGCAAGTCCGAGTGATCGGCCGAGGCATGACCGATGAGGAAGGCACTTGGCTGCCGATCGAGCCTCCCGAAGGCGAGGTCCGCTATATCCGAAAGGAATCGGTCGCTAAGGCCGGCAGCACCCCGCAGAGGGTTGCCTCAGCGAAGGCACCGGCCCCGTCGCCCGACGGTGATACGCTCTGGCGCGATGCCGAGAAGGCCGACCGAGCCGGACGCCTTGCCGATGCAGTCCGCCTCTATCGATTGGCAGGCGATGCGAACCTCTCGATCAACCCCTCCCGCGCCGATGAGGCCTACCGCCGCGCACACTGGATCGAGCAGGCCAACAACAGCACGAATGCTCCGGGAGGTTCTTATTACTATCCAGATGGCCGCACTCCACCGACCTCCGCGAACGTCACACCCTATTCGCTGCCGGTCCATCAGGTAGGCACGAACGCTATCCAACCGATCGGCGGGGCCGCTCCGGGCGTGGTGAACGGTCAACTCGTCTCGACGCAGGCCGTGTCTACACCGCAGCAGGGAGTTTGTTACGAAAAAGGGCATCTGCAACGCGCGTTCAAGAATGAAGTGAATCGGCGCTATCATCTGCTTGACAAGAACGGGCATCCCTTCCGCTCGGTGGTTGCGGGGCCGGGGGTGGATCTCACCCGATTCGAGGGCCGCGAAGTCGAACTGTGGGGTCAGCTTTCCTACGATCACGATCGCCGCAATTATCTGCTTACGGCCACCAGCGCTCGCGAACTGCCGTGAGACGTGTCTTCACCATTCGACGATCCTGCCAACACCCTCGGCCTGGGCGCGGGCGTAGACTCGCGCGGCGACGGCCACATCCTCGATCGCGATACCCAACGATTTGAACAGCGTTACATCCTGCGGATGTTTGCGCCCGGGGTAACGGCCGACGATGATTTGTCCCAGCTCGCGCACATCGGTCCAGCGTAGCGAGCCATCTTCGAGAGGTTGCTGAAAATCGCCGGCTTCGAGTCGTGCTTGGTCCTTGCTGTCCACGGCGATCACGGCGCTGCGGCGGATCGTCACGCTATCAAGCTCCGCTTTGCCGAGAAAATTCGAGCCGATGGCGTTGATGTGCGTCCCTTGAGCGAACCAGTGGCCGGTCAACACCGGCTCACGGCTGGTCGTGGCCGTGATGACGATGTCCTTCTTTTCGGCCGCCATCTCCGGGCGAGGCACCGGAACCACTTCCGTCTGGCACAACTCGCTCATCTCAGTGGCGAAAGCGCGGCGTCGCTCCTCATGGGGACTGTAGACCTGTACTTGCCGAATGCGTCGCACGCGGCACACCGCCTGCACTTGAGTGCGCGCCTGTTTGCCGCTGCCGAATATCCCAACTTCGCTTGCATCCGGCCGAGCCATGTACTGCGTGGCGATACCGCTGGCCGCGCCGGTTCGCATTTGTCCCAAATAGTCCGCCTGCATCAAGCACAAGAGAGCACCGGTTTTGCCGTCGAAGAGCGGCAGGATGAAGCGTGCCCCGCTCTTGCGGCTGGTCGAATACACCTTCGCGCCCATGACGCCCAGTGACTTCGCCGCCGCCGACATGATGTGCAGCATGGCGTGGTCTGTCTGCACCCGCGCCCTCGGCGTGTTCGCCGCCTCATCGAGGGCCAATTTGCGCAGCCCCTGCTCCACGGCTTCCAGCGCCATATCCATCGTTAACAGGCGGCACACATCGTCTTCGGTCAAGAGCAGAACGCCTTGCGAGCCGTTCGCCGGATTTGAAGAGGGAGAGGCCATGATTCACCCCTTACTCGTCCGTAGTCCGTCGTCCGTAGTCCGTAGCAAAGAATGGTCTGGTCTTGCTATGGACTACGGACGACGGACTACGGACTAATCTATCGCAGAAACTGTTCCAATCGATCCAGTCCCGACTGCAATTGCTCGCGGCTGGCGGCATAGGATAGCCGCACGTAGCCCTCGGCACCAAATGCGGAGCCGGCGACTACGTTCACATGAGCACATTCCAGTGCCGCCTGGCAGAAGGTAATCGAGTCCGTGACGCGGCGCTCGCTCAGCGTCCGCCCAAAGTGAGCAGACACGTCAAAGAAAGCATAGAACGCTCCCTGCGGAACGAAGCTCTTGATGCCCGGCATTTTTCGCAGCCGAGCACAGACGAGATCGCGCCGCGCCTCAAACTCGCGCCGCATTCGCTCGACGCACTCCTGATCTCCCTCGATCGCTGCCAATGTCGCGTGCTGGCTGATGCTGCACGGACACCCTGTTTGTTGGCTCTGGACGTTGCCCATCGCCTTAATTACCTGGATCGGTCCGAGTGCCCAGCCCATGCGCCAGCCGGTCATAGCGTAGGCCTTGCTCGCGCCGCTGATGGTGATCGTGCGCTCCGCCAATCCCGGACGAAGCGTGGCGAAGCAAGTCGCATGCGCGTCGCCAAATACCAGCCGTTCATAAATCTCGTCGCTGATGACCGCCAGATTTTTCTCCAGCACCACATCGGCGATTGCTTCCAGCTCCTTACGTGAGTAAACAACACCGGTGGGATTGCTCGGCGAATTGA
>Ga0209062_1001926_pt1 | contig 31083 bp, 30 predicted proteins | sample Coa_R2_2_FD_187158 | JGI IMG/M metagenome (GOLD analysis project Ga0209062, IMG submission 187158) | Surface soil microbial communities from Centralia Pennsylvania, which are recovering from an underground coalmine fire - Coalmine... | ecosystem: Environmental > Terrestrial > Soil > Unclassified... | reverse complement strand
ACCAGTTGAATACACAACGTCTTCAGCAACACCATATTCGTCGCCTCGAACAATTAGGGTTCTCGGTCACTTTAACCCCCAAGGAGGTTGCCTAATTTCGGGGCTTCGAGGGGATTTTCGTAGGAACTCGGATGTGTATTGTTTCCGTTGGCTTGTCATCGGTTCGTACCTTCTCTCTTTCATTACTGTCTATTTTATCAGGTACGTAACAGCTTACGAGCAAATCAATCAAGCATACAAAGTCATCTTCGGCGATACCGACGACGCTGGCTACATCACCTTCTTCGATGCCCTTTACATCCCGGCGAAAAATAAAAGCATGGACGATAAACCGTTGCAGCCCGATATCATCACCGTCCATCACCAGGAGTATTATCAGCACAGGAGCACAGCCGCGCCAGCCGATTGGGACAGTCCCATCCCGGTGCCATTTCTCTGCGCCACCGGATCTTACCTTGTCGCGCTGGCTGCTCCCGATATAAAAGACGAAACAGAGCGCGCACAGTGGCTCTCCTCTACTGGCGCCCTGCTAAAAGCCGCGCTCAAAAGCATGGGCATCGGGGCGAAGACGTCGAGCGGGTATGGGAGGATGAAGCTTGAAGAGTTGTTGCTCTCTGCTCATTGATGAGTATAATCTGGCCTCCAAAGATGCTGGACGATTGCTTAATCAGGCAGGAGATATGTTAAGATACTACTCGCGCCATGCAGAAGCCGAGAAAATGTATGAACAAGCATTGCATATTCGGGAACAAGCATTTGGTGCCGCTCATCCCAGAGCAACTATTACCTATTTCAATATAGGGCAGCTCTACCGAGAATGGGGAGCGTACGAGCGGGCAGAAATATCGATTCGGCATGCTCTAACGACACATGAACAAGCCCTGGGAGCCGAACATCCCCAAGTTGCGAATATTCTCGAAGAGTATGCTCAGTTATTACACGATTTAGGACAACATCAGGAGGCTAAGCAGGCCGGAGGACTACTGCGCGACCATAGCCGCCAGGCTGCGAAGAGCGGTGCTCTCCATCACCGGCTGGCAGGCGCCTTGAGCATACGCGAGCAGCGAGGTATAGGCCGTTCTGGCCTGCTCCCACCGGGCGTTCAGCTCATACGCCTGTCCCAGGTGGGTGTAAAGATGCTCAATCTCTGGCGCGGGAAGCGTGGCCTCCAGGCTACGCGATTGCACCAGCTCGGCGAGCAGATGCTGTGCCTGTTCATAGAAGGTGATGGCATCGCGCACGGCTACCACCCGTATCGCCTCATCGCCTGCCGCCAGACTCCAGCGAAAGGCCGGTTCCACAAGCCCCGCAGCCAGAGCATGGTACGCCAGGGCCGCGGCAGGGGTATCCTCCGCTTGCAACACATTCAGGGTACGGCGATGAAAGATGGAGCGCCTCGCCTCACTCGCTTCAGCATAGACCACCGCACGGATCTTCGCATGTGCGAACACGTAGCGCCCATCAGTCAGGCGCCCTCCCTCGCGCTCCAACTCGTGCAGCAGATGGCTCTGCAGTACCTCGTCCAGAGCAGAAAGTCCGTCATGTTCTGTGAGATCGGCCACCTGGCACAGGTGCTCAAAGGTGATTCCCTGGCCCAGAACGGCTCCTGCCACCAGCAGCGCAAAGGCGTTCGGCGGAAGTCGATCAAGTCTGGCGCAGATGACTTCGCGCACACTGGGTGGGAAGAACCCACGTACCACCATCTCATGCTCCATAACTGCTGTAAAGTCAATCGTCCATCCTCCCTCTTCGTTTGGGCGGGAGGCGAGCGCGCCACGCTCGAGCAAGACCTTGAGCGTTTCCATCAGATAGAACGGTTGCCTCTCGGTTTCCGCAAAAAGCCACTGGCCGAAGCATTCCAGGTTCGCCGCTCGCTGCTCGTCTTTGCCTCCTTCCCCCCCGAATGCCTGGAGCAGGCACAGGATGTCTTCTGCGGTGAGAGGGCCAAGCAGCAGATGGGTTAGCGGCACGGCGTGTTCGATAGTAGTCCGCCACTCGGCAAGCGTGGGTCTCAGAGCTTTCTCTCCCCTGCGCAACGTCAGGAGCAGGAGCGCAGGGGTCTTGCTCTCTGCAAAGCGCCTTGCGAGGTAATGCAACACGTCGAGTGAGGCAGCATCCGCCCACTGCACATCATCGATGAACAAGACCAGCGGTGCCTGTGCCGCCAGAGCCTGACCCAGGCGCGCCACCGCTTCGAACAACCGATTGCGGGCCGCTGACTTATCCCCCGTCGGGGCAGGCAAGTCGGGATAGCGGTCGCAGAGCTCGGGGAGGAGGCGTGTGAGTTCCGCCAGCCACAGGTCTGAAAGCAGATCGTCCGGGGCATTCTCCCGCTCGATGCGTGGGCGCAACGCCTCAATCATGGGCCGATAGGGCAGCTGACCACCGCTTTCAAAGGCCTGTCCCTGGAGCACGTCTGCTCCTTCCACCTGCGCCCAGGCAAGAAACTCGGTCGCCAGCCGTGTCTTGCCAATGCCGAGCTCCCCTTCCAGCAGCACCACCTGCGTCTGACCACGCAAGGAACATCAAGGCCGAGGGTGTCGCGTGTGACGAGGAGGTGAGGGAGAGGAGAAGCATCAGTATCCTCACCCAGCAGGTGACGCAGATGGAGCAGAGTAATGCGCAGGGCTGCCCGGCCATGGCTCGCGTCCCCTTCTGGCCAGAACTGCTCGGAGAGGCTCTTACGCGAATGAATACGGCCTTCCACTGCCAGGTAGAGAAGGAGCGCTTGTTCCTTGCGGGTAGAGAACAGCAGCAGTTGATCAGCATGGCGCACTTCTGGCGGGCCTAGTAATGCCAAGGATAAGTTCCCCATTTAACGTTCCTTATAACGCTCTGCTGCTATCATGAGATCAGCAATGCTACCAGTAAGAGGGTTGACTCCACAGGAAGGATACCAGAGAGTTTCAAGTTGACGACTCCATGTTGCCTCTTTATTATCGCACAAAACACGACGTGAGTGAGAGGAGCGCTCCCATGCCCAGGAAAAACACTGTCCTGCCCGAAGGACCGCAGGCCAAACTGATCGAGTTGTTGAACCGTCGCTTAGCTGATGCCATCGATCTACAGTTGCGAAGCAGGCAGGCGTACTGGAATGTGAAAGGGCCAAATTTCCTCTCCCTGCGCGAGCTGTTCGACAAGGTTACCGAGGGAGTGGAGGAGTATGCGAACCTGATCGCCGCGCGCATCGTACAGCTTGGTGGCAAGGCCGAGGGAACAGCGCACGCGGTTGCCGACCGGACTTCGCTCGGCGGGTACCGGCTGGCAGCAGATGGGAATGGTCACATCGCTGCGCTTTCGGCGACCCTCACAGACTTTGGGAAACATATGCGCTACGCCAGCGAGCAGGCGGCTGAACTTCAGGATGCCGATACAGCCGACATCTTCACCGAGATTGCCCGAGGCATCGACAAATGGCTCTGGTTCGTCGAGACGAGCCAGCAACCAGGCAGTTGAGCAGCGGAGAATCTTCATTTAACGTCTGCATAACGCTTGTGATAACGCTCCATAGATATACTTAAAAGTAGAGCATGGCTTTCCTTCCAGGCCTGGCAGGCCCAAAGGAGGGGCAGAAAGAGCATAGAGCCATACCTCTGTATGGATAGAGATACATCCAATATGAAGGACAGGAGCAATAAGATGCGAGACACAATAGGGCCGAGCGATCTGCCCTTCCCCCATAGCGGTGGAGATTTCCCACCCATCACCGGGGAGTCAACAGGACCACCCGGCCACGACGAATCGACAGGACACGATAAACCAGCGGAGGCGCTCATCGATGCGTCTCCAGCGGTAGGAACGCCGTCACCGGTGCCACTCAGTGCCCCACATGCTCAGCATCGCACGTTCCTTCCTCAAAGAGGGGTGTACTATGCAGCGATTGCTGGTATCATTGCAGAAGTAGTCACTGCCCTGCTGACGATCATGGTCACGCTCGTATTTGCAGCGACCTTTCATGCAGCCAGCCTGCAAATTGCGGTGGATAGGTTGACGGTCAAAACGGCACTTGCCCTGGCAGGATTGGAACTCCTCAATGTCACGCTGAGCCTGCTCGTTGGTTTTTTTGTCGGTGTGATCGTTGGCAGGATCGCCGTCCGTCGTCGGCTCGGCTTCCTGGCAGGAGTTCTCGCAGGAGCCGTCTTCTTCCTGATTACCTTCCTGGTGAGCCTCATCTCCAGCTATCCAGGCAATCTCGCGGTGAATGGTACGACCTTGACGACTGAAAGCCTCGTCATCTCCTTCCTGCTGCTCTGTCTGTGGAGCATTGGGGGGGGGACTCGTGAGTCTCTTTGGCACATGGGTAGTGACTATAAGACATCCTCATTATATGCGGCGTGGATAGGAAGTAGGGACGTCTATGCACATGTATCTCGCATCAAATAAGCGGCGGTCAGACCTGATGGATCAAGTGGCTGAGGCGTTGGAGCGCTGGCTTGATGATGGCGGCTCGTCGGACAACGAGGCTGCATAGACCGTGGGAGCGGGAGGTTTTTCCCCGCTCCAGTGTGGAAAACCACAAGGAGGCTTGCTATGAATGCACTGGTATTGGTTGTCATTGGCACGCTCGTGCTTCTTTTTATCATCGTCGCTCTCTCAGCGATTCGGGTGGTGCAACAGTATGAGCGGGGCGTGATCTTTGTGCTGGGACGCTTGATCGGAGCAAAAGGCCCCGGGCTTTTCCTGGTCCCGCCGTTCATCTCGCGCATGAGCAAAGTTGACTTGCGCATCGTCACGCTCACGGTGCCCCCACAAGAGGTCATTACCCGTGATAACGTGACCATCAGGGTGACAGCGGTCATCTACTTCTATGTGGTCGATCCGATTGCCGCCGTGGTCAATGTCGTCAGCTTCAACCAGGCAACCACCCAGATTGGGCAAACGACCTTGCGCAACGTCCTGGGTCAATCGGAGCTGGATGAACTACTGGCTGAGCGCAAGAAGATCAACCGCGAGCTGCAAGCCATCATCGATGAGCAGACGGAGAGTTGGGGCGTGAAAGTGACCGCCGTCGAGATCAAGGATGTGGAGTTGCCCGCCACGATGCAGCGCGCGATGGCGAAACAAGCAGAGGCGGAACGGGAGAAACGCGCGAAGGTGATTCACGCGGAAGGGGAATTGCTCGCCTCGACCCAGTTGGCGCAAGCCGCCGCAGTGATTGGTTCGCAGCCCGCAGCCTTGCAACTGCGCTACTTGCAAACGCTGACCGAGATCGCCGTGGAGAAGAATTCGACCATTATCTTCCCTCTGCCTATCGACCTGATCGAGCCGCTGATCCAGATCATGCGACGGGAGGCAAGCCTGCCAGCCCATGAGCCATTGAACAATGCGCGCCAGCCCGAGCCATCGCTGCCTCGCTAATAGGAGAGCCTATTCCAAAGCAGTAGCACTTCCTCTCCCTCGTGAGACGAAAGGACAAGACTGATGACGATCACCAATCCATTAACAGCACGCCTCAGTGAACAATGGCTGCTTGAAAGAACGTACCATGCATTCTTGCACACTGGGAGGGAACTTTCCGTTCCCGCCCTCACGCTCGCGATGAAGCAACTCACCGACTGCGATGTGCCTCGCTCATCACAGTCAGCGACATCAAAATTGCCAGAGAGGTCGCATCTGCAGAAGAGTACAAGTTTCTATGTTCCTCTCTCCGCCTGGAAGGAGATCTCGCAAGAAGAAGCCTATACCCTCTCTCACCAACGTATCCCCATCCTGCTCTATGGGGAGCACGCGTGGAAGCATCCGAAAGGAGCGGCAGAAACGTGGAGGCCCAATAGGAACATGCGCAGAATCATCTATAGGGACGCTGAGGTGCAGCCTGAGGCGGTCTCTGGGACCGACTACGCCGTGTGCTATAGTGACCCACAACAAGGGACGTTTTCCAATACCGTTTGGAAAGCCTGGTTCGCTTCTGATGCCGCAACGATGCTCGAAGGCGGCGACCACGACGCTATTACCTTCTTTGCTCCCTGGGTTCAGTTTCCTTCTACCACTCACTATACGGTAATTGCCGCCGATGGGCAGATCCGTGAATATGCGACCAGCACTGAAGCAGTCCAGGGATTCCAGACCTTGCCCCCGCGAGAGGTGAGCAAGGGAAGCCAGGTCCAAACCGTCTTCCCACAGTTCTGCTACTATCATGAGGTCACCTGTCCGAGCGGCATCTACCGCATCGAATTTTTCGGACCTTGCATGGATGAGCGGGGATATCAGGTCAAAGAGGCAGCTTGATCGGGGACTTATCGCTTGAAAGAAGCTGGGAAGCCACTGATGGGGTGGGCGGATGTGGGAAGGAAGGCCAATCGCCTTTTCAGTGTTCGATGTGCTCCCCCACGACTGTTATGGGGGGAGGCTCAATATCCGCCCACAAACTTTCTACGCCACTTTCACCTCCAGCCTCATTCCCACCTCATAAAGATCTCCCACAAGGATGGTATCCTCTCGTGGTCTATGTACCAGTAAGCCTAAAGCTTATTCAATGCTATTCGCACATCATCAACAAGTGCTGGAGTAAGCGTTTGATTTATACGGGCAATGTCAGCCACTTGCCACGCTGTCTCCCACATCTCTCTGGAATAACTATTTCTGCTGACGCTCTTTCCCGTATACTCTCTTCGATATCTCTCTAAGCGCATGGAAAGTCGCATTTGCGTTATGGAATCACTCACTGTTTCACCTCAATTAGCTGATTCTTTCTAGTCGTTCTACCATTACCGCTTGCCCCCAGTAGCCTTCTTCTTACCAACAGCATTTGCAAAGCCTCTTTAGCGAGCGAGAGGACGTAGAAGTAGAGCACTGCCGTCACCTTGATGGTCACGTTATCGCGGGTAATGACCTCTTGTGGGGGCACCGTGAGCGTGACGATGCGCAAGTCAACTTTGCTCATGCGTGAGATGAATGGCGGGACCAGGAAAAGACCTGGACCCTTCGCCCCGATCAATCGTCCCAGCACGAAGATCACGCCCCGCTCATACTGTTGCACCACCCGAATCGCCGAGCGGGCGAGGAAGAGCAGCAACAGAATGATGATACCAGGTACGATCCATACCAGGAGATTCATAGCAAGCCTCCTTTAGGCTTTCAAAGCACTCGTCAGATGAAGACAAAGAGCATCTGTACCGCCATCATCGAGCCACCGTTCTATGGACTCCGCCTCAGAAGCCACCTCCTGTACACTAATGTCAGGAAGATATGTCTTGCCGCGGTGTAGCTGTACGGCTAATAGTGAAGGGGAAACACAGGGCATGCCTCGCTCCTGATCGTAGCACTCGTACACCATTTGGTCGGTGCGCAGCCAGTGCGGATGCTGTCCTAGAAGGGGCGAGGTGGCCTGTGGCCCGGGTTGGGACGTTGGCCAGGCTGGGTAGGTAAACGGACGATGAGCCGGAGCAGACTGTGGGCTCGTCTCTGGAGGATGACTACTCCCTCCATTACAGCCCGTTGCAGGATCACCAGCTCCTGATTGAGAGCCGTCCTGAACGGCCACGGACCCTTGCACATGTGCGTCAGGTTCTGCTGTGCTCGTCGTATCGAGTGGCAAGGTTGTCTGTTGAGAGATGGTCATAGGTGCCGCCTTTCCTGGTGAAACAGGGGAATACTCACGAAGTTTCTTTCCCCAGGGGTGATGGCTGGAGCAGCGCAACATCTTGACTGTTGTGCTCGTTCTCGCCTCCGACACGATCAAAGGAACGGCTCCATTGCTTGCGCTCTGCTCGCCCTTCAGGCGGATACCAGACGTCGTGGAACCAGAGGGCGCCCAGCAATATTACAGAGAAAAGGATTGAGAAGATGACTACCAGCATAGCTGTGTCCTTTCGCGTTGTTTTCAAAACACCCTTCCTGCTCACGGGATTAAACGTCCGCTCCATAGAACGTTGTCCATAAGTGAGGAAGAAGAGGATACGCAAGCGGGGAGAACAAGCAAGACCACCCCGGACAGCGCACTTCGGCGGTGGAGAGAGGTTCTGAGCGCCAGTTGCTACGAGGAACATGGCTGAAGGGGCGAAGCTCATAAGAAGATTTATCAGCTATGTTAAGTATATACTATTTTAAAGCAAAATGCAATATTTATGTAATAAAAAGTCATCTATCAAGCGAAATTACCCTCCCTCTCATAGATCACTTTCAGTCGCCCGGTATGCGCTTGACCTTCTCCCACGCCTTCATCAGTGACCGTCTTCACATGCCAGCCAATCTTTGCCATTTTCTTTATATCTTTGCCAAGCTGATCCCGTGCTTCTCCCTTAAACAGTCCTGATATGTATGTTTTAACGTGTTGTTGCATTTGCTCACCGTCTCCTTTTGTTACTGTGTATAGCAGAATGTGCGAAGAAAAGAGCTGGGGAGTCAGGCAGCCGGGGTATCCTGCTGAGTTGAGACTGTCTCTGGCTCTCGTCCTGTGGCTTCCAGGCACCGCTTGAGTTCTAGGGAAGATACGTTCGCCTCATCGAATGTCGCGTGGTCGAATATGGCTCTTTTCACGTCTGCTCCCCGTAGATCTGTTCCGCGCAAATCTACGTTGCTGAGATCTCCTCCCTTGAGATTCGTACGGCAGAGGATGGCCCCACGTACATCAGCTCCGTGTAAGTTTGCCTTCTGGAGATTGGCATCACTCAGATTGGCACGCTTTAAATCGGCATGGCGTAGGTCTGCGTCCTGCAAGTCCGCATCCTGCAAGTCCGCATCTTGCAAGTTAGCCTCAGTAAGATCAGCTCCGTGCAAATCAAATCCGCGCAGATCAGCTCCGTGCAGTTGAGCGTTGTGGAGGTCCGGCTCAGACGCCTGGACATCAGGATAGGTTTGTCGCCATCTATTCCAAAGCGTTTTTCCCGATAAAAGAAGTGCCAGAAGATCCTGGTGTGTCATAAGCTCCCACTTCCTGATTCTGTGAGATAGACAGAGACGGAAACGTTCCATCAGAACTACTTCTCTCTGGCTTAGAGCGGCTTCGCTCTTCCAAACAAGGGTGTTCGTGATGAGCAATTTCTTGTTACAAGGAACAGAGCTTGAGAGGCAAGACTCGTAGACATATCTATGAGACTTTTTAAGTATACACTATTTTTCACCAGAATGCAATATTTATCAAATCAAAGAGCAAATTTATAAAAAATCTGAAATTGTCAGCATTCTCGTCCTATCTCTCTGCATACGTGTGATAGGCAAAAGTGGGCATGACGGACTTTCTTGGGGGATGTAAACTTGAAAGTAGGCATCCAACAGGAGCGCAACATCTTAAAAAAGCACCAGCCATCTTTTCGCGCGTCCAGAGCTGAGTTATCCCTCCATCAAGGAGCATGCCCAGTTCTATCCGGTGAGCACGATGTGCCGAGTGCCTGGCGTCAGTGTCAGTGGCTATTATGCCTGGCTGGGGCGAGAGCCAGGCGCACACGAGCGAGAAGATGGCGAGCTAGCCAAACACATCCTGGCCCGATTTCGAGTGTCACCTTGAGTTGATCAGCCATCTCTGCCTCCCTTACGGTCAAGAGGTCAAGTTTTTGCCCCTTGCTTTCCTGCCTCTTTTTTCGACATGTTACCATCAAAAGCGGTCAGAACCCACCCGCATATCGACGGCTTCATCTTCCAGACTACAACTCTTTCTGCGTCCTTCTCCCATTCTACTCAAAAAACCCGGACTCCGCGATAATCTCCTGCGAGGGCAGGAAGGTGGCTTCGACGACGGAGCGGCCTGTACGTTGGAGATAGCGCCGAACAACACGATAGCCGATGGCGTAACCGGCAAAATCAGGAACGCCAGCTTTGGGGAGCCCCCACCTTGCGGCAATGGTATCGCCAAAGATATAGCTACGCACCGCATTGAAGCCGCTCACCTCTAGCGCGCCACTGATGACGCGCCGGGCCGTAGCCAACTCCTCCTCTCGCAAATCAGTGACCATGTAGCCGACGAGCTCCTCTCCAAAGAGCTCGGCTGCAAACGCTTCCGCCAGCCCTTCGGCGATGATGTAATCGGCAACCGTGACGTGCATAGGCAGAAAAGGAACGATCTTGAAACGAACGTTGTGGTTGAGCTCGTGAACCGATGCCGCTCCAACACGGGGCAGCGTATAGTCGTCGATCAGGCTGAGAGTGACCATGAGATAGCCAGGGATGCCGCCAAAGCCTGCATAGCCTCGACCAGGCAGAAGATTATTATGCTGCGTGAGGACGAGGGCACAGGCGATGGTGTCCAACGCGATCCGATCAGCGTAGGGGGCGAATGCAGCCACACCACGTTCAAGCGCGGCAGCAGATCGCTGCCAGGCTCCCTCATCGGCCAGTCGCTTCACCATTTCCTCAATGATGGGACGCGGCTCACCTGCAAAATCTTCTGGTGTATACAGGGTCCACATTTTCGCCTGCTCCAACGGGTCGCCTCCACCCATGATATGCATCATCCCTTCAAACGGCGCCAGCAGTTCCTGCCGGTAGATCGCCTCGCGTTCCTGTGCGCTGGCGCTGCTGAGCAAACGCCGATAGATGGACTCGACATCGAGAATATGCAATTTCATCTGGTATTCCTTTCGAGCTTTCACGATATTGAGAATGTCCTGATAAGAGTCTAACCCATGACGTCGCGTCATAGGCAAGCCCTTATTGCTATATGCTTTCACTCCACCCCGTTGTAAAAAGATGGAGTGAAAGCGCCAGCTTATTAGGGCATATCATATACGTGTTTGCACGAGGTACGCCAGCCAGCACGCTGCCCATGTTGCTCATGAACATCCATAAGACGACGGGCACAGCGGCCAACATATCCCTGGAGACGCGCCGGATTGCCAAAAACCAGCGTATAAGGCGCAAAAGATTGTAGCATTCGACAAACGACAATCAGTGCTCTTTTTCCATTAGCCATCCGCCCTGAGCAATGAGCGCCTGCACCTGCTCATCAGATAAGCTGTCTAAGTATGCGAGCATTTCGTTCAGCCTTTGACTGTCAGTCTGCTGGATCAGATGCTGCTCAACCAGGCTCGCCAGTTCTTCGATGGTCATAGCACCATTGAACAGGTCGGTCAGAGAAACTTCCACATGGTAAATCTCACGTACCCGAGAGAGAATTTGCACTGCCATGAGAGAATCTCCACCCAGGTCAAAGAAATTGTCATGGATACCCACACATTCCAGGCCAATAAGATCACCCCAGATTTGTGCCAGATTTTCCTCCAGGGGCGTGCGGGGTTTTACAAAAGGCTTTTGTGTCCTGGCGCGAACTTTTTTCATGTTGCGTACTTCATGAAGAATATGTTGAGCTGTTTGCAAGCGGAGCGCAGTTTCAGCTAATACGCCGGATGCATTTTTCAGTCCCTCAAGAATGCGAGCTTGCAAAGAAATGGTGCGATGAGAATCGGCTATGGTATCTGAGGATAGCGATCTCGGTCCTGCATGCTCTTCGTCGGGTTTCTCCTCGGTCCGTCTGAAACGAAAGCCAAACGATGTTTTTGTGACCTTTGATGGCTCTGAAAGTACCTCAGGAGAAATTGCAAAAGCATAGCGCCCATCCACAGAGCGCGTTTCCCTGGCGTTCAATCGAAGCAGGAAATCGAGCGCCGGTGTGTTCTTAGGAGTGCGGTGAAACAGTATCTGTACTTCGGAGCAGTTTCTCTCTCTGCCGAGCAAAAGCAGGTGAGCCAGGACGGTGTCTTCCACATTCTTGCCCAGGACTCTACAGCTCAGAAGAAAAGTGTCAACCACTAAAACTTCTTTTTCGGTGGTGAAAAAGCACTACTCCTACCAGGCCGTAGTCTCCAAAGCGATCTCTCACATCTATCACCAGACATTCGTGTTCCCCTTTTGCCAGTAGATGTTGGATTTCACCTGCTGACCGTCGAATGGCTGAGGTATTGAATTGATTGGTTCGCTGAAGCAACTGGGCCACCCGTTCAATCTGGCTGGCAACCATAGGGGTGATAGAAATGTGCAGGTTTAACTGATCTAAAAATGTAGCGATATCGTCGATATTTTTCGCAAATTCCCTTCGTTGATTGTTTTGCTGATAGCGTTTGGTACGTACCCTATCTTCATCAGTAATTTCCAGGTGATCAAACGCCCAGATATGTTCAAGAAAGGCAGAAATTGCTCCAGGAGCCGCTGGAAGCTGTAGCGTCAGCACCTGCGGGCAAGCACTTTGAACTTCTGCGCATTCAACGGCGTTATCATCGAGAAAGATAAAACTCTCAAGAGGTAATTGCAATTCGTCGGATAACGATTGTTACGTACCTGGTAAAATGGTTCTCCCGCACCTGGCGCGCTCAGTTATGCAGCCGAGAGAAGTACTCGTCGGCGTAATAACTCAAAGCTCCCTCGCCCGTACATCGACCCCTTAATATGTTTGAGCTTGTTCACAAACCCTTCAGCCATCCCGTTGTTGTAAGCCAAAGAACACGCTGCAACGAAGGCGGGTAGTTCTTTTTGTATACCGAGGGCAAAAGCTTCCAGTTCTGCGATGTCCGATTGGGAGCAGATACTGATCCAAGAGCAGTGGCCTCCTCATCACCCCGTTTGTTCTTCACCAGTTGAAGAAGTTGTCGGGTCATCTGATATGCCAGTTCCAGTTCTTTTTCCTGGCGGATGAAGGCAAGAACCAGCTGGTCATGACATGCTAAATGCGCCGGATCTTTGACGAAGAGGGAGGAAAGCTGGCGAGCCGATGGGAGTTCGACCACGGGGTCTGTAGGAGTCTTGCCCTCCTGAGAAGCGGGAACAAGACGTGTTTCTCCATCCAACGCTGTCGTGGTGTGAGAGGTCTCTGGCGCGGCTTTCCTTTCCCAATCCTCTTGAAACTGGCGCAGTTCGTATCGACGAGGAAACAGTCCTTGTGCTTGCAGCCATCGGAGCACCGTGTGGGGATTGCCTGAGAAGCCTTGTTCATGGATTTCTCGATAGAGCTGTTGCCCATTTTGGCATCCCTGGGCACATCGTTCTCGCAAGTAGGCCGTGTAGGGAGCAATGAGTTTGCCCGTTCCAGGCGATGGTGACCGTGGATGACGTTCTGGAAAGCTCTCAGCAGCAAGATATTTGTAGACCGTCGTTCGCGTCAGGTGCGCCCGTTTGGCAATCTGGGTAATCGAGCGTCCTTGCTGGTAGTACGAGAGCACTTCCTCGTAGCGAGCAAGGCGCTGTTCGCGCGCGGCATTGGAGGTTGCCTGTTCGTGGAGCGTGCGCGGCTTTTTGCGCTTCTTGAAGGGGGTTGATGGCTTCTGGAGACGTTGTTCTAGCGCAGGGTAGAGCCGACTGACAACTCGTTCGAGGGCCTCACGCCAATTTTTCATCACATGCCACCGATCCATCACCTGCTGCGCTTCTGGAGCCCCTAGTTGCGATCCACGAGCATACTCTCCCGAGCGATCTCGGCTCATCCACTTCACGCCTGGATGAGCCTTTAGCCAACGCGCAAAGGTTTCAGCAGTCCGGTCTGCGAGAAGATCAATCACACGACGACGCTCCCAGTCAATGAGCAGCGTCCCATATTTGAGCCCACGACGAAATGCAAAATCATCTACAGCAAGAATCTCAGCGACGATGGCCTCCTCTGTGACGTGGGTCTTAGCAAGACGCAGGAGGGTATCAGGGGTGACAGGTGTTCCCACCGCTTTGAGCAGTCGTGCTCCTGGTTCGCCTCCACTATGAATAGCAAAGACGCTCCAGAGAAGCGTTAATCGGAGCGTTCTCCGGGAAGTAGGGCCAACCAGAGCAGGCAGCGATTCGGCAAACGTCTGCTTCGAACAGGCCGAGTTGAAACAACGAAAGCGTCGCACCCGAAGGCGCAATTGAACGGCTTGGCCACTGATTGGCAGATCGCGTGGCGAGCGCTGGTAATAACTATGAACGCGGGAGGAGGTCTGCTGGCAGGCAGGACAGTGCGCTTGCAGGGCCTGCGAGGTTACACAGATGATCAGACGTTCTTCTTCGGAGAAGACTCCAGTCACCGAAAAGCCGGGTAAAGAAAAGGGGATGGAATGCAAGAAAGACTCCTGTTAAAAGTATTTGTTCGTTCTGCTTTTCTTTACGAATCACTAGCTCAATAGTTGAGCACGCCAGGTGCGGGAGAACCATTTTATCAGGTACGTAACACGCTAAACGGCAGGAACGCATGGCTCCTCCTCTTGATTTTTATTGATTTTTTAGGATTGCACAGCAGCTTCTTCTTGTGGAATCTCTCCCGTCCCCTCTTTTGCCTCAGCTCGGCTCATCCCGCCCAATTTAATGAGCGCATATATTCCACTGAGCAAGCACAGTACTCCAGCTGTTGAGAAAATAGTATCAATAGAAGTGAAGCGTATACCAAGAAATACCGTCTGGAATCTATGTAATACAGTAGCATCCAGCCAGCTAACAAAAGATACGGAGAGTGTATAGGACAGATTCAAGATAGGCCCTACCACTGATCTGACTCGTCCCAGAAGCTTCCTCGGTGTCACCTCCAACAGCAAAGGAGTAAAAGTTACATTGACTGCTGCTACAAGCAGACCTAGCAAGGTAATAACAATCAGCGAAGGGATAAAGACCGTCATACGAGAATATACAATGACTAATAGGCCCGTCAGAATGATTGAATAGCAGAAAACTTTCAGTTCACCGATCCGCCGCCTGACAAGACCGAGGGAAAGTGCTCCAACTGTCAACCCTACTCCCATCGCCGTACCCAGAAAGCCATAGTAGCTGACAGGCGCTTGCAAATTCTGGCTAACAAAGAACACGCCCAGCGCACTAAACGCCCCATCCCAGAGCACAGTCAGCAATAGCGTGATCAGTGCAATTACAAGGAAGGGTGTCTTGACATAGAAGCGAATACCTTCTTTGAATTCGTGCATAAAGCTATTTCGCTTCTCCCCCTGCTCTTGTGTTACCTCTAAATGCATGAGTTTTAGCGCAAGGAAGGAGATAAGAAATGAGGCAGCATTGATAATAAGAGCCCATTGAACTCCCACCGTAAAATACAGCAACGATGCCAGTGGCGGACCCAGAATACTGGCGAAACTGGAGATCATCTGAAATAGTCCGCTGGCTCGTGTCCGGTCATCTTCGTCCAAAATGTCGAAAAAAACCACCTGACTGGCAGGAATAAAAAATTGCGCGCACACACTGGTTAGAAAGACCACCCCATAAATAGATCCCAATAAAAGGGGAGTTGAAATATGTTGCTGCACCATAGCGGGCAGAGTTGCAATATAATTGATAGGAAGGAGCAGAGCGACGAGCAGGGCTCTTAACGCATCCATCCGTAACATAACACCGCGTTTATCTTTCCATCGATCTACAAAAACCCCCGCAAAAGGGCCAAGTAGAAGCACTGGAAGCGTTGCGGCAACTAGAACCCCGCTGACTGCCAGAGGCGCCCAGATTTGATTTGCAGCGAGAGACGCAACAATCCATAAGACCAGGGTAACATTAAAAATGAAGTCTCCAAACCTGGAAACGATGCCCCCATTCCAGAGTAAAGCAAAGTTTCGATTGATGAGGAGGGCGCGTTTTTTAACAGGAGAAGCAGGTGGCTGAACAGTCTTGTTTTCCATCAGATGCTTTCGCCTTTCTCTCAAACAAAGATATTGCATTGTTTACTGGAGAGGTCCAGTGAAATCTTCTCTCACATAGTGAAAGAAAATCGAGGTGTAGGTTAGCCCAGCCGCTAGCGCATCACGGTAATGAGGTAATTGGCGGCCCTTGAAGATGAGTGCATCTCCTATCCTCTGATACACAGGGACTGCTCCCACTTCGGTTTCTAAAAAAATAGGCCAGGATGGTTCGCAGGCTGCCTCAGACGAGTAATCAACGCAAAAAGTAATGGTGTATTCGCATTGCTCTCGGTCCACATGCTTTGGTAGATCCGCACCGCTCTGATAAGCGGCGACATACACATAAGAGGGTTTCACAGGTGTTTCTGTCACGCAACTCACTATGCCTGTAAGCTGCTGATGGTAGAACCGAGCGACGCCTTCATTATAGGCCACATAGCGGCGAGAACTTTGTACGTCTCCTAGCTGGAAGCCTCCTTCGCGGATAAGTCGCCGATAATATCTACGTAGCGCACCAATATGGAAAGGATGGATCAACCCCTGAAGAGTTGTATATCCCCTTTTGAAGTTGTTGGTGTAGCATGAAATTGTCTTTACCCATTCCTCACGCCGTTTCAGTAGATCTTCGTAACTTATCAGTATATTTGCCTGCGCAAGGACAGAGCGTATGTTCAGAGGTAGTTCCTCTACATGGAGTTTGCCGCTCCATAGTGCTAACAACATCTCCCGATATTCAGGCCCGAGCCAGAATGGAACGACCGTACTGGTGATTGGATCACTCACCCAGATACATTCGCTCTCCAGAAAAAATTTGTCCAGCAACGAAAGATAGGGTAGAGCAGCCAAAGGCGGAAAATGCTTGCCGCTAAACCAACACGAAGGATTTAAAAAGAGCTTAGTATGTTTGGTATTGAGAGCATTAAGCAAGAGATCTTCTGGAACGAGGTAAAGAGGTTGCTCATCCAGTAAGCAATAAAACTTACTGGATGATTGCATGCTCTCCTGCCAGGGTAAAGCCTGCCTCAATTTGGCAAGATTCACCAGTCCATCTTGTTGCATCGTGCTCATCGACGAAACCATCCATTTAGGGTGAAGCGACTATCAGCGAATTTTCGCGATGAGCACTGTACCGGCAAAATCTCATGTACTAAGGAGCTAGGGAACAGCACCAGCAGATTCTGCCTTGGCGTGATAGTTTTGCTTCCCTGAGAATGTATTACATTTTCGGTCGGGTTATAGATGCGCAGCTCTCCCCCGGTGAAAGCCCTGGGCTCACGATAGAAGAAATAAACGAACGTAAGCAGCCTGGTATCGATAGAGCTATGCCCATTATCAGTGTGAGCTTTGAAAAAGTCCCCATCATTGCTGGCGGTAATCTGCGCTTCTATACGCGAGATGGAGAAGATTGGGAGATGCAAAGCCTCAAGGATTCGCGGCAAATATGACTGAATGCGCGCGACAAGAATGTCCCGATGGTGGCCGGGATCGGCGAGAACACGGGATCGTCGATGCTCCTCGCTTACACTGTTTATAGCCTCTGCTGAAGAAAGCACCTGACTCGTACTGAAATAATTTTCATGTGCTAATGTATACTCTAGTAGTGCAGTCAATTCCTCATGGACCAGGAACTCTTCAAGAAGAAGACAGGGCAAGTGCCGTGTTTCAATTCCTACGCTGTTTGTATCAGAATCTAGCTGTAGAAACTCTCTCTTCTCTACCAGGCTTGCCGGACTCGGGGCAAACATCGCCGGGCTGGGAGCCAGTGTTGCCGGACTCGGCGCAAGCACGGCTGGACTCGGTGTTAGCATGGTTGGGCTCGGCGCTAATGTCGCCGGACTTGGCACAAGGGCTCGCCGGACTTGGCACAAGGGCTACTGGACTGGGAGCCAGTGTTGCCGGGCTCGGCGCTAACACTGCCGGACTTGGTGCTAGCACGGCTGGGCTGGGAGCCAGTGTTGCTGGACTGGACAATAGTTTTTCTGCTATAGCCATACCTACAGCTCCTGCAATCCTTTCAGCAACTCGAGCATCTATTTCAGACGGGAACCTGTCATCTCCTTTCGCATACTCAACGCTGGTCAGCAGCAAACGTTCGTTGTTGCTCAACTTGTGATCGTCGCGTATCAATATATTGTAGAGAGCATCAATCTGATTTAACATAGTTCCACCTTTCCTTTTGTGTTAAGCGGATTTCCTCTGAATTTGTATGCTCTAAGTCACCCGTACCATATCAGTTTAATAACATTATTATACTCGTATGTCAAGAGTATCGATGTGCTACCTTACCTTTTCCTTTAGTAAACCAAAGTGAATCAAAATTCGATGAAACACGATTTTTAGTAGTCTTGCAATTCTCTGTTAATATTTCAAAAATATGTATATATACTTTTACTTCTTTTAAGTAGGAAATTCAATATCTTTTAAGTTTTGAAAATATTAATTAAAAGAGTGAAAGGTAGGATTTTTATGCAATGTCCTCGCTTTCATGCTAGGAGAAATTTCCCCTTCGTTCTTTATTTCTCTTGATAGGTAAATATTTGTTTTGTAATATCTATCAATGACTATTGAAAATTTTCTTCCATCTTTTATCTATAGGGAGGTAATGGTTGATGTCTGGAAAGCAAATCAGACTTGGTCGCATCTGCAAAGCAGATCGGCGCACAGTGATTGTTCCCATTGACCAGTCAATAACCACAGGCCCGATAGCGGGACTGGAGAGAATAGATGAGACAATCCGCAGCATTGTCGCCGGGCAACCTGATGCCATCGTAATGCATCGTGGTCCAGTTCTCTCCGGGTTATGGAAGGATATTTCACCGACAGGGCTGATCATCCACCTCTCAGCAGGTACACAACTTACCGATCAACCTCAGGTGAAAGCGCTGGTTGGTAGCGTCAAAGAAGCCGTCAAGCTTGGCGCAGATGGAATTTCGGTTCATATCTCACTTGGCCTGGGAACCGAGCGAGATCGAGCAGTACTAGCTGACTTAGGGAATATTTCAGATGAATGCGTGGAGTGGGGTATGCCGCTACTGGCAATGATGTATGTATATGGGAGCCAACCGGAGAAAATTGCTGAAAATATCATTCATGCAGCACGCATTGGTGGAGAACTTGGGGCTGATCTAATAAAAGTAAACTATCCTGGCAGCTTAAAGGCCCTGGAGAGACTTATAACAACTTCTTTTGTCCCTATTGTTATCGCGGGCGGAGCAATTACAGAGGATGGCCGTGAAACACTCAAGTTAGCGGAAGAGGTTATTGCAGCGGGAGCTGCAGGAGTGTGTATTGGCCGCAACGTTTTCCAGCATAAATATCCGGCAAACATGGCGAGAGCTCTTACAGCTATTGTACACCACGGCGTGACGGCAAAAGAAGCCTACGAAGAGTTCATAGGGGCAAATGTGTATTAATTTTGGGCAGGGTGTGCGAAAATAATAGCTTCTCGCCTTCTCAAATAAAAAGCGGTCAATCCTCGTTATTGTACTGGTCGTATTTTTCTCGTTTTTCTTTGCTCACGTTTAAAATAAGCATGTGAAAGAGACTTCGATGGTTGAAATTTGGTGTGATATTACATCATCTTGACAAGATGATGTATCTACAGTCAGTGGCCTTTTCTGGAGGAAGTAGAACAGGGTATGATCGTTCTGCTGACCTATAATACTGATTTATTTCAGAAAGAGACGATGCAACGCCTGCTCAACCATTTTCAGCATTTGCTGGAAGGTGTAACAGCTTATCTGGACAGACCCCTGCTGGATCTCCCTATCTTGAGCCCTGTGGAGAGAAGGTCCTTACTCTTTCATTGGAATACGACGGAGGAACTCCTGCCTGAGCAACGAGAGCCACATGAAATTATCGAGTCACAGGCTCAGTTTACTCCTGACGCTATTGCCGTCGTTGACCAATGGCGGCAGTATACGTACCAGGAGCTAAACAGACGAGCGAATCAGCTTGCGCACTATTTGCAACAGTTAGGGGTGGGGCCTGAAGTGAGAGTGGGCCTCTATTTGCCTCGCACATTCGAGCTCATTCTCGCCGTTCTGGCCGTGCTCAAAGCGGGAGGCGTTTATGTTCCTCTGGACCCGGATTATCCTCGTAAGCGCGTTTGTTTTATCTTGGAAGATGCTGAGGTTGCTGTTCTGCTCACCAGGCAATCTTTTTTGCCCTCTTTCCCCGCAGAGATTGGCTGCTCCGTCTGCTGTTTGGATACAGATTGGGCTCTTGTTGAGGAATACCCTACCTCTCCTCCCCCGCATCAGGCACATGCTATGAATCTCGCTTATATACTTTACACTTCTGGTTCTACAGGTGTGCCTAAAGGTGTAGGTGTTAGCCAGCAGAGCCTCACCACGTTGCTGTCCTGGGTTCGTGCTACGTACAGCGCCGCTGAGTTGGCCGGCGTCCTTGCCTCGACATCGATCTGCTTCGATATCTCTCTCTTTGAGATCTTTGCGCCGCTTTGCGTTGGTGGCAAAATTATCCTGGTGGATTCGATCCTTCAACTTGCTACTATCCCTCAGACCGGGCTGGTTACGTTGGTTAACACAGTTCCATCCGGTCTTGCGGGAGTTTTACTTCAAGGTGATCTTTTACCTTGTATACAAACAATCAATCTGGCCGGAGAAGTTTTGCCGGTCAGGCTCGTTCAGCAAATTCGTCGGCAATCTGCCATTCAACGCATTTGCAACCTCTATGGACCCACAGAAGCTACTGTTTACGCAACCATGACCGTTATTGGCGAAAAAAACGCTATCGCTTGCCCTATTGGGCGGCCTATAACGAACACGCAAGTCTATATTCTGGATAGTAATCTTGAACCTGTACCCATTGGCGTTGCGGGAGAAATATACCTGGGAGGCACAGGACTTGCACGAGGCTACATTCAGCGACCGGAACTAACAGCAGAGTATTTTCTCCCTCATCCCCACAGCAGTCAGCCAGGCGCCCGGCTCTATCGTACAGGGGATAGAGCGCATTATCTACCGGATGGCTCCATCCAGTATTTGGGACGACGAGATCGACAGATCAAGCTGCGGGGGTATCGAATCGAATTGGGAGAGATAGAGGCGGCACTTCTCGACTATCCTGGCGTCATTGCAGATGCAGTGAAAGTAGAAGCGAGCGACGAGATACATACCAGGTTGGTGGCCTACTTGGCGATGGAAAAACAGAAAGAGGTCCCCTCTATTGATCAGCTTCGTCGTTTTCTCTCCACAAGACTCCCCGGTTATATATTACTTACTCATGCAGTCTTTCTGAACGAACTTCCTCGCAAAGAGAACGGCAAGCTCGACTATGAAGCGCTTCCTCCCTCTTATTCAGCCGAGATGGCGAAAAACTACGTCGCGCCAAGAAATGTCCTGGAGGCGCAGCTTCAGAGCATTTGGGCGGCTCTGCTGGGGCAGCAGCGAGTAAGCGTGATGCAGAGCTTTTTTGATCTGGGAGGACATTCAATCCTTGCCGTAGCCCTGGCAGTAACAATAGAGAGACAACTTGGGCTTAAATGTAAAGTTGCGGATATTTATTGCTATGCGACTATAGCCAACCTGGCAGATTTTTTGAGTTGTCAAAAGGAGAAATAAGCAATATGGCTGTTGAACTCAGCAGGCTGCAAAATGCAGTAATGGATTTTTTAGAAGAACGAGGATATAGTGACCGCGAGAATCTGGATATTACTGAGCCATTGAATCTTGACTCCCTGAGTTACCTTGCGCTCATTCTCCACCTCGAAAATGCCTTGGAGTTGCAGATAGACGACAGCACATTTTTCACGGACAGCAACCCTGAAATGGAGAGCATCGAGAGCATCTGTTCGCGGCTACTAGAGAGCAGAGAGGAGCGAATTTGATCAATACATTACGAGACCTTTTTCAGGAGAGCGTCAACAGAGCGCCGACAAGCCTATTTCTGGCTGATGATCACCAGCAGCTAACCTATGAGCAGGCTTACAGGAAAGCGTGTCAACGTGCCTCCATTCTGCTCAAAAACGGCGCTCACCCTCAGGATCGTGTCTTTATCCTTGACGAAGATCCTCTAGAGACTGCCCTCTGGATTCTTGCATGTAACCTTGCTGGCGCCATATTTGTTGTATTACACCACACCATATCTGTTACGCGTATCCAGCACCTGCTGCAAGAGGTGAAGCCGATAGGGTTTATTGACTATAAGAAAGATCACCTATGGGCTTATCAAAGCGAACAATCATTGCGTTTTTTTATTGATACCAGAGAGATAAACGATACGGAGCTGGTGGAGCGCCTTACATTGCCCTCGGACATCATTGCGACAGATCCAGCGTTTCTCTTATACACGTCGGGGAGTACTGGCAAACCTAAAGCAGTAATATGTCCTCATCGCACGGCCCTATACGTCATCAGCTCCATTAATGCGTTCCTTCCCAACGGGCCGCAGGAGCGAATCGGCCTATTTCTTTCACTCTCTTTTGTCTACGGCCTCTATCAAATTTACCTTGCGATGCAGGTCCAGGCCGCAGTTATCTTCCTGGGCAGATTTCGCCATCATCTCGATTTGCTGCAAAAACTGGAAGCACAACGCATATCAGCCCTGCCAGCAGTGCGCTCCGTGCTTGCTTCATTCGCGCGATTAAGCCCTGATAGCTGCAAGGTCGATAGTATTAAATATATATCAAGCACGGGCGATTATCTTCCACCATCATTGATCGCGAAAATAGTGCAGAGATTTCCACAGTCACAACTTTTTTCTATGTACGGTCTTTCTGAAGGGGGGCGTGTGCTCTATATGCCCCCGGATCGCATCACAAGCAAACCTGATGCAGTAGGCCAACCGGTACCAGGAACGCGGGCCTTCATTGTCAACGAAAAGGGGGATATCGTCCCAGAGGGAACAGTGGGGGAACTTGTAGTTGAGGGGCCAGGTGTAATGGGCGGCTACTGGGAGGCACCGCAAGAGACTGGGGAAACCTTTACCCACGGTCCCTACGGCCAACCACGATTGCGGACTGGTGATATCTTTTTTCAGGATACAGAAGGAGATTTTCATTTTGTCAGTAGAAAACAGGGAATGGTTAAGAGCGGGGGATTTCGTATCGGCGTACATGAGGTTGAAGCCGCTATGCTGGCAGCAGATTCAGCAATACAGGAGTGCATTGTTTACGCAGTGGAAGATGACGTACTGGGGCAGGCGCTTCAGGCTGATATCCTGGTGAACGATCCGTCCCACACCGTCAGAGAGGTTTTCAGGCGCTGCCGAGAGGTTATGGACCCTCATATGATCCCGGTTAAAATTCAAATTGTTGATGTCCTGCCAACGGTCACCTCAGGAGGCAAATATAACCGCCGGCAGGCAAAGGAGGATTGACTTGAGTTCGGATGTGCAAAAACCACGCATCATCAATTCGCAAAAGACAATCTCTCGGCTTTTAGCTGTAGCCAGACGGGCAAAACAGGCGGTTCCCTACTATCAGTCAAGCTTCGCTGGAATCGATCTGGCCTCTCCTTCTCTCCAACTTACCGATCTACCAATGTTAACTAAAGAGGCAGCGCGTTCCGCTCAGGAAGCACTTGTCAAGCCTGAGTATCTCGGGCAGCAGAGCAATACAGTTATCCAGCGTACCAGCGGATCAACAGGCATACCTCTGCGCCTGATACGTACCCATGCCGAAGTGCTACGCGGCGCGCTCCCGCTTTGGCAAGCCCGAGCCGCCATTTTTCCAGATGTCTTGGAGTCGCTCGCTGTCTCGATATATCCTTATTCCATCAGAGGAAACGATACTTATCAGGAGGTGCCGGGAGCGCGTCGCAAGGGACAAATTATTTCTTTCTCTACTCAGGGCTGGCACATTGATCATATGGCATCCTGTCTGGACAGGCTCGACTATCTCAAACCAGCATGGTTATTTGGTCCCCCCGCCCTTTTGAGTATTCTTGCAGAGGCATTAAGGCGATCAAAGCGGCGTTTACATAAAAATCTGGTTTTTGTTGAAAGCAACAGCGACTGGCTAAGCCCAGAAACAAGAAATTTGTTGGCCGAAACTTTTAACTGTCGCATCGCCAATCAGTATGGAAGTCAGGAAACGTACACCATTGCCTATGAATGTTCTAAAGGGACCATGCATCTTTTTGAGCAGAGCGTCGTCGTGGAACTCCATCCTTGTGGGGATAGAGAGGAGAACGAGCTGGTTGTGTCTAGCTTGATTTTTGAGGCGATGCCTTTCATACGCTACAGGCTGGGGGATTTCATTCAAATGGGGACAGAGCCATGCTTGTGCGGGAACACGACACCTGTGTTAGGATATGTGAGAGGCCGCGTTGGTGATGTTATTGCGGGGACGGCGCTCCACGGAGGCTTTGTATTCTTTCATGTCATCACATGGCTCACCAATATGGGTATCGACACCATTCTTCAGTATACTGTACACCAGACAGCCCTCAATCATTTTGTCGTGCAACTTCATCTCAAAGATCCCTCTCTTCTTAAAGAGATTGGCTTCCATTTTCAAGATGTTGCGAACGTCTGGCTGCCCCATGCACAGTTTTCCTTTGAGGCGGTTGACCAGATGGCACTCACACCAGGAGGAAAAATACAATCTTTTATTCGTCATATCTGAGCTATGAGCAGCAATTTACTTTCATTATCTGAGATACTGGGAATATCCTTTTGAAAGGAGCTTTTCTCAATGAGTAACATTCCTGACGTTACCAGTGATTTTTTTCGTGAGCGAAAGGATGTTCCACACTGTTTTCCGGTTTCATTTCCTCAGCAGAGGATGTGGTTGCTTGAGCAGTTCTCCCCAGAGCACTCCGGCTATAACCTGCCGGTGATTGCGCAACGCCTTTCGGGAAGAGTTTATCCAGGTGTGCTGGAGCAAGCGTTTAATGAGATTATACGCCGCCACGAAGTTCTGCGAGCCACCTTTGCGATTATTGATGAGCAACTGATGCAGATTCCCGGTAAACCCTATCCTCTGCATCTTCCTGTAATAGATCTTCAGGTCCTACCAAACACCTTGCAGGAAAAAACGGCTCTCAGCCTGGTAAATCAAGCCATCTCAGCCCCCTTTGATCTGGCTCGTGGCCCATTGCTGCGAGCCGGGCTGCTGCGCTTAAAAACCGATGAGCATATACTCTTACTCATAATCCACCATATTGTCTGTGATGGCTGGTCTATGGATGTATTCTGGCAGGAGTTCCTGGTACTCTACCAATCTTTCCTCCAGAAGGTCCCCTCTCCCTTGCGTGAATTACCTGTTCAATACTTTGATTTTGCTCTCACACAGCGGGAGAAATTACAAGGAGAAACGCTTGAGGCCCTCCTTACTTATTGGAAACAAAAACTCGATGGCGCTCCATCAGCGTTGGAGCTGCCAATAGATCACCAGCGTTCAGAGGGAGAAAACTTTCCGAGTGCCATTGAGTCTACTGAGTTATCTGCTGAATTGACGCGAGCACTCCAGGAGTTGAGTCGCCGCACCCGGAGCACACTGTTTATTACCCTGCTGGCGGGCCTGAAGATCCTTCTTTGCAAATGGACCACCCAGACCGATCTGGTCATCGGTACAGTCGTATCGGGACGTACCAGGCAGGATATTCAGCGGTTGATCGGCTGCTTTATCAACTTTCTGGCGCTACGTTCTGAACTTTCTGACGATATGACTGCCTTCGAATGCCTTGCGCGAGTACGAGCAACAACGCTTGAGGCGTTTCAACGACAAGAATGTCCTCTCGAAAAAATCGTCGCCGCCCTCCATCCCGCTCGCCCCTCTTTGCAGAATCCCGTGTACAATGTAACATTCTTTCTCCAAAAGTTTGAAACCCCCGATCTTCAAGTATCAACCGATCATTTGGCAGAGATGTTCACCTTTCACCCACTCTCTTTGGATACACAAATCGCTCATCTGGATCTGGCGTTTATCGCTACGCTCACAAGAAATGGACTCATCTTGAACTGCGAGTATCGAACAGATTTGTTTGAAGTTGCTACTATCAGATATGTAATCAGTGCTTACCAAAACATACTAGAAGAACTGGTTCACGATAGCTCGAAGAAGCTCTCTGATTTCATGCTGCCTCAACAGCTACTCAGCCAGATGGTACGGGCCGGTGAGCGAGTAAAGCAGCGGCAGGTGCAGCCAGACGCTCGCATCAGCTCGCCAGCTTTGCTCACGCCCGCCGAATGGGAGCAGGAGGTGCAGAGCTGGAACCACACCCGGCGCACCTGGCCCTCGGCTGACTCCTTGCTGGAGCTCTGGCAGCGGCAAGGGCAGCGCAGCCCGGATACCATCGCCCTGGTGGACGAGCAGGTGCAGCTCAGCTATGCCCATCTGCTGGCCCGCGTCGAGCGCCTGGCCGGGCAGTTGCGGCGGCGAGGAGTGGGGACGGAGGTGCGGGTAGGGGTGTGCCTGCCGCGCACAGCCTCCCTGGTGGTCAGCTTGTTGGCGGTGTTGCAGGCGGGAGGGGCCTATGTACCGCTGGACCCGCAGTTGCCTCCGGCGCGTCTGGCCTACATCCTGCAAGATGCTCAGGTTCCCCTGGTGCTGGCGACTCAGGCGACCGCGTCCTGCCTGCCTGCTGGCTGTGTGTCCCTGATGTTGGACGCCCAACCTGAGTCACCTGCCCTGCCGCGCGCCGCACTGCCGCAGCCCCATCCCGAGCAACTGGCCTATGTGCTCTACACCTCCGGCTCCACCGGCCAGCCCAAAGGCGTGCAAATTGCCCACCGCAGCTTACGTAACTTCCTGCTGGCCCTGGGCGAGCACCTGCAGGTCTCAGCTCATCATGTGGGACTGGCCCTGACCACCTGTAGTTTTGATATCGCTGCCCTGGAATATTTTCTGCTCCTGCTGTATGGGGGTCGCATCGTCTTGAGTACAGAGCAGCAAGCCCATGACGGACAACAACTGGCCCAACTGGTGGCCCGCGAGCACATCACGTTGATGCAGGCCACGCCCAGTACCTGGTATCTGCTACTGCAGGCAGGGTGGACGGGAGCGGACCATCTACAATTATTGTGCGGAGGCGAACCTCTGTCTGTCGAGCTCGCCCGGCAGCTATTAGAGCGCGGGCAGCGGTTGTGGAACCTGTACGGGCCGACGGAGACCACCATCTGGTCAACCATATACCCCGTGGAGGCGTCCAGCCCTTTCATCAGTCTGGGCCGACCTATCGCCAATACGCAGGTCTATGTGCTTGATCCCGGGATGCAGCCGGTGCCCATCGACACGCTCGGCGAACTCTACATCGGCGGAGAGGGCCTGGCGCGCGGTTACCTCAACCGCCCACAGGAGACCGCTGGACGCTTTGTGCCCCATCCCTTCACGGACCAGCCAGGAGCACGGCTCTACCGCACCGGGGACCTGGTGCGCTGGCGGGAGGGCGGCGATCTGGAGTTTATCGGACGCGCTGACCAGCAGGTCAAGCTGCGCGGCCATCGTATCGAGTTAGGCGAGATTGAAGCGGCCCTGCAAGCTCATCCCTCCGTCCAGCACGCCGTCGTTACCCTGGAGGAGTTCCCCGCCGGTAATCCCTGCCTAGTGGCCTATGTCCTCCCTAATCACGCGCAAGCGATCTCACCCCAGGAGCTCCTCTCCGCCCTGCGGTCCACTCTACCAGCCTACATGCAGCCCGCCCATCTGGTGCAGCTCGATGCCTTTCCTCTTACGCCCAACGGCAAAGTGGATCGCCGCCGACTTCGCCTCTCCCAGCAGCATGATCCCCGGCAGGTGGTGCATGCAACCTACGTCCCGGCCAGTACTCCCATCGAGAGGCACCTTGCAAGTCTCTGGTCTGGCGTCCTGGGAATTGAACAAGTGGGCGTCTACGATAACTTTCTCGAACAAGGGGGACATTCATTAATCGCTGTCCAATTGCTCTCAAGAATATATGAAGCATTTCAGGTAGAGATAGACCTGGGAGATTTTTTTCAGAATCCCACCATAGCCTACCTTGCGCAGACAGTCACACAAAAACAGACCAAACGCAAGGAGGAAGAGGATATAACCGAACTTTTAGCACGATTTGATACGCTTTCAACCGAGGAAGTGGATAAGTATCTTGAGCGCCTCTTAAAAGAGAAGGAAATTCCCTGAGCGTGATGACGCAGAAAAACAGTACAGCATCGAGTTAAAATTCAAAGTGGCGCTGGAGAGTCTCCAGCGCCAACAACGATTCTCCTCGTTGGAGCGGAAGTTTTAAAGCTCACTTTTGACCCCGGATAGAGTAGGCTCTTTAAGTCCTAGTTCTGATAAATACCCTACCGGTCCAACGATATTATGCCAATTGACGCCAGCTTTTAAACATGCTACAAACGCTATGGCTTCTGCATAGTTTTCAAGTACTACGGCTGTCGGAATACTCAGTTGATCAACCGATACGCCTACGGTGCATCGATTAGACTTAACAGCGAGCAAAGGAATGTTATATCGAAGGGCTGCAAAAGCGGGTAAGCCGCCAGCGCACTCGTATGGAATAATGATAGCGGATAAATCAGTAATGCCTATCCCACCACGTTCAACTATCTTAGGCGTATGCATTAAGCCGTGCAAAACACAGGGTAATCCGCTGCCAGATGCTACTTCAGCAGCCGCACGAGGGTCCACTAAGGTGGAGGACTCACCCAGACCCTCTATGTAGGCAGGTGCATGAGCACAAGGTAATCCAGTTTTCCAGGTTATCGCACGGGATATTAAAGCTTCAACAGCGCCAACAGGATTCGGACCTATTCCCATATAGTGAGTAGCTACATCTTCCGCACTTATCCCGTCGATGGCAGTGACAACGGCTATCGCGTTCGCCCCTCTTTCACGCAGTATTTCTGCTGCCTGGAATAGCACTTCAGGGTTCTCGACTTCTCCCACAAAATGGCTATACTCGGTGCGAGATACATGGACGCGTACCTTCTGTTCACAGACAACGTAACCAACCATGTCGATTGCGTTCACTCCACGCATAGCATTGGCTGAATTAAGTATCGTTACTTTCGACTTTTCATCTAAACGATCAATGATAAGCCCTATTTTCGTTTTCTGGCAAGCGCCTAACCGCACCTTCCCTTCGAAAAAGCGATCTAGAGTCAGTCCATCGACATAGATGTTACGACTACTCCCTGAGTAGAAACTACCAGCATTCACGACATTGGGGTGAACAATTACAGAATCTGCAACAGCATCTAAAGTGCGTGCAATCGGACCGGCGTCGCCAATAAATCCACCAATAGCAGCTCCTACTCCTGTTGGTATTACCAGGGATACATGCACACCGCCAGATCCAGAGTCCGTCATAGTGGTCTCAATTGCAAGATGTTGGACAGATGGGCTGCAAACCAGTGAAGCTACTTCCAGTAGTACTTTTCTCTCTTCAACCTTTACTAACCCCCAGCGGAGAATTACTTTACCGGTAGCCTCGAAACCACGAAGATATGTCGAAACAGCTTGCACCATTTCCATTTGTGCTTCGAAATGTACTGGAAGAATTTCTGTCTTTAGTTCCATAATTAGCCACCTCGTAACTATTCAGGTCATTTAGGGTAACTATTCAGGTCAACTAGAAGCCATTAGAAAGCAGGAGAAAGTGGATGTCCCACCAGAGCTTGTTCCAACGCCGTGATCAAGGGCAAGCCTTGCTTACGCAGCGTGGCGAGATAGCCTCGGATCCGGCAAAAGGCTTGGGCTCCAGGCAAGCTGCGAAAGCAACCAGAGACTTTCTGCTGCACTTTGACCATGCGGATATCCCGTTCGGCCTGACTGTTGTCAAAAGGCACGTCAAAATCGTGCAAGAAGCGGAGGACTTGCTCCTCATACTTCATGAGCCGATCCAGCAGATTGCGCGCCGGACTTTGTTTCTTGCGGCCTTTCTTGGGCGGTCCGGTGTCTGTCTCCTCAGGCAGCTCAAGGTTCGCCTCAAGCAGGATCGTACGATAGCGCGCTCGCAACCGGTGCAGTTCGTCTTCTGGAAGGCAGGCGAGGTCAAGAGCGCGTGCTTGGTGGACGGCCTCCTTCATGTCCAGCAGCAAGGTTTTCATGCTGGCCGCCCAGGGTTGACCCATCACCTCCTCGACAAAGGTCAAGTCGCGCAGGTGATGCACATTGCACAGGGCATGCACGCAGTCATAGCCCTGATAGCTGGCCCATCCGTCGTGCAGACTGACTCCTGCAAATCCATTGAGCAGCCCGATAGCATCAAGCGCCTTGCGACCACGATTTTGATGCACGGCATAATGGGTCAAGCAGGCAGTGCAGGCCACATGCATCCAGATGCGTTTGCCACAAACAGTCAAGCTTGTTTCATCTTGATGCATCAGCTTCCCTTGCCGCAAGGCGATCTTGATCTGCTCTTCAATGGGCAGCAAGTGCTCAGCACAGCGTTCGACCAGCGCTTTGAGCGTTCCCACCGTCATACTGGGTCCCAGCACGTCTTGGATCGTTTCACATGCCCGTTCATACGGCAAGAGTTGCTGTTGGACCAAATAGATGGCCACCGCTCCCAGAGCCGGGCCATATTGCACGGGAGCCTGCACCCCTTGCGGAAACGAGGCCCGCATGATGGTGCGACAGTGCGGACAATATTTGCTGTGAGCTTGATGTTCCCAAGTGATTAGTCGTTTGGGCGGCACATCGAGCACCTGACGCCGTTCGACTTGCAAGATGGGTTCCTCCCTGAGATCGGCCCGACAGTGCCAACAGGTGCCAACTTCATGCACGACCACCTCATCTGGGGTCTGCGACAGAAACAAGGTAGTGCCCTCGTGACCTTTTTGGGCTCCTGGCTTCTTTCCGCTTTTCTTGCGCAACGATTTGGGCTGCTGACGAAAGCGGTCCGAAGAGGGAGGCAAGTGGCTATTATGACTGTCTTTCGCCAACCGGCTCTCCAACTGCTTCACCTCGGCTTGAAGCCTCGCTACCTGCTCTTTGAGCGGCAGCAATTCGGCTACCAATGCATGCAGCAGGGCATTTTCTTCCCGCAAGCATCGGTTCTCTTCTTCAAGTCGTTGCTGGTCGTCTTGCATCATACCGATACTGTACTGTTTTTCAGCTCTTTTGGCAACAGGTCTAGCTGACCTGAATAGTTACCATTTAGGAAGCAGGTAAAACAGGGTATCAGTCAGAGCGTGTTCAAGCGCGGTCAGGACATGTATTCCTTGCCTACAGAGCGTAGACATCTAGCCTCGAATACTGCATAAAGCTACAGCTCTCGTCAGGCTGCGGAAACTACTAGCGATTTTTGCTGAAGCTTGACCATGCGAATATTGCACTTGGCCTGGGAATTGCCAATATGGACGCTAATCACTAGCATAAAGCAATTTGATTATAATGAAAACTGTACTTTATTGTCAACGGGACTATATGGTGTACCCAGGGCTTTTCAGTTTTCCGCTCCTAAGAGCACGAGCCGCAGGGCTTGCTCAGGGAAAGCGGAAAACTCGCGCATTTTAGCTGCCACATTGGAGACGGCAAGCATCTCCATGAGAGCTAAAACGACATTGTTGAGAGTGGCGAGCATTTGAGGGACCGTTCGCGTTCGGCTTTGACAAGCATCTTCCCCAAGCGTGACATCGCGCCGCCAATGTAATGCATTTTCCACGGCCCAATGCCGACGCACCAGGG